>WNGL01015381.1_pt1 | contig 11069 bp, 8 predicted proteins | sample 5400591 | NCBI WGS metagenome assembly WNGL01 (sample SAMN13153377, study PRJNA577476) | soil metagenome | isolation source: 80 cm soil or saprolite under Garry oak tree replicate 1 | place: USA:California | collected 2016-06-15
GAGCTTGCCGCCGTCCTGGCGCGCGATGCGCCGCAGCTCATCGCGGCTCGGGGCGGGCGGCCGGTAGGTGACGAAGGTGCCGCCCGAGCGCCCGCGCCTGGATTCGATGAAGCCCGCCTGCTGCAGCTCGTGGATGGCTTCGCGGAGGGTGATGCGGCTGATACCGAGCTGGGCGGCGAGATCCCGCTCGGAGGGAAACCGCTGCCCGGGCCCGACGACGCCGAGCTTGATCACGGTCAGCAGGCGCTCGACCGTCTCCTCGAAGGCGTTGCCTGCCCGCACCGGCCGCAGCACGATGCCAAGCTCGAGCCCGGCGGCTACCACGATCGCCCGCCGCGGGGACGCCACCGCTGGACCGGGCCGACGGCACCGCGGCCAGCGCGAAAGCCACCGAGACGCAAGCCCCCGGGACGCGGGTCCCCCTCGTCACCCGCGTACCGGGTACGCGCGGGCCGCCCCTGGTCACCCGCGTGCCGCACCTGCGTGCCTGGCGGCGCCTGGCAGCGTCCGTGGTGTCGCTGGATACCGGTGATGCCTGCCGTGCCCACGGTGCGGGGGTTGCCTGCAGTTATCAATCCGGCCACGGGTATTGACATTGCCCCAGACCTGTCCATCATTGGTCTGATATTGAACCATTAAAAACCGGCCGCCGGCTAGTGGCTACCCGCGCCGCTGGCCGGCCTCAGCCCGGGTGCCCGGACGCAAGGAGCATGCCGTGTCGGTCAACGAGCAAGCGGCCCCAGCGCCGCTCGGCAGTGACGAAGCAACCCTCCACCAGCTCGGCTACGCCCAGGAACTGCGCAGGCGGATGTCGGGATTCTCCAACTTCGCCGTGTCTTTCACGATCATCTCGATCCTGTCCGGCTGCCTGACCCTGTACGGCTTCGGGATGGCCACCGGCGGGCCTGCGGTGATCGTCTGGGGCTGGCCGTTCGTCGGGATCATGACGCTGTTCGTCGGCCTGTCGATGGCCGAGGTCTGCTCAAGCTTCCCGACCGCCGGCGGCCTCTACTACTGGTCGGCCAAGCTCGCACGGAAGAACGGCGCGGCGTGGTCGTGGTTCACCGGCTGGTTCAACTTCCTCGGCCAGGTAGCGGTGACGGCGGGCATCGACTTCGGCGCCGCGTTCTTTCTGACCGCGTTCCTGAACCTGCAATGGGGCTACCCGGCGACACCTGGCTACACGATCCTGATGTACGGGCTGATCCTGTTCGTGCACGGGGTGCTCAACCAGTTCGGAGTCCGGTTGGTGGCACTGCTGAACGACATCAGCGTCTGGTGGCACATCCTCGGCGTGCTGATCATCGTCGGCGTGCTCGCGATCAAGCCTGCGCACCACCAGTCGGCAAGCTTCGTCTTTACGCACATCGCGAACGACACTGGCTGGCACAGCACGTTCTACGTGGTCTTGATCGGCCTGCTGCTGGCGCAGTACACCTTCACCGGATATGACGCCTCGGCGCACATGACCGAAGAGACCCGCACGGCCGCGATCAGCGGCCCGCGCGGCATCGTGATGTCCATCGTGGTGTCCCTGTTCGCCGGCTGGGTGCTGCTGATTGGCGTGACGTTCGCGATCCAGCACTATGAACCCGAGAGGCTGTCCCCCACGGGCGTCCCGCCTGCGCAGATCTTCATCGACGCGGCAGGCTCAGCCGTCGGTAAGCTGCTGCTGCTGATCGCGATCGGCGCTCAGCTGTTCTGCGGCATGTCATCAGTGACCGCGAACTCCCGGATGATCTACGCGTTCTCGCGCGACGGGGCGGTGCCGGGCTCCGCATTCTGGCACCGGGTGAACAAGCGCACCAGGACGCCGACCAACGCGATCTGGCTCGCGGCGGCAGGCGCGTTCCTGCTGGGCTTGCCGTACCTGTGGAACTACACGGCGTACGCGGCCGTCACCTCGATCGCCGTCATCGGCCTGTACATCGCCTACGTACTGCCGACCTTCCTGCGGCTGCGCCAGGGCGAAAGCTTCCAGCGCGGCCCCTGGCATCTCGGCCGCTGGAGCATGCCGGTCGGGATCATCGCCGTCACCTGGGTCGCGATCATCACGGTCCTGTTCATGCTTCCGCAGGTCAGCCCGGTCACATGGCTAACATTCAACTACGCCGTGTTCGCCGTGCTTGCGGTGATCGGCTTCGCCGGAATCTACTGGCTGGTGTCCGCCCGTAAGTGGTTCATCGGGCCGCGGGTACAGGGCACGGCGGAGGAACTGGCCGCGATCGAGCACGCGCTCGAGGTCTGAGCGGCGGCGCGTGCCTGCGGCGTCCGTGCGCAGGCCGCGCTCGTGCGCAGGCCGCGCTCGTGCGCAGAACGCGTTCGTGCGCAGAACGCGTTCGTGCGCAGGCCGCGCTCGTGCGCTTACGGTGGGCTGATGGACTATGGGGAGCTTGCCAGCGGGCTGGCCTGCTCCGTGACGGGCGTGCTCCCGGCCGGGCACGCCGCGAGGATGGGACGCAGATGGTAGGGCATCGCGGTGACGAAGCCGCCCGCCGGCAGCGGCGCGGGATGATGACGCTGGAGCGGCTGCGCACCGGGTACGGCACCGGCGAGATCGACACGGTGGTGCTCGCACACGGTGGTGCTCGCGTTCACCGACATGCAGGGGCGGCTGCAGGGCAAGCGCCTGTCAGCCGAGTTTTTCCTGATCGAGGTCGCGGAGAACTACTCGGAGGGGTGCAACTACCTGCTGGCGGTGGACGTCGACATGAATACCGTCGACGGCTATGCCATGTCGTCCTGGGACCGCGGGTATGGCGACTTCGTCCTGGTGCCCGACATGAGCACGCTGCGGCACGTCCCCTGGCACTCCTCGACGGTCCTGGTGCTCGCCGACCTGGCCTGGCTGGACGGCACCCCGGTCGTCGCGTCGCCGCGGCAGATACTCAAGGCGCAGGCCGACCGGCTGGCCGCCAGGGGCTGGCAGGCGATGGCCGGGACCGAGCTTGAGTTCGTGGTGTACCGGGACTCCTACGAGCAGGCGGCCGCTAAGGGCTACCAGCAACTCGTTCCCGCTAACCAGTACAACGTGGACTACTCGATCCTGGGCACCTCGCGGATCGAGCCGCTGCTGCGCCGGATCCGCAACGAGATGGCCGGCGCGGGCCTGTACGTGGAGTCGGCCAAGGGCGAATGCAACCTCGGCCAGCACGAGATCGCGTTCCGGTACGCCGACGCGGTCACCACCTGTGACAATCACTCGATCTACAAGACCGGCGCCAAGGAGATCGCCGCGCAGGCCGGGATGAGCATCACGTTCATGGCCAAGCCCAACGCCAGGGAGGGCAACTCCTGCCACATCCATCTGTCGCTGCGCGGCGCGGACGGAACCCCGGTGCTGGCCGGGGACGGGCCATCCGGGCTGTCGAAGCTCGGCCAGCACTTCCTGGCGGGCCAGCTCGCCGCGATGCGCGAGCTGACGCTCTGCTATGCGCCGAACATCAACTCCTACAAGCGCTACGTGCCGGATAGCTTCGCGCCAACCGCGGTCCGGTGGGGCGTGGACAACCGGACCTGTGCGCTGCGGCTGGTCGGCCATGGCCACTCGCTGCGGGCCGAGAACCGCACGCCGGGCGGTGACGTGAACCCGTATCTCGCGGTGGCCGCGATGATCGCCGCCGGGCTGCACGGCATCGATCACGAGCTGCCGCTTGAGCCTGCCTGCGAGGGCAATGCCTACCTGGACAAGAGTTCGCGAATGCCGCACACCCTGCGCGACGCGCTCGAGCTCTGGGAGAAGAGCGAGCTTGCCAGCGAGTCGTTCGGCACGGAGGTACAGCAGCATTACGCCAACTACGCACGGGTAGAGCTGGCCGCCTACGACGCCGCGGTGACTGACTGGGAGCTGCGGCGCTGCTTCGAGCGGCTCTGATGCTTCCCGGCCGCCTGACGCATCCCGGCGCGCCGGTCGCCGCGATCGCCCGCGCCGCCCGGGGCACCGCCTCGCGCCACCACAGGGAGTGACCAGCCATGTCCGAGTTCGCCGTCGTGAATCCAGCCACCGAGCAGATCGTCACCACCGTGGCGCGCACCTCCGCGGACGAGACCGACGCCGCGATCGAGCGCGCCGTCGCGGCGCAAGCTGCCTGGCGGGCCGTCGCCCCGGCGGACCGGGCCGGCCTGCTGCGCGGCTTCGCCAGCGAGGTGGACGCCCATATCGAGGAGCTGGCCGGCCTGGAGGTGGCCGGCGCCGGGCACCCGGTCGGCCAGGCGCGCTGGGAGGCCGGCCAGGTCCGCGACGTGCTCACCTACTACTCCGCCGCGCCGGAGCGCGCCTGCGGCAGGCAGATCCCGGTGGCCGGCGGCCTGGATGTCACGTTCAGCGAGCCGATCGGTGTGGTCGGGCTCATCGTGCCGTGGAACTTCCCGATGCCGATCCTGTCCTGGGGGCTGGCGCCGGCCCTGGCGGCCGGCAACGTCGTAGTCGCCAAGCCCGCCGAGATGACGCCGCTGACGGCGATCAGGATCGGCGAGCTTGCGCTGGCCGCCGGCATCCCAGCGGGGGTGTTCCAGGTGCTGCCTGGCAAGGGCAGCGTCGTCGGGCAGCGGCTGGTCGACCACCCGGCCGTCCGCAAGATCGTGTTCACCGGCTCCACGGAGGTCGGCCGCCAGATCATGGCCGGCTGCGCCCGCCAGGTAAAGCGGGTCACCCTGGAGCTTGGCGGGAAGAGCGCCAACATCGTGTTCGCCGACGCGGACCTGGAGCGGGCGGCCGCGACCGCGCCACAGGCCGCGTTCGACAACGCCGGGCAGGACTGCTGTGCCCGGTCCCGGATCCTGGTGCAGCGCTCGGCGCTGGACCGCTTCATGGAGCTGCTCGAGCCCGCCGTCAAGGGCGTGGCAGTCGGCGACCCGGCATCGGCGGCCACCGAGATGGGCCCGCTGATCTCCGCCGCGCACCGGGACCGGGTCGCCTCGTACGTGCCGGACGGCGCGCCGGTCGCCTTCCGCGGCACCGCGCCGGACAGGCCGGGCCACTGGTACCCGCCGACCGTGCTCGCGCCGGTCCGGATGGACGACCCGGCCTATACCGAGGAAGTGTTCGGGCCGGTGCTTACCGTGACGCCATTCGATGACGAGGCGGCGGCGGTGGCCATCGCCAATGACACGCCCTACGGCCTGTCCGGATCGATCTGGACCAGGGATGTCGGCCGGGCGATCCGGGTAGCCAGGGCGGTGGAAACCGGCAACCTGTCCGTGAACTCGCACTCCTCCGTGCGCTACTCCACCCCGTTCGGCGGGTTCAAGCAGTCCGGTCTCGGCCGCGAGCTCGGGCCGGATGCGCTCGATGCCTTCACCGAGACCAAGAACGTCTTCATCGCAACGGAGGGGTGAACGCGAGAATGCAGCGCTTGCAGGATCGGGTCGCCGTCATCACTGGCGCCGGCAGCGGCATCGGGCTTGCCAGCGCGCGGCGGCTCGCCGCCGAGGGAGCGGTCGTCGTCGCCGTCGACATCGACCAGGCGGCGGGCAAGGCTGCCGCGGAAGAGACCGGCGGCAGCTTCATCGCGGCCGACGTGGGAAACGAGGACCATGTCCAGCGGATGTACGAATCCGCGGTACGGCGGCATGGGCGGGTGGATATTGCGTTCAATAACGCCGGCATCTCCCCGCCGGAAGATGACTCGATCCTGACTACCGGCCTGGACGCCTGGCGCCGGGTGCAGGAGGTCAACCTGACCTCCGTCTATCTCTGCTGTAAGCACGTCATCCCGTACATGCAGCGGACCGGCAAGGGCTCGATCATCAACACCGCGTCCTTCGTCGCCGTGCTCGGCGCGGCCACGTCGCAGATTTCCTATACCGCGTCCAAGGGCGGCGTGCTTGCGATGAGCCGGGAGCTCGGCGTGCAGTTCGCCAGGGCGGGCATCAGGGTGAACGCGCTGTGCCCTGGCCCGGTCAACACACCGCTGCTGCAGGAGCTTTTCGCCAAGGATCCCGAGCTTGCCGCCCGGCGGCTGGTGCACATCCCGGCCGGCCGGTTCGCCGAGCCGGAGGAGATCGCCGCCGCCGTCGCCTTCCTGGCCAGCGACGACGCCTCGTTCATCACGGCGTCCTCGTTCCTCGTCGACGGCGGCATCTCCGGCGCCTACGTGACCCCGCTGTAACCCTCGCGCCCGAGTCAGCCACCGCGCACCTGCGCCAGCCACCGCGCGCCTGCGCCCCGCGTTGCCTTTTCATGATTACTACGTCCTCCTGTCTGCGCCCAGGCCCGCACACTCGCACCAGGAGGACGTCCCCGCCTCACCTGTTCCGGCAGAACAAGCGCCTCCCGCGCTCGTCCTATTACCACGGAAGATTCGCGCGCCGGAACCCCTCGGATCATCCGATCATGAAAGCCGGGGCGGGCCGGGTGCCGCTGAGCGCGCTGGGGCGGCCTGGTCGTTGACACGCGCGGAACCTGTCATATCCTCCTGGTGATCATGAGTCAGCAAGTGACGGGGTGGCTGGAGGTTCGGGTGAGCGAGGTTCGCATCGCGGGCGGCGCCTTGCCGGCGCCGGTAATCGGCATCAGCGCCTACCGGGAGCAGGCCCGGTGGGGGAAGTGGGAAACCGACGCCGTCGTGCTGCCGCATCGCTACCCGGACCGGGTCGCCAAGGCCGGCGGCATACCGGTGCTGCTGCCGCCGGTGCCCGGCATCTCCGAGGTGATGGGCAGGCTGGACGGGCTCGTGCTGTCCGGCGGCGGCGACATCGACCCGGCCGGCTACGGGGCGGAGCCGCATCCGGAGACCACGTCGGTGCGGCCGCACCGGGACGCAGCCGAGGCCGAGTTGCTGTCCGCGGCCATCCGGCGCGGGCTGCCCGTGCTGGGCATCTGCCGCGGCTTGCAGGTGATCAACGTGGCCATGGGCGGCAGCCTGCACCAGCACCTGCCGGACGTGGTGGGCCATCACGGGCATGCCTCGGCGCCCGGTTCCTATGGCGCGCACCCGGTCCGGGTCAAGGACGGCAGCCAGCTGGCCGGGATCCTCGGCCGGACTCAGGTCGACGAGGTGCCGACCCAGCACCATCAGGCGGTGCAGCGGCTGGGCGACGGGCTGACCGCGGTCGCCTGGTCGGACGACGGGCTGATCGAGGCCGTCGAGCTGGACACGCCGGGTTGCCCGTTTACCGTGGCCGTGCAGTGGCATCCGGAGGCAGGCGACGACCTGAGCCTGTTCCACGCGCTGGTCGCGGCCGCGAGGAGCTGGGCTTCCGCGGCGGCACTCACGCCCTGAGCCGCTCGTCAGGTCAGCTCGCGCAGCAGCCGCGGCAGCTCGGGCGGATGGAACTCCTCGCCGGATGACTCCAGTTCCGCCGCGCCCCACCAGCGATAGCCGTCCACGGTGTCCTGCTCAACCTGGTCCAGGCCGGCCAGGGTTACCGCGAACGCGGGTGTCCGCAGCACGAAATAGTCCTCGTCCTGGCGATAACGGATTCCGTCGAAGCCGAACTCGGTGACCCGTTGCCAGACCGGCTCGCCGAGCGCGGCCGCCTCGATGGCCAGGCCGGCTTCCTCGCGCAGTTCCCTGGCGGCAGCCTCGGCGAGCGTCTCGCCCGGGTCGGCGCCGCCGCCGACGGTGAACCAGAACGGATGGCCGGGGTCGGCCGGGTCGAATCCGTGCAGCAGCAGCAGCCTGCCGTCGTCGTCGACAACGAGCACCCGGCCTGCCCGTCTCGGCACCATGTCGTGGCTCACCATGCTGTGCCACCCTAGCGATCAGCGCGGGCGAGCCGCGACGGGCGTCGTGCGGGGTGCCACCTGCGACCTGCCCCCGGGCGGCACGATGCCCGGGTAGCTAGGCTCCGCAGTCATGACGGGTGACGCAGAGCAGAACGTGGCGGCCGCGGCAGCAGCCGGGGGCGAGGAGCCGAAGGCTGATGACGCGAAGGCGGCGGAACCGAAGGACGACCTGGTCACGACCCGCCAGGTGATCGCCATCGACGGCGCGGATGCCGCTGGCACTAGTGCTGGCCAGGACGCCGGCCGGCACCCGCTTGACCCGCTGTCCGCCGCGGAGTTCCGGCATGCGGCCGCGATCCTGCGCCGCGACCGGGGGGTGGGTCACCGCTGGCGCTTCGCGTCGATCGAGCTGAGGGAACCAGGCAAGCCCGCTATCACGGCCTGGCGGCCGGGCGACAAGATCCAGCGAGAGGCCAGGGTGGTGTGCTGGAACCGCTCGGATGGCCGGGTTTACTCGGCCGTGGTCTCGCTCACCGGCGACGAGGTGCTGTCCTTCACCGGCCGGCCCGGCGTCCAGCCGAACGCGACGCTGGACGAATGGCACGAGGCCGACGCGATGCTCCGCCGGGACGGCCGGATCATCGCGGCGCTCGCTGATCGCGGGATCACCGATCTTGACCGGGTGCTGTTCGACACCTGGACCTACGGCCACGCCCTGGTCCCGCAGCGGCACCGCAAGCGCCGGATGGGCTGGGTGGATGTCTGGTACCGGGGCGCCGCAGGCGGCAACCCCTACGCTCATCCGGTCGGCGGGCTGCATCCGCTGGTGGATCTCAACCAGATGGAACTGCTCGAGATCGGCGATACGCACCGCGTCGACCCGCCCGCCGTGATGGGTGAGTACGCTCCCCCGCTGGTGCCCGGCCAGCGGCCCCGCCAGGACCTGAAACCGCTGGAGATCAGGCAGCCGGACGGTGCCTCGTTCACCCTGGCCGGGCACGCGCTCAGCTGGCAGAAATGGTCGCTGCGGATCGGCTTCAATTACCGCGAGGGCCTGATCCTGCACCAGGTCGGGTACGCCGACGGCGGCCGGGTCCGGCCGGTCGCGCACCGGCTGTCGCTTGCCGAGATGGTCGTCCCCTACCGGGATCCCACCCCGGATCACTACCGCAGGACCGCGTTCGATATCGGCGAATGGGGCCTCGGCTTCATGACGACGTCGCTGGAGCGCGGCTGCGACTGCCTTGGCGAGATCACCTACCTGGATGCGGTCCTGCATGACACCAGGGGTGAGCCGCGGGCCATCCCGCGCGCGATCTGCATCCACGAAGAGGACAACGGCGTGCTGTGGAAGCACGTCGACCAGGCCGCGGGAGCCGAGGTACGGCGGATGCGCAGGCTCGTCATCTCCTGCCATGCCACCGTGGCCAACTACGAGTACCTCATCTTCTGGCGGTTCTACCAGGACGGCAGCATCGAGTGCGAGCTCAGGGCGACCGGCGTGATGGTGGTCACGAATTTCCCGGCAGGCCGCCAGCCGCCGTACGGCACGCTGATCGACGAGCGCACCTACGCCCCGTTTCACCAGCATTTCGTCGTCGCGCGGCTCGATCTTGACGTGGACGGTACGGCCAACACGGTGTACTGCTCGGACTCCGCGGCGCTGCCACTCGGCCGGGCCAACCCGCACGGGCTCGCCATCGTGCAGCAAGACACGCCGCTGCGGACCGAGCAAGAGGGAAAGCAGGACTACCAGTGGTCTACGCAGCGCTACTGGAAGGTCACCAACGCCAGCGTGCGCAACAGACTCGGCACGCCGGTCGGCTACAAGCTGGTGCCGGGCGGCAGCTTCCCGGCGATGTTCGACCCCCGGTCCCCCGTGCTGCGCCGGGCCGAGGCGATCGGGCACACGCTCTGGGTCACGCCGTACCACCCGGATGAGCGGTGGCCGTGCGGCGAGTTCCTCACCCAGAGCGAGCGCGATCAGGGGCTCCCGGTGTGGACCGCGCGGGACCGGCCGATCGAGGACACCGACGTCGTCCTGTGGTACGTCTTCGGCATCCACCACATCACCCGGCCGGAGGACTGGCCGGTGATGCCGGTGGACACGGTCTCGTTCTGGCTGAAGCCGGTCGGCTTCTTCGCCCGCAACCCCGCCCTCGACGTGCCACCCGGCCCCGGTCAGCACGCTTGAGGCCGCGAGCCGGGTACCGGGAGGCTGGCCGGACGCCCACGGCAACCCGTTCGATCTGGCGTTGAACGGGTTGGGCGGGCGTTGAACTCCGGTTTCGACGGGTTCAGCGGGGCGGAGCGGTGGCGCGGGGCGGGTGCGGGATGGGGCAGCTGGGCCGGCGATTCCGGCCGGGCGGAACCGAGCGGCTGCGGCCGGGCGGTTCCGGCCGGGCGGGTGCGCTTAGACTCGCCAGCGTGAGCACCGAGCCGGCCGTCAATATCACCGGCCTGGTTAAGCACTACGGGCGGACGGCCGCGGTGGCCGGCCTGTCGCTGCGGGCGGAGCGCGCCCAGGTGACAGCGATACTCGGGCCGAATGGAGCCGGCAAGACCACGACCATCGAGATCTGCGAGGGCTACCGGCGGCCCGATTCCGGCACCGTGCGGGTGCTCGGCCTCGATCCGGTCCGGGACGCCCGCGAGCTGCGGCCGAGGGTCGGCGTAATGCTGCAGTCCGGCGGCATCCCGACCTCCGCCCGGGCCGGCGAGTACCTGCGGGTGATGGCCAGCTTCTACGCGCGTCCGCTCGAGCCCGCCATGCTGCTCGAGCGCCTCGGGCTGACAGCAAGCGCGCAGACCCCGTTTAAGCGAATGTCCGGCGGTCAGCAGCAACGGCTGTCCCTCGCGGCCGCCGTGATCGGCCGCCCCGAACTGGTGTTCCTGGACGAGCCCACCGCCGGGCTCGATCCGCAGGCGCGGCACGCCACCTGGGACCTGATCACCGGGCTGCGCGCGGCCGGCGCGGCCGTCATCCTGACCACGCATCACATGGCTGAGGCCGAGCGGCTGGCGGACCGGGTCGCGATCGTCGACCATGGCGCGCTGGTCGCCGACGGCACCCCGGCCGAGCTCACCGGCACGGCGGGCCAGCTCAGGTTCCGCGCCGAGCCCGGGCTGGACACCGATAACCTGCTGGCCGCGCTGCCGCCGGGCAGCGCGGCCAAGGAGTCGCCCGCCGGGCACTACGTGGTCGAGGTGCACGACCGGGTGGACCCGCAGCTGCTGGCCGCGGTAACCGCCTGGTGCGCTGAGCGCGGCATCCTCGCGCAGAGCCTGCGGATCGAGAGCCGCACGCTGGAGGACGTCTTCCTCGAGCTGACCGGACGGGAGCTGCGCTCGTGACGCAGACGAAGGCCGGGCCAGGGGCCGCGGCAGGCTGGCCGGCCCC
>WNGL01022651.1_pt1 | contig 11069 bp, 7 predicted proteins | sample 5400591 | NCBI WGS metagenome assembly WNGL01 (sample SAMN13153377, study PRJNA577476) | soil metagenome | isolation source: 80 cm soil or saprolite under Garry oak tree replicate 1 | place: USA:California | collected 2016-06-15
TCTCCAGAATAGGCCGCGACTCACTGTCAGTCGAACGCGCTCGGGCTCCCATTCCAGAACATAGCGTTGATAGAGCTGCACCAGGCGCTTCATAATGGCGAGCCGCGGCATTCCCTCCCACCCACTCATCTCATCGGCGATCTCTACAAGAGACAGGTAGCGTTCTGAAAGGTGCTCCCAGGGGGCGTCCGTGGCGAGGCACTGGCGGAGCGAAGCAACCTGGGAAAGCATCGCCCGCAGGTAGTCGCCATCAGATGGGCGAGGCTCCCTCCCATCGAGGAACTCTGCTGTCGCGACGTAGGGCGTGGGGTCCTCCACGTCCAGGGCCGCCAGCGCTTGCCGACGAAGAAGACAGGATGAGCAATAGCCGCACTGCATCGGGACCTCCCGGTGCGGCCGATCGCAGGTGAACGTCGAGGACACCAGCGGACGGAAGGCGGGAGAAGCGGCCAGCGCCTCGCACATCTGGGCCTTGGTTTGAAACAGGAACGGATTGCGAAAGGTAAACGTGGTACCAAGGACTCGGGTCATCCATTCCCCCATGCGCAGGAGCGAGACAGGATGCACGGAGAGCGAGTGATCGAGGCCCACCTCAGCGTCGCTAAAAGGAAGATTGATGGCCCCGATCCCATTTTCGTACACGGAGAGGGCATGCTGCCCCTCCAGGGATGCGCAGACCGCGCCGAGGAGGAGAAAGACGAAGCCGCGCGCGCGTTGCAGCGAGTGCTTCTGCAGGTCTTTTGCGTCGTCGAGCCGATAGGGCAGTTGGACCAGTGTGGTGCGACCGGGGATCAGGCCTTCGACCAGCCCGGCAACCCGTTGCTGGATGTTGTGGATGATCGTATTCGCCCCGGTGCCAAGCAGGACGTAGTGCGTCGATTGAGTCAGCCGCAAGTTGTGGTAGACACCCGCCAGGGAATCGAGCCCCCCGCTCCACAGAGCGACCTCGACCAGTTGATCTGGGGGAGGAGAGAAAAGGCTGGGCTGTCTCTCCGCAAAACGGCCATACTGCGAACGGGCGGGAAAGGCAAAGGACCAGTGATCGTGCGTGTACCAGTACAGGGTATCCTGCAACTGTTTCAGGACCTGCGAGTCCCCAAACACCTCGGGGTGCCTCATGGGCAGGCCGATATGGATACGACAAGACCTATCCGCCCTGCGGACCGACAGGCGGTCGGCGACAGCAACCGCGACGGCAAGGTCGGCGCAATCAGCCAGTTGGGCTGACAGGAGGCGCTGTCGCTTGGAGGAGAGCTGCTGATCATCCACCAGCACAGAAGCCGTCTGTAGTTCCCCCGTGCGGTGATTCAGGCACTGTACCCGGCTGGGCTGGTCGCCGATGTCATCGAAGGTGTAGGTGTAGTCTGGCTGCTGCATGTTCCTATCCTAAACGAGTTCAGAGAGATCACGGTCGAGATCCGTGTTGAGGTCGATCATCCGTACATGCCTGGGGCGTGGTGGGAGTCGAAGGACCTGGACATCGTTTCTCCTCGCGATTTGCTCGGCCAGGTACTCGAGACCCTTGATGACGCTCGGTCGCATGTCGGTGAGCCTCGCGAGTACATACTGACGGTCAGCCTGGTTGTAATGCTGCCGCGATTGCTCTACCTTCCCGGCGAAGTGTGCGTCATAGATATTCAGCAAATATCTCCTGGCGAGCTCCACCTGAAAATGAGAGGAGCGAATCCCGTAGTGCTGTTCGATCTGGAGGTCACGCAGCTGTTGTTCACATGCCTTGATCACATGGGCCAGCGCCCGCTTCTCCCCATCGGCGTCTTGTGCCAGCCCTTTGACCTTCCTTCTCTCCTGAGCCCAGTCAACGCCCTTGCCCTGCTGGAGTTGTGTGGCGATGTGCTCAAAGATGGCCGCTTCTTGCTCAATGAGGCGGATAGGCCCATCGCCGAAGTCCTTTAGGTCTTTCTTGAGGCACCTGAGCGCTTCACGGGCGAGAGCGTCTTCATCGTAATACCCCTCACACACTTGTTCATACAGGCCATAATATCGAGGACTCAGCGTGGGGTGAACGATATCTCCATCTGGCATAGGCTATTCCCTCGTCATGATATCTAATGCACTATCAACGTTGAGGATAGTATACCCCATCAGATATGACATTGTCAAGCGATAATATGTATTTTTTAGAAAAATGTCAGATATTGCAATGCGTTGTGTTACACAACATCCTCTACCACACGTTACTGTTTTGATATTGACACTCGAGACTCGTAAATCCTCTCAGTGGTAAGGCTTCTTTTCCTCTATCAGCAGGTGTTCCAAAATACCATGGCATGGACTTTGTTGCGAGAGGCAGCGTTGTGGCAATAAAGAGCAGAGCCTCTCGATACTGCCGCAATTGCTCGTGAAGATACCGTGAGTTTTCGTGAGGTCATGATGAGCCCCGTCTGTTACTATTGCTAAAGGGAGGTTGAAAGCATGCCAGAGAACATTGATGAGGGCCTGTTACCGCATTTGAGTGCATTTGAACGGATCAAGCATCTTGAGAAGGACGGCAGAGAATGGTGGTCAGCCCGGGAACTCATGCTGCTGTTGACCTACTCCAAGTGGCAAGATTTCCATAAGGTCATCCAGTCCGCGATCGAGGTGTACCGCAACAGCGGAGGCGAGGACGCCAATGCTATCTTTATGGCAAAACGTAAAGATAGCCCGAACGCCAGCAAGAAGTATCCGCAGCTCGATTACGAGCTGACCCGTCACGCTTGCTACCTGGCGGTCCTCTCCGCTGATGGAAGCAAACCTGCTATAGCGTTGGGGAAGACCTACTTCGCCATCACCACCGAGCAGTACGAGCAACTCCAGCAGGTCGAGGAAGAGCGCCTGCGTGTCGAGCTGCGGGAGAAGTTGAAGCAGCATCACCTGGAGTTATCAGCGCGAGCGCATCAAGCCGGGATCAGAACAGCCCAGCAATACGCTCACTTCTATAATGCAGGCCACCGAGGCTTGTATCGGGAAACGGCGTCTCACATCCTGGCCCGCAAAGGACTGCAGGCCGAGCAAGATTTCTATAACTACATGGGGTCACTGGAGACAGCAGCGAACGATTTCAGGGCAACGCTCGCGCTGACTTTACTCAATATGCGCCGAGTCGGGGACGTACCGACGGCAAACGCTACTCACTACGAGGCGGGGGATGCGGTACGGCAAACCTTGCTGCAAAAAGGGATCGTCCCGGAGGAATTGCCGACGCCCTCAAAGAGTTACCAGCAGCTGGTGCTAGAACAAAAAGAGCGCCAGAAACTCCTCGCGAATTACGAATACGGGCTCTGGGGCAATACCGGCAATGATCAAGATGACCAACAAGGGGAGCTGGAGCAGAGCGAGACGATTGAGCTTGGAGTCAAGATTACGATCGATCAGATACAGGACGATCTCCAGTTTACGCTCGCCTCTGTAGATGTCCCCGTTCCAGGAGCAGCGTACACCTCGTTAGCCTTTACCGATCCAGTGAGCACCGTGATTCATCTCTACTGGCTCCCGCGAGTTCCTGACGATCAAATCTGCGCAGCCGTGATGGCAGCACTGGACACCTATCTGACGACCATTATTCGGGAGGATGAGCAATTGAATACCCTCTATACTGGAAAATCACCCTTCCATATATAGGAAGAGGTATTGCCCACCGCACCGTAAAAGGGCGGGATGGCCGAGCCTTTCGATAGATGCACTTCTAGGTGCGCGCCCTCGATTTTGGTTGAGGCAGGCCACCCCTAACTTGGCGATGGAGTACGCCAGCGGTGGCACCGTCGCTCAGGCATTCCTGCACAACGTCTCGCTCCCTCTTGCAACCATTCTGCCCATCATCCTGCCGATCGCCGCCTTGCAGTACCTGCACGATAGGGGAGTCGTCGACTGCGATATCAAGCCCGGGAATATCTTACTCGGACCCGACAACGAGGTCTGGCTGGGCGATTCTGGCATCGCGACCACTCTGACGGCGAAGAGCCCCCGAACCACGCCGTATAGCGGGCGAAAAGTGCTCGGCACTCCTGAGCACCTGGCTCCAGAATAGGCCGGCGGCAACCCGCTGCCAGCCAGCGACCAGTACGCGCTGGCCGTGATAGTCCACCTGTGGCTTCGCGGCAGGCCCCTCTTTGCAGGGACCGCTCTTGAGATCTGTCACCGCCACTTCCGCTGCGGGAGAGCATCTCCTCTGATGGGATAGGTGAGCGGTGAGAGAAAAGCCTCTACTGACGTTCGCTGCTCTCACCCGATTGGTCCCGCCCTTGGAATAAGGCCGGCGCCACTGTTATACTACTATATATAGATACTTGGTGCCTGTAGGAGAGGCTATCTCGTGTCGCTGTAAAATACCAACCGCAGGCGCTGCAATGCAAAGTCAGAAGTTACAAGAGGATTTTCGCCATGCAAATAGGAGTCACTTTCCCACAGAACGAGATCGGCGCGGACCCTGCGGTCATTCGCGACTATGCACAGGCTGCCGAGGGACTGGGGTACAGCCACCTGCTGGCTTTTGACCACGTCCTGGGTGCGGACCCGGCGCACCGTCCCGGTTGGCAGGGCTATACCCACCGCAGCATGTTTCATGAGCCATTCGTACTGTTTGGCTACCTGGCGGCCCTGACGCGCCTGGAACTGGTCCCAGGGGTCATCATCCTGCCCCAGCGGCAGACGGCGCTCGTGGCCAAACAGGCGGCCGAAGTCGATATCCTCACCGGCGGCAAATTTCGCCTCGGCGTCGGTGTGGGCTGGAACCCGGTTGAGTACGAGGGGCTGGGTATGAACTTCCACACGCGCGGGCGCGCTGTCGAGGAGCAGATCGAAGTGCTGCGCCTCCTCTGGGGTCAGGAGGTCGTCACATATAAAGGCCGCTTCCATACCATCACCGAGGCTGGTCTCAATCCCCTGCCGGTGCGCCTTTCCATCCCTATCTGGCTGGGAGGCAAGGCGGATGCGCTGTTGCGCCGAGTCGCGCGCCTGGCCGATGGCTGGTTCCCACAGGGGCGACCCGATCACAGCATGCGCGAAAGCCTCGAACGCCTGCGCAACTATTTCCGCGAGGAGGGCCGCGACCCGGCCACCGTGGGCATCGAGGCGCGTATGAACGCGAGCGACGGCAATCCCGACGAGTGGGTGCGCCAGACGGAGGAGTGGCGCAAGCTGGGGGCAACGCACATCAGCATTAATACGATGAACGCCGGGTTCAAGTCGCCCGCCGAGCATATCGATGCCATCCGCCGCTATAAAGAGGCAGTTGGCAAGTGAGCGTGCAACGCTCCTGAGAGCGAGACCATCATTCAAAAAGGAGGCTATCGACTATATCAGGAAGTTGTGCCCGGGTTCTATTGGAACAGAGGAGGAAGAAGCGGTCATATATGAATACGAGAATACCAGGATGAGAGGAGAAAACTCATGGAATATCGCACGTTAGGCCGCACCGGCTGGAGCATTTCAGAAATTGGCTTTGGCTCCTGGGGCATCGGTGGGAGCGAATGGGGAGCAACAGACGACAGCGTCTCGCTGGCAGCCCTGAACCGCGCCATTGACCTGGGGGTGAACTTCATCGATACGGCAGATGTCTATGGCGATGGCCACTCCGAGCAGCTGATTGCCCAGGTGCGTAAGGTGCGCAGCGAGCAGCTCATCATTGCGACTAAGGCAGGGCGCAGGCTCAATCCCCACGTCGCCAGCGGTTATAACCGCGAGAACCTGACCAGCTTTGTCGAGCGCAGCCTGCGCAATCTGGAGGTGGAGGCCATCGACCTGCTCCAACTTCACTCCCCGCCGTCGGAGATCTACGATATGCCGGAGGTCTTCGGTATCCTCGATGATCTCGTGGTCCAGGGCAAGCTGCGCTTCTATGGTGTGAGTGTCGAGCGCGTGGACGAGGCTATGAAAGCTATCTCGTATCCCAATGTGCAGAGCGTGCAGATCATCTTCAACATGTTCCGCTTCAAGCCATCCGAACAGTTCTTTGCAGCCGCCCGCGAACGCCGTGTCGGCATCCTGGCGCGGGTGCCGCTGGCCAGCGGCTTGCTGACCGGCAAGATGCGCCCCGATACGCAGTTCTCCTCCAACGACCATCGCAATTTCAACCGCCACGGCGAGGCCTTCGACCAGGGAGAGACCTTCTCAGGCGTCGACTACGAGACGGGTCTGCGCGCCGTCGAGGAACTGCGCTCGCTCGTTCCGCCGGGGGTGACTATGGCCCAGTTCGCGCTGCGCTGGATTCTGATGTTCCCGGAGATCACCACGACTATCCCCGGCGCCAAAAACCCGCAGCAGGCGGAGGATAATGTGCGCGCGGCTGCCCTTCCCCCGCTCAGTGATGAACAGATGCGCCGGGTGCGGGTGGTCTATGATCGGTATATTCGGGCTCAGGTGCAAGGTCGCTGGTAATAAAGTGGTTTGGTTCATCGACTTGCTCGTTTACTTTGCGTTTAGTGTTTTTGTAGTGTATGGCTATAAGAAATATACCGCACAACTAAAAACCCTTGTTCCAATCTGTCCTGCGAATCAACCCTTAGCATCAGGTGGATGCTGGCTGACATATCTTCTCCAAGTTGGGCGCTCGCGACCGGTCGCAGGTCATTGTAATGGCCCGCCAGTTGGGGCTGGCCTGACCTGCTGTCACATCACTAAAAACCCCTGCCCCAATCGATCCCGTGGATCAATAATAAACTCGTGTCTCCCTGTAATATAGGCTGTACCGCTTACTTCGGGTACTATCGCCTCGAATGATCCTACCCGGCTTCTCTCAACCACGCATCCACTGAATACGCTTGGAGATCCCAAAATGCTTTCAACCGCGATCTGCTGGCCATCCGCGATCTCACCTTTTGCGTGATGTAGAGCCAGGCGAGCCGAGACGCCTGTTCCGGTGGGAGAGCGGTCTACCTCCCCATCGTGGCCTCACCTGCTTTCACCAGCTCCTGGGTGCGTTCGGGAGTCACTCTCAGGTGTACCTGCTCGGACGGTAGGATGACATAGAACGCACCGCCAAAGGCAACGTCTACTGTCAGCTGTCCATAAGCTGGTATCTCAAGCTGTATGTCACGGGCATAGAGAAACGAGGGGACGTTCAGGAACGAGACGCGCTCGACATGTCCACGACTATCAAGATGAGCGGTAGCGCGCACCAGTCCCGCAGGTGTATCGAGATGAACCGGCGTTTTCTGCCCCCCGGCTGGTATTGTGCCTGTTTCCAGCAGCGCAGTTACCAGCGCGATCGTACCGTGACCACACATGGTGCTGTAGCCTTCGTTATGCATGAAAAGGACTCCGAGATCAGCGCCGGACGTTACTGGGGGAGTGAGGATGCAGCCGTACATATTGTAGTGCCCTCGCGGTTCCCACATGAGCGCCTTGCGAATGTGGTCGTGATGTTCCTGCATGTAGCGCCGCCGCGCTAATATCGTTGCGCCTGGTAGTTCAGGCAGCCCACCCGTGACGATGCGGAATGGCTCCCCCGCCGCGTGTGTGTCAAGCGTGGTGATGATAGTGGTATCTTTGCCGGGGGTATAGTTGCTCCAGTCCAGTTCCATGTTCTTCCTCCTGTCCCCAAAAAATCTCTCTTAGGTTATACCATCCAGGAGAAAAATGCGTATTGCGTTGCGATACCACTCCTAAATAGAGTCACTACCCAAATGCGGTATGCGCAAAATGTCCCTCATCTCGGCGAGCGGTTTCCCTATTTTGAGACCGTAGCGTGTGATCTCGATCTCCCGCATGGTTTGCTCAAAGTCCGTCAAGCGTTTTTTCAGCACGCCGATACCCTTACGCATCTCACCCCCCCTCTCGAAGTAGCGGAGAAAGAGGATATTATCGGCCACATAACTGATGCCCAGATCGGTTGCTCGAAACTCGTTTGTGGTGATCGTCTCTGTTTCGTTGATCAACAGGACGGCAATGCTTATGCTCTGCAAGTACTTGCAGAGAGTATGAAGATGCCTCACGAGGTCCTCGGCATTGATAGAGAGGCTATAGCCAGAAACGCTATCAATCATGACAATGGCGGTTTTCTGCCGCTCTACATCGCAGCGTACTTTATAGGCGAACTCGTCGGGTCTGTAGTGCAGAGGCTCTATCTGACCGATAGAAAAGGTCCTGTTTTCGATCATACTGCGAATGGGAATATTGAGAGACTCGCAGCGATTGATAAGGACTTGTTTCCATTCCTCAAAGATATAGACGATAGAATGCTCGCCCCTCCCTGCCATCTCTTTCATGAACTGGAGTCCCAGGGTCGTCTTGCCCACGCCGCTTGGACCGGTAATGATGGTAATCGTTCCGCGATTGAGCCCACCGTGCAGCATTTCATCCAGTTCTGGTATCCCCGAGGAGATCACCTCGTGCTCAAACTCTAGATCTACTGTTTGTAGCAACAGCCGAGGAAAGACTTGTAATCCTTCACCGGTTAATTGCATGTCATGTTCGCCACTGCTAAAATCAGAGCCGCGAAATTTGGTGATGCTGATTGTCCGTCCGACTTTAGCGGAGCGCAGGTTAATGACACCGTCGCAGACCACGAGAAGATCATTTTCAGCGCTATCATCGATACTTTCGGAAGTGAAGAGCACCGTCGCTTCCTGTTCAATGAGAAAGCGCAAAAATGCAATGACCTGTTTGCGCAACTGGAAGCTGTCCGGAGAGATCAGGCGTAACTGAGTCATGCTATCCAGAAACACTCTCTGAGGTTTGAGTTCTTTGATTTGTTGAATGATCATCTCTGAGATGGAGATGGATTTCCCAAGCTCTTGTTCCAGGGGTGAAGGGGAGAGTTCAATTTCGGTAAGAAACTCCGTGTTCGTGCTCAGGTCCAGGAAGGCGACATCTTTCAGACTCAGGCCGATGGATGAAGCATTCTTGCGGATGTGCTCCTCTGATTCTCCGACAGTGATATACAAGGTCATTTCACCTCTGGCCGCGCCCGCGACTAGAAAGTGAAGTCCCATGGTTGTTTTACCCGCGCCAGGATCGCCGCGAATCATATAAGAACGCTGGGGGATATATCCACCTTGCATAATTTCATCAAGTTGAGGGACGCCGGTAGATAAACGATAGGAAAGTTCACTTTCCGGGAGGTCAGACCGAACGGAAAAGTCACGCTTCTCAAGAGAGATCGCTCCCTCATGGTGTGTTCTTGTGTTTACTGTCTCCATAAAGTCTCCTTTTATGCAGTATAGTTCGATGAACAAATGGCCTCCAAACTCCTCGTACAGCAAAAATCGCCTGAATTGCTGTTTTCCTTGCTGCGTATACTGAAAGTGAGCAAGATGTCAGTCGAACCCGGGAGAGAGAAACGCTCACCGCTATGTGTAGCGAGTAGAAAGGAAGAAGATGAACCGCACCTCTCAACGCACACAACCAACGAGCCTGGTAGAGCAGCTGAAACGCAGTCTACTGATCGTCGTGAGCTTACTCGTCTGCGTCCTCATTCTCAGCTTCCCAGTGGGTATTTATAATTCCAACATCCAGCACAACCTGGATGAACAAAAAGCCGCTCTCCAAGAGGGTCAAAATAACATACTGCTCACCATGGTCAACCAGGAGACCGGGTTGCGAGGGTACATTAGCACGGATAACACAGTATTCCTTGAGCCGTTTACCAGTGGCCGAACACAATACCTGCTTGCTGTGCGTCAGATGAAAGACCAGGCACTGGGCAGTGACTTAAGCGAGACAACGACAGCGCTAGCGCAGGTGGAAGAGCGAGCCAATGCCTGGTATAGCACCTATGCCCAGGTGCAGCTCAAAAATATGCAATCCGGCAAGCTTGCCACGGCTCGCTCAGATAGTAACGGTACCGTTGGCAAAGCGTTATTTGATCAATTTCGGGCTTCAGTCGCTCACTTACAAGCAGCCATCGGGCAGGATTTAAACACTCTTCAGTCTCGGTTAGATATCATTAGCAGGCTCTCTCTGATCATCGCGCTGGTGTTGTCGGTCGTGGCGCTGCTCCTGTTATGGTACACCTTCACCCGGTTTGTCAATGTGCTCCATGAACAACTCACCATCCTCAAGACGAGATCCAAACAGCTGGGGTCTGGTGACCTTTCGGCTCGCGTCCAGGAGCTGACCTACCATGAGCTGAACAGCCTGGGGCAGACCCTTAACACGATGGCTGAGGAGCTGGCGACTCGCAGCCGCGAACTAGAAGGCTCGGTTGAGGAACTGGCCACCCGCAGTCGCGAACTGGAAGGCTCGAATGAAGAACTCGCCACCCGCAGTCGCGAACTAGAACGCTCGGTTGAGGAACTGATTGCCTTAAATTCCGCCCTGGAAGAGGCGAATCGAGCGCGCAGCCAGTTCCCCTCTACGATGTCACACGAATTGCGTACCCCGTTGGCCTCTATCATCGGCTTCAGCCAGATGTTGTTGGACGATGCAGACATCGCCAATGTGAACCAGCAGCAACACAACGACCTGGAGCGGATCCTCAAAAATGGGCAGCACCTGCTCAGTTTGATTAACGATGTGCTGGACCTGACCAAAATCGAGGCGGGTCGGATGGTGGTCAGCTACAGCCAGGTAGATATGCGAGAACTGCTGACTTCCGTGGTGGAAGAGACGCAGTCCATTGCCATCGCGCGACAGCTCGTCTTGAGAGCAGAGGTTGAGCAGGGCATGGATTTCCTCGAAAGCAACCCGCTGAAATTACGCCAGGTGCTGCTCAACCTGATCTCCAATGCGCTGAAGTTCACGGAGCAGGGTGAGGTGACGGTCTCGGCCAGACGCGTGCTCTCCCCAGACCAGGAGGGTGAGCGCGTGGCGCTTGCCGTGACAGATAGCGGCATTGGCATCCCTGCAGATATTCAAGCACATATCTTCGAAGCCTTTTACCAGGCTGACGGTACCTACACGCGCAAAGCTGGCGGAACGGGACTGGGTCTGTCCATCGTCAGCCAGCTGACCACGCTCTTGGGAGGAACGATCGCGGTCAAAAGCGCACCAGGCCAGGGCAGCACCTTTACGGTGATGCTGCCGATCAAGGCGCTTCATCACTCCATTGAGCAGGATCCCCCGCGTTTGCATCCGGCGCAACCACTAGAGGCTACCAGGATACCCCCCGCTTCTGGCGATCTCCCACCAGC
>WNGL01009821.1_pt1 | contig 11067 bp, 10 predicted proteins | sample 5400591 | NCBI WGS metagenome assembly WNGL01 (sample SAMN13153377, study PRJNA577476) | soil metagenome | isolation source: 80 cm soil or saprolite under Garry oak tree replicate 1 | place: USA:California | collected 2016-06-15
TCGTCGCCTACCCTATCCTAGTATGGGCTCTTGCATTTGGTGGCTACCTAATCGGAACTAATGTCGGGTCTGTTCCTCCACTCACCACGGGTCATTCAACATCCCAAAATTCAGAGAAATGAATCAGAGAAAAACGAGTACAACTAACGTTTGTGTCCCTTTGCTGCTTATATCTCGGGCTAACCTTGTTGCATTAGATAACATTGAGTAAGCTTGCGTCTAGCTGCCAACCCGATATTTCCAGTATTATTTCAGGAAAGAGCGAGCTTTGCAGGAGAGACATCTGCGCGGTAATCAAAGCGGTAAGAAAGCTAGGCTCAGAGTGGAGAATTCTCATCTCATACTACCTCCTCGACAACCCCCTCCGATTCAACGATCTACTCCGGAAAGGTAAGCCTGACGATCTGAACGCGCGAACTCTTTCCAGAACTCTGAAGTATTTGCAGAGTATGGGAATCGTTGAGAGAAGAGTAACCGGCACAGAACCCTTCTCAGTCGTCTACAGTCTCACAGAGAAAGGACGAGATCTAAGCGATATCTTGTCCGCGTACCGGAGATGGGGAGAGAAGTGGACCCCAAGCATAGTCCACCCCTTACCGTACCCCAAAGCAAAAGCGACCACGCTCAGTCGTTAGATCATTCGCAAATCGGAAAATCTGAACTCCAAAGGAAAACATGACTCAAGGTCTTCCAGCAGACGAGGCTGGCTCGGCTAATTTGCGAACCTTTGAATCATGGTTGAGATGCAAATGCCGCTCGGTAATCTGTCTTGACCACTGTTTCTAAGCAGAAAGAAAGTAGACACACTGGATCAATGGAATCTCCGAGACAAGAACTCTTCAGTTTGACGCAAGGATACAAGACCACACAAGCCCTGTACGTCGCGGCTAAGCTCGGCGTCGCTGACCACCTTCAACAGGGACCCAAGAAAGCTGAGGAACTTGCAAAGGTGGTGCAAGCGAACCCCAAAGCACTCTTTCGGCTAATGAGACACCTGGCCGCTATTGGCATATTCACACAAGATGAGTCAGGAAAGTTTGGACTCACACCTCTAGGCGAATTGCTCTGTACTGACAATCCGGAATCGATGAGATACGGCGCAATCTTCACCGGGGAAGAAAATTACAAGGCAGCCGGAAACCTGTTGCACTCGGTCCGAACTGGCGAAACAGCATTCAACAATCTCTACGGCAAAGGCCATTTTGACTGGATGGCCGAACACGCAGACGCAAGCTCGACCTTCAACAAGGCCATGGCTCAATCGCTAAGACGACAAGGGAACCCTGTCGAATCATACGACTACTCGGGCAAACGCGTCGTAGTGGACGTGGGTGGAGGAAGAGGAGATCTCATCAGCTCAGTCCTAGTTGCCAATCCTGCAATGGAAGGAATCCTGTACGATCTGCCTCAAGGATCCGCAGAGGCCCAGTCACTTCTGCAGGCTAAAGGGGTCGAGGACAGATGTCATATCAAGACAGGATCCTTCTTTGATTCCATCCCCTCGGGCGGAGATGTCTACGTGCTATCACGCATTCTCCATGACTGGCCAGATGACAAAGCAGCAACCATCCTAGCGAACTGTCGTAAAGCGATCAAAGATGATGGCACCCTTCTGATCAGGGATAACGTGCTCTCAGATGGTGACGTACAAGGATCTACGCTCGACGTCACGATGTTGATCATGACCGGTGGCGAAGAACGAACCGAGTCCGAATGGAAAAACCTGCTTCAATCAGCAGGGTTCGCCCTGACAAGAGTCTACAAGAAGGAAGGCCAGTTCGATCTCATAGAAGCCAAGCCAGACAAACGGCCCCTGCAACGACGGTAGCCCGCGCAAAGACCTCTTTACGCAGGTTTCATCGGGGGTCCAGGTTTCTTCCGGAGGACTATTGCACCCAATCCGATTATGGCGATCGCTACGATGGCCTCAATGACCTCAACATAGGTTATTCCGGTGGGCGGCGTCAGGGTTGAGAATTGGCCAGTCTGGTCTGCAATGGCAGCTGGAAAGTAGAGGAGGGATCCTATCACGCCGAATATTGGTGCGCGTCCGTAACGGCGGAGCAACAAGACGAGGCAGAACACGTTTAACCCAAGACCGATGAATAGCAGGCCTAGAGTGGCGAGGCCAGTGGTGGTAACATCCGGGATGGGCCTAGTCTCGATTCCTCCAAGCGGGGTCAATAGGAAATCGGCAATGATGTAGACTATGATTAGCCCTACCATGTAGCGGGCTTTTCCGGAAAGACTCACCAAAGAGAACTACAGCCGTGCCGTGTCTATTGAGATTCGCGAGCCTTCATTCTCTTCTCCAGCTCTTCCTGGGACAAGTCTTCCACGTGTGTGGCGATCCACCATTGGTTGCCGTAAACGTCTTTTATGCCCGCAGTTCGGTCTCCGTAGAACTGGTTAGAGGGCTCTCTTAGCGAGGTTGCGCCTGCCTTGAGCGCTCGCTTGTAGGCCGCATCCACATCCTCAGTGTAGACATTGACCATGGCCGGAAGTGCCGGGAATTGTGGATTCGAATCGCTAATCATGAGAACGGAGTCGCCAATTCTCAGTTCAGCATGAATTACTCGCCCATCGGGACCCTTGTATACTTCGTCTTCCTCGGCGTTAAACACCTGTTTTAAGAAATCGATGAGTCTGGGTGCTCCGTCGACGACCACGACAGGTGTAAGGGAGTGATAGCCCTCAGGGATAGGCTTCACTTTACTCGTAACAGATTGCATTGGCGAAAGTTGATTTGGTCATGGTTTGATAAAAGCGTGACTGGAGAGAAACTGCTGAATGTCCACCTCGTTGATTGCCCTAACGCTTTTACAGCGGACCGTCGTATCTTGTGCCCTGTGGGCTAGCCAGCGGCGAGCTTCAACAAACTCTTCCAGAAGAAATGGTTTCTAGCGCTCTTCGTGGCCTTGGTCATAGCCCTGATCGTGGAAACCTCGATCATGATCTTCCTAGTGATCGTCTCCAACACAGGAAGACAGACTTTTCCCGCCATCTCGCTATCCGAGTATTTCAAACCAGGATGCACCGCCCTCAGCGCCGCCATTGTATCCCAGAACGCCCAGAACCGTACTGTCGTCTTCACATGCTCGGGACGAGCAGCCATCCAAATGGAGCCACCGTTCCTCGAGTCGACAGCGGCATTTCCCCCAGATGTTAGGATCGTTCCCACATTCAGTCTCCCCCTAGGCTACCTGAAGCTCTATCTCAACTTCGAAGGCTACGCCTACGGTGACTGCAACCAGCAGGCCCTCATTCCATTAACAAGCGGGAAACCCATGACGCTCGTGAATCAGTGGTCATACAATTACTGTGCTATGGTCACGAACCAAGCTACGCCAGTTGGCGGCTTCACAATCGAATGGTCCTCTTCTCCGTGGCCTGGCCCTTGTTGCAGTATCTCCGCGTCGCCATCCCAACTGACCGTTTCCCCAGGACAAAAATCATCGTCAACGATAACATTGACGTCTAAAGGCGGATTCAGCGGAAACATTTCCTTTAGCTACACTACTACCAGCGTTTCCGGCGGGGGCAACTTTGGTGTCCCCTTTAACGCGACCTTTGGCGGCCGGGTTACGTTGAGGCCCGGGGGTTCTAGCAGTACGACAATTATCATCACAGCTTTCGCAAACGACGCTCCGGAGGTCGATAGGGTCACAGTCGAGGCGATCCCCACAGGTGTAAACCCATACGACTTCCCCAGCACAAGCATCGACATTACCGTTAACATCACTTAGAACAATCATCGCTTAGGTCCCAACGATCTGAAGAGTGTCCCTCCGGTCAGATTCGTTGGTGTTCAGAAATGATTCTTGCCGATTTGCCTGAGTGGAACATGTTGCTATATCATTGGTGCGGTGCTAATGTTGATTCCGTTTTCGGTCATGTCGTAGTAGTAGCCTCTGGGGGGAGTAGGGGCTTTGCCCATCTTGACAAGTCTCAGGGTCCCTCCATGACTGATACCCTGCGGATTCTTCCGTGCCGTCATGTTTATGACGATGTCGGCGAAATTTGTCATTGCGTTCTCTATCGACTCGTTCAAGACACTGGTGTGAAGTGTAGCGATGCCGATGGATTTCGCGAAACGCGTAGCGTACTTCAGAACCTGTCCATACTGGAAGACCTTCTTCGCTTCGACCATAAGAAAGAAGGGTGTCAGCGAGTCCATGATCCCCATCGTCTTTTTGCCCAGATGTTTCAGCGTGAAGCTTCGGCCCTGAGCGATGAGATCAGAGAACTTCATAGTGCTATTGACTATCTCTTCAGGCTGCTCTAGAGGAAAGGAATTTGCAAGTCTCTCAACTCCCAGCGCGAACATGTCGACAAAAGAGAGCCTACCTTCAGACTCGTATCGGTCCACATCTACTCCCCAGGAAGTGATACTCTCCTTCACATCGTCAGCGGACTCGTCAACCGCATAGTACACCACCCTGAAGTCACGCTCCAATGCGGCAGCGGCTATCTGCTTTACAAGGGTCGACTTGCCGCTACCCACCGGACCCGTTATTCCGACAGCCGAAGGTCTGGGAAACCCGCCCCCTAGAAGGTCATCAAGAACCTTGATTCCGGTCGGCTCCACAGGCCGTCACTATAGAACGCGATCGGTTTCAGCCAGTTAAGCGGATTGTACCCAGAGAGGGCTACCACTTTTCTGTTTGAAGTTATCGACGCTTTGCCTAAGGTATAGACAACGGTCTCTCCGAAGGCTGCAACAATCATCGACCAGGGTTGGATAAATCCGGCGTCGTGCTTGAGGGAGGAGCGAGGATGCTCTTGCGCCGCCTAATCAGCAAGAATGCTAGCGCGGCTACGCCTGCTCCTGCAGGAAGGGCAATGAAATACCAATACTGCTGCCACCACGATAGAGAGAAGACGGGCGGAGGTGAGGTTTGTTGTGGCTGCGTGGAAATACTGGAAGTGAGATCCGAGACGCTGCGATTCCCTGCCTCATCGACTGCCACTATCTTGAAAGTATAGCTTGTTCCTGGAATGAGGTTGCCTGCACCGTACTGATATCCGGTGCCTGTATCCATGTCCGCCGAAATGTTGGCGATGAGAGTGGACCCTCTGTATACCTGGTAACTTACAACGGCTACATCATCCGCTGCTCCTGCCCAATTTAGGGTAGCCGAGGTTTGGCCTATGCTGGTTACGTACAGTTGTGTATTTGGAAGCCAAATCGGCGGGCTAGTATCAGGAGTCGGAAGGTACGGATGCATCAATGGATAGTTGTCGATGACGGCAGATGATACTCCAGATGCCTGATAAAGTGAGTACATGCTGAATGGCGTATCGCCTATTCCATCTGGGTTCGGACATATGTTCTGTTGGGACCCACTGCAGATGTCCGAACCGGTGTATTGTGACCAAAAGTTGCCCCTGCTGGGGTAGCCACGGTCCAACTGGTCTTTGGAGTTACTGTCAATGACAGAATCGTAGAAGAAATTGTTGCGGTAGGCGATGAGGGCTGTTGAAGCCACAAAGGGAGGTGTTAAAATCCCAAAGGGATCGGCGATGAGGCCCGCCGAACGGTTAGGGACTCCGTTGTTAGAGAGATTGTTCCCAGCAACTGTAATGTTGACGAAGCCAAAGAGATTGATTCCGGCATACATGTTCGAGTTGACACTATTGGAAGTTATGAGTGTGTTATTCACATTGAAGAGCTGAATCCCCGTGCCCGTGTTGAATATTTCCAGATTAGTAATCCGGATGTTGTTACACTTCATGAGTATGAGCTCCCCGATGGGAATTCCATTTATGTCGAGATTCGAGCAGCCTGAGTAGAAGCGGAGGGGTTTTCCGTTAACCAAGTTATCTGGCGTAATTGTCATCGAAACATAGGGCAGGTCAGTACCCGTCACAAGAAGCAGACCATCTCTTGTGAAATTATTGTCTCTTATGTTCGTGAATCTGGCGAGGCAACACTGGATTCCTGACCCTCCACCAAGCGCTAGCACATTTTTCGATATGGTTGCGTTGTCGGAGAAGACCCTTATTCCGTAGCCAAGATTCTGGTAAACAACGTTGCTAGTGATTAAAACATTATTCGATGAGCCAAATGCAATTCCCACATCGTTGTGGGCGAACAAGTTACCTGTGATATTAGCGTTCGGAGAAGACGTGAGACTTAGCGCCGTGCCCAAATTATAAGAGACATTGTTGCCCGTTACAAGAGCACCGGCTGAATTATCCAGAGAAACCGCGTTCCCGCTGTACCAAATGTGGTTATTCGAAATTATCGGACCGGGAGAGGAGTTTACGACCACCCCAAGTTTGCCTTGGTTTCCAAACGTCGCAGAATAAATCTGGTTGTTGACAACAGATACCTTTGTGCAATTGTCTATCCGTACTTCCTCACCCATCGCTTGGGTAGTGTCTGACATGATATTGTCTGATATAGAAATGCCCGAGGATCGTTCAACCAAAACGCCGAAGCCGTTGTTGGAAATCGCTGAACTTCGCACGGAACCGTTGGTAACGTTGTGAAGATAGATTCCACGAAGCGCTGAAGAGATAGCTACTCCTTGGATTACAAAGTAGTTGGTGGTGTTGAAGATTGTTATGTCATTTCCTGATGGGGCACTGATTTGCCACTGGCCAATAACATATGGGTCTGAGGAGGTTCCGGTCCCACCTGCAACTCCGTTAGCTTGTGTAAAGCCGGAATTGCCTATTATCAAGATTGGAGCATGAGGGTTCGTAGTGGTAGCCATCGACTGAGCGGTGACGCCAATCTGGAACATAGCTGGAGACGCTAGAAGCAAGAGAATGGCGATGAGGATAGGCTTCAATTTGTTAATCTACAGACCTTTCCTGAAAGCCTTCAGTCGACACGCGCTTGGTATCTTAACCAAGTGAGCACTCAACACTGCTCTAAATGAGAGCCATTCCTCCTATTGAATGATGTGGCGAGAAAAATACAATTGAGAGGTCAGGACAACTCGGAGGCTTGACGAAATGGACCTTGTTTGTTTACAATAGCAAGAAATCATGCGAGACCATTCAAGTAATGGTGCGGCGTTAGTAAGGCATTATCAGGTACACTCTTATCTCACAGGCACAGCAAGGCCCGATAGTGTTTCTAATGCCTAGACGCATGGCTCCATACGGGTCCTGGAAATCACCCATTACTGCGGACCTCCTCGCATCGACGTATGTCGCGCTTGACGAGCTTAGAGTTGATGGCGATGATGTTTACTGGAATGAGCTTCGTCCCGCGGATAAGGGGAGGAACGTTATCGTCCGGAGAAAGCCAGACGGCACCCTGACGAATATTACTCCTCCGGGCTTCAGTGCACGGACGCGAGTCCACGAGTACGGGGGTGGGTGCTACATTGTCCAGAATGGGGCGGTCTATTTTTCCAACTATGCTGACCAGCGTCTCTACCGGCAAGACCCAGGCAGAGATCCTCGGCCGCTAACACCTCCAGTAGACATGAGATACGCTGATGGCGTTATCGACCACCGTAGAAATCGCATCATCTCAATACGCGAGGACCATACTCTCAAGACCCCGCAAGCCGTCACCACAATCGTCAGCCTTGACATAGAGAAAGGAGGAGAAGGCAAGATTCTCGTCTCCGGGAACGACTTCTACTCAACACCACGCCTAAACCACGACGGGTCCAAGCTCGCCTGGCTGACATGGACCCATCCCAACATGCCTTGGGACGGAACAGAGCTCTGGGTTGCCAATGTCAAACCCGACGGTTCTCTAGACAAGTCGAATAAGGTGGCTGGAGGATTGGAAGAATCCATCTACCAGCCCGAATGGTCACCGGATGGCGCGCTATACTTCAGCTCTGACCGGTCAGGATGGTGGAACCTCTATCGCCAGCACAACAACCAAGTCGAGCCGCTCTACCCGATGGAGGCTGAATTCGGCCTCCCCCAGTGGGGGTTCGGATCTCACACTTCCGTCTTCGACTCTTCAAATCAGATAATCTGCGCTTACACCAAAGATGGGATCTGGCACTTAGCCAGCATCAACCCAACAAAGAAAACACTCAGACCAATAGAGACCCCTATCAGCCAGATCCTCTGGGGAAATCTAGCTGAGAAAAACGGAATCGTCTTCCTCATCGGAGGATCAGCCACCGAACCCTCGTGCATAGTAAAGATAGACCTCTCAACCAAAGAGACGGAGATCCTACACCGATCACGAGAAATCACAGTCAGCAAAGAATACCTTTCCATCCCGAACTCGATCGAGTTTCCCACAGAGAACGGACGAACCGCGTTCGCCTTCTTCTATCCTCCCAAGAACCCTGAGTACGAAGCACCCGAGGGTGAAAGGCCGCCTCTCCTTGTTGTAAGCCATGGCGGGCCCACCAGCTTCAGCCCGTCCACTCTCCGATACGAGATACAATATTGGACGAGCCGTGGAATCGGAGTCGTAGACGTCAACTACGGCGGCAGCACCGGATACGGTAGGGCATATCGTAAGAGACTCAACGACAACTGGGGAATCGTTGACGTCCAAGACTGCGTCAACGCCACCCGATACCTAGCTAGTCGTAGAGAAGCTGATGGAGAGAGACTCGGTATCCGAGGAGGAAGTGCGGGAGGCTACACGACGCTCTGCGCGCTCGCCTTCACCAGCACGTTCAAGGCAGGAGCAAGTTACTTCGGCGTCAGCGACCTAGAACTATTAGCAAAGGATACCCACAAGTTCGAATCCCGATACCTCGACAAGCTAGTCGGACCCTACCCGGAACGTCGAGACGTCTATCGCGCTAGATCACCGATATACCACGTGGACGGAATATCGTCCGCTCTAATCCTGTTCCAAGGGCTAGAGGACAAAGTCGTGCCTCCAGACCAATCCGAGAAGATCTTTGAAGCTGTAAAGGCGAAGGGTCTTCCTGTCGCCTATATCGCCTACGAATGGGAACAACACGGCTTCAGACGAGCAGAGAACATCAAGAGATCCTACGAGGCTGAACTGTACTTCTATTCGAAAATATTCAGGTTTCCTTTCGCCGATCCGATAGAGCCGGTCACGATAGAAAACCTAGACACGGCAACAGGAAAGCCCGTACTCCCGCCCGTGGAAGTCCAAGAAACCGCCTAGCGTCCCGATCCCGCTTGAGTAAGAAATCCCGTGCCTAGAATCATATCGACTAGCAAAGGCACACTGCTAGTCCCTCGTCGCAGCTCGAAGAGAGATGTCTAAATCTATTTGTGATTGGATAGCTTAGGCATATCGAGAACCTGGGCTTCCAAAAGGGCTTAGTTGTAAGGGTCAGTCGATTCCTGTAGAGAAGTCTTGTCCCTGGCATGAAACGGCTTTCGAGATGCTATTATTGCGGAGAACCTAGGAGGGCGGCCCACATACGTATTGGTCTTGTAGTACGTTTCCTCCGTTCGAGACCATAAGGATGCTCCAGGCTATCAAGGTCCCGTCGCTCCCTTGAGCCTCTCCGTTCCACGAGACTATTCTCGTGGCTACAACCCCGTTGACACTACGAAATGTCGCATGGAATGTGTCGTGGCCTAAGAACACTGTCCCGTTGGGCATGGTATAGTTGAAGTTCTCAGTTGCAGTCTGTTCCCGGTAGTAGGTGCCGGAGTTTTGCGTGAAATGGATCACGTCGGTGCCGGAAAACGTTCCCGAGCCCATGGCACCGGGGTCTAAGCATCTAAGACCGGAACGTGTCTCATCGAAATGGTCCACGAGTGTCCCTTCGGTCAGCTCGGCCCTCGCCAGGGGCGTAAATGTCAGGCTTGCCAAGAACAGAACGGCGATGCCAAGGACGACCCTCTTGGATTTCAAGTATCGGTGCGGCTCCCCTATCCATACGCTCTTTATCGTTAGTCCTTACAGGCTCATAAGTTCTCCGGAGAAGACGCGGTAGAGATGGAGCGGCGGGTTCAGCAACTTTTTCGAACGCCTCGTCCGCAAACATTTCGACGGAGCGCACTGTTTATCGTCCGGACACGAAAGAGCATCTTATGTCGGACCGGCCTTCTGACTCTCCGACCGGCCCCGTCATGAGCGCTTTGTCAGCAGCTAGAGCAATGTCCCGAGATATGACACTGCGATAGCGAAGATGCCCGCACCGGGCAGGGTCACCAACCAAGGCAAGAGCATCCTTCCCAATGTCGACTTGATGACTTTCGCGCGTCCGCCGATCCCTGCACTCGATCCTTCGTGAACCTGGGTCGTGGACATTGGCGCTCCTAGAAAGGCTCCCGCCGAAACTACTAGAGCAGTGGCGGCACCAGCTTTCGACTTTTGAACTTGGTCCAGCGGAGCATGCTTGCCAATGGCAGTAACCACTACCCGATGGCCCAACGCGAGTGAGCCGAAGAACACTGCCACCGCAACTATCGAGTAGGGAATCCATGCCGCCTCCGAGGGATTAGCGAGGAGGAAGAAGGCTCCGAGAGCCGCCATCTTGGGAGCATCGTTGATCCCTCTCGCAAAAGCTGTCGCAGCTCCTGACCCCCAGTGCGCCACGTGCATCAGCCGAGGCCTCTCCTTGCCAGGTTCCCCGGTCCGACGCGTTAACCGATCGAGAAAATAGACTGCCACCAGTGCAGCCACGGGTCCCCCTGCCAAAGGCAGTACAACCCTGTATAACAGGAAATCCCATTGCACGCCTGATATTCCAAATGCATAGACCCCCAGCAACACCATGGCGCCGACAATAGCATGCGTTGAAGAGACTGGCAGCCGGACGATAGTTGCCACGAGGATCCACAATGTCGCGCCAGTAAGCGCAGCGAGAACGAAAGAATACTCAGGCGTTGTCCGTAGAAGACTCTGAGGTGTAAAGACTGAGAAGAGTCTGCCTGAGATCAGAATCGCCGAGACGCTTCCAATGCCCGTGAAGAAGCCTCCCCAGAGTAGCGGCTTGCGCTTTCTTGGAGGCGAGCCTGATGGTCCCGGCATCATCAGTGACGCGACGCTCTTTCCCGCATCGTTGGCGCCGTTGGCGAAGGCTAGGGCGAATAGGGCCGCTAACCCTATCTCTTCAATTGGCAACATTCTGAGAGACACCCTTCATGGAGGATCTAGTCTAACTGTGTGAATTTGTAATTTTACTGTAGACT
>WNGL01009822.1_pt1 | contig 11067 bp, 7 predicted proteins | sample 5400591 | NCBI WGS metagenome assembly WNGL01 (sample SAMN13153377, study PRJNA577476) | soil metagenome | isolation source: 80 cm soil or saprolite under Garry oak tree replicate 1 | place: USA:California | collected 2016-06-15
ACAATGCGTTTGCGCCGGGATCCAGATGGTTGCCCGTGGGATCGCCAACAAACTCACCAGTCATTGACGCGCTACGTTATCGAAGAGACCTACGAAGTGGTGGAAGCGCTGGAGGAGAACGATTTGGAGAAATTGGCCGAGGAACTTGGCGATCTCTTACTCCAGGTCTATCTGCATGCTGAAATCGCGCGACAGGATGGCGATTTTAACATCGGAGATGTGTTCGAGCATGTCAGCGCCAAACTGATTCGCCGACATCCCCATGTCTTTGGTCAGATAGAAGTTCAAAATGCCGGGCAAGTCGTACAGAATTGGGAAGAGATCAAGCAACAGGAACGCATCGCCGCGGGCAAAGATGTACAGTCGGAGAGCATATTGGACGGTGTGCCTCTAGCCTCACCTGCCTTGATTGTGGCCCAAAAATACCAGAAACGCGCAGCCAAAATCGGCTTCGATTATGATAATTTGCAAGCAGTGCTGGCAAAATTGACTGAAGAGCTACAGGAGTTTCAAGAAGCAACAACGCCAGAGCATAAACACGAAGAGATGGGCGACGTACTCTTTATGGTCGCAAGAGTTGCGCGCGAATTGGACATCGATGCCGAAGAGGCATTGCGCTACGCCAATCGCAAATTTCGGCAGCGTTTCCAGGCTATGGAGCACATCTCCCGCCAGGAAGGAAGAACATTCTCATCATACAACCTCGATGAATGGCTCCGCTTATGGAACCGCGTCAAAGAATAAATGTAGGGACGGGGCTTGCCCCGTCCTGGTGCCCCATCCTCATCCATGTACCCCTTATTATTGTCTCATCCTACTAATCCTTGCCTTCGCCCTATCCATGTACCCCTTTCCCTCGCGCTTTGTTCGCGCCATTTGCCCCGTCCTTTAAACGCTATATAATTCCCTCCCATTCATGTTTGGGATCGCGCGCCATCAATTCGATGATGGCCTCATATGGATCATGTCCTTCAAAGAGCACCAGGCTGAGTTGATAGGTAATAGGTAATTCGACCTGGTAGCGTTCCGCCAATTTTAGAGCAGCCTGTGTAGTGTAAACGCCTTCGGCAACGGTATGCGTTGAAGAGAGGATTTGCTCCAGTTTTTCCCCAGTGCCGATACGTTGGCCTAGTTGATGATTACGGCTCAGCGGACTCGCGCAGGTAGCGATTAGATCACCTATACCCGCGAGTCCTGCAAAAGTCAAGGGATGAGCGCCGGCAGCAAGACCCAGACGCGAGAGTTCCGCCAATCCTCGTGTAATAAAAGCAGCCTTGGCGTTATCCCCCATTTTCATACTATCATTGATACCCGTACAAATTGCAATAATGTTCTTGAGCGCCCCGCCAAGTTCAACACCCACAACATCATGTGCTGTGTAGACACGATAGTTGGAGGTAGTAAGTAGAGTGCGAGCGTGAACTGCTACCTCCTGATCGTAAGCCGCCACAACAGCCGCAGTCGGCTTTTCCTCCGCTATTTCACGCGACATGTTTGGCCCACTTAGCGCAGCAACGCGATTACCGGCGTTGGGCAGTTCTTCGCGAATGATTTCAGTCATCCGTTTAAGGCTGCTGATCTCTATTCCCTTGCTGGCATTCACAAAGATAGTATGGCTGTCAACATAGGGAGCAAGCAAACGCACATTCTCACGCATGCGCTGTGATGGAGTAACAAGTATAAGCAAATCCTTTCCCTCGACAGCTTCTTTGATATCGGAGGTCACCTTCAGCATAGCGGGAAAGCGAAAGCCGGGTAAAAACAGCGTATTTTCGCGACGCTGTTGCATTTCAACAGCTCGTTCGGGTTTATACTCCCATAAGGCAGTCTCAGTATTGCTCTTAGCCAGCAGGAGCGCCAGGGTGGTACCCCAGGCGCCGCTGCCAATCACTCCAACTGATGCCATCGTATCGTCTCCTTTATAATAGCTAAACGCACTACCTGTTGCGTCTTGCCTGTAAGCCGAGCTCTATCATCGAGACAAACACCAGCTAGCCAGATACAATGGGACGCCGAAAAAAATATCGGGGTTGACCCTCGGTCAGAACGCGCAACATGCTTATCTACAAAAATATCCTGTATTTTCTTTTCATGTTGCATACCTAATGGTCGTATACGATCACCTGGTTTCCTCGTGCGTACCTCTAAGTATGCGCCAGCTACATCAGCATCTACATATACCACCTGATGAGTGGAGGGTAGTAATCTCCACACTTCTGACCAATCTTCCAGGCGTAAGGCATCTCTAACTTCTGCCATTAACTTAGCAGGTGCTAGCTCAGCCGTAGCTACCCAGGGAGTTCCTTGAACCTTGATACGTCCTGGAATAGGTAACAGTGTGGTTTTTTCATCTTGTGGTTCCAACATAGCTATATCACGAGTAGAAGTAGTACCATGTAGACATTCAAACGTGACCTCATTAAAACTGCGCACCATGCGTAATTCATGAGGAAGATCTAGCATCCGCTCCTGTCTATCATGGTATCCCAAAAGTTGTTCAATCAGAGTATAGTGCCGAATTTCCAGAGGTGATTGGCCGCCACATAAATGGGCAGTGACACGTCGCAACAGGTGTCGTTGCAAACTTAACGGTAGAGACGAAAGTGCGTCCAGTCGTAATGTGATAACTTCATCCTGCTCAGAGATAACTACAGTAGACCAGCAAGCATCTATCTGCGCCTCCAACCATTCAACATCCACCTGAATTACACCAGCATTACGTAATAAAGTGCTATCGAAACTTGGATTGAGAGACTCCAATACAGGCACAAGTTCGTGACGAATACGGTTTCGTAAAAACTTTGGATCAGTGTTGCTCAGATCCTCTAATGGCTCAATACCATGTTCCTGGCAATATGCCACTGCCTGTGCATGCCGCACTTCAAGAAGAGGTCGAATAATGTCTAGCTGACGTGGCAGCATACCAACCATACCTGTTAATCCGCTGCCGCGTAAGAAATGAAGCAGCAGCGTCTCAACCTGGTCATCCGCTTGATGAGCAACGGCAATTGGCTGTCCTTGTGCCACTTCACGCAAAAAGCGATAGCGCGCGCTACGTGCCGCATCCTCTAATGAGCGCCGTTCTGTCCGTGCCAGTTCCGCCACATCGACTTCGCCTGAAGTACATGGCAGCCCCCAGGATTCAACGATGCTGACAATAGCAACAGCATCACGATCACTTGCCTCCCCTCGCAACATATGATTAAGATGTGCCGCGTGCAATCGCACATCTGGATAACGTTTATCCGGTCCGCAAAGCTGATTCAGAAGGTGAAGCAGGCAAAGCGAGTCAGCCCCACCCGATACTGCGACAATGACCTCGCCGCCAGGGGGGAGAAGCTGGTGTTTATCGATATAGGTTGTGACGATGGTCTCTAGCATGTTGATGCCTACTCGGTGGCAATAGCCTTTGTCATGTGCAAGCTTTTTCAGAAGCAAGGATCCAAGGGGTGGCTAGCCCCTTGGAGGGGTGCGGGGATGTCCTCCGCTACTTTCTTTTTCCTAGCCGCCTCTTTGCGTCCTGGCTGAGTGTAACTAGCTGCGCAGCAGCGTTGTCAGGACACATTTCAAGTCCCGCAGGCGGTGAGTTTGGATACGAATGTGTATATTGTATCATACCCCCATCGCCTTGGGCACAAGGATACTTCTGCCTACACAAAGACCGTCATTCCTATCCATTATGTGTATCAGCTAACATATGGTCTGTCATGGTGAGAAAGAACATCTAAGGAGACAAAGCAAATTTGACGAGAAATAAATCAGAATAATGTGCCCTTAGACCACGTGTGATTGCAAGCTACCATTTAGTAAACTCCGTCAGAAGATGGCTTCAGTTTCTTATAAATCCGCTCTATTAGGCATATTATAGTGATAAGGGTTTCATATATGGGAATCCTAAATGTAAAGCTACATTAACCTGACTGATCTGCCCAAATCATTTATTCCCTTTCTATTTGATGAAAGAATAAATAATCTTACTCAGGAACTTCCTCTTCTAGCGCTTACAAGTTAATTAGAAAGCATAACGTTGCGATACTTACCTCTTTCCTAATACAATGATCACAAAAGTTTAAGACCTAGCTTACTCCGGAACTAATGCCACAATGAGAAATCCGAAATCAAATAAAACTATTGAAGGCGCTCTAGATGCTACTCATTATCTTGAAGTCCATCCAGAAATCCCTGTACTTCTTTGTGGCATTTTGAAAGACTACTATCAAACAAATGGGCGCGATTTCCCCTGGCGAAGAACAAGAGATCCTTATAAAGTGCTGGTTGCTGAGATGCTTCTGCAAAAAACCGCTGTCAAACCTGTAGAAAAACTTTGGCCAGCATTTATGCATCGCTATCCAAATATAGAAACATTGGCAACCGCCCCTCTTACAGATTTGGAAGCGATGATAGGCTTACTAGGTCTTAAAAAGAGGGCAATTGCTCTATATAATGTCGCACAAGCAATTGTTAGACAGATGAATGGCAAAATTGTTGGAGACATTGAATTCTTGGAGTCGCTACCAGGCATTGGAGATTACACTGCCTCGGCAGTTTTATCTTTTGCATTTGACATTAGTGTTGCTACAATCGATGTGAACGCGGCAAGAGTATATACACGCATCTGCGGCTTCTTACCTAACACTCTTCGTCAAGGACTTGCGTTTGCTCACATTATGAGCAAATATGTGATCGCAGAAAAAGATCACAGGGAAATAAACTATGGGTTGCTGGATCTTGCGGCTCAGATTTGCAAACCTAAACCTCTCTGCAGCAAATGCCCTGCTTATAAGCTATGCCAGTATGCTTCTGAAAATAGCAAGCAATAATGCCACTCAGAACTCACAGGTTTTACTCGCTAGAAAATAAACGATTAGTTAGTTCATTAAGAGAATTAACTCTCAACTCTCTTCCCGATAATGAAAGCAGATCAATGTTGAGATGATTATTCAAGAAAGGTACGCACCAAGAATCCATTGGTACTTGTGCAGCTAGAGCAATGACTTTTCTACGAGGAAGAGGCGATTCGGCCGAACGAAGGTAATCATATTGTAATAGCTGACCTATAGCATAGCGAAGACGGGCAGTAAAATTTCGGGGCGTTACGCTCTTAACCTCAACAATGAATTCATGCTGCTCGTACTCTATTAGCAAATCCACAGAACTGGGATCTTCCATGATCCTAGCACCCTTTCTACGACAAACCTCAGCTATGAGCTTCACCATTGAGTTATGGGTACGAGCCGCGCTTTTGATTAACTCAGCGTCATAGGATAAGTCAATCGTCAGCTTTCTTTGATTTGCTTGCTTTCCCTGAGGAGATAGAACGACTCCTACATTAAACTCGCGCAGATTGATGGAACCACCAGTTCCATCAATCGCCCTCAATCCGGCACCCGCATCAAGTTCGTCTAGTATCTCATTACTGGAGTCAGGAATATCAACAGAAAGTAATGGAATTAAAGGCGTTCCTAAATCCAAAGTGCCAAAATAGTCATACCAGGACATTAAACCATCTGGAGTAAACGATTGTGGCTTCCAAAAACTCGAAGATTGTTCCAAATTAGAAAGAATCTTATCGATTTCAGTTTCACGCTCAATGGAACGTCGAGATAATTCGATGACACTCCTTTTTACTTCAGTAAAGTAAGGAGTGGCTACCAAGATGTGAATCCATTCTAGCGCGTCCCGTTGGTTGCCTATAGGTTCGAAATTTATTTTTCCATTTCTAGCATCGATCAGAGCCTTTATGCACATATCGGTATCTCCCTGCGCTACGCATCGCATAAGATACTGTTTTATTTCACCAACTGTAATGCTAGATTTTTCATCTCTCTGCCTCAGGGAATGCAATACACGCCAGATTAAGACTGCGGGACGGATGTACACTCCAATTTTCGCCTGCAATTCTGTAAGAGTCTTATATTGACCATAAAATGACCCGTGCAGATTTTTCCGTAGAGTACCATTTATTGAGAATCTGTGTCCGTTCGGATATTGATAGCGAAAAGCTTGAAGGATCATAACATCAGAAAAGCTAAGTGCATCATCAAGATAGGCAAGCCCAATAGGTGTAGGCGTAATGCGGTTCACATATTTCGTGGAGAACATTAGCCCCAAATCTCCTAAGATCTGTTGGTAATCCCGCCAAATATCTGGTTGTCCCGTATCCTTTCTTATATTGGGAGGAAGGAGATTATTAACAATCATATAATTATTGATGTAAGTCGCAGGATCATCAACGTCGCGATGAAGAACAGCCGCTAGCAAAAAATTGTAGAGAAATTTTTGATCCACTATCCCCATATGATGGGTCATGGACCAACTATACCCTGGATAAAGAGTAGCAGGATACATAAGAACGTTCTTCCAGTATTATTTGGTGCTTCAATCATGAGAATATTACTTGTGTTATATTAGCACACCAACGGATTAAACAGCACTCTTCTAGTACTTTTCAAGCGCTTCTGCTATCTTCTTACCAATCTCGTAAGCCATCAGAGGCGGAACTGCATTTCCAACCTGACGATATTGAGCTGTGCTCGTTCCGTGAAACTCGTACCAATCGGGAAAGCTTTGAAGCCGTGCCGCTTCTCGCACGGTTATCACCCGAGGGCTGTATGGATGGATGTGCGGTCTACCTCCTCCTTCGCTGGAACCAACTAAGACTGTCCCTGATGGACGCGTGGGATCTATACGATCAGTATGATCAGTTCTATCGCGATTGCCTGGCTGAATATTCATGTAGCGCCTGCGAACGGCCTCGCCATGGTTGCGAATATTATGATTAGGCAGTCCATCAACTTCCTGAAGTGCCCATATACTAGGAGACAGCAAATGCCCTTCGTTAATAAGTCTATTTGCATGAGGACCCGTCGCACTTGTAGGAAACTCAAAAGGTACGTTCTCGCGGAAGCCCACGAGAACAATTCTTTCCCGATATTGAGGAATGCCAAATGCAACTGAGTTCAATTTCTTAAAATGAAGGTGATATCCAGTGATCTCTTTAGCATACTGATACAGTTGCCTCCAGTCTTCTCCTTTATTGACTGTAAGCAGTCCGGGCACATTTTCAAATAAAAACGCCTTCGGCTTTATAGCTACAACCAAATCAAAATATTTCAAGGCTAGCTTACCACGAGGATCATCTAGTGCGTTACGGCGACCAAGAATGCTAAATGCTTGACAGGGCGGTCCAGCAGCTACTAGATCGATGGCATTAGTGCAGCTCAACCCATAAATCTTACTTTCATTTAAGCGCATCGCATCGCATACAAGACCCTTTGCATGAAATATATTGCTGGTAACAGTCCCTACAAATGCAGGAGCTATGTCAGAGACGACAAGAGATTTAAATCCAGCAAAACCAAGACCTAAGTCTAAACCTCCACCTCCACAGAAGAGACTAACCAAAGTGTATGGGGACTCATTTAACAAATCTGATGTAAAATAATCTAATCGACTCAGGTAGGCATTTCTAGGCAAATCTGGAAATAAACCGGTTTCGGTTAGTGACAACTGTCTAGCGTAATTTATTTCCACCTGCATTTCTGCATCCTCCTTCTGCATAATGCTTACTGCTTGCTCCAAGATGACCTAACTTGGCAAGCCAACTTTTGTTCGCTCGCAAGCGCATAAAAGATAGAATCAACTATTTGCTCGCTTTTTAAGAATTATAATCAGAAAATTTGTTCGTGTCAATAGATTCTGACCTATACAACGTATTTGTCTTTCTTGCTTTCTAAAATACACGCTTTTGCTCCTTGTTTCCAATACGCAATGCAGGAGATAAATCTCGTCTCTTCAGTCAAGTCCCTGCACAGCGTTAACCAACTATCTGCTATTTTCATTCAAAAACGTTATCGAATAGGTAATACGGTTCCCAAGAAGCAATGAGGAAAACCATTTAATAATACAAAGTTCGTAATGACGCATTATCTTCAAAGCGATTCGATCCATCAATCCGATGCTATATATTTAACGAACGCTCCCACGATACTAACTGAGAAGTTGTCATATCATGCTGCCGAGCTTATACTCTGTGCTGAAAGCACTAATGGTGAGAAACAATCCGAATCATAAAAAAACAACTCAGCAAAGTCGACAGCAAAATCGGCGATGAAGCACAATACTTAGCGAACAATTATGAACAAAACGGCGTTCTCTGAAGACGTAATGCGCCTCAATGAACAACAGCAAATTGTATCAGACCCCAATAACCACTTCTGGCAACTCAGGAATAAATAAACCACTAATGGCTTAGCTTACCATAATAACACTCCCAATCCTTATTGCAAAAGGCTAATCCTTGATTGACGACCATCCAATAAAGGAGGATACTCACCGTAAGAGGACTAGTGGAACAACTTGACGCACTTCCACACCCCTAACTTGGAGATAATCAGGCGCTCTCGGTTTCTCTGTTTGAAAAAGCCAGTCACATCCTCCACCTGTGGATAATTCCTCTCCGATATGATACGATATAGCCAATAAAACACACGACCTCTTCATGGTCATTGGACGGGTGAGCCCCTTTAGTTAGGAAAAGTGTAGGGAAGAACACACAGGCTATGGCAATTCACAACGTAATTACATCAGAGAATCCTATTCTGCGGCAAAAAGCAAAAAAGGTTCATCGTTTCGACTCATCAATCTCAAAATTGATCGAAGACATGTTTGAAACGATGCATGTGGCTCATGGTGTTGGTCTGGCAGCACCTCAAATCGCAATTTCAGTCCGCATTTTTGTTGCCGAGTTCGAAGACCGCAAAATCGCGATAGTCAATCCTGAGATTATTAAGGCTGAGGGAGAGGATCGTGGTACCGAGGGATGTTTAAGTATTCCCGGCTACGTCGGCGATAATATCAGGCGTGCGACCAGTGTGGTTGTAAAAGGCCAGGATGCGCGTGGTAAAGCGATTCGCGTCCGAGCCGAAGGCTGGCTTGCGCGTATCCTCCAACATGAGATCGATCACCTGGATGGTATCCTTTTCCTGGATCGCCTGGACAGTCCTGAAGATTTGCGCGAAGTTACAGAAGCCGAGTTCGAGGAAGCCGAGGAAGAGGCGCTGATAGAATAAAAACAGTAGGAAAGCAAGGTAGCCCTGCACGCGCGTGCAGGGCTACCTTGCTTTCCTACTGAATTACTTTTGCTGTCGTCTAATCATAGGGATTTTATTTTTACCAAGGCCTCGTTCACAACCCTGGCATACATAAAAACCTTCTTCCTCGCGATACGATAAAGAACTTACAGTGAAATGCAGGTAACAAATGCCGCAGCGTGTACCCTCTTGCTGGCTAGCGACCTGCCGATCCTGCGCAAACAACTCGTGTAGAGATGCGATCAAGTTTTCGAAGTCGAACGAACCTGAGTAGCTGCGACTGGTGCTTACAACTGGTAGCGCACCTGTTTGATTGGTTGCACGCATTTCACGACGACTTACAAACGAACTACCGTTACCCGACATTCCCGAACCCGATGTATAGTTACTGCCCAAGGGATAGGCCTCCAGATCATATGTTAGCTGTTAATCAGGGATGAATGTATAACATTTCACTTATTATAGCATATCGCCCTTGTTTTTAATACCCATAGGAGCAGTGCGTATGTATTTTGCATAATCATGCCGTCATACGTAGGGGCCGATGTATCGCGCACATCGCCGATTCATCGGCCCTCGGCTCTACACATGGCTTTTCTCATGGTAATACGAGAAATTTCCTGGATACACCCTCACACTCCCATTATTGCTAATCGCCGCAATCTTCGTCACAATCTTATCAAGAAAGTAGCGATCGTGCGAAACGGTCAGGATGGTCCCCTCGAATTCCTCAAGAGCTGCCTCCAACACTTCGACGGATGCAATATCAAGATTGTTGGTTGGCTCATCCAACAATAAAAAGTTAGCATCAGTAAGCATCAAGCGTGCTATTTGAAGACGACTCTTCTCACCACCGCTCAAGCGCCTGATTGGTGTATAGATATCCTCGTAGGAGAAAAGCAGGCCACGCAAAAAGCTGATAGTTTGTGGTTCATTCATCGGTTTTATGCGGCGCACGAAATCCAACGGCGTGCTATCGAAAGGCAGCGTTTCCTGCTCCTGCGCATAGTATCCAACTACAACACTCGCTCCGATTTTTATTGAGCCAGAGTCGGCAGGGATCAATTCCATCATTGTTTTGAGCAACGTCGTCTTGCCACTGCCGTTGGCTCCGACAATGCCAACACGTTCACCATAAAGGATAGTCAAATCAAATGGCTCAAACAGGACACGCTCATCATATGACTTGCCCAGCCCTTTCACATCAAGCACGATCTTGCCACTGCGCTCAGCATCAAGGTTCAATTTGATTTTATCTCGAATCAAGATGGGACGATCTACGCTTTCCTGCTTAGCGCGCTCGACACGCTTTGCCATATCCTCGGCTCGCGTCGCAAATTTATCGTTAAACTTGGACCAGCCTTTGAGTTGACGCATACTGGTTTCAAGACGTTTGATTTCTCCCTGCTGCACAGCATATATTTCATACTGTTTCAACAATCGGCGCTGTCGTTCCTCAAAGTAGTAACTGTAGTTTCCAAAGTAGGCAGAAATGTTACCGTCCTCAAGTTCGAAGATTTTCTTCACTGCGTGATCGAGCAACTGCCGATCGTGTGAGATGATCAGCACTGTACCAGGGTAGCTCTGAATATACTGTTCTAGCCAGGCTTTCGCATCCAGGTCCAGGTGGTTATCCGGTTCGTCGAGTAACAAAAGATCAGGAGCCTTAATCAGAATGCGGGCCAGATTTACCAACTTCTTCTCACCACCGCTGAGCGAACCCACCTCCAGATCATACCATGCAGGACCAAAACCCAGACCGTGCAAGACTGCTTCTACCTTGTGCTCAAGCGTATAGCCACCTAAAGCATCGAAGCGTTCCTGTGCTTTGCCGTATTCATCAAGAATCGCCGTCATCAGTTCCGGGTCAGAGGCTACTTCTGGATCAGCCATCCTGGCTTCAAGCTGACTCAACATGAGAGGTAAATCTACCAGCTCTTGAGTTACCTCTGAAACAGCTTCGAAGACTGTCTTA
>WNGL01011410.1_pt1 | contig 11067 bp, 13 predicted proteins | sample 5400591 | NCBI WGS metagenome assembly WNGL01 (sample SAMN13153377, study PRJNA577476) | soil metagenome | isolation source: 80 cm soil or saprolite under Garry oak tree replicate 1 | place: USA:California | collected 2016-06-15
TGATCGATGACCCGCGCGGGGGGAAACCGAGGAAGAGTCATGCGAAACCGCAGGTCGGTATGACCGGCCCTCATCCCTACTGGTGTGCTCAGGGTGCGTGCAACGCCATAGGCGTGACCGGCGCCCACCGATCGATGCCGACCGTGGTCGACGGCTTCTCCGTGAACCTGTTCGCCGACGCTGCTCGCCCGGACGTCGCGATGGTTGAGTTCCGTTGTGCGCCAACTCTTATACCGCCCCGTACCGCCTACACCGTAGGCAAGCTAATGGTTTCCCTCGGCCGCGCCGCCGTGGACGGGGACGCTTCACGATGACTACGGGCTCACCGCAGTGGGGGACAGAAACGGCGCCTCCATATGCTTGGCCCATGACGTTCACCAAGCTCGAACTGGAGTACCTGGCCAGCCAGCGCCTCGGCCGGCTCGCCACGATGGCGCCCGACGGCTTCCCGCAGAACAACCCGGTCGGGTTCTTCATCGACGCCGACCGCGGCACGATCGACATCGGCGGGCACGCGATGGGTTCCAGCCGCAAGTTCCAGAGCGTACAGACCTATCCGAAGGTCTCGTTCGTGGTCGACGACATCCAGTCGCTGCAGCCGTGGCGGGTACGCGGGGTGGAGATCCGGGGCGAGGCGCAGGCGCTGAGCGACCAGGAGCCACCGGCGCCGGGCTTCAGCCGGGAGATCATCCGGATCCGTCCGCGCCGGATCCGCGCGTGGGGACTGGATCCCGCGCTGCCGTACGGGGCCGGCCGGACCGTACGGTAAACGGCGCGTCGGCCGCCGGTGCCGGTACCTTGCAGGGGATTTTGACGGCTTCTTAACGGCGCCCGGCCCCGTCGGGGCGGGAATCCCGTTAGGGTCGGCACGGGATGGATGGTGTATGAGCCAGGTAGTGGACGCCGAGCCGGATACCCGGCGGGGCGGGATGCGCGAGTGGCTGCTGGAGGATCCGACGCAGCCGCACGCCGGCCAGGTGGACGGCCCGCACACCCGGCCCGACGCGACCCACGAGCGCGCCTGGTGGCAGGTGATGTGCCTGACCGGCGTGGACTACTTCTCCACCCTCGGGTACCAGCCGGGGATCGCCGCGCTCGCGGCCGGCGCGCTGTCCCCGATCGCCACCATCGTCCTCGTCGCGGTCACGCTGCTCGGCGCCCTTCCGGTGTACCGGCGGGTGGCCCGGGAAAGCCCGCACGGTCAAGGCTCGATCGCCATGCTGGAACGGATCCTGCCACGCTGGACCGGCAAGCTGTTCGTCCTGGCGCTGCTCGGGTTCGCCGCAACCGACTTCATCATCACCATCACGCTGTCCGCCGCCGACGCCAGCGCCCATGTGCTGGAGAATCCGTACCTGCCCGGAGCGCTGCACGGCCAGCAGATCCTCATCACGCTCGTCCTGGTGGGCCTGCTGGGCGCGCTGTTCCTCAAGGGCTTCAAGGAGGCCATCGGCATCGCCGTCGTCCTCGTCGGCCTGTACCTGGCGCTCAATCTCGTCGTCGTGGTCGTCTCGCTCGAGCAGGTCGCCACCCACCCGCACCTGTTCGTCGACTGGAAGGCGCTGCTCCTCACCGAACACCCGAACCTGCTGGGCATCGTGGCGGTGGCCCTGCTGGTCTTCCCCAAGCTGGCGCTGGGCCTGTCCGGGTTCGAGACCGGCGTCGCCGTCATGCCGCTCATCAAGGGCCGGCCGGACGACGACGAGGAGCACCCGCAGGGCCGCATCCGCGGGGCGCACCGGCTGCTGACCACCGCCGCGCTCATCATGAGCGGGTTCCTCATCACCACCAGCTTCGCCACCACGCTGCTCATCCCGCCGCGGGAGTTCCAGGCCGGCGGTAGGGCCAACGGCCGCGCGCTCGCGTTCATCGCCCACGAGCATCTCGGCCCCGCGTTCGGCACGGTCTACGACATCAGTACGGTGGTCATCCTCTGGTTCGCCGGGGCCTCCGCGATGGCCGGCCTGCTCAATCTGGTACCGCGGTACCTGCCGCGGTACGGCATGGCACCGACCTGGACCCGGGCCATCCGGCCGCTCGCGATCGTCTTCACGCTCATCGGGTTCCTGGTCACCTGGGCGTTCCGGGGCGACGTCAACGCGCAGGGCGGCGCGTACGCCACCGGGGTACTCGTACTGATCACCTCGGCCGCGTTCGCGGTCACCCTGTCGGCCCGGCGCAGCCGCCAGCCCCGGCTGGCCATCGCGTTCGGCGTGGTGACGCTCGTCTTCGTCTACACCACGATCGCCAACGTCATCGAGCGGCCTGACGGCGTGAGGATCGCCTCGCTGTTCATCGCCGCCATCATCACCACCTCGCTGCTGTCGCGGATCCTGCGCGCGACCGAGCTACGGGTCACCGGCATCGAGTTCGACCCGGTCGCCGGCAACATCCACATCATCGCCAACGAGCCGGACGAGCGCGACGAGACCGAGTACCGCGAGAAGGAGGCCGAGGAGCGCGCCAAGCATCACCTCTCCCCCGCCGAGCCGGTGCTGTTCCTCGAAGTCACCGTCTACGACCCGTCGGAGTTCGAGGCGCCGCTCAAGGTACAGGGCGAGGAACGGTTCGGGTACCGGATCCTGCGCGTCGACGGTTCCACGATTCCCAACACCATCGCGGCGATCCTGCTCCACCTGCGCGACACGACCGGCGCCCGGCCGCACATCTACTTCGACTGGACCGAGGGCAACCCGGTGGTCTACCTCCTGCGGTACCTGCTGTTCGGCGAGGGTGAGATCGCGCCGCTGACCCGCGAGGTGCTGCGCCAGGCCGAGCCGCACCCGGAACGCCGCCCCCGGGTACACGTCGGCTGACCGGGGACGAGCCGATGAGTTTCCGCCCTGGCCGGCGTCTAAATGACAGGTGAAGCGATCGAGAGGATGGTCATCATGCAGAAGATTACGCCGTGTCTGTGGTTCGACACTCAAGGTGAGGAAGCCGCGAACTTCTACACCTCGGTCTTCAAGAACTCCCGGATCACGGACATCTCCCGGTACGGCGAGGCCGGGCCGCGGCCGGCCGGTACTGTCATGACGGTGGCCTTCGAGCTGGACGGGCAGCCGTTCGTCGCGCTGAACGGCGGCCCCGAGTTCACCTTCAACGAGGCCGTGTCCTTCCAGATCAACTGCGCGAACCAGGACGAGGTCGACCACTACTGGAACAGCCTCACCGAGGGCGGCCAGGAGGGCCCGTGCGGCTGGCTGAAGGACAAGTTCGGCGTGTCCTGGCAGGTCGTCCCCACGGCGCTGTCCGAGCTGCTGAACGACCCCGACCCGGGCCGGTCGCAGCGGGCGATGAAAGCCATGCTGCAGATGGGCAAGATCGACATCGAGACCATCCGGAAGGCCGCCGACGCGGACGCCTGACTGACCGTCAGGGAGGGAACCAGGATGAGAAAGATCGTCTTGATGTTGTCGATGTCGCTCGACGGCTTCATCGAGGGACCGAACCGCGAGATCGACTGGCACCTGGTCGACGACGAGCTGCACAGCCACTTCAACGAGCAGCTCAGCGCGGTGGGCGCCTTCTTGAACGGACGGGTCACCTACGAGCTGATGGCCGGGTACTGGCCGACCGCCGACCAGGACCCCGCGAGTCCCCGACCCGTGGCCGAGTTCTCCCGCATCTGGCGGGACATGCCGAAGATCGTGTACTCCCGGACCCTGGACAAGGCGGATTGGAACACCACCGTGGTGCGCGACGTCGTTCCCGAGCAGGTCATGGCGCTCAAGGCGCAGCCCGGTGGGGACCTGGCGCTCGGCGGGGCCGACCTGGCCGCGGCCTTCCGGCGACACGGCCTGATCGACGAGTACCGGATCTACGTCCACCCGGTCCTCATCGGCCGGGGCAAGCCGCTGTTCCAGCCCTTGGACGCCAGGACCAGTCTCCGGCTCGTGGAGAGCCGGACCTTCGGCAACGGGGTCGTCCTGCTCCGTTACCAGGCTTGAAATTTCTGGCGGCGGTGTCGATCCGGCCGGGGCCGGTTCGTGTAGGGAACAGAAGGGCCGGACGGACGCCGGTCCGCTGATGAGAGGAGCGATCCGATGACGCAGTACCTGCTGTCGGTGCACATGGTCGAGGGCACGCCGGAACCGTCCCCGGAGGCCATGGCGCAGATGTACAAGGACGTCGACGCGGTCAACGAGGAGATCAAGTCTGCCGGCGCCTGGGTGTTCGCGGGCGGCCTGCACCCGGCGAACACGGCCACCACCGTCCGCATCCAGGACGGCGAGGTGCTCACCACCGACGGGCCGTTCGCCGAGACCAAGGAGCAGCTCGGCGGCTTCTGGGTCATCAACGTACCCGACCTGGACGCCGCCCTGAGCTGGGCCGCCAAGGCCACCCGGGCCTGCCAGGCCCCGGTTGAGGTACGCCCGTTCCAGGAGGATTCGTAGACTCCGAACAGTGACGCGATGTGACGTGACGGACGTCGGCCGGATCTTCCAGGAGGAGTACGGCCGGGCGGTGGCCAGCCTGGTTCGCCACCTCGGCGACATGGACCTCGCCGAGGAGGCGATCCAGGAGGCCTTCGCCATTGCGGTGGAGAAGTGGCCGGTCACCGGCCGGCCACCGAGCCCGGCCGGGTGGATCATCACCACCGGCCGGAACCGGGCGATCGACTGGTTGCGCCGGGAGGCCTCGCGGGAGCAGCGGCACGCCCAGGCGGTACACGTGTACCCGGGCGGCGACGCGTCGCAGGCGGACCCGGCACACCTCGCCACCGAGGAGGTGAGCGCCGTGGAGGACGACCGGCTCCGACTGATCTTCACCTGCTGCCACCCGGCGCTGGCCCCCGCCGCCCAGGTCGCGTTGACGCTGCGCCTCCTCGGCGGGCTGGAGACCGCCGAGATCGCGCGGGCCTTCGTCGTGCCCGACGCGACGATGGCGCAGCGGTTGGTCCGCGCCAAGGCGAAGATCAAGGCGGCCCGGATCCCGTATCGGGTACCCGAACACGCCGAACTGCCGGACCGGCTGCGGCCGGTACTGGCCGTGATCTACCTGGTGTTCAACGAGGGGTACGCGGTCAGCTCGGGTACCGCGCTGGTCCGCGACGACCTGTGCGCCGAAGCGATCCGGCTCGCCCGGATCCTCGCCGACCTGATGCCCGACGAACCCGAGGTGCTCGGGCTGCTCGCGCTGCTGCTACTGGCCGAGTCGCGCCGGGCCGCGCGCACCGGCCCGGACGGCGAACTGGTGCTGCTGGCCGACCAGGACCGCACCCGCTGGGACCGCGACCTGATCCGCGAGGGCCAGCACCTGGTGCGGGCCTGCCTGCGGCGCAACCAACCCGGGCCGTACCAGATCCAGGCCGCGATCAACGCGGTACACGCGGACGCCGGAACCGCCGCGGAGACCGACTGGCGGCAGATCCTGACCCTGTACAACCAGCTCATGGCGGTCGCTCCCACGCCCGTTGTGGCCCTCAACCGCGCCGTGGCCGTTGCCGAGATCGACGGGCCGGGAGCGGCGCTCGGGCTCGTCGACGGGCTGGACCTGTCGCGGTACCACCTGTTCCATGCCACCCGCGGCGACCTGCTGCGGCGTCTCGGCCGCCGGGAGGAGGCCGCGGACGCCTACGCCGCGGCCCTCGCGCTGACCCAGAACGCCGCCGAGCGCGACTTTCTTGAGAACCGCCGCGACGAGGTGGCGGGCGACTAGCGCAAGATCTGCTGGGCCGGGCGAACTGGTGGACGCCGCGTCGGCGGCCACATCAGTTAGGTAGAAGGACTCGTCGTGGGTCACGGCCTGGCTCCGCCGGCCGGTGCCGCACGGAGGCTGGTCAATGCGGTGGGGATGGCCTCGGCGAGCTTGTCCAGGTCCGGCACCGCCCGGGTGTCCGCATGCAGGCCGACGTGGACGGTACCGCGGTGGGTGGACAGCGCGATGCCCAGCGCATGCCCGTGGGCCAGCGGCACGATCGGGTACACCTCGTGCAGCGGCGCACCCGCGAGGGTCAGCCGAAGGTCGGGGATCGGCACGTTGGTGACCACGGTGTCGAACAGCCGGCCGGCGCTGTGCCGGGCGAACGGCGTGACGATCCGGTGCACCGCGCCGGGTACCCGGTCGGCCAGCAGCGGCAGGGCGCCCGGCCCGCGCCCCGGCCCGGCGGCCTTGTTGCGGTCCATCGCGCTGCGGACCGTGCGCAGCCGGGCCAGCGGGCTGTCCTCCTGGACGGGCAGCTCGCACAGGTACCCGGACAGGAGGTTGCGCCCCCGGTTCTCGCCCGGCCGGGTCCGCCGGCTGACCGGGACGAAGGCCCGCAACCGCAGCTTGTCGACGCACTGCCCGCGCTGGTCCAGCCAGTCGCGCAGGGCGCCGGCGAGCACGGCCAGCAGGATGTCGTTGTCGGTACCGCCGTGCCCGCGCCGGACCTGGCGGACGTCGGCGACGTCGAGGCGCAGCAGTGCCAGCCGCCGTGCGGCGGGCGCCCCGGTCGCCAGCGGCGAGCGGGGAACCGTGCGGCGCGCGCTGGACAGCACGGAGCCCGCGATGCCGGCGGTGGCCACCACCTCACCGAGCAACCGGTCCGGCCGTAGCGCGAACCGGGTCAGCGTACCGAGAACGGACTGCCCGTCACCCTCCACTGTGGAGGATCGCGCGGCGACCGCATCCGTGTACCCGTCGAGCAGCCCGAGGCCCAACTCCACCGCGCGCAGCCCGTCGGCCACCGCGTGGTGCAGCTTGACCAGTACGGCGAACCGGCCCTGTGCCAGCCCGGTCAGCACGTGCACCTGCCACAGTGGACAGTGCAGGTCGAGCGGCTCGGTCATCAGCTGCGCCGCCAGCGCGGCGACCGCCTCCGGATCGGCGTCCCGGAGCCGGTGCAGGCGGATGTGGCGCCGGACGTCGAACTCCGGATCGGGCACCCAGGCGCCGGCACCCGGCGGCAGCCGGACCGCGCTGACCCGCCGGCGCAGCCGGGACAGCCGCTCCGCCCGCTCGCCGAGCAGCCGGACCAGCCGGGCCGGCCGCACCGGGGTACCGGGCGCGAAGACCGCCAGCGCGCCGAGGTGCATAGGCGCCCGTGCGGACTCCAGGCACAGGAAGGCGGTGTCCAGGCCGCTGAGCCGCTCGTCACGCATCATCCGGCAAACGTTACGGGGCGTGCATGGCGAGCGTATTGCGCGGTCGGGAGACTTCGGTCACTCACCGGCTGGCGGAGGGGCCTGGCGAGGTGCGGCGGCCATGTGCTGGCGGGCCTCCGCTACCGCGCGGTGCTGGTCCTCGTCGGTCATGTAGAAGTAGTCCGGAATGATGCCGAGCGAGACCAGGTGGTGCTGGATCTCGTCCTGGTCGGGTATCTCGTCGTCGGTGAGCTGGGTGATCCAGGCGTACCAGATCTCCTTCTCCAGCGCGCCGGCGTCCGGTACCTGGAACGGGTCGGCGGACTGCCCGAACTGGCTCATCGCGGCGAGCTTCGCGTCGATCTCGCCGTCGAAGCCGGCCAGGCCGGTCTCCCAGTTGGCCAGCGTGGAGACCATCGTCAAAGTGTCGTCCCAACTCATGTCGGTCGGACCGTGCTCGGTGTGCCCACGCACCTGGGCGATGCAGTACTCCGCGTTGCCGACCTCCAGTCCGAACCGCGGCGCGACCGTGGCGACCATCCGCGCGGCCCGTTCGACCGCGGCGATCTCCCGCCACGCGCCCGCCTCGGCGTCCCGCCGCCCGCCCGCCGGTCCGGGTACGTTCGGCCGGGCGATCGTGTCCGCGCCGAAGCTGCGCCGACCCGGGAGGCGACGGACGCACCGGCGTTGAAGACGAACCAGGTGCCGCTCCACAACTCCGCCGCCGCGGCGGCCGGGAACAGCGCGGCGCCTGCGGCCGCGTCGAGCGCGCTGGCCACCACGCCGACGACGAGGCCCTCGATGAAGTTCTCCTTGGCCGCCTGCTCGCCGCCGCGCACCAGTACCGTGTTGTGCCGGTCCCACGCGGCACCCCAGCGCTGGGCGAACTCGAGCTGCTTGGCCCGGTACGAGGCGATGGCCCGGTCGGCCACCGCGTTGTAGGCCGCCACCTTGAGCAGCCGCACGCTCGCATTGGCCCGGATCTGCTCGGACCGGGACCGGGCCACCTCGGACATCGGCAGCGCCTGGGTGGTCGCGGCATCCCGCTGCACGGTCAGCGCCGCCCCGCTGGCCCCGGAGCGCTGTACCGCGACGGGCGCGGTCACCCGGCGCGCGGCCGCCTCCGCGACCTGCTCGTCGCGGTCACCCGGTTCGCTCACCGCGAGGTCCGGCCCCACCACCCGGGCCGCCACCGACCCGGAACCCTGCTGCAGGGTGTGCGCCAGCTCGTGGGTCAGGACGCCGAACCCGCTGGGCGTGGCCGGGTCGTACTCCCCGGCGCCGAAGAACACGTCCTGGCCCGTGGTGAACGCCCGGGCCTGGAAGTCGCGGGCCAGCACGGGCCGCCTCGTTGTCCCGGTGTACCCGCACCTCGCCCAGCGGCCTGGCCCAGATCTGGGTCTCCAGCTCACCATGGGGCCGGGGTGAGGGGGCGGCCCGGCGGATCGTAGAATTTCTCCCACTTCTGGTTGGCGCCGCCGTAGCAGTCCCAGATCTGCAGGCGGGTACCGTTGGCCGTACCCCAGTCCGTCACATCGAGGCACTTGTTCGCCTGCGGGTTGACGATTTCGTGGGCGCTGGAGAGGCGCCACTGCTGGGCGCCGGTACCGTTGCAGTCGTAGAGCTGCACCTTTGCGCCGTTGGCTCTGGAGCTGGTGTTCACGTCCATGCATTTGCCGAACACGCGGATGGTGCCGTCCGTACGGATCGTCAATCGCTGGGCGGCCGTGCCGTTGCAGCCCCACGACTGGATCGGCGTGCCGTTGAGGTAGCTGCGGAAGGCCACGTCGACGCACTTCATGCCCCACGCCGAGCCGGTCTGCCCGGTGATGGATCCAGTGAAGTCCCCTGCCGTTTCCGCGGATGCGCTGCCCACGGCTGCCGCTACCCCGGCGATCGTCGTGCTGGCGACGGCCAGCACGACGAGAAGCTGTCTGAGTTTCAATGTTCCTCCCCTTCGAAGGACACTGCCGTAAGGCAGACCCGGAATGACGCGGCGCCTCGCAGTCCGCCGCGGTAACCGGCGCCCGGCCGAGCGGTGCTCTCCTCAGGCGTTGGTCCGGGCGTGGACACCCGGTAGGTCTTCACCAGGATCCCGTCGATGTTGATGTGGCTGTACTCAATGGCGTTGGCCGTCAGCAGCGCACCGTCCAAGGCTCGGCGCCCTGCGACGAGGACATCGATGCCCTCGTGCAGATCGTCATAGCCGGTGGACTTGTCGATCCCGTTGCCTCGGGCCAACCGCTTCATCCGAGCGCCGTCCTGGAACCAGCGCAGGCCAGCACGACGCCGAAGCGTCAGACTTCACTGGATGTGCTGATCATGCCCGCTCTCCCAAGATAGGCCGAAGCTGACTGTTAGGGTGTGAGGTTGGAACCGCGGGGCTCTGCGGACGTCCACCACCTACGACGTTTGTGCCCGTCTCACAGTTCACTGAACTTCCTGTTAGGCGTCACCGATCTTGAGGATGGGCCCTGGTTCGCGTCGTGAGGGTGAGTACGACGGTGGATGGGTTGGGGCTGGGGACCTGGTCTGAAGGACGTCCGGGGCGGCGCTGGACACGCATTGCGGGCCGTCGCTGGACGCCTCGTCGGGGGCGGGCACGAAGGACCGGATCGACCGGGTGCGGTGCATCAGAAAGGTATACCTCAGTCCCCGTCCGCTCGCTTCGCGGCGCTGTTAAGCGCCGCCTTCCCTCCTCGCTGCGCTCGTCGTGAGCCAGCACTTGGGCTGGATCAGCAAGATCCCGCCGCTGACCACCGAAGCGGCGATCACCTCTGTCGCCGCGCAGATCGACCGCACCGGCGAAGTACCGGCCAAGATATCCACCACCGTGGCGCTGGACTTCGGCTGCATCACCATCGACGAGAGCCTGAAGCTGTACCTGTTCGGCACGCCCGGCCAGGACCGCTTCGGCTTCATGTGGCACGACCTGTCCCAGGGCGCGCTCGGCGCACTGGTCATCGTGGACGCGCGCCGGGTCAACGACTGCTACCCGGCGGTGGACTACTTCGAGAAGCTGCACCTGCCGTTCGTCGTGGCGGTGAACCTCTTCGACGGCGAGCTGAGCCACGACCTGACGGAGCTGCGGTGGGCGCTGGCCATCGACATCTTCTGGCAACCGCACGAGGAGAAGAACAGCGGCGGCATGCCCGGGGTTATCCACTGGTCGAGGTTGTCCTCGGTGATGATGGGCTGCGGCAGTATCCACTCCCTGGGTACCGGCTTACCGGACAGGATCCAGGTGGCGGCGACGACCGCGGTGCGCCACTGGTACACCGGGTAGGTGGGGGCGATCGCGGTCAGCTTCTTCTTCTGCCACAAGGTGAGGAAGTCGTTCTGGTCCTCAGACGTCAACGGCGGTACCGGCTTGCCGGCGTCCTCGAACACCCCGGTCACCGCGACGCTCGCGAACCCGGTGTCCAGCCACACGCCGTCGAGCTTTCCGTAGCGCTGCAGGTAGTCGCTGACGATGCTCTTCGCCTTCGCCGGGTCGGCGTTGTTGAACTCCACCCCGACGACGTCGACGCCTTCCCGATCGAAGATCACCTTGGCCGCGGCCCACCGGTTCTCCAGCACGTCGACACCGGGCAGGATACGCAGCGCAAACCTTGCCGCCGCGGCCGGCTTTCAGCGCGATGAACTCCGCTGAGTCCGCACCGAACGCGTACCCACCGATGGGTGGATGAACGTCACCGGGCAGTCGGTCGTGACGCCGCGGTCGAACACGATGACAGGTATCCCGCTCTGGCACGCGTGCTCGATCGCCGGGGTCAACGCGGTTGTCGTGTTCGGCGACACGATGAGCGCACTGCAGCCCTTGGTCGACAGGTCGGCCAGGTCGGAGATCTGCTTGTCGTCTTGCCGCCCGCGTCGACCACGGTGAAGTCACCGATCTCCGGGTGCAGCTTCACCTCGGCCTTCATCGTGGTGTAACCGGTGACCCGCCACGGGTTGTCCAGTGCGGCGATCGGCCTGGTTGAAGAACTTCGACTGGGGG
>WNGL01010329.1_pt1 | contig 11066 bp, 10 predicted proteins | sample 5400591 | NCBI WGS metagenome assembly WNGL01 (sample SAMN13153377, study PRJNA577476) | soil metagenome | isolation source: 80 cm soil or saprolite under Garry oak tree replicate 1 | place: USA:California | collected 2016-06-15
ATCGCCTCGTGGGCTTCCTGGGCGGCCTTCTGGGTCTTGTAGACATTGGGTGTGCTCGGGAGGTACTGGGCTCCGAACCGCTCGCGGATGACCTGCTGGGCTTCCTCGGCTGCCTCGCGGGCGATCCTGGTGGAGTCGGTGCGCATGTAGGTGATCAACCCGGTCGGCCCCTCCTTGCCGATGTCCACGCCCTCGTAGAGCTGCTGGGCCAGGGTCATGGTCTTCTTGGGGCTGAAGCGCAGCTTGCGCGCCGCCTCCTGCTGGAGTCGGCTCGTGATGAAGGGCGCCACCGGATTGCGCTTCTTCTCCTTGCGCTCGATGGCTTGCACGACGAAGGTCTTGTCCCGGACCGCCGCCACGATGCGCTCGGCCTCCTGGGCCGTGCGGATGTTCGCCTCTTGGCCGTTGACGCTATGGAGCTTGGCCTCGAAGGGCGGCGGGTGCTTCCCGGCCAGCGTCGCCGTAATGGTCCAGTACTCCTCCGAGCGGAAGGCCTCGCGCTCACGCTCGCGCTCGCAGATCAACTTGACGGCCACCGACTGCACGCGGCCCATGCTGAGGCCCCGGCGGACCTTCTTCCACAGCAACTGGCTGCCCTGGTAGCCGACGATGCGATCGAGCACGCGCCGGGCCTGTTGGGCGTTGACCAGGTTCATGTCGATCTGCCCGGGGGATAGCAGCGCGCGCTTGATGGCCGACTCCGTGATCTCGTTGAAGAGGACCCGGAAAACCTTGCGGGATTTGCCTTTCGCCTTGCCGTCAATCGCCTTCCCATCAATCTCTTGGGCGATGTGCCAGGCGATGGCTTCCCCTTCCCGGTCGGGGTCGGGCGCGAGGTACACCTTGTCGGCCTCCTTCGCCTTCTTCTTGATTTCGGCGAGGACCTGGGCTTTGCCCTTGATGGTCACGTACTGCGGCGTGAAGTTACGCTGGATGTCCACGCCCAGCTTGTTCTCGGGGAGGTCCTTCACATGGCCGACGGAGGCCATGACGGCGTAGCCGCGGCCCAGGTACTTGGAGATGGTCCGGGCCTTGGTCGGCGACTCGACGATGATTAGCGACTTGGACATGAAACCTCGTTAATCGTGTAATCGTTATACGTTAATCGTTAAACGTGCAACAGCCAACATCTGCTATCTCATCACTATTTGAGACAGTACTGCTGACCTGGCAACTGGTGGACCAGCGCTTTCAATTCCAAACCGAGAAGGATCCGCGCCACTTCGGCAGCCGGCAGGCGGCTCTGCTCTGTGAGGTCGTCTAGGTGGCGGGGCTCGCGGCCTATCACCCTGAGCACGACCTGTTCCTCTGGTGAGAGATCCGGTGGTTTAGGGGCGAACGAGCGTCGCTTGCCAGCGCCTGTAGCCACGGAGTCGGGGCACCCGTTGCTCTTCAAATGCAACGGGTCTATGAGTGGCGTTCTCATTGTTTCCAATTGCGGCAGCAACTCCTCCACGATGTCGTCTACCGTCTCTACCAGCTTCGCGCCCTGCTTCAGCAGGCCATGCGGGCCCCGGCTCGTCGGGGCGTCGATGGGGCCCGGCACGGCGAAGACCTCGCGGCCCTGCTCCAGCGCGAGTCGCGCGGTGATCAGCGAGCCACTATCCTCCGCGGCCTCGACCACGACGACGCCCAGCGCCAGTCCGCTGATGATCCGGTTCCGGCGCGGGAAGTTCGTTGCGAACGGCGCCGTGCCGGGCGCGAACTCCGTGAGCACGGTGCCGCTCCCCGCGATCTCGGTGCGCAGGGACGCGTGTCCGGACGGGTAGTCCACGTCCAGCCCGCACCCCAATACGGCGACTGTCCGTCCACCCGACGCCAGGGCCGCACGGTGGGCGGCCGCGTCGATGCCACGCGCGAACCCGCTCACGATCGTGAACCCCAGCCGGCTCAGCTCACGGGCGAGGGCGTCGGTGACGCGGAGCCCGTAGGGTGTCGCCTGGCGAGAGCCCACGATTGCCACCGCCTGCCGGTCGCCCGGCTCCAGAGAGCCGTCGCAGTAGAGGACTGGCGGCGGATCGGGGATCGCGCGCAGCCACGCCGGATAATGCTCGTCCGCGAGGTCGAGAGTGGCAACGCCTTTCCCTGGCAGAACTGTTGGTCCGCTCGGTTTCATACGTCGAGTCTGTGTCCTGGGTTGCTACCGGAATGCGAGGGTGCCGCGCAGGACTACATCTTCAAAATATCCAAGGCTCCGGTGTTCCGTCAAGTGCGGTGGTCAGATCATCACAATATCGTACTGCTCGATGTGCAGGGTCGGGTCGGGCTTGACGACGACCTTGACGCGCCGTTCGCGCTCGATCTCCGCGAGAGAGTCGGCCTCTTCGTCCGCCAGCAGCGAGGCGACGTTGGGGTGAGCGCCGATGACGACGGTCCGCTCGTCGGGCGTGGGCGACAGCCGCCGGATGTCGCGGAACAGCTCGTAGCAGATCGTGGTCGGGTCCTTGGTGTAGCCGCGCCCCTCGCAGTAGTGGCAGGGCTCCGAGAGCGCGCGGTAGAGGTCCTCCCGCACGCGCTCACGCGACATCTCCACGAGGCCCAGCTCCGAGATCCTCAGAATTCGGGTGCGGGCCTTGTCGTGCGCGAGCGCGTCGTTGAGCGCCTGGAACACCTTCTCCCGGTTGCGCTCGCGCTCCATGTCGATAAAGTCGATGATGATGATGCCGCCGATGCTCCGCAGCTTGAGCTGGTAGGCGATCTCCTTGACCGCCTCCAGGTTCGTCTTGACGATGGTCTCCTCGAGGTCCCGCTTGCCGACGAAGCGCCCGGTGTTGACGTCGATGACGGTCATCGCTTCCGTGTGGTCGATCACGATGTGCCCGCCCGACTTGAGCCACACCTTGCGGGCAGTGGCCTTGGCGATCTCCGATTCCAGGTCGAAATGGTCGAAGATCGGTTCATCCTTGGTGTAGAGGTGGATGCGCGGCAGCAATTCGGGCAGGTAGCGGCCCACGAACTCCCGGATGGCCTCGTAGTCGGGCTTCGAGTCCACCCACAGGTGCTGGACCTCCTTCGTGAAGTGGTCGCGGACGGTCCGGAAGACCAGGTCCAGGTCGTTGTGCAGCAGGGCCGGCGCCTTCAGGCGTGTCTTCTTCTCCTGAATCTCCTCCCACGTGGCCTGGAGGAATTCGACGTCCGAGCGGAGCTCATCGTCCGTCACCCCCTCGCTGACCGTCCGGACGATGTAGCCGGACCCCGGCTTGCGGAGCTTCAGCATGAGTTGCTTCAGGCGAGCGCGCTCTTCGTCCTTCTCGATCCGGCGCGAGATGCCGATGTGGTCGACGTGCGGCAGGAAGACCAGGTAGCGGCCGGGCAGCGAGATGTACGAGGTCACCCGCGAACCCTTGGTGCCGATCGGTCCCTTGATTACTTGGACCACGAGCTCCTGGCCCTCTTCCAGGAGCTCCTCGATGGGTTTCGACGTATGACGCTTGGGCTTCGGGACTTCGGCGGCCTTGTCGTCTAGCTCCAGGAGTGTCTCGTCCGCGCCGATCCCGCCGGTGAGCTCGGAGACGTGCATGAACGCCGCCTTGTCCTGGCCGATGTCAATGAAGGCGGCCTGCAGACCGGGCAGGACTTTGACGACCTTGCCCTTATAGACGTTGCCGACGTAGTCCCGGTGCTTGACCCGATCGATGTAGAGGTCCGTCAGGACCTTTCGGTCGAGGACTGCCACGCGGGTTTCCTCCCGCGCGACATTGATGATGATCTCTAACCCCATACCCACTCCTTGGCCGGCGGGTGTAACTGGTGCGGTCGGCGCTTATGTCGTCAACCATGTTCTGTTAGACCCCCCTGCCGTCAAAAGGTTTAAGCAATTTTAATAGAACAGTGTCAACCGACGTCGTTTCACATTCAGCAAGAGCCCCAGGGCCGCCATGGAGGTCACGGTGGTGGTCCCGCCGTAGCTCATCAGCGGGAGCGGGATGCCGACGATCGGGAAGATCCCCATCGTCATCCCAACGTTGACCATCAGGCAGAAGCCCACCATCGACAGAATACCGGTCGCCAAGAGCAGCCCCAGCGGGTCCTTGGCCTTCCAGGCGATCTCCGAGGCCAGGAAGATCAGGGTCGCGAAGAGCACGAAGAGCACGAGGACTCCGATGAAGCCCCACTGCTCGGCGAACACCGCGAAGACGAAGTCCGTATGGCCTTCGGGCAGGAACTTGAGCCGGCTCTGCGTGGCCTCGTCGAGGCCCTTGCCGAACAGGCCACCCGACCCGATCGCGATCCGGGACTGCAGGGCGTGATACCCCCTGCCGCCCGGGTCCGTCGTGGGGTCCCAGAATGTCAGGATTCGCTCGCGCTGGTAGTCGTGCAGCGACGTCCAGATGAGCTCCCAGGCGAAGGGAAACAGCATAGACGTGAAGAGCACGCCGAGGCCGAGCGCTTTCGCGTGCAGCCCGCCGACCAGGACCATTGTGACGAAGATGAAGGTAAAGCTCATCGCGGTGCCCAGGTCCGGCTGCTTCAGGATCAAGAGGAGCCCAGGGAGGGTGATCAGGCCAGGCACGATCACACGCTGGATCCAGCCGAAGCGCTGCACGTCGGCGAAGTACTTCGAGAGCACGAGGACCAGCACCAGCTTGGACACTTCCGACGGCTGGAAGACGACAGGCCCCACGGCGAACCAGCGCTGGGCACCGCGGCTGACGCGGCCTGTGACCAGGACGAGCGCTAGGAGGACTAGGGTGAGCCCGTAGAGGATGTAAGCGTGACGGGCGAGCTTGTGGTAGTCGATGGCGACGGCCGCCAGGAACGCCACGAGGCCGATCAGGATCCAGGTCAGCTGTTTGGCATAGAGGGGGGTCTGGCCCTTGGGCGTCGTGCTTGGGGAAACGCTGTAGATGGAGATCACGCCCAGCGCGAGGATCCCCAGCGCCACGAGAACGAACCGCCACTCAAAACTGTCCGGCGATCTGGTGTCGATCATCGACGTCCGAGTCCTTCCAGTATTCTTCGATCAGGGCCTTGGCGATCGGCGCGGCGTACGTGCCGCCGTGGCCGGTGTTCTCCACGAGGACGGCGACCGCGATCTTGGGGTCTTCGGCCGGCGCGTAGGCCACGAACCAGGCGTGGTCGCGGAGTTGCTTGGGAATGCCCTCCTCGTCGGTGCTCGCCTGGCTGGCCCGCGCGCCCACCGTCTGCGCCGTCCCTGTCTTGCCGGCGATCGAGACGAGCTGGGAGCGGGCCCGGCCGCCGGTGCCGTGCAGGACGACCTCCCGCAGCGCATCCTGCAGGAGATGGAGCGTGCTCTCGTGCAGCGGCACTGGCCCGCGTTCCACCGACGGATACTCCTGGAGCCGCCCGGTCGCCCGCTCCCGGACGGCCCGGACCAGCCGCGGCCGGTAGAGCATCCCTCCGTTGGAGACGGCCCCGATCGCGACGGCCATCTGGAGCGGTGTGACGGTGATGTAGCCCTGCCCAATGGAGGCGGAGATGGTCTCGCCGGGGTACCACTGCTCTTTCCGCACACGCTGCTTCCATTCGGTGGAGGGTACGACCCCGACGCGCTCAGACGGCAGATCGACGCCGGTGGGTTGCCCCAGGCCGAACAGGCGCGCGGTCTCGGCGATCGTGTCGATGCCGAGGCGATGGCCGACGTTGTAGAAGTAGACGTCGCACGAGTGGACCAGAGCGTGGTACATGTCCATCACGCCGTGTCCGCCCCTCTTCCAGTCCTTGAACACGTGGCTCCTGGAGAAGGGGAACACGCCGGTGCAGCGGACCTGAGTGTCGGCGGACCACTTGTCCGATTCGAGCGCGGCGGCGGCGACCATGATCTTGAACGTGGAGCCGGGCGGATACTGGCCTTGCAGAGCCCGGTTGGTCAGCGGGTGGCGCGTATCCGACGCGATCTGCTCCCACAGCGCAGGCGTGAGCCCACGCGAGAGGACATTGGGGTCGTAGCTCGGGCTGCTGGCCATCACCAGCACATCGCCATTCCGGGGATCCAGCGCGACGACCGCGCCGGCTTCGGCGCCCAGGAGTGATTCGGCGAAGCGCTGGAGGCGCAGGTCCAGGCTCAGGTAGAGGTCCTCACCCGGAGTCTGTTCGACCACCGCCACGGTCTTCCGCTCGTTGCCCCGCGCGTCCACCTCGATGGTCTTCTCGCCGGGCTTTCCCCGGAGCATGCGGTCGTAGGTATTCTCGACGCCGGCCTTACCGACGATGCTGCCCTGGACCAGACCCGCGAAGTCCGGCTCCTCCTGCTGCTCGGGCGACACCTCGCCGACGTAGCCCAGGAGGTGGCTCCCCAGGGGTCCATGGACGTAGTTCCGTTGGGACTCCGCCTGGACCCGCAGGCCCGTGAGCTCCAGCCGGTGGCCTTCGAGGAGGGCGGCCTCGCGCAGGGTCAGGCCTGATTTGAGCAGGATCGGGACATATGACTTGGCCTGCTGGATCAGCCGCTTCATGGTCTCGACGCGGGGTAGCCCGATCAGGTCCTCGAGCTCGGCAGCCAAGCCCTCCCGATCCCGGATGTCCTCGACGGTGAGGTACAGGTTGAAGCTGGGGACGTTGTTGGCCAGCAACTCGCCGTGGCGGTCGAAGATCAGCCCGCGGGCCGGCTTGAGGTCCACCGTGCGGACCCGGTTCTGTTCGGCGAGCTCGTGGTAATAGGTGCCCTGGACGACCTGCAGGTACCAGAGACGTGCTGAGAGCAGCAGCAGGCAGAGCAGCAGGCCGGTGCGCAGGTACAACAGCCGGCGTTGCAGGTTTCTGAAGTCCTCGTGCTGGGTGGTGAACTTACTCATAGCTGAGCGCGCTCTGCGGCGTGCGGGATGCCCGCCCGCGCTGCAGGAGCTTGAACAGGGCGAGGCCCACGAGCGAATCGTAGCAGGCCTGGGGCAGGATGATGCCACTGGCCGCGAGGAAGAAGCTCGCGCCGGGGCCCGTATAGGCTTTCAGTAGGTACATGACTGTGCCGGAGAGGACCGACAGGCACAAGATCAGGCCGAAGGCGAAGAGCCAGGTCAGGTTGACCAGGTTGCGGCTGGCGAGCCCGGCGATCAGGCCGAGGATCGGCTTGAGGCACAGGTTGCTCCACTGTCCGCCGCCGGAGAACAAGTCCTGGGCGAATCCCATCGCGATTCCCGCCAGCAGCGCGTCCATCTCACCGCGGTACAGGCCGATCAGACAGACGGCCACGAGCGCCAGGTCGGGGCGGATGTCGAAGAGACTGATCCGGTCGACGAGGACGACTTGGAGCGGGACGAGGAGCAGGATCAGCGCGGCGTAGCCAAGGACCTTCATCGAGTCTCTCCTGCGGGCTTGACCGGGACCGCTGGCTGGAAGGAGAACGGGTTGGCGGGGAGCTGCGCACTCTCCCGCGGGGCTGTGATGACGAGCACCTCCTCGATCTTCGTGAAGTCCGCGTCCGGCGCGATCTCGGCAGAGAGGAACAGCTCCGCCTCGCGCCGCTCGATCTTGGTGATGGTGCCGATCGGCAGACCGCGCGGGAACCCGCCCGCCAGGCCGGACGTGACGACCTGGTCGCCGACCTTCACGGTCGAGAGCAGGGGCAGGTACTTGATCTGTGCGAGCCCCTTCTCCGTGCCTTCCACAATGCCCTCGTCCCGCGTACGCTGCACCAGCCCTGTGACTGCGTTGTTCAGGTCATTGAGGAGCAGCACGATGGCGAAGCGGTCGTAGGCTTTCACGATGCGGCCGACCGCGCCCGCCGGCGTCACCACGCCCATATCGGCGGCTAGGCCGTCCTTGCGGCCCTTGTTGATGACGATGCTGCGGTACCAGTTCGTGGGGTCCCGGCCGATCACCTTGGCGGCAACTGTGGGATAGGGCAGTTGCTCCTGCAGCTCGAGCAGGTCGCGCAGCCGGGTGGCCGCCACGGCCGTTTCCCGTAGGCGCGTGTTCTCTTCCTGCAGGCGTGCGATATGTTGCCGGAGGGCCCGGTTCTCCTCCCGCCTGTGCTGCAGCGCCCAGTACCGGTTCACGGTCGTGTCGATCGTCTGGTTGGCCGCCTCCATGACGCGGAGCGGCACGGCGATGACGGCGGCCATGGGCCGGCCGATTACCATGAGGGATTCTTGGCGGGATTCCGGCAGGAGGAGCAGCGCGACCGCCAGAAAGACGAGCAACAGGAGGACAGCCCGCTTCCCTCCCGCGATCGATTGCAACGAGATCATGTCACCGGCAGGGCCACCCGTTACCGCGAACTGCTGTATTGGGACATCACGCTCACTTTGCGCAGCAGATCGAGTTCTTCGAGGATCTTCCCGACGCCCAACACCACGGAGGTGAGGGGGTCGTCCACCGTAATGATCGGCAAGCCCGTTTCCTCCCGCAGGCGCGTGTCCATCCCCCAGAGCATGGACCCCCCGCCCGTCAACACGATCCCGCAGTCGATGATGTCGCCGGCCAGTTCGGGCGGCGTGTTCTCGAGGGCCACCTTGATGGCGTTCACGATCGTGCTGATCGGCTCGTAGAGGGCCTCCCGGATCTCCGAATCGTCGATGACAAGCGTCCGGGGAATGCCGGAGATCAGGTCGCGCCCTTTCACCATCATGGTTTTCTTCTCCGCAAACGGATAGGCGGACCCGATCTCCACCTTGACCCGCTCGGCCATGTGATCGCCGATGAGGAGGTTGTACTTCTTCTTCACGTAGTTCATGATTGCGTCGTCCATGCGGTCGCCCGCCACCTTCACTGATTCGCTGTAGACGATCCCGCCCAGCGAGAGAACGGCGATGTCGGTGGTGCCGCCGCCGATGTCCACCACCATGTTGCCTGAGGGCTCCGTGATGGGCAGGCCGGCGCCGATGGCCGCGGCGACGGGCTCTTCGATCAGGTAGACCTCCCGAGCGCCGGCCAGCTCCGCCGAATCACGCACCGCTCGCTGCTCCACCTGGGTGATCCGCGAGGGCACGCCGATGATGATCCGCGGCCGCACGAAGGTGCTGCGGTTGTGCGCCTTCGTGATGAAGTGCCGGAGCATCTTTTCGGCCATCTCGAAGTCGGCGATCACGCCCTCTTTCATCGGCCGGATGGCCATAATGTTGCCGGGAGTGCGGCCCAGCATCTTCTTGGCCTCGGTGCCGACGGCCAACACCTTTTCGGTCTTCTTCTCAATGGCCACCACCGACGGCTCGTTGAGCACGATGCCGCGCCCGCGCACGTACACCAGCGTGGTGGCGGTGCCGAGGTCGATGGCCAAGTCATTGGAGAACCACCCGAAGATGTCTGAGACGAGGCTCACGTTGCTCCTCCTTTACGATAGGGACTCGACATCGAAGATCTGCTCATCCACCACCTGCGTATGGGCCAGCTCGTCGCCGATCCGCAGGCCCCGCTCGTTGCCGATGATCAGGAGGGACTCGATGCCCAAGACCGCGGCGGCCCCGAGCCAGCCCACAAACGGGATCTGGAAGGCCGCATAGCCGACGGCAAGGGGGACGTTCCGGATGATCGAGTCCCTGAAACCGGCCGGCGCATGCAATTCAGGCACCCAGGCCTGTAGCCCGATGAGACGTTTCCCGATGCTGCGTCCGGAAAAGCCGTCTGCCACCAGGACGTACCAGAGGGCTACCCAGAACCCGTACGGCGGTGCCAATTCCCCTACTCCCAACACGATCAACAGGTCCAACGACTTCGCGATGAAACGATGCAAAACTGTTGCCTTGGGAAAGACACGGGCGGGTGCGTGGTCCTGTTCCTGTGCGAGAATGCCCCCCGTGTCCGGCACGAATCCTGCTCCCACGGTCAGGGTAGGGATTGTAACAGAAAACGCCAAGGAGAACAAATAGTTGAGTGTCATTGCGTCGGCGACCACGGTTGCGTACAATAAATTTGCCCTGTTCTGGAGAGGGAACCTTGCTGAAAGTCATCCGGGAAAGCGCGATCGAGCGCCCCTGGTTCTATCGGACCCTCATGTTCCTGATCGCGGCTGTCTTCGTGGTCACGATGGGATGGTGGGGGTTTGAGGAGAACAAGGAAGACAGCATCGTCAGTGTAGGGGGCGACAAGGTGTCGCGCACCGAGTATCTCCAGGCCCATCAGAGGCTGGCCGAACGGTATCGCTATCTGAAACAGGAAGGGGTGATCTCCACCGACATCCCGGAGGACCAGCTCAAGCAGCAGGTGATCGACCAGCTCATCGAAAGCCGTCTGTGGTCGCAGGTCGCGCGCGAGATGGGTGTGGCCGTGACGGTCAACGAGCTGCGGGACTCGATCGTGAAGATTCCCGCGTTCCAGCACAACGGCCAGTTCGACCCGGAGCTCTACAAGCGCGTCCTGGCCCAGAACCGGCTCACGCCGGAGCAGTTCGAAGCCGCCCAGCAGGCCGAGTTGATGCGGGAGAAGGCGCGGATGCTGGTCCGCGAGTCGGTGGCCCCGACCGCGGATGAACTGGCCATGGCGCAGGCGATCCTGGCCAGCCAGCCGACGCCGGCCGTGCCGATGCAGGACAGCGCGCAGACCGACCGCGCGATCCAGGCCGTGCTGAGCCAAAAACAACAGCGGGCGCTGATGGCCTATCAGGAAGCCCTCAGGACGAGGATGCCGATCAGCGTGCGACGCGAGCTGATGTAGGGAAAGGTATGGCTGTCGTAACGGGGGGAGGGGGTAGCGGCGGGCGGAGCTTCGCCATGATGGCCAAGGACATCATGGAGGGCTATATCGCGTTGAATCCCCTGGTGCTGAAGAAACTTGACGCGTCCTCGTTCAAGGACCTCCACATGCACCTTCACAAACTGCAGACGACCATCCGCTCGGGAGGGGTGGACCTCAGCAATCAAGAAGCCCTGCGCGCGCGCAACCAGGTAGGGCACGGCGCGCTGTGCCCCTACGGCTAGGTCGTACCCGTCGGGCCTGCCGGTCCCTCCGGCTCGTCCGCAGGCTCAGCCTTTCGGAGGTTCCCGAACCCCAAGGTGAGCAACTCCTTTTCGTCGGCCAGGGTGAGCGTGTGGCCGCAGCATTCCATGCGTTGCAGCCCCTGGCCGCCGTCCATGACCATCAGGCGCAGGCCACATGCGTTGGGATGGCTCTTCTTCTCGTCAATGATGTAGCCGACGCCCTTGGGGCTGAGCTTGCGGCCGAACTTGTTGAGA
>WNGL01021413.1_pt1 | contig 11066 bp, 9 predicted proteins | sample 5400591 | NCBI WGS metagenome assembly WNGL01 (sample SAMN13153377, study PRJNA577476) | soil metagenome | isolation source: 80 cm soil or saprolite under Garry oak tree replicate 1 | place: USA:California | collected 2016-06-15
CCATAGCACTGACGATCGCTCAAGCTGACACCCTTCTCACAGGCTTCGGAACACTGAATCCACGATTCCGCGTCGTCAGCGTGGTCGGCTCGTATCGCGATCCCGCCGTTCGGCTGACTTTCACCGCGTCGGACTTGAGCGTGACGACTTTTGACGGCTCACTCGTCGACGACAACACGATGCTGGGCGTCCTGAACGGGGGGGGGCTGTCGAACTTCCAGCTGACCATCGTTCGACAATAGGCCCGCCGCGGTGCCGCGGAGCACCGCCCAGCCCACGGCGGGGCGGCCGCGTGCGAGTTCCACGAGGGCCCGACCGGGCTTGGTAACCCCGAGGTAGGCCAACGCGGCCAAGCGCTCCCGGCCGCTGAAGTTGCGCCGCACGAACAGCGCCCGGTTGTATGCCTTGAGGCGCTCGACCCAGGGGCTCGTGTAGCTGCGGCGCATGGCGGTGCCGACGGCATGGTACACGACTGCCCCCGGGGCATAGAGGACGCGCAAGCCTGCTGCGCGCGCGCGCCAGGAGTACTCGGCGTCCTCGAGATAGATGAAGTAAGCCTCGGGCAGTGGGCCAAGCCGGCCCCAGGCCTGGCGCGAAATCAGCATCGCACAGCCGGTCACAAACTCGGTGCCGATGGGCGCCGAGCCGTGCGGGACGGCGGTGTCGTGGACGACGAGTGCGCGCCAAGGCACGAAGTGACCTCCTGCGTACCATACCGCTCCGGGTTGCCCCGTCACGTAGATCGTCGGGCCGACGACGCTCGCGCCAGGCGCGGCTGCGATTGCGAGCGCGATCTGCCCGAAGAACTCGGGATGCACCGTGGCATCGTTGTTGAGGAGCAGGAAGTGCGTAATCGTGGGATCGCTGGCGAGCTCGGCGAGCCCAAGGTTGTTGCCGCCCGCGAACCCGCGATTCGATCCTGCCGCGATGACGGACACACTAGGGTCGTGTGCTAATGCGCGCAGAGCCTCGAGCGAGCCGTCGGTGGAGCCGTTGTCCACGACGACGACGCGCGCGGGCCCGGGTGTGGAAGCCGCCAGGGAAGCGAGACAAGCCGCCGTGTCTGGAAAGCCATTCCAATTCACCACAACCACGCCCACGCGCATTCGGTCCACGGGGTTAGCGGATCCCAACAATGTGCAGACGGATTGTCGTCGCGATTTCGAACGGCGTGTCGGCGAACTTATAGAAGCAGGGCACCGACCCCTCGCCGTCTAGCACCAGCGAGTCCCCGCCCAGCCGGCCCAACAGCGGGCCCGTGCCGAGCCGTGGGAAGTCGCACCAGGGATAGAGTTGCCGCACTGCCATGACGTAGGCAATCGGCTTGGGCAAGGCGCCGAACACGTTTACGACCAGCGTGCCCTCCGGACGCTCATCGCCGGCGAACAGACCCGAGTCCCCGAGCGCGGTGCGGTACGTGCCGTCGAAACGCCCGCGGTAGTGCAGGTCGCGGAGCGTGATCCATGCCGTCAGCGTGTCATTGCGCATCTCGACGTAATTCTCGTAGCTGATGGCGATTGTCGTCGTGTACGTTCCATCGATGCTCGGCACCGCCGGGCCGGCGGTGTCGTAGGCAACACATGCCGCTACGGTGGCGAGCGGCAGCGCTCGGACGGCACAACGGAGGACGATCACGGCGCCACGGCCTCGTACACCGCTGCGGTTTCGCGGGCAGTGCGCTCCCACGTGAAATGGCGCGCCCGCTCCCGACCCCGGCGGGCGAGGTCCGCTCGCCGCGCCTCGTCCGTCCACAGCGTCGCGATGCCCGCCGCGATCGCCTCCACTGATCCGGGGTCTACGAGCACCGCCGCGTCACCAGCCACCTCCGGCAGGGACGAGACATTCGACGTCACCACGGGACACCCGCAAGCCATTGCCTCGGCTACGGGCAAACCGAAGCCCTCCCACAGCGACGGATAGGCGCAAACCCGCGCGAGACCGTAGAGGGCCGCGAGGTCCTCCCGTGGCACGTGCCCCAAGAGGCGCACACCAGGGCCCGGGGTGGCGCCGTTCGAGAGCCAGCCCTCGGGGCCCGCATGGACCAGCATGACGTCCGCGGTTCTAGGCTGGGCGCGCAACCGTTCGATAGCCGCAAAGAGGCGCGGCAGATTCTTGCGTGGCTCCAAGGAGCCCACAGCGAGTACGAAGTCACCACCGAGCCCGTAACGCCGGCGAACCTCCGCCGCGCGCTCGCCCGCGGCCGCTGGCGCGTAGGACGGATGCACGCCGGGTGGCACGACAGTGACTCGCTCCGCGGGGATCCTCAGTTGTTCGACGATATCGGCTTTGGACGCTTGGGACAGCGTAATGATGGCATCGGCTGCCCGAGCGGCTCGTGGGAGCACCACCCTCGCGTAATGACGGAACCAGGGGCGGAACAGTCGTGGAAAGCGCAGGACGTTGAGGTCATAGATGGTGAGAACCATCGGCATGGTGCGGCGCATCGGACCGACGCCTGCGGGGAGGTGCAACAGTCTCGCCCCGGCGTGGCGCGCGGCCCGCGTGACGCCGAACTGGTGCCACCAGAGGTCGCGGCCCAAGGTGCGAAGCCGATCGCTCGTGCGGCGACGCGGCGGGACAAGTTGCGCGAGCTGGCTGGCGATCAGGCAGAGGCGGTCTCCCAGCAGGCGCTGCAGCGCGCTCGCGACCTCGGTGATGTACACGTGCGGTCCGGCGCGTCCGAGCTTCGCCACCGTCACGTCGAGCGCGACGCGAACGTCGCTCATGGACTGATCGCCTCCGCCTGATGTGACACGGTCGTCACCGACCCGGCTAGCCAGAAGAACGGGTACGCGAGCATCGGCGAGTTGAAGACGACGGCCGTCATAGCGTTCAACGCGATCCCGACCGTGGTGGCGACAAGCAGGAGCCCGCCGGTTCCGGCCGAAGTATTGGGGCTGCTGCGCAGCGCGCGCAGCCCGCTCACGAGTGCTGCGGCGATCACGCCCATATGCAACAGGAGACCGACGACGCCGAGCTCCACCCCGTACTTTAAGTACTGGTTATCACCCGTGAGCCCGGTGACCCCGAAGCGTGCCGCGACGAAATCGGTTGCACCGAGGCCGACGCCGAGCGGTTGTCGCACGACCTGATCGAAACCGGCGGTCCAGTCGCCTAGGTGCCACTCGCTGCTCGGGCTCTGCCAGGTGAGAGTCTCCCAGACGAACGTCGCTAGCCCGGGAACAAGAAGCATCGCGGCACCCAGGCCTGCCACGCCGACCAACCCGAGTCCTACGAGGGCGCCCCAGCGACGGCGCGCCGCGATGATGATCACGGTTTCGAGTACGCAGGCGACGATCGTCATGCGAGTCACGGTGAATATCAATCCGACCCAAAGGAGCCCATATCCGAACCACCTCGCGAGGGCGCGGCGCCCGGAGGCTGAGAGCGCCCATAGCGTCGCCGCAGGCAGGACGATGAGGAACGGGACTGCGAAACCCTGACCGGACATGTAGGTCGACCCCGCACGCTGGACGGAATGACTCCCGACCATGGTCCAGTAGTTGTCGGGGAGCCCGTACGGGTTGCCCGCGGCGATCACCGAAGCCCCGAGAAAATCTTGGATGTAGCGAGCTGCGCCCAACACCACGAGGATCTCCGGCGTTACGAACAAGCGTTCCAGCACTGCGATCGCGCTGGTTACGACGCCGACCAGAAACAGCGCTCGCAGGAGGCGCGGGCTCTCGGCCACCTCCGGACTTGCGCGCCCCACGAAATAGAGCAGGCTGACGAACCCCGCGTCGCGGAGCGCGTATAGCTGCGCCGCGAGCGGCAGGTCGGACCCGAAGAAGGCGTTCGCACCGACAGCGTATCCCAGGGCCAAAATCGTGAGCCCGGCGAAGATGAGGTCGGGCCAATAGATCCCGCGGATTGCCTGTGGAGACCGCACGGTACGCGTCACGGCCAGGCCGAGCAGTAGGGCAACCAGCGCTTCCTTCCACGCTGCGATCGCACGAACTACAGGGGCCGGCCAGCCTAGGGCTCCGAACATCGCTGCGATGACGAAGGCGTGAAACGGAAGCAGCCACGCGAAGGCGGCAAGCCCGGCGCGGCGCCGCCCGGGGAGAACTGCGGCAACCTCGTGCGACACCCGCGCGAACGCCGACTGGAGCAGCGCCGCCTGTTCGGGATTGTGGCGTGCCCAGTCGGCCGCCAGAACCCGCGCCGCTGCGACGAGTGTCCCGAGGCTGGCACCCAGCACCGTCGCCGCAACGAGCATGAGCCCGAATCTTGGCCATTCCCGCCGTCGCGGCGGCACCGCCCGATCTACGACGGTGATGACCGGCGTGTTGTTCACCTCGTCAATCCGCGCGGTCTCGTACTGTTGCCGGAGCGAAAGGTACAGGCTGTTCGCGGTCTCCACTTGGCGCCGGATCCGTCGCTCCTCCACGATCAGCCCCGGCGAATTCTCCCAGGAGCGGTTCCGCTCATAGAACAGCCGCTGTGAATCCTCTGTTGCGCGGAGCTCGCCGAGCGCTGCGGCCACGCGCGTCTCGAGGAAGTCACGGCGCGCACGTGCGCGCGACACACGCTGTTCCTTGTTGAACTCGCTCACGAGTGATACGGCTCGGTTCGCAACCTCGGCCGAGACGGGGGACCACCTCGCGCCTACCGTGAGCACGACGAAGTTGGTCTTGAGGTCCACGGTCACGCGCATCTTGCGACGCAGCAGCTTGACAGCGGTCTCGAGAGCCCGGTCCGGATCGGCGGTGCGAATCTGCAGCAAGCTGAGCAGCGTAGCGCTGTCGTCAGGAGTGGGCATGCGCGGGTCGGGGAATCGCGAGAGTAACAACCGGGTGAGCAGCTCTCGGCTGCCGAGCAGCTGGGCGTAAAACGCCGGAGACTCTGACGGGTCGCGCGGGCCTCCCAAACCGAACTGGCTCACGAGGCCTGAAATGCCGGGTGACGACGCCAAGTCGGCCATCCGGCCCGACCCCAGCCCGAGCTCGGCGTCCGTCGTGACAAATGATGCCGTGGCGCGGTACGAGGGAGGAAGGATCAGAGCGAGGGCCAACGTGAACAGCAGCGTGCCGAGGGTTACCGCGGCCGCCGTGCGCCAGCGAGCCACGGTGCCGGCCAGCAGCGCGACGAACGTCAGGTGCCCTGAATCCATAGGGCGTGCATCATGTTGCGACGAAACCAGATAGTCAAGGCGACAGGGTCATCCGCACCTCCAGTGTCGTATTCAAGACGTCGAGGACGTCGTTCTGCGCCACCGGGGGCGGGTTGCACCAAGTTAGGTGGTAAAAGAACACATTCAGGCGCTCGCCGCGGGTGACTGTCGCCTGGACGCGGCCGAACCGTCCTTGGAGCGCACCCGTCACGCCGCCGAACAAGGAGACGTCGTGAGCACACCACTTGTTCGGGTAATAGCCAGGAAACGTGTAGAGCGCATCGTCGTCCCACCGGATCCGCCCCGCGAACGCTCCGAAACGCCATGCCGGTGCGAAGTAGTCGACCGCGAGCCATTGGCTCGACGCCCCAGGACCGATGGCAGCTCCGATCACCTGTCCGCGCTGTGTGTAGCCCTGCGGCGCCGCCGCGCTCGTGTACCAGCTGAACTCCGCATCGTTCCGGTAAGCCGGGGACTTCTCAAGGTAAGTGACTTCCGTTTGGAAACGGATGGCATCGCGCGCCGCTCGCACCGGGCGCGCCCATTCGAGCCCGAGCGTGTACCCTTGCGAGTGATTCGGGCTGACGAGCAGTTCGCGCAGCGAACGGGGGGGATCGGTCCGCGCCCATTCGGCATGCACAGCAAATCCATCGGCGGGGAACACCCAACGTGCGAAGAGCGAGAAGATTTGGTCGCGCCTCGGTCGCCCGCTGGAATCCCCGGGGGCGCGCCGCAGTCCACGATCCCGGAGCACGTCGAAGACATGCCCCAACACGTCCTGCCAGCCCACGAGGGGCGCGTACACCGCGCGCGCGGCGCCCACAGTGAGCGTCGGGACGCCGGGCGGGGTCCAAGTGGTGGCGAGGGCCGTGATCGACCGGCGATCATTCGCCGGCGTGGCGTCGAAGTACGGTGACTCGAAGAGGCCGCCCAGGAACCAGCGGACCGCGAACGTCCCCAGTCGTGTCCGGACCGGCCGACGCGTGCGGGCGAACGCCCGCCAGATGCCGGCCGCGTTGTTGCTCAGGACGATCGCGTTCCGTATCCCCGGTCCCCACCACTCGTTCTCCGTGGACAGGCCGACGACTACTGATCCCGCGTCGACCGCGAGTGTCGACTGTCCGAAGTCGACCAGCGAGAACCCTCGATCCCCGAAGCGCAACGGCAGATCAATCGAATAGTCCCCGACGTGCCAGGGCGTCGAGAACTGACTGCGTCCAGGCGGGCGCACGAGTTGGACGTCGGAGGGCGGCAGATCGTAATGTAGATTCTCGGTTGCGAGCAGCTCCGGCGCGAGGACGAGGGAGACGCGGCCCCACTGAGCGCGCAGACCGGCCCTTATCAGATTGCTCCAGCCCCGCGCGGCCCAAAGCGCGCCGTCGTTGAGCGAGAACGGCATCGCCGAATTGTTGACGACGGCGATGTCGGGTGTGAGTGCGATCCAACGGAAGTGTCCGCGCTGGCCGGGCAAAGAGTCGAGTGCGTCGGAGGGCGCACGTAGTAGGAACCGATCGCTCCCCGGGATGCCAAGCAGGTGACCAAGGCGGACGCGATCTTCTACGTCGCCGCCCAACCCCGGTGCCGGCGCCCAGCGTCGGGGAGCCACCTGTGCGCCAGCCGGACGACACACGAGTCCCATTACGAATATGGCGGGTATGAAGCGCAGCGGACGCATCCGACCTCGAATGGGATGGACACTCCAATCTACGGGCGCTAACCTGAGCGCGTGCCTAGCCGCGCCAGCCTAACTTTTCTCCTGCTTTTCAATTTGGCGGCCCGCGCGGCACCCGCCCAGCAAGGATATCGCGCTGCGGTGTTTGCCGGTGGGGAGACGGAGAACTACCTGCGTTATCTCCAGACGTTGAGCGTCGTGCCCCTGTACCCCTGGGGGGCACGGGCGTTCTCTCCATCTGAGCTCGACCGTCTCGCTCCTGTCGATACGTCGCACCCGTGGGCTTTGCGTTACAATTTCACAACGCTGTCGCGGCACCGCTCGCTGGAATGGTTGAGCCCAATGGCGAACACCCGCATCAATACGACGTTTCCGTTCGGCTACAATGACGGACCGGTTTGGGCAGGGCGCGGGGCCGAGCTCGACGTGCAAGGCGGGTTCGCAGCACGCTGGGGCGTGCTCTCACTCAAGGTCGCACCGCTGGCATTCGTGGCACAGAATGCGGCTTTCCCGCTCATGCCGAACGGTCAGACTGGTAACCTCGCCTATGGCGATGGCACGCATTGGGCGGAGATCGACCTGCCGCAGCGGTTTGGCAACGGGGTCTACGCGCGGGTCGATCCGGGTCAATCGACGTTCCGCTTAGACTGGCACGCTGTGGCGGCTGGCCTCACTACGGCTAACCAGTACTGGGGGCCGGCCACCGAGTTCCCGATCATGTTGGGCAACAACGCGCCGGGCTTCGCCCACGTGTTCCTGGGCACTGCCCGGCCCGTGGAGCTTTGGCTCGTGCGGTTGCACGGTCGCTTGATCTGGGGCCGCCTCGGGCAGTCCGAGTTTTCGCCCGAGATTGCCGCAGCCGGCGTGCGCTTCGCAACGGGTATCGACCTCGATTTCACTTCGCGTTGGGTCCCCGGCCTCGAGCTTGGTGTCACGCGCTTCTCGCACCGCGCGTGGCCGACGGGTGGACCGTCCATCGACGACTTGCTGCACGTGCTGCGGGGGAGCACGGCTGGGACAAGGAACGCGTTCGCCGGAGACAACCAGCTGGCGACGGCGTACTTTCGATGGGTGCTGCCGCGTAGCGGCTTTGAGGTGTACGGCGAGTACGGCCGCGATGATTACAACATAGACATCCGCGACTTCATCGAAGAGCCTGATTACAGTGGCGGATACACCATCGGGTTCCGCAAGGTGACGCGACGACCGGGTAAGCGATTGCTGGCGGTCCGTGTCGAAGTGCAGAACCTTCAGATTTCTCGCTTGGCGCAAGGGCGCGGGGGAGTGCCGTTTTACATTCATTCGGGCGACGTTCGCCAGGGCCACACGCAGCTCGGACAGCTTCTGGGGTCAGTAGCGGGACTCGGCGGGGCGGGGTCGGTGATCGCTCTCGAGTCCTTCACACCACGTGGCCGCTGGACGTGGTCTTGGACCCGGATTCTGCGGGCGCAGCGCGGCGATCTTGCGGGCGTGGCGCCGCCGGACCCGAACGGGTCCGATGTGCAACATGCGCTGGCGGGGGAGCGACTGTGGTTCCGTGGGCGCTACGATTTGTTGTTGCGGGCGACGGCCGTATACGAGCTCAACCGCGACTTCCAACGTGACGCGTTCAACCTGAATCTCATCGTTGGGGCGCGAATGGGTGTGCGCTAGGGTCAAGCACTGAGGAGAGCCATTTGTCTGAGCACGTGTTGGTGACCGGTGGGGCCGGGTTCGTGGGGTCGCATCTCGTCGACGCCCTTATCATGCGCGGCGATCGTGTGCGGGTTCTGGACACCTTCGAGCAGCAGGTACACGGCCCTGAGCGAAAACTGCCGGCTTACTGGAATCCTGCCGCCGAGTTGGTTCGCGGGTCGGTGACCGATGCGGACGTCGTGGCCCGATCGCTTGAGGGGATCGACGTGGTCCTGCATCAAGCCGCGCTCGTCGGCGTGGGACAGTCGATGTACGATATCGCTCGTTATTGTCACGTGAACACTGTCGGTGCCGGCGTCCTGCTCGAAGCGATCGTGAAACAGCGCAGCCGAATTCGTAAGGTCGTCGTCGCCTCGTCAATGTCGGTGTACGGGGAGGGCGCGTACCGTACTCCGGAAGGCGAGATGCGCGCGCCGCGACTGCGCGGGCGCGATCGGTTGGAGCAGGCGGACTGGGAGCTGCGCGACGCGACGACGGGCGCGCCGCTCGCGCCCATTCCCACGCCGGAGTCGAAGCCTATGCAGCCGACCTCGGTGTATGCCGTCACCAAGCGCGACCATGAGGAGCTCTTCCTGAGCGTCGGGTACGCATATCGCATTCCGACCGTCGCGCTCCGTTACTTCAACATATACGGCGAGCGCCAGGCTCTCTCCAACCCCTATACCGGTGTCGCCGCGATCTTCAGCGCGCGAGTCCTCAACGGACAGCCGCCGGTCGTCTTCGAGGACGGGAAGCAAAGCCGGGACTTCGTGCACGTGTCCGACGTGGTCCAGGCGAATCTGCTCGCGCTCGAGACCGACCGTGCGGACTATCAGGCCGTGAACGTAGGCACTGGCCGGCCGACGACCGTGCGGCAGGTGGCGGACGCGATTCTCGAAGCGCTCGATGCTCGTGATCTCGCGCCCACAGTGCTCGGGAAGTTTCGTGAGGGCGACATTCGGCACTGCTACGCGGACATCACGCTCGCCAGATCGCTCCTGGGCTACGAGCCGCGAGTGGTGTTTGCGGACGGCATGCGCAAACTCGTCGACTGGGTCCGCGGCCAGCGGGCCGTGGACCGGTTCGACGACGCGCATCAACAACTCGTGACGAGAGGCCTGGCGTGACGTGCGGATCGGCATCGATGTCCACGTCCTGAGCGGGCCGCCGCAGGGTACCGCCTCCGTGTGGCTCAACCTGCTGCGACACCTGCCGGCCGGCCACGAATACTGGCTGTACAGCTTCGATCCTGGCCAGACCAAGAGACTGTTTCCCGAGCGACAGTTCGTTCACCGCAGGATTCCGCTGCACCAATCTCACATCCGCATCCAGCTCCTGTACCCGTGGCTTGCGCGCCGTGATGGGTGTGACGCCTTCCACGTCAACTATTACGGTCCTTGGTTCGGGGCGCCCGGCCTAGTGGTCACCATCCAGGACCTCATCTACTTGGACTTTCCGGCGTACGCCCCTCCCGGCCGGCGCTGGCAGATGGGTGTTCTGGGCCGTCTCTCCGCTCGGGCGGCGAGCCAGGTGACCACCGCATCGGAGTACTCCAAGCGGCGCATCACGGAGCGCTTCGGCGTCGCGCCCGAGAAGATCTCGGTAGTGCCCAACGGACTCAGCCGGACGTGGGCCGAACCGGATGGTCATCGCTTGGCCGCCGCCTGGACGCGGCTCGCGCCCCTTTTGCCAGACCGCTTCCTCCTGACGGTCGGGAGACTCGACCCGCGCAAAAATCTGCCGCTCGCCGCGCGGGTGACCCGCGAGTTACGCAACATGGGGCTCGCTGACGGACTTGTCGTCGTCGGCCCCGACGACTTCGGCGGAGCTGCCATTCGTCGCGCGTGGCAGACCGACGAGACCGCCGGCCTCGTGGTCCACTTGCCTGGTCGGGACCTGGCTGAGTTGCAGGCGCTGTACAGACGCGCTCGTTGCCTGCTGTTCCTTTCACTCGCCGAAGGGTTCGGCATGCCGCTGCTCGAGGCCATGGCGATGGGGACTCCGATCGTCGCTTCGAATCGCACGGCGATCCCCGAGGTTTGCGGCGACGCGGCGCTCCTGGTCGATCCAGCGGAGGAGGAGGCTGTCATCCGTGCGGCGCGTGCCGTACTCACGGACGGAGCCTTGCGTTGTGAGCTGGTAGAGCGGGGTCGGCGCCGGGTCTTGGCCTACGACGGCGATCAGACGGCGCGACAGATGGTGGATGTGTATCGTCGCGCTGCAGAGGAATGACATCCCGCGCCACGACCTCAAAGCGGGCCGTGAGCCCGCGGGTCGCGAGGCTTCTCCGAGCACGGGTTTCCGACGGCAGCCTGTTGTGTTTCGATCTCGACGGACCGCTCCTCGACGTCAGCGAGCGATACTGGCGAGTTCATGTATCGGCTGCGGGTCTGGATGTCGCGGCGTCTCACGGACGTGCGCGTTATCTCGCTCTGAAGCGCAGGGGCGCGACTGACGAGGAGATCTGTCGCCGTCTCAGGATACATGTGGCGGCCTCAGAGTACTCTGCGAGGAGGCGGGCCCTCCTTGAGCAAGCCGAGTACCTCGCGTTTGACAGGGTCTGGAAATGGACCGGTCGGGTTCTCACGATTCTTCACCAAGCATACC
>WNGL01010540.1_pt1 | contig 11065 bp, 12 predicted proteins | sample 5400591 | NCBI WGS metagenome assembly WNGL01 (sample SAMN13153377, study PRJNA577476) | soil metagenome | isolation source: 80 cm soil or saprolite under Garry oak tree replicate 1 | place: USA:California | collected 2016-06-15
AATTCGTTCAAATTGTTTACCGTTCCGCAAACTTCCTGGTATTCCCATCCTTGTCGTCGTGCTGCGCTCGAGCCGACCACAAACGCAACGGCGACGAGTAGAGCAATCAGGAGAATCAATCGTTTCTTCACAGCAATTACCTCCGTTTCGCCGCCACACACACCCGACATTCTCCATGCAGGAACACCAGCTTGCTTCCTTGACGCTTATCACTGCTCCGGTGTCATTAAACGAATTTGTGGCAATTGGGATAAAGCCGTTGAACAGAACTCCCCTGTCGTAGTACTCAAGGGGCATTCTTGGGAGGCTTAGTCGGGACATTTACACTCGATTTGATCAGTTGGTCAACGTTCGATTTGAGATAGCCTCGGCAGAGATCAAGAATTGCGATTCCTCTGGCCTCTGGCTGGTTTATTTTGTTGATAACAGCTAAAACATCGTCGAATTGATCTGGACGGAAAACAGCGATGGCCGACTTTAGGCTGAAGCCGTTGGTCCCGTAAGTGAAGTCAGGCATTGCAAATCCGGCAAAGCTCTTCACCGAGGGCGCTCGATCTTCATCCCCGGCCTGAAGGTCAAGTTTTCCCATTAGATTGATGGCGTCTGACAGGACGGCGAAGGCCGTAGTGTTGTCAAATGTTCCGTAGGTTGAGACTACGCCAAATTCAATGCGCAGATTGTTCTCGTTTTGTTCACCTTTTCTAATCAAAGATCGGCTCTCCTCTAGCCATTGAATTGCACGATCTGTTTCCTTTGTCTTTATTAATTTTTGAGCGCCGACGACGAGACTTGCCGCTCGCTGGGCTGGATTACTGTTCTTGCTGGCCAGTTCATACGCTCTATCAGAATTATTCGCGCCGATGAAATAAAGTGTTGCGCGATAGGTCAACCAGTTTCGTAGGTTGTCGCGCAGAGTATCATCATCGATCTTTCCCGCAATGTCCCAACCTTTGGAATAGCCGGGGATCGTAGTGGCTAACGCCGCTTTAGCATATGCGATGTCGCGCCTTAATTTGTCATGTTCCTTGTCTGCGGCTTGTTCCAACGCCTCGACGCGACGTTCCGCATAGCTGGTTCCGTCCTCGTCAGGTAATGGTTTTGGCATGTCGGGTTGGGAAGAGGAAGATGTCGTCGCAAAGCGAGCATCGGCGTCAATCTGTTGAGCGTGTGCTTGCAGAGCAGCAGCCAGGTCTGGCTGGCGTTGCGATAACTGTCCCAATAATGCGCCAATGGCGCTCAGCTGCGAACGTGCTGTCAAAGCCGGGTTTTCAGTGGTGGCGGGCAACGGTGAATTGATCAATAGGTTTGCACCCAACTCCAGAAATTCGAGCGCCAGCGCCGGGTTTAGAATTGCGGCGGCCGTAACTTGGGATCTGTTCCGACCGAGAGCTATTTGCGTACGGCTGCGATCGTCGCCGGTGTTTGCCGCCGTAATTCGCCCAGGCGTATAGAGATATGCGTACAGAATCAGGAGTTCATTCGGATCGAGCATGCCGGCTGTTTGCAGCCGGGCCATCCCGGCCCGGAATACTTTCTGAGCAAGGTCGAAGTCTTTCTCTTGAATTCTCAGCAGAACCTCTTGAAAACCAAAAGAGATCCCATCAACGAGGCTGTCGGTTGCCATTCCTGCTGCAGCTTCTGGATTCTCAGCTACAGTCTGGAGGGCCATCTGAAGTAAGACTGTGCTCCGCGCGGTTCTATCGTCAAACGCTCCGCGTTCTTGTTTGTTCTGATCCGATTCCGCATCTTGAGCCATTTGCTCAAGCCATTTCTTTGCCAGCTCAGGAGCACGATGTCGCGCCATGAGTATTACTTCGCGCCGGGCGTCAGTTTTTATGGACTGGTTCCTAAAACGCGATCGTTCTTGTTTCGGGTTTTCAACATGACCCGAGGTGTCCCAGGCGTCGATCAGAAGGCGGCGGGCGGTATCGGCGTCAGAGTCCCATAATAGATCCGCCACTTGAGCCTGGACTCGACTGGCTGCTATTGGGTTCTTCCAATCCTTAGCGTTGGCGCCAGTCATCCGCAACACGACCATTATTCTCTCGATTTGCTGCTGCTGCGCTTGTTTTTGTCCCTCTTTTTCCAGCGATTCTTTGCGCGGTGTCTCTTTGACTTGGTCCTTGTCTTGAGTTTGGCCGCCCACGACATTCTGGCCGCTGAGGCACATCGCAATAAGTGCCAACATCCAAATGGTTCGCTGTGTCATCTCGTTATCGCTCCTCGCACCATTTTGTCCGTCACGGCAGAGCATCGAGCCATTGAACGAAGGCGGTTTTCTTTTGCTCGTCGTTCGTGGCTCCGCCCCAGACTTTTTTCATCACCCCATCTTCCACATAGAGTTTCACCGGCACACGGGTGATGCCGAGCGCACCAGCAAGCTGGAAATTCTCATCAAAAAAGGTCTTGAAAGGAAATTTCTGTTCAGCCGCACGCAGCGAACTGGCTTTGTCTCCATAGGAAATAACTCCGTAAAAATGTACTTTGTCCTTCCTGCTAACAATTGTTTTGAGGAATTCGGCTTCGTGCGCACAGGCTTCACATTCAGCCGTGACAAATACCAAAACTACTTGACCAGTTCGAAGGGATGAATCCGGCAGCGGCTTGTTATCTAAATCAACCAGATTCGCTTTAGGTAAGGGCTTGTCAATCCCCTTCGCCGCAGCGATGCTTTTTTGCTGCGCTCGTCCAAAGAAGAAGACAAAGCTGGCGCAAAAAAGAATCGCCAGCGCCAGCGTCGCTCCAATGATCCACTTTACTTGTGTTTTCATGGCTGTGGACGTTTATGGCCAGTTAGTATTGTCGCCTTCGCGAGGCCATTGCGACTTGAAGAGGTCGCCTTTGGGTGAGATGAAGAAGTTTGTATAGATCACTCTTCGGGGAATCGCTTTTCCAGCCTGCGCGGGATCGTCATCAAAAGGTTTAGTCATCCATACGGCTGAGTCATAGATGGTAGATTGGAGCCGCGCGTCATGAATTTTCACGGCATAACTTGTCAGCAAGCCACCAAATTTGGTTTGGTCCTTCTGTGGAATTTTTGCCTTGAAAACTATTCCGTCGAGAATGCGGGTTCTATCTCTTAGGGTGGCTAAGCGCTTGCCCGTGATGCTGCCTGTGGCCAGCAGGATCTTGCCGGGAAAGTTTGCTGGATCCAGAGCGGATTGGTGCGTGCGCGAGGCCTGCTTGATAGCATTGACATATTCAACTTCTGAAACGAAGTACAAACTATACGAGAGTTCCCAGTAGCTGCCCGACTGTTCTGCGCCAGGTAAATTGATGAGGGTAAACTTCATCTTGAGCCTATCAGCATAAAGTTCAGGCGCGTATACGTTTGGTTCGAAGCGCCGGAAACTTGTAGCTCTAAGCTTAGGATCCTGTGCGTTCGCCGATACCATCAGCGAAGGCAGAAGATTCCAAAGGAGACCAACCAACAGCACGGTCACAAGTCGGTTGACTAAGAAATCTTTCATGTGCCCGCCTTACAATACAGACAGAATCGATCCGTTACTGACTCATGGTCCAGTCCACCTATCTCTAGACGCGCGTTTGCATTCGCAAAGTAACGATTCCAATTATTCTTGGGACTGCAAAGTGAAGGAGGGGTGGCGTTCAAGACCATTTGCGGCTCAGGCCAAAACGCGGTTGCCCCTCCCGGATAAGCAATGTTGACCAGCATAACGAGAATGGTCAATACGCTTCCAAGCCAAGCATGTCGTAGATGTACTCACAGTCGCCACTTACCGCGCCGCAGGTGCAATCATAGTAACACCAGTTGGCATCAGACCCGGTAAGGTCGCACCAGACGTAGTCATTGCCATTGCCGCCGGCGGCAACCATGCTAGCGCACGCTTGAGCGACCCCGCTCGCCAGCGCTATTGTAAAAATCATCGCTAGGCATAAAGAAAGCATGAAAGTCAATCGGCGTTTCATGTGGGTTTCCTCCATTCCAAATGTTTGTCGGTCGGTTGAGTAGCTAAGGCGCTGCGATGGCATCAGTATGGTTCCAAACCAAACTGTGCATACAAATCCGTAGGATCGCCTGATTCCTCGCAGCTGTAGTAACACCAGTCGGCGTCCTGAGAGGTTAGTTGGCAAAAGAAGTAGCCCTTGGCATCGGATGCTTGTATGCTGGTGAGGCAGCCGGATGCAGCAGCGCTGCTTGCCATGAGCACCGTCAAGGCAGCGGCAGCGCAAAACGAAAGCAAGTAGGTTTTGAATCGTTTCATGTTTGTCTCCTCCGTGTTGACTGAGTAGCTCCTCAGTGTAGGTTGAACTCCTGCCGCACTTTGAGCTAAGATGCCGGTTGTTTAGCAACGCATCTGTTGCACAAGGTCAGCAGAAGCTTTGTTGCAACGCGGCCCGACTCATCACCTGCTTGTGATGATTGGGCCCTCGTTAAGTAGTTTTTCAAACACGGGTTAGACTTCTACAAGAGAAAACTCTCGGAAGTCCTTAGAAAGTTCTAAAATAATTCTCAAAGAGTTCTAAGGCGGTATGAGAAATACGGGACTAGTTTATCGGTTCGGTCGCTTTCGATTGGATACAGCCGAACAAGTATTGTTCTGCGACGGCAGGCCCGTCCACCTTACGCTCAAAGCGCATTCGGTGCTATGCGTCCTTGTGGAGAACGCGGGACATATCGTCCTGAAGGACGAATTGATGCAGCGTTGTTGGGCTGATGCTTGCGTTGAAGAGGCCAATTTAGCGCAAACCATTCTCGTGCTCAGACGAGCGCTCGGAGAAAGCTGTGACGGAGGCGAGTACATCCAGACCGTTCACCGTCGAGGTTATCGTTTCGTTGCTAAAGTCAATACACAGGAGTCCGATGGCAGCTTTCATGCGAAAGAGCCAGATGCAAGGCTGACTAGTGAACAGAAGATCCCGCCTGCCGACGATTTCACTGAGCGTGGACGAGCGCATCACCTCTACATGAGAGGTCGTTACTATTGGCGAAGGTACACCAAAGAAGGATTGAATGCAGGCATCAGATACTTTCGTCAGGCTATTAAGGTAGATCCCGATTATGCTCCGGCTTATGTTGGTTTCGGTGACTGTTACTACCGGCTCGCCAACATACAGTTGCGGCCCGGAAAAGCAATGCCCAAAGCAAAGGCGGCGGTGCTGAAGGCCCTGAGTATTAACGCCCTACAAGTAGATAACACGTTAGCGGAAGCTCACGCCTTACTGGGTCTAATCAAGATCTTCTATGATGGCGATTGGCTGGCCGCCGAAAGCGAGTTCAAGAGGGCGGCTGAATTGGATCCCGCTTCGGCGTTGGTTCACAAGCGCTATGGCTGGGCGCTGGGTATGCTGGCGCGTTTCGATGAAGCCATCAGAGAAACTGAACGGGCTCTTGATTTAGAGCCTCGATCAGCTGACCTTCGGACGGGTCTGGGAATAATTCTTCATCTGGCGCGCAGGTACGATGCGGCCATCGCCCAGGCACAAATGGCGCTTGACGCAGAACCTGAGTTCTTCCCCGCGCGTGTTCTGTTAGGAATTTCTCATCTTCAGCAGGGCCGCCCTGCCGTAGCCGTCAAGGAACTCGAAAAAGCGGCTTCGCTGGCAGATATTCCGTGGACGTTGGGTTATCTGGGCTATGCTTACGGTGTCTCAGGAAGGCGGCGACAAGCATTGAAGATTCTAGACCAATTGAAGCAGCAATCTGAAAAGGCTTACACCTCGCCGTATGCTTTCGCTCTTGTCCATAACGGCCTCGGACATAAAGAACAAGCACTGCAATTTCTGGTGAAGACCTTTGAGGATCGAAACGAGATGCCGGGCTTCGTTAAGACCAGTCCCGAATTTGATAATCTCCGCTCCGACCAAAGGTTTGAAGCACTGCTGAACTTAGATCCGTCATCCCAATCTTCTGCCTCGACTGAAAGACCTCCATCAGCAGCCCCCACACATTTTGCCTGGGGTACTTCCGCCCGGTAGCGCGCCAACGCAACAAACTTTGAAGTTTATCGGACAACTGCGATAGTTTCGCAGACTTCCGCCGCAAAACCTGCGTCTAAAGGATTGACCGCGCGAGTTGTTGCGCGCGACATTTGGAGGCGGCCTCGCGGCCGGACGCGAGCACGAACCGAATGGAGACGGCCACCAGCGATGAACAGATGGTAGAACGCGCCTTGACCGGCGACCCGGAGGCGTTCGGGGAGATAGTGCGCCGGTGGGAGCGGCGCATCTTCGCGCTGGCCTTTGGGATGCTGGGTCGTGAGGAAGATGCGCGCGATGCGACGCAGGAAACGTTCCTGGCGGCATTTCGTAATCTCCGTGGCTTTCGCGGCGAAGCCAAAGTTTCATCGTGGCTGCACCGCATTGCGGTCAATCAGTGCATCACGCGGCAAAGGCGCGCGAAGGTCCGCAACGAAACGGGGCTCGAAGACGAGGCCGAAAAGAACGCCGCTGTTTTTGCCTTGCCATCCGAGATTTCGCCGGCGCGTGCGGCTGAAGGCAAACAAAGAAGCGTCGCGGTGAGAATAGCAGTCGGCGCGTTGCCGCCCGACCTGCGACAGGTCGTGGTGATGAAAGAGTTCGAGGAACTTACGTTCCAGGAGATTTCAGATGCGCTGGAATTGCCGTTGAGCACAGTTAAGAGCCGGCTGTACACGGCGCTCAGGCAATTGCAGATGCGTTTAGAAAAGTTCGGCGAACCCGCGAGATGAGCGGGCACGCGAATACGAGGTAGTTGCTATGATGAAAAATCACGAAAGACCGATTTGCCACCGGGCGGAAGACCTGGTTGCCTATCTCTACAACGAGGCGAGCGAGACGGACGCACAAGATTTTGCCGATCATGCGGAGCAGTGCGATGCTTGCCGATCGGAACTGGCAGTCTTTCGCCAGGTGCACGAATCGATATTGCTATGGCGCAATGAAGCTCTGGGCACATTCAGTCCGGTTTCCGAAGCGGCAGACCTCGCCCGTGCCACGAGTTCGGTTAAGCTCGTTCAGCATGAGCGAAAACTGTCGGCTCTTCAGGCGCTGCGCGAATTCTTCAGCGTCTCGCCGCTATGGCTGCGTGGCGCGACAGCGTTTGCGGCCTTGCTTCTTTGCGCGCTCGCTTTAGTTGTAATCTCGCGCTCATCAAGACGTCCGGCACAAGTCGCTAACAATGACGAGAAGGTTTATACGAAGACGCAGTTCGAGGCGGCCGTGGACAAGGCAGTGAACGCCAAACTCAAGGAATCGCAGGCGACGGCGCCACCGGCCTCGAATGTCGCAATCGAAGTTAAGCCGTCAAAGCAGCAGAGCATTTCTCGTCGCGAACTGGCGCGTAACAACTCGCCGTCGCGCGCTCAACGCGTCCGCGCTCTAACGCGCGCGGAGCGCGAACAATTGGCGGCGGACCTGCTATTGATTCCCGGCAGAGACGAGGCCGATCTGCCATTTGTATTTTCCGAAGAGCCTAATCAATGATGGACTGCCGAGAGGAAACAAGGTGCAATCATGAATCAACGATTAAAGCTGGTAACCAGATGCCTGGGCTTGGTGCTGCTGTTTTCAGTGGCCGAGCTACTGCTACAGGCACAAACCCAGAATCCCCAGACTAGTCCGGCTGAGGCTACGCAAACTCAGAATCAGGCGCAAACCAACCAGGCGAACCCGATTCCTGATCTTGGACCACTCAACCTGACACCAGACCAGGTTCAGAAGATTAAGATCATCTATGCCGACACGAAAGATCAGAGACAAGCGGTGAACATTAGGGTTCGTCAAGCGCAACGCTCGCTTGCTGAAGCAATAGAATCTTCAACTCCAAACGAGCCCCTAATCGAACAACGCTCGCATGAACTCGCCGACGCCAGAGCCGATGCCGCTCGGCTAAGGTCACTGACGGAAGCCAGGATCCTCCATGAGGTGCTGACGCCCGAACAGCGGGTGCGACTAAGAGAGATGCGCCAACGAGCGCAGGCTAACCAGCGTGCCAGCAACCCTCAAGGCCCGCGCGACACGCTCGGCCGGCAAAACGGTTTGCCGCGTAACACAAACGCGCCTCAGACATTGAAGCCAAACCAGCGGAAGCTGATGAAACAGCAGCAGAAACCTTAGGCCTTGTTCAATCTCCCTCCCCCTTTTGGCAGAGGGCCGGGGTGAGGGTCTAGCGCGGCCCAAATCAATCGATTCTCTTCTCCAGCCCGGCGGATGCCTGATGGTAGGAAGCAGGGTCGTTCTTTAATCTTTCTCAGCTACACCCCTCACCCAAGCCCTCTCCCAAGGGGAGAGGGAGCTACTTATCAATGTCTTAGCGCCCTCTCCATCGCTATCAACCCTTGACGCGCACAGTTGGTTTTGCGCATGATAGGCCGCTCTATTGAAATTGCTCGCTTCGGCGGTAGCGGTAATCAAATTTTTGGAAATCACCGACGCGCCCTCTGCCAGTACGGCTATTTACCTCGAAAGAACCATCGGCAGACTCGGCGTACCGACGGCATTCGGTTCTCGCTAAGTCACGCATGAACATCGTCACGCGTCTTGTGCTCGAATTGCAGGAAATGTCCTTGCTCTCGGCGCGGGCGGCACTTGGAATCTTCAAGAAACCTCGTTACATCCCGGAAATGATCGCGCAGATGGACAGCATCGGCGTAGGATCGTTGACGATCATTATTCTCACCGGATTTTTTACCGGCGGCGTTCTGACGCTGCAAACCTATCAGACCCTCGCGTCATACGGAGCCGTCGATCAACTCGGTTACCTGGTTTCAATTTCGCTGGTGCGGGAATTGGGGCCGGTACTGACTGCGTTAATGGTCACCGGTCGCGTGGTATCGGCAATCTCGGCAGAGCTGGGTTCGATGGTCGTCTCAGAGCAAATCGATGCGATGCGGGCCCTGGGAACGGATCCAAACCGCAAGTTGGTCGCGCCGCGCCTCATAGCGCTGATTGTTACCTTGCCGTTGTTGACCCTGGTTGCCGACGTAATGGGAATTGCCGGCGGGTGGGCGGTGTCGACCTTTCTCTACGATCTGCCGTCGTCAATGTTTGTTAATTCAGTGCGAGATGGCATTACGACTGACGACATCATCGGTGGAATTATCAAACCGCTGGTCTTCGCCTTTCTGATGGGCACGATTGCCTGTCACAAGGGATTAAAGACTGAAGGCGGCACCGTCGGCGTGGGACGCTCGACGACTACGGCGGTGGTCACGGCTTCAATCATTGTAATTATCGCGGACTTCTTCCTTGCCAAAGCACTTCAGGTTATTCTAGGTACTACGACATGATGGCTGAAACTCCAGTTTACCGGCCCGGCGCACAACCGCCGGATAATCGCGTCAGCGAACGCGCCGCTGAATCTACCTTTCGTGAGATTGACGATACCGAGCGGGCGATTCCCTCGATTGAATTTCGCGACGTGACGATCGTTTTCGATGATCGCAAAGTGCTCGACAATCTCAGCTTCAAAGTAATGAAGGGCGAGACGAAGATTATTCTGGGCGGCTCGGGGTGCGGCAAGTCGACTACGATCAAGTTGGTGCTCGGCCTGCTCAAGCCGGACAGCGGGCAGATACTGGTCGACGGCGAGGACATCACCAACTACTCGGAAGTCGAAATGATGCGTGTGCGAAAAAAGATCGGCATGATCTTTCAGGAAGGCGCGCTGTTCGACTCGCTTTCAGTTTACGAAAACGTTGCCTTCAAGCTACACGAACAGGGCGTGCCGGAAGATCAGGTCGAAAACGAAGTGCGCCGCATGCTCCGGTTCGTGAATTTGGAACAGGCGATCGATAAGATGCCGGCGGAACTATCCGGCGGCATGCGCCGTCGCGTCGGCATCGCCCGCGCCCTGGTGGGCGATCCGAAGATTGTGATGTTCGACGAGCCGACTGCGGGCTTGGATCCGCCGACGGCGCGCACCATCTGCGAGCTGGCAATGAAGCTGCGAGACCTGGAAGACGTATCGTCGATCTTCGTCACGCACGAAATGAACAATCTGGATTATCTAACTTCGGAATACGCGGTCGTCAACGAAGCCGGTGAAGTAGTTTTCGAAACGGAAGGCGAGAAGCTTTGTCTCATCAATTGCAAGGTCTTGATGATGCGCGACGGCCAGGTAATCTTTAGCGGCACGGATGAAACGTTGCGCAAGGCGGACGATACCTACATTCAAAAGTTTCTGCGCGGGCACTGAAGTTATTTTGATTTTGCGATTGCCGAGCGCTTGCCGCCCGCTTAGACTGCGGACTTGTCCGCTCGCTTACGCGGTGGTGAAACGACTTTTGTTCAATTTAAACGAGCGGACAAGTCCGCAGTCTAAACGGCAGTTGCAGAGGTTCTTCAAATCGCAAATCTGAAATCTAAAATCGCAAATTTCCAGGTGAAGTCATGCCAAAAACAACTCGAAATATAGGCCTTAGCGAGCTAAGAGTCGGCTTACTCGTGCTGATCGCGATCGCCATTCTGGTCCTTCTGATTCTGAACGCTTCGGGCACGCTCAATCCTTTCGCCAGTCACTTGCATTTGCGGGCGCGCTTCAACGACGCCAACGGGCTGCGGGAAGGCTCTGAGGTGCGTCTGGCAGGCGTGCGGATCGGCAAAGTCGATCGCATCGAATTACTAAAGCCCAGCGATCTGGGCAACCAACCCAATCCGCAAAAGGTGCAGGTCTACATGAGCGTCGATACAAAGATCGACGGCAAAGGTGCAGGTCTACATGAGCGTCGATACAAAGATCGACGGCATTCCCGCGACCGAACGCATTCGCACCGACTCGACCGCGCAACAAGCATCGCCGAGCATCCTGGGCAGCGAGATGTTGGTCAACATCACGCCCGGAACTTCGCTGGGCCAACCGGTCAACGAGAATTTTCTGCTGCCTGCGACTTCCGGAAGCACGATGGCCGATCTGGCTACCTCGGGAACCGATCTGGCGCAAAGACTCAGCAAGCTTTCCGATCAACTCAACGAAGTCGTCAAGAACGTGCGCGAAGGCAAAGGCACCGTGGGACGTTTGTTCAATGACGAATCGCTCTACAACAATTTGAATGCGACCATCCACGATGCGGAAGATTTGGCGCAGCAAATTAAGAGCGGCAAGGGCTCGGCGGGTAAATTCATT
>WNGL01010361.1_pt2 | contig 11061 bp, 13 predicted proteins | sample 5400591 | NCBI WGS metagenome assembly WNGL01 (sample SAMN13153377, study PRJNA577476) | soil metagenome | isolation source: 80 cm soil or saprolite under Garry oak tree replicate 1 | place: USA:California | collected 2016-06-15
GCCCTTGATATGCATGAGAATTGGATTCACCCGGTCACAGTCGGGCCGAATTACGGTGGGGTGAAGGTCACGTACTTCTGCAATCCGTATCCGGCGTTTTCCGATATGAACAACCTGAGCCTCGTCACATTCTTGTATTACGACGGCTGTGGAATCGTGATTCCCGGCGACCTGGAGCGCGCTGGTTGGCTGGAATTGATGAAACAGCAAGCATTCTGCCAATGTTTGAGAGAGACGAACTTCTTCATTGCCTCGCATCACGGCAGAAATGCCGGCTATGCCGAAGAGGTCTTTGATTATTGCAAACCCCACATAGTGTTGCTATCTGACAAGGGCATTGTGCACGATTCCCAGGAGCACGGCTACTCCAAGCACGCGAGGGGGATCGCATGGTCCAACGGGCAGACAAGGCGTGTCTTGACAACTCGATGCGATGGCCATATCGGGCTCATTAAACAAGCTGGGCAACCCACCTCGGTAGCAATTGGAGTGGAGCTCTAGCTGTAATAGGCTGTCCAGCTAGATACATCTCAACCTTCTGAATCACAGCGTCGAAGTAGAGCACATGAACAAGCCGCGGCCGCTGTCCGACAACTATCGATCGGATCTCCGCTTCGAATAAGCCAAGTTGGCGGGGGCTGACCGACCCGGAGCAGTCGACGGCAATCGCGATCTCTCCTACGCCTTCCGAGGTGATCCCCGGTAGGTAGAGCCCCGCCCAGATGTGGCGGCGGTTGGGGCGCATCCAGCTGTAGTCGGCGGGAATTGTGTCGGACCAGGCCCGCCGCAATAGTTCACGCCAGTCCACTTTCGCAGCCTGGGCCGCTTCGAGAGCGCGCACCGCGCCTCCCGGAAGTTTGCCGGCGACCCTCGCGACCGTCTCAGCCTGTTCGACGGCGATCTGCCATTCGCGAGCTTGCTCTGCGATCGAGGGACCGTCTCCTTCGTCCGGCGCCGACGCATCGAGCACCTGACCTACGCCGCCCGGAGTCGATGGAGCGGAGGGTTCGTCGCCACAAGGATTGTTCTGAACAGAGCCATCCTCCGATCCGCCTGAACCATTTCCTGGCTGGCTCTCAGACTGGCCGGTGGAGCCCTCCTCCTTTTCGTCCTCCTCGAGCAGGTTGTAGATCCGCTCAGCGCTCATCCCGCGGAACCGGTTGTCAATCAGAACGTCCTTGGGAAGCACCAGACCGGCGTCGAGCAGCATCGGATTGATGGCATAGTCGCAGGCCATATTCCATCGAGCCTGGTTCCGGTCGCCACGGCGAGTGTGGTGTTGCAGCGCCGGGTGCATGACCTCATGAGCTAGGACGCCTGCCAGTTCTGCCGCATTCAGCGTGTCGACAAACTCCGGGTTATAGAAGAGTGAAACGCCATCGGTGGCCATGGTCGCAACAGAAGTCGAAGGGCTGGCCCCAAGCCGAAACAACAGCGCACCGAAAAAGGGATGATCGAGCAGAAGCGCGGTCCTCGACTTCTGAATGCGGACCGCGCTGGCGATCTGCTGTTTGATTTGAAGCATAAGTTGGCATCCATATAACCATAAGGTGGCAGTAACGAGGCGGCCAGCCGGCTGTAGATCGACGGGCGGAGCAGATCAGGATCTAGCGAAAAGCAAACTCGCATCCAACAAATGGGAACAATTCTCGCGGCATGGCGTAAGCGAGTTTAGGAGGCGGACGTGCGGATGAGCAAACAGGTTCAAGGCAGGGATTCAGAACTCTTTGCTGCATCGCGAGCTATCCCGATATTCCTGCTCACAACGCTTCTGATCAGTTCTGTGTTCTATTTCCTTATCATCAAATCAGGTCACATGGGCGGCGGCTGGGGTGCCTATGTTGCCGGATTAATGTGGTCTCCCGGCTTCGCTGCCTTGCTCACCTGTAAGTTTCTCCGTCGCGATTTAAGTGGTATCGGTTGGGGATGGGGCAAGACGCGCTATGAGGTGATTGGCTATCTCATACCGCTTGGATACAGCATAGTTATCTATGGATTTGTATGGCTAACAGGACTAGGCGGCGTTTACAACAAGAGCTTCGTGGATCAAATTACGAACTCGTTTGGTCTCGGGCCGATTCCGGCATGGGCGAGCATCACACTTTATTTCATTTTCACAGGGACTTTCACTGTCATACGAGATTTTGCGACCGTGATAGGCGAGGAAATCGGCTGGCGCGGGTTCCTGGTTCCGGAATTAGCGAAGAAGCACGGTTTCCCCGCGACTGCTATGATCACCGGATTTATCTGGGCAATCTGGCATTATCCAGTCATCTTGTTTGCTGACTATCATGGGGCCTCACCGGCTTGGTTCTATGTTCCGTTGTTGACGGTAATGCTGCCGTTTCTGACCTTCGTGTGGACTTGGCTTCGCCTCAAGTCCAAAAGCATTTGGCCCTGCGTCCTACTTCATGCATCACACAACACCTTCATACAACAGTTCTTCGACCCCCTCACCATCTATCGGAGCAAAACGGGCTATGTAGCCGGAGAGTTTGGTGCTGCTCTACTTGTAATCTCAATTGCGATGGCGGGCTACTTCTGGAGGCGGCGCGATGAGGTGGAAGGTGACAATCGCCGGCACCCACTTGCTTATGGGTAGGTTTCCGCGAGAGAGTAGCGGTGTCGTGATGGCCTTGGTCGAATTGTCAACTAGCCGCATTATCGCCGCTGCGCTCACCTACGATGGGAAGCCCCGGGTCTTGCGAGGAAGTGTTGGGATGTAGATCTGCTAGCGTGCACAACACACGATTTACATAGGGTCGCGCCACACACTATCGTGGATGCGGTTGAGAACAGGAGAACAACGTGGACCGAGAGGCCATTCATGACTTCATCAGACGACAGAGATACGGAGTGGTGTCGAGTACTGGAGCCAATGGGACTCCCCAGTCGGCACTCGTCGGGATCGCCTCAACTCCGCGTTTGGAAATCATCTTCGACACGGTAAAGAGCTCCCGCAAATATCCAAATCTCATTCAAAGACCAGCGTGTTCCTTGGTCGTCGGATGGTCCGGAGAGCAAACTCTTCAACTGGAAGGTATAGCTGAAGATCTCCGAGGGGCCGCTCTCAAAGAATTTCAAATTGTCTATTTTGCGGAATGGCCAGAATGCCGGGAGCACATGAGCTGGCCAGAAATTGCTTACTTCGTCGTACGCCCGCACTGGCTACGGTACAGCGACTATGATCCGAAGCCCCCGTTGATCCAGGAATTTGCAAAAGAAGATTTCTCGCATGAGTTTTGATGCTTGGTGGAGCGACCCGATTACCTCTCGATTGCGAGGAGCATCCGCCTGTTGTGTGGGCCTGCTTCCTGCTTTTGAGTCTGGGAATTGGTGGGGCATCGATTGGCAATCTAGCGGCCCTGGAGCCATATTGGCCCGTCTTCATCGCGCTCGTCTCAATGTTTCTCGGGCTTACTTTCCGACAGCGCACACATCACTCTCTCAGAACCATGTAGCCCGCCGATATACCTCGAATTGTTCACCGAACTTCTCATGTAGAAGGTGCCGCTCTCTGCGTGAATTTCTCATCTGTAGCGGCAACAAGATGACAAGGATTAGCAATACGTACCAACTGTGGGCCGCCAGCGCAACTCCACAAATTGTCAAGTCGAGAAATAGGTACATGGGATGTCTCAGGCGCGAGTACAGGCCGTGCGTTACGAGGGCTTTTGCTTTCGGAGTCACGGAGAACGACTTGCCTAATTGAATCCGAGCAAGATGAGCGAGCGAAATCGAGGCGAGAGCGAGCGCCACCCCGGTGATCGTCTGGACATTCATTGGTTTCCCCGATCTATGCGCAACTGAGAGTCTACTCCGTTTGATCAACTAGTCAGCTCTGGAAACGTGGATCGGGCTGTTCTCGTCAGGTGAGGGCCACCGCAGCAAATGAGCCTACAGTCCTTAGCTACCACCGCTTCACATCGAACACACGACGGCTTCCACGAATCTACCTACCCCGTGTAGTCGCAGAGAAGGAGAGTAAGATCGTCGCCCTGCGTAGGGGACCACCGCTGAATTGAAGAAATGATGTGGTCGGCGGCTTCAGCCTGAGGGAGATTGGCGGTTTCGCGAACCAGTGAGTGGAGGCGCTGGCAGCCGAATTCCTCCTGGTGGATATCTGCGGCTTCGAGCAAGCCGTCCGTGTAGAGAACAAAACGGTCACCGGGCCGGATCGAATGACTGACTGTGGTGTATGTGGCGAAACTGAAAGCAGCAAGCATCAGACCGTTCTCACAGATTTCGACGATCTCGCCATCGCGGAGAAGAAGCAGGGGCGGATGCGCTGCGGCAGAGTAGCGCAGTTCTTGCGTGGTTGCGTTGAGGTAAACATAGGCGGCGGTGACAAATTGGCTGTGAGTATTGCCGCAAAGAGTGCTGTTCATACCGTGGAGAAGGCTGGATGGGTTGTTGGCGTCCGCGCGATAAGTGGTGACGGCGAGCTTAACCATGGAGGCGATGAGCGCGGCCGGAACGCCGTGGCCGGAGACATCAGCAATGAATAGGCCGGCTTCACCGTCGCCGGAGAGGATGAAGTCGTAGAAGTCGCCGGCGACAGCACTCATGGGACAATAGCGGGCGACGACCCGAAAGCTCTTCGACACGGGGAATGATAAAGGCAGGATTGAGGACTGATGCGTTGGGCGATCTCGAGTTCTTTCCGGATCACTTTGAGCTCCTGCTCGTTGACGAGCGTGCGCCGTCCGGCAACAATGCCGAGCCGAGAGGATCCCCAGTTCGCTTGTTTTGCCTGATGCATCCGAATATGCAGAAGACTAAGAGATAGAGGCAGAAATGAATTCTCTCAACACTCTTCCAAACAATTCCGCAGCAGCACGTGCGGCAGGCCAGCAGGTCTTTTGACGCCTTTCGTCGTTGGGGCTATCTGCAGGCGCAGTTGGATCCGCTCGGACAATATCTGGTTCCACGTTCCGTTCCTGAACTCGAAATTGCGGGTGAAAACGCGGAGCGGGCACGCCGCCTGTATTGCGGAAATATTGGAATCGAGTTTATGCATATCGCAGACTCCGCGAAGCGGCAATGGATTCAGGAACGATTCGAGCAGGATGCTCTCGTACAAAACCGACAACGCGTCCTTGATCTTCTGATCCGGGCTGATATTTTCGAGCAGGTTCTCCAGTCGCGCTATCCGGGCACCAAGCGATTTTCGCTGGAGGGGCTCACAGCGCTCATTCCGCTATTTGATGCTGTGCTCCATTACGGCATCACATCATGCGTGGTGGAGACCATTCTGGCAATGAGCCATCGCGGACGACTGAAGGTCATGGCGAACATCATCGGAAAATCTCCCGCCGCGATCCTCCAAATTCGAAGATATCGACCCGCGCAGTGTTCTCGGAAGCGGAGACGTGAAATATTACATTCGTGCAACAGGCCAATGGAAGGATGAATCTGGAAGAGAGATAGCTCTGCATCTGGTTTCGAATCCGAGCCATTTGGAGGCCGTCGATCCGGTCGCCGTGGGACGCGTTCGCGCAAAGTATTCCGGAGGTGATCTCGCGGTTCTCGGCTTCCTCCCGCAGGCGAGGATGGTTGCAATGGATACAGGCGTGAACGTGTGTGAACTTGAGTTGGGATCCATCGTCTGAGTTTGTAGCAACCATCTCTATCTTTTCCTTGTTGATTTGCTCAATTGCGCTCAATCACCTCATGACTCGTCCAATACACGTCAGTGGCGCGGCAAGAGCACCAGTGGACCGGTGGCCTCTTGATGAGCCAATCGGACCAAGTGGGGTGTGATCTCGATGGCCAGTTCCATGATGTCTTTCATGTCTTTCCGGTTCGTTGTTCCAGAGAATCCTCGGAGGTCGCTCAGGCCCGGAACGCCAGTGATATCCAATGACTCCTGTTTCGACAGATCGCTAACGAGGATCGCGCTGTCACCTAGACGCAGCGAGACCACGCCTGAGTATTGCCGATTTGCGAGTATGGGAATGTTGTTGAGGCTCGCCCCTGCCAGCGACGAGATTTTCATGTCCAGCTTGAGCGATACCCCGCCTGTCATTTCGACGCGAGGCGTTACTTTCAACGTCAACCCGAGATCCTCGTATTGGATCTGAGGGATCGCGCCGTTCGCAGAAGAACTGCCTGCCAGACTCGAATAGCTTGAGGTCATGATTGGGTATCGTTCGCCGCTGTGAATCGTCGCTTCCTCCTGATCCAGAACCCGCAACACTTGTTGATCAAACGACCGTGCATCCGACGAGTTGAGCAACATGTTGACGCTCACACCGTTCAGATTGAGGCCTGTCTCAGTCAGTCCTCCACCGAATACCGCGAATTGGCCGTTGAAGACCGTGCCTGTGAGAACGCCTGACGCAATCAGCGCGGCCAGAATCGCTTCATAGTTGCCAGCGAGAGAAGGGTTCTCCTTCAAGAGTTGATCCACGAGGCTCGCATTGTCTTTGAGAATGCTGTTGATCTCAGATGGCACATTGAAAACCGTTGTCGACGACGGAAGGACCACGCCGATGTTGGTCGCCTTGGTCTTGTCGATTTCGTACAGGCGCACGTCAAGTTCGAGCACGCTCCGGCCCCCAAGCAATTCAGCGTATGTCTGGTCTAGGGCGTCCAACTCCAGCTCGGGCGCACGGACGGTCAACGTGTTCTTGAGGGGTTGCATCATGGTTTGCTCGGCGCCAACAACATTGCGCGCGATATTGACCATGTCGGTCAGTTCCTTGAAACTCAGGCCAGGGAGATAAAACGTCCTCATCACACGGTGCTCAAATTTGTTGCGATTATTCCTATCGTCGGCGACGACAATCACGCTCTTGGAATCGAGCGGCACGAAGAACGTGTCGGTCGCGAGCTTGAGTAATTCTGCTGCGTCGGCGAAGTTCACCTCGTCGGTGTCGAATCGTATGCTCTGAGCGTTGACCGATTGATCAACCGTTACCTGGATACCGAAAGCACTTAAGACTTGAGAAATTAAACTTCGCTTGTCCGCGCGCAGATGAAAGCTCTGCTGTCCTTCTTGCGGCGCAAGAACCGGAGGCGCGGAAACTCCGCGTCCATTGATGCCGGGGCTCTTATCCGCGGCTATTTTGGGAGGAGCAGTCGCTGGAATGGGGTTTGTCGTGCCATTCCGTGCAGGCTGGGCATATACCTTCGCCGCAAACGCTACAGCACAGAAAGCCAGGCAGATAATCCGCTTTGCATCCATATGTGAACCCGCGTTACGACGAGGTTGAAACCGTCAGCTTGACGGCATTGCTTGTGATGCTTCCGGATTTGGCGGTAATGTTCGTCGTTTCGGTGCTGGTTACGGTTTGCGCTGTCGCCAGCCCGGAACTGTCCATGGTCGCCGCGGCAGTGTTCGAAGATGCCCAGGTCACCGAGTCCGTCATATTCACCGTGTTTCCGTTCTGCAGAATGCCCGTTGCTGTGAACTGCGCAGTCTGCCCTGAAGAAAGCGATTGACTCGTCGATGTAATGGAGATGGAAGATAGGTTCGCTACGGTGACTGTTACGGTTGTCGAACCGCTGAGTCCATTCAAGGTGGCACTGATCGTTGCAGTCCCCGATGCCACACCGGTCACCAGCCCTGTCGAGCTTACGGTTGCTACGGTGTTGTCTGACGTGGACCAGCTAGCGGAGTCCGTAACTGTGTCAGTGGTGCCATTGTCATACGTGCCCGTGCCTACCATTTGCTGCGTTTTGCCGACCGCCACAGACGGCGTTGAGGGAGACACCGTAACAGTGGTCAAGGTCGGACCGATAAAGAAGTTTTTGCAGCTTGCAGTCATGAGCGTGCCGAGCGCAAGTAGCCCGAAGAAAGCTGCCGCACCGCATTTTGACTGAATTAATTTCCGCTTCATTTTTACCGTCCCAGTTACGACCTTCGTTATGAATTGATCCTTGTCCGGCGGAGACTTCCCGCTTGCGCCGCGCATTTCCGTAAGGGAAGGAATGTCGGGGGCTCATTTTTGAGAAGCGCCGCCTTCCATGGGGGTCGAGCGCATCTGTCGCAGCTGGATCGCGTTGTTTGTGCCGGTGTCGATTTGCCGTAGATTGAGCGGGTCGATTTGCATCCCGCGGACGAGATGAGGTGTGACGAGGAAGACGATCTCTTCATGTTGAAGTTCGCGATTCTGTGTGCTGAACAAATACTTCAGCAGCGGAATTTCTCCCAGCCCTGGAGTTCCACTCACGGTGTGGTTGTTCTGTTCCTGCAAGAGTCCGCCCAAGATGTTGCTTTCGCCTTCCTTGAGGCGAATCGTCTCTTCGACACTCTGCTGGCCGATGATGGGCTCGGTGACGCCACTGATGGTCGTGTCGCCGTTGTGGGAAGTAATCTCAACTTTTACTTTGAGGGTTACGTCGCCGTTGTAGTGGATGGTGGGCGTCATCTCCATAACCACGCCGATATCGATGTACTGAAACTGGGTTTGCGACGCGGCTGCTGTCGTTGAGGTCGGCACTGTGTACGAACCGGTCGCAATCGGTATCCTTTCGCCGATCTTCATGGTCGCCTTTTGGCCGTCGGCAGCGCGCAAGCGCGGATTTTGCATGATTTGTGTGTCCGTGTCGGTCATGAGCATTTCGGCCTGGGCGGTTCCCACGGTGAGGGAGAAGTTCTTCGCGTTCAGGTTCGCAAGATCGTTCAGCGTCAAGCTGGCATCAGAGTCGGTGCTGGCGGTTTTCAGGCTTGCGCTGAGGGTTTGCGGCCACTGCAGGCCGATATTCCGAACCTTGTCTCTGTCCACCTGCATCACCGTGACGTCGATCATGACTTCTGGTCGCGCTTTGTCGAGGTCATCAATAAGCTGTTCCGCCAAGAGAAGCTCATCTGGAGTGCCGCGCACGACGATGGCGTCCTGGCTTTGCACACCATACAGCTTGGCGTTTGGCAATACATTGCGCAGAGAAGTCTGAATGTCATTCAGATCGTTCTGTTGGGTTGCGTTCGCAAGATAGAGGACTCGAATTGCTTGCTGTTCTAGTTGTGCCCTTTTCGCGCGCGTATCGGCAGCGACGAAGATTGTGCCAGCGGTAATGGGCTTCCAAAATGTCTCGGAGGCGGTTGCGACAATGCGGAGCGCGTCCTCGAGACTCGTGTTGGTCAAATCGATCGAAATCCGTTTTGAGTTGTACTCGGGATCGAACAGAACGTTGATGCCTGCCGCTTTCGCGAGACTTTCATAGATGATCCTGCCGTCCTCTACCATGTGAAGAGTGATAGGTTCGCCGGAGATCGGTTTGAGGTTGATCGGGCTCGCCAATGAGGCCAACCTCTTTCGCTCATTGGGCAATTGCGGTACGTCGCTCTTTTGCGGGTTTGGAGTAATCTTGCCTTCCAGGCCGGCAATCGCTTGTCCAGCAGCCTCATTCGATGGGTCGATGGCCGCTGCGCGTAGGAACTCCGTCAGAGCGCCGGTTATCTTGCCGCTTTCTTGCAACGCTTTTCCACGTTTGATGTGCTGTTCCGAGGCTATGGGCCTGATTCGCTCGCATGCAGTTTTGTACTTGAGATTCCCAGGATCACCGAAAGTGGCCTTCCGGTAGGAATCGAAAGCAACGTCATAGTCTTGGCGAGCCTCGGCAGCCTGCCCCTGCTTATAGAGCGACTTGGCAAAGTCGCTTGCAATTAGCTGCGAACATGCAGCAACGATCATGATGAGAGAGCCAACGAAGATTCGCGCTGCAGCGCGTCGTGAAGTCTTCACAGAGAAACACCCCTAACGGGGATTGTTCCGAGGATTAAGAAAACTTCCCCCTTTTGGCGATTTATTTTCAATGTGACTAGATGAAGTCTGATTCGGAGCGGATAGTTACGTAGGAATACCGAGGGAGTTCAATGAGCCATTGCCGCGGTCGCGAATCCGATCGCGTGCAGCGCGTCCAATTTCTGGTCTTATTCATACAGACGCGCGGTAAAGTTTGTTCGCTCAAGATTCTTTGCGTCGCCTAGTGTGTAGGTAAAGGCGTCGATCGCGGCAACCTGGGCGTTGCAATGATGAACGCAGCGAACTCAACCTGGTTGATAATGCGTGCGGCAGGTAACAGGTCGGGCGGCAAGAACTCTCGATGGTTTGGCGCAAATCAGCGTATCTGCTTTCAGGTGGTTGATTGCGGCTCAGAGAGTGCACGGCCATGAAGCGGCGTTTGGAAGAACACCTCGCCCTATTTCCATGGAACTAACTTGATGTCACAACGTGATTGGGCGCTCGCATTTGATTTACATCTGTTCGTTCCTTCCGACTCTTTCAGCACCAGATCGCATGTTTGGTCTTCGATCTCGAAAGAAGAAAGAAGGAACGGTTTAACAATGAGCAACTAATCCAGTTCACGAGCATAATCCAGCTATCCTTCAGATCCTTTTCCAAAGTCCCCTTCAAAGCCTCTGTTTGTCACCAGAGAGAACATCAGGCATGAGAACTACTTCGACTGTCGCTAGGAATGCCGGCGGCAATTACCGCGAACCGCTCCCGGATGAGCGGGACCCGTTCGTTGTCCAAGACAAATCCAGGAAGCACTGGAACGACAACCCAACGCCTCATCAATACCGGCATCCTGCCGTCTTCACGTTACGGAATATGTGCCACGCGCAGCGGCTTCGTTCTCTATCCCGACGGTGCGTCTCGCGAGACTTCTGATCAAGACATAAAGCAGCCAACCTGCCGGGCCAAACAGAAATGTCATTGCGAGGCACGGGGCGACCAAGTAATGTGCGATGCCGATTCGCTGGGCGTCTCGCACCTCCCAGCTTCCGACAAAGAGATCAAAAGCAAGATAGTGGACCCAGCCAGCCAACAGCATCGACTGGTTTTGGAACAGCAGCGTCACTGACATAAGGGAAGAAAATCCCCCAGGTGAGTGTCCAAACTGTGTCATAACCAAAAACGAATATAGAGCCGCCAGCAGTGCCGGTATTAGAACCGGAGCGATCAAGCGGGCAGACCATCGCCAACGAGGAAGGAAGACTAACGAGATCCACCCAATCAACGCTGCATTGTTGGCGAGTTTGAACAATAGATCGGGATTCACGAATGCACCTCCAATACCGCCGCCCACTTTTTCAAACCGGAAAAGCCA
>WNGL01011699.1_pt1 | contig 11061 bp, 12 predicted proteins | sample 5400591 | NCBI WGS metagenome assembly WNGL01 (sample SAMN13153377, study PRJNA577476) | soil metagenome | isolation source: 80 cm soil or saprolite under Garry oak tree replicate 1 | place: USA:California | collected 2016-06-15
AAACGCTCGCCGACACGGCGGCGGTGCTCGACGCCATTTTCGCTTGAGCGGTTTCGTCGGCTTGATGAGCTCGACTTCAAGGCGCACGTCGCACGGCCTGTGACATGACCGCGCCCCTCAAGATCCTGATGCCCCTGCGCGTGCCCGAGCTGGCGCCGTCGCTCGGCCGCCTGCTCGTGCCGCGCCGCCTGGCCGAGCCCTGGGTGCCAATCGACGACGTGCGGGAGGAGCTCGCGACGCGGGTCATCGAGCTCGGCGGAGAGGCCCGCGCCGCGGCGGTGCGTGAGGATCGCGAACGGGTGCTGGAAGCGGTCGGCCGCCGGGCGTGGCTCGCGGCGTGGGAGCACGCCGTCGGGCGCGCCGCCCAGCGCGTGACCGCCGCGCTCGACACCCGGATGGAGCGCGCCGCTCGCCGGGTACGGATGCCGCGCCGCCGGTGGCGGCGCGGGCTGCTCTCGGCCTCGGAGAAGCGGGCCGTCGCCGCCCGACTGGCGTCGGGCGGTGAGCACCTCGTCGGCGCGCTCGACGCCCTCGACGCCACTGCCGTCCGGGTGCGGGAGGCGAGCGTGCTCGACAAGGGCGTGCACGCCGAGTGGCAGGACGCCGTGCGCACCGCGGCGCGGCGCCTCGAGGCCGCTTGGCTCGCACTCGAAGCCGGGGTGGCGGAGGAAGAGCGGCGTTGGGCCCCGGAGATCGAGGCCATCGAGCGCTGGCGACGGGGACTCTGGCCCGTGTTCGCCCTCTGGGCGCCCGTCGCGGCGGCGCTGCTCTGGTTGGGATTCGTCCTCGGTGGTTACCTTGCCGCGCCCCCCTGGCTTGCCGCCCTGCTGGGCTTCTAGAGAGCGCCGCTGTGTCCGCGATCGGCGTCGGCGTCGATTTGGTGGAGGTCGCCCGGGTGAGCGGGATCATTCGGGACAAGGGGTCACGCGTGTTCGCGCGGCTGCTCACGCTCGCCGAGCGCCAGTATTGCGAGAGCCGGCCGGATCCCGCCACCCACGTTGCCGTACGCCTCGCCGCCAAGGAAGCCGTGTACAAGGCGCTTCAGGGGAGCGCGGCGGCGCGCGGCATCGGCTGGCGCGAGATCGAGGTCACGCGGACGGCCGACGGCCGCCCGGACGTGAATCTCACCGGGGCTGCCGCCGCGCGGGCTCACGAGCTCGGCGTGCAGCGGGTGCTCTTGTCCCTGTCCCACACCCACGAGGCGGCGGTCGCGGTGGCGGTGTTGGAAAGCGCGTGAGCGCTTCAGGGCATTGAATTCCCGACAAATTTACTCTAGTATTTGGGCCCCTGGATCAGAACCGTTCTCATCTACCGTAGCCTCTTTCTCGACTTGCTCTTGAGCGTCTGCCTCGCGGTCCGTGCCGTGGGGCAGGGGGACTCTCTTTCCGTCGCGCGGCGCATCGTCGCCGCAACGTCTTTGGCCGGGAAGGAATACGCCGCAGGCGTCGCGCCGCAGACGGGGATGGGTAGGGCGGTCCGCGTCACGGCGCCGGCCGAGGTTGACGAAGCGCGGCAGTTCCTGGACCAGGCCCGGCTCGATGTTCCGTACCTGCCGGTCGCAGTGCAGGCAGTCGCCGACGCCGAGCTCGCAGGGCTCCGAGCAATGATCGACCGTGCCGCGCCTCCCGATTCGGTTTCGTTGCGGGCCGAAGCCCTCGTCGGTCGCATCGCCGCGGCCGCGGGTGGTGCGCTCGACCCCTTCCCCGTGCGGCCGCCTCCGCTGGCGCGCGGCGCCGCGGCCTACCGTGAGCAGTGCCTCCAGTGCCACGGTCCCGCAGGCCTGGGTGATGGTCCCAAGGCGAAGGGCCTCAAGGGACCGCCGCCGGCGAACCTCGCCGACCGCTCGGCGATGAGCACGGTTTCGCCGGTGGACGTATACCGGAAGGTGACAATCGGCGTCGCGGGGACGGCGATGCCCCAGTTCGATGAGACGCTGACGCCCGCGGATCGTTGGGCGGTCGCGACCTACATCGCGACGTTCCGCGCGAACGACCGCGCGGTGCGCGAGGGTGAGGGGCTGTACGCGGTCGAGTGCGCCGCGTGTCACGGTGTCGTGGGCGCAGGCGACGGGCCGCTCGCGGCGTCGCTTTCAGTCCGCCCGCCGGCCCTGCGGGACCTGGCGGTGCAGGGGCGGCTCACCGACCAGGAGCTCCAGCAGCTGATCCTGCGCGGGCGTCCCGGCACGCCGATGCCCGGGTTCGCCCGCGCACTCGATCCGGACGCGGCGGACCGGATCGTGGCGTTCCTGCGGGTGCTTCCGACCGCCGAGCGGCAGCAATACCGGGCCTCGCCCGCCGCCGCCACGTTCTCGACCGTGCGGCGCCAACTCGACTCCGCCGTTGTGCTCCGCTCCGACAAAGTCGCCTTCGACGCCTATCTCACCTTCGAGGAGGTGGAGACGGACGTCCGCGCTCGAAACGCCGCGCTCGCGGGCGAGCTCGAGGATGCTTTCGCCGCCCTGCGCACCCGCGCGGCGGCGGGGGCGAGCGGCGAGGAGCTCGAGGCGATCCACGCGCGGCTGCTCTCCGGGCTCGAGCGGGCGGAGCGCCTGGTGGCGGACAGGGGTTCGTCCACGAACCTGTTCATGCAATCCTTCGTGCTGCTGCTGCGTGAGGGGTTCGAAGCGATCCTCATCGTCGCCGCGCTCATGACGTTCCTCGCGAAGGCGGGTGCGACCGAGCGGCGCCGCCACGTGGCACAGGGCGCCTGGGCGGCGGTCGCGGCGAGCGCGGTCACGGCCGTGCTCATCGAGGCGCTGTTCGAGCTCACGCCGGGCCAACGCGAGGCGTTCGAGGGCGTCACGCTGCTGCTCGCCACCGCCGTGCTGTTTTACGTGAGCTACTGGCTGCTCACCAAGATCGAGGTGGCCAAGTGGAACGCGTTCGTGAAGGGCCGGATGCAGGAGGCGCTCCACACCCGGTCGGGTTTCGCCCTGTCGTCGGTGGCGTTCCTGGCGGTCTATCGGGAGGGCTTCGAGACCATCCTCTTCTACAAGGCGCTCTTCACGTCGGGAAGCTCGCCCGGAGCCGGAGGGTCGGGGACGGCAGCGGTGGTGGGCGGTTTGCTGGTCGGCGCCGTGGCCCTGGTGATGGTCTACCTGGGGATCTACCGCTTCGGCCTCAAGGTGCCGCTCCGGCCGTTCTTCGGGATCAGCGGCGCCATGCTCTACTACATGGCGTTCGTGTTTGCGGGCAAGGGTGTCGCCGACCTCCAGGAAGCGGGCCTCGTGAAGACGAGCGTCATCGAATGGGCGCCCCGGATTCCCGTACTCGGCATTTACCCGACGCTCGAGTCGCTGGCGTTGCAGCTGCTCTTGATCGTGCTTCTCATCGTGGCGGTCGTGTGGCTACAGCGGCACCGGTTCGCCGGCGTGGGGCAGGATCGCCGGCGACCGTCATTCCCCTGAGGCGGAAGCTACTCGCTTCACTGGCTGGAGCTTGAGCGGCGCGGGCAGCTCCGCCGCGTGCCGGTCCGGCTCGCGCAGGCGGCGCGTGATGTAGAGGCCCGCGAGCACGAGCAGCACGCTGGTCCCCTGCGCCACCGTAAACGGTCCGAGCAGCCGGTCGTCCTTGGCGCGCACGAACTCGATCAGGAACCGCTCGATGCCGGCGAGCACCAGGTAGACGCCGAGCCGCCACCCCATGCCGTGGTGGTGGTCCCGCAGCCGCCAGAGCCACCAGAAGGCGAGCATCATCAGCCCCGTCTCGTAGATCTGGGTGGGGTGGACCGCGACCACGTCCGCCGGGTTCACGTTGGGCGGGAACGTGACGTGGAGCTTCTGAAGGTTTTCGACGGTCGTGGGCGGCAGTCCCTCGGGGAACTTCATCGCCCACGGGAGCGAGGACGGGATTCCGTAATCGTCGTTCACGACGAAGCAGCCGACCCGCCCGAGCGCGTAGCCGAGCGCGAGCGGTGCGGCGGTGAGCTCCATCGTCCACCGCGTGGGCACGCGCTTGCGCCAGCCGTTCAGGAGCACCCCGATGACGCCTCCCAGGAACCCTCCGTACCAGACGAATCCGCCACGCCGGAACAACGTGTCCCACTCGCCCGTGAGCAGCACGTACCAGATCTTCGCTCCGACGATGCCGCCGATCACCGCGGCGAATACGATGTCGGCGGCGTAGTCCTCGCTCGCCTGGCGGCTTCGCAAGTCCGTCTGGATCGCCCACCCCGCCATCAGGAACGCCACCATCATCATCAGCCCGTACCCCGTGACCTCGAGCGGTCCCAGGTGGATGAAGAGGATGTCGACGCGGGGCAGCGGGATCAGGAATTTGAGAGGATAGACGCTCATGGCTATGGAGCCGGGGGACTGGGGGGAACGGGAACCTGCGGCGCCGCCGGCTCCAACCCCGGCAGCGGCAGATCGGCGCGGGCGTCGAGCGTCCAGTCGCTGCGCTCACCGCGCCCGAGGCGAAACCAGCCGGCGCGCGCGATCATTGCCGCGTTGTCCGCGTTGAGCCGCGGACTCGCGACCACCACTCGCGCCAGCCCGGTGAGGCGCGCCGCGGCGAGCGCAGCCAGGGTGCGGTTGCACGCGACCCCGCCGCCCAGCACGGCAGTGCGATACCCCGTCAGCCGGACCGCACGCTCGAGCTTCGCGACGAGCACGTCGAGCACCGCGTCTTGAAACGCGCGCGCCAGGTGCGGACGGTCGCGCTCGAGGTCCTCGCTCGCACGGGCGACGTGCAGCACGGCCGTCTTGAGCCCCGAGAACGAGAAATCGAACCCGTCGTCCCGCATCGGCCGCGGAAACGTGAACCGCGCCGGGTCGCCCTGCCGGGCCAGCCGCTCGATCGCGGGACCGCCGGGATAGCCCAGTCCGAGCAGCATGGCGATCTTGTCGAACGCTTCGCCGGCGGCGTCGTCTCGGGTCTGTCCGAGCAGACGATAGCGACCCCATGCCGGCACGTCGAGGAGCAGCGTGTGTCCGCCGGAGACGAGCAACGCGACGAGCGGCGGCGCGAGCTCGGAGTCCTCGACCGCGGGCGCGAAGAGGTGTCCTTCCATGTGGTGCACGCCGATGAGATCACGGTCGCGGGCGTACGCCAGCGCCTTGGCGTACACCACGCCCACGAGCAGCGCGCCCACGAGCCCCGGCCCCTGGGTCACCGCGACCGCTTCCACGGCGCCCCACCCCACGCCCGCTTCCGCAAGCGCGCGGTCCACCACCGCGGGAAGCGCCGCCAGATGCGCGCGGCTCGCGAGCTCGGGCACAACGCCGCCGAACACCTTGTGGACGTCCTGGGACAGGATGACGAGGCTCGCGAGCTCCGGGCGGCCGGGCTCGCCCACGAGCACTGCCGCCGAGGTCTCGTCGCAGGAAGTTTCGATGCCGAGGACGACCTCAGCCACGGCCGACCCTGCGCTTGAGGATGACGGAGTCGGGCCTGGCGCGGGCGACGATCCCCGGCGGCGCGGTCACGGTGAGGCGCGCGTACCCGCCCGTGCCTGTCCCGACCAGATGCGCCACGACCCGCAGGCTGTCCCGCGTCAGCGTGTTCACCTTCGATTCGGGACCGCGCACCGAGACGGACACGCGCTCCTGGGCGAGCTGGAACCCCGCGAACCCCGACGCCGTGGCCGCGATCGGGACCGCGTCTATCGAGCGCTCGACGATGGCGGTGACCTCCCCCGCCACGCGGACTTCCTGCGGCGAGACGTGCACAACGCCCAGCAACGAGGTGTCGACCGGGACGGTCCGGAAGAAAGGCCCCGCCACGGCCGAGATCGACACCGGCACGGTCGAGACCGAGTCGACCCCGGCGAGGCTCTTCTCGGGTCCCACGAGGCGTGCCACGCTCGGCATCAGGGAGAGCCCGCGCAGCACGTAGCCCGACTCCGCCTCGACGCGGACGAGCGGGACGATCTTCACGTCCTTGCTCGCGACCGAGTCGAGGAGCACGTCGATCTCCCGCGGCGTGATCTCGGCAACCTGCACCTCCGTGCCCTTGGGGAGCTCTACGTCGGAGGGCTGGAGGTGGACCCGCCACACCGAGGCGGAGAGGGTGTCGGGGATCGCCGCGCGGATGACGCGCGGGAATGAGCGCAGCTTCAAGATCTCGCTTCCCTTGCCGGCGATGACCACGGTCACGCCGGGCGGCTCTTGTCGCAAGGAGCGCCCGGGCGGAACGGTGACCGTGAGCTGGAGGGAGAAGCTCTGTGTGAGCGGCTGCTGGGCGGCCACCGCGATGTAGAGCATGATCGCGAAAAAGACGGCCGCGAGCTTGATCGGCCAGTTCCGCGCAACCAAGCCCCCCAGGCTAACGCGCATCGATGAGCTTCCGGATCAGGACCTCGTTGACCGGCCCGTCCCACTCCGCCGGGCCGATGACCTTCTTGACGATGACGCCGTCTCGCTCGATCACGAAGCTCTCCGGCACCCCCGTGGTCTGGTAGAGGCGCCGGATGGCGCCGGCGCGGTCGTGCAGGATGTCGAAGCTGACCCCGAGGTCCCGCGCGAACTGCATCACCGTGGCGCTGTCGGCCTCGTCGACGCTCACCGCCACGACGGCAAAGTCGTTCCCGGCGAGCTTGCGATGCAGCCGCTCCATGGACGGCATCTCGATGCGGCACGGCTGGCACCAGGTGGCCCAGATGTTGACCAGGACGACCTTGCCGCGGTAGTCGGCAAGCGAGGCCGGGCGCCCCGTGCGCAGGTTGACCGCCCGGAAGTCGGGGGCTCGGGACCCGACCGCTACGAGGTCGAGCTGCGGCCAGATCTTGACCACCAGCGCCACGCCGAACACGAGGCCCATCACCGTGCCGATCGCGATCGTCCAGCCCCTAGTCCGGGTCATACCGTCGCCAGGCAGCGGCGCCGCAGCTCCCGCACCTCGCGAGCGGGGTCGGAGCTCGTGAAGATCGCGTTGCCGGCTACAAAGGTGTCGGCCCCGGCGGCGTGCGCGGCCGCAATCGTCTGGGGCGTGATCCCGCCGTCCACCTCGAGCACGGCGCGGCTGCGGTGCGCCGAGAGCAGCTCGCGCGCGCGGCGGATCTTGTCGGTGGAGGACGGGAGGTAGCCCTGGCCGCCGAACCCGGGGTTCACCGTCATGATCAGCAGCAGGTCGAGATCGGCGATGACTTCTTCCGCGAGCGCGAGGGGCGAACCGGGATTGAGCGCCAGCCCCGCCAGCATCCCGCGGCCCCGAACCGCTGCCAGCTGGCGCTGTACGTGCACCGTCGCCTCGGGGTGAAACGTAAACACCGACGCGCCGGCCGCGGCGAAGGCATCGATGTGGCGCTCCGGCTCGAGCACCATGAGGTGCGCATCGATCGGCTTATCGGTGAGCGTGCGCAGCGCCTCGACCATGTTCGCCCCGAACGTGAGGTTCGGGACGAAGCGACCGTCCATCACATCCACGTGCAGCCAATCGGCGCCGCCGGCGAGCACCTGGCCAACCTGTTCCGCCAGCCGTGTCAGGTCTGCGGAGAGCACGCTCGGCGCGATGCGAATCCGCTCGCTCATTGCGGGCTCCGAGCCACGACGATGTCCACCACCGTGCCCGGGGCGGCCAGGGTCCCCGCCGCAGGCCTCTGGGCCACGACCGTGCCCGGGCTCGCGTCCCCCGTGCGCCGCCGCGCCACGGTGCCGAGCTGCAGGCCCTCCACCTCGAGGCGCGTGCGCGCGTCCGCCTGCGACAGCCCCAGCAGGCCCGGCACCGAAATCGTCGGCGCCCCGCGACTCACGACCACCGTGACCGGCGCCCCCGGAGACAGGACCGTCGACGCCGGGGGACGTGTGAGCATGGCGATCCCCCGCGGCGCGGCGGCTTGCACCGACTCTACCTGGCTCACCGTGAGCCCGGCTGCGGCGACGAGCCGCTGCGCCAGTTCGCCGTCCAGCCCGGCGACGTCCGGCACCGGAATCTTGGGCGGGCCGCTGCTGACCACCAGGGTCACCCGCATCCCGGCGGGGGCACTCGTCCCCGGCGGCGGGTCCTGCCAGACGACCGTCCCCTGTGGCGCCGTGGGGTGAGGCCCCGCCCCGCCGTCCAGTACCTGAAGCCCCACCTTGCGGACCTCTGCCGACGCTTCCTGAAGCGAGAGCCCCAGCACCCGGGGCACAACCTGGTGCCCGCGCAGGATCGGCACGGGAAAAACGATCAGATAGGCGGTGAGATAGCCCGCCAGCAGGGCGGCCAGGAGGGCGATTCCCCAGACTCGGACGCGGCGCGCCTCCCACCCGGGCAGGCGCCACTGCCGCAGGGGCGGGAGGCGGCGGGGGACGCGCATCAGCGTGCCCGCACGAGACGAGCCGCATAGGCGCCATCCATCCCGTGCCGCTGAGGCAGGGATTGGAAGTCGCCCTCGGCCGTGAGCAGCGCGGCGGGCACTGCACCTGTCGCGGGCTCACGCCCGAGCCCGGCGTGGCGCGCCAGGAAGTCGTTCACGATTGCGCTGTTCTCCTCCGGCTCGAGCGAGCACGTGGCGTAGACGAGCACGCCGCCGGGCTTGACGAGCCGCGCAGCGGCCTCCATCAGACGCCGCTGCCGCTCCGCCGCCCGCGTGATCGCATGCTCCGAGACCCGCCAGCGGGCGTCGGGATGCCGCGCCATGGTTCCGGTTGCGGAGCATGGGGCGTCCACGAGCACCACGTCCAGGCTCGCCGCTGCGAACGGCGCCGACAGAAGATCGGCGGCGACGACCCGAATCGCCACTCCGCACCGGCCGACCGTCTCCGTGAGCCGCCCGATCCGGTCGCGCCGCGCATCGCCCGCCACGACGCAGGCCCCCAGCCGTTCGAGCGCCACGGCCTTGCCGCCCGGCGCGGCGCATGCGTCGTAGACCTGGGCCCCCGGCGCCAGGCCCGCGTAGCGGCAAACGAGGGCGTGGGCGGCGTCCTGCACCACGAATCCCCCCTCTGCGAACCCCGGCAAATGCACGGGAAACGGGATACGGGAAACATGGTCGCCGTGCGCGACCTGCAGCCCGGCGTCGTACGGGGCATCTTCTACACCGAAGCCGGCCTCGCGGAGCGCCCGAGCGAGCATCGCCTTAGACCAACCAGCAGGCTGTATGGTGAGCGCCGGCCTGGTGTCGTTCCAGGATACGAGGCGCGCCGACTCGGCCGCTCCGAACGAGCGTCGCCACCGAGCGACGAGCCATCGAGGGTGTGTCCGCTCACCCGTGTCCCCTGTCCCGTTTCGCGTTTCCCGTATCAGACGTCGGAGCGCCTGGTTCACGTAGCGGGCCGCGTCCTCGCCGATCGCCTCCCGCGCGAGATCCACGCTGGTGGACACCGCGGCGTAGGCCGGCACGCGCGCCTGGGCGCGCAACTGGTATGCGCCAAGCCGGAGGATGTCGTGGAGGCGGGAGTCCGCCCTCGCCAGCTCGAGCTTCCGGTCGAGTGCCGCCTGGCGGCGGAGCACCCCGGCGGCGAGGTCGTAAGCGAGTCGCCGATCCCGCTCGTCGAGCGATCCGAGATGCCGGTCGCGTGCCGCCGCGAAGGTTGCGCCGGATCGGACCGCGTGGAGGATCTGCAGCGCCGCGCGCCGGGCGGCGGTGGCGTCCCTAATCCAGCATCCCCTCGAGCGGCGAGGACGGCACGGCGACCTCCCTCTTCGGCATGCGACCGGCGAGATAGGCGCCCCGTCCCGCTTCCACCGCCAGGCGCATCGCCTGCGCCATTGCGACGGGATCGCGCGCCGCGGCGAGGGCGGTGTTCATCAGGATGCCGTCCACGCCCTGCTCCATTGTGACGCAGGCGTCCGACGCAGTCCCTACGCCCGCATCCACGATCACGGGGACTCTCAGGCGGCGCTTGATCAGCCGCACGTGGTAGGGGTTGAGCAGGCCGAGCCCGCTTCCGATGGGCGAGGCGAGCGGCATCACGGCCGCGCAACCGGCGTCTTCGAGGCGCAAGGCCGTGACGAGATCCTCGTTGGTGTACGCCAGAACCTGAAAGCCTTCCTTCACGAGGGCCGCCGCCGCCTCGAGCAGCCCCTGCACGTCGGGGAGCAGCGTCTCCTGGTCGCCGATCACCTCGAGCTTGACGAATTCGTTGAACCCGGCCTCGCGGGCGAGCCGCGCCGTAGAGCATCCCGCCGTGTTCGCGAGCAGGAAGTAGCGCTTGGGGTCGAGGTGGTAGAGGATGCCCTCCGCTTTGGCTGGGTCGAGGTCCACGCGCCGCACGGCTACCGTGACGATCTCGGCGCCGGACGCCTCGATCGCCCGCCGCATGGTGTCGTTGTCGCGGTATTTCCCCGTGCCCACCATGAGGCGCGAATGGAACGTGCGGCCCCCAATGGCAAGCGGGGTGTTCCGGACGAGCTCGGCAGCCGTGGTCATGCGCTCACCCCCCTCCCACGAAATGCACCAGCTCGACTGCGTCGCCAGCGGCGACCTTCACACGGCCGAGCGCCGGACGACGCACGATCGCGCGGTTGTGCTCCACCACCACGGCGCGTGGGTCCAGCTCCAGCGATTGCAGCAGCTCGAGCAGGGAGACGTCCCGCGGCACCGCCCGTTGCTCGCCGTTCACCGTGATGTCGATGGTCTCATCCTTCATGGCTTCCGTAACCCCTCCAGGATCCTCCGGGCCGCCGCCGCCGGATCGGCCGAGTCCCATAACGCCCGAATCGCCGCGACACCGTGGGCCCCGGCGGTCGTGAGCTCGGGAATCCGCTCGGCGGTCACCCCGCCGACCGCGATCACCGGGAGCCCGAGTAGCACGATCTCGGCGAGGCGCTCGACGCCCAGCGGAGGCGCGTCCGGGTGCGTCGCCGTGGCGAAGACCGGCCCTACCAAAAGATAGTCGGGCCGTTGCGCGCATGCGGCCCGCGCCTGCGCCAAGTCGTGGACCGACACGCCGATCAGCCAGGCGGGGTTGAGGCGGCGGGCGTCCCCGGGGCCGAGGCTGTCGCGCCGCAATTGCACTCCGTCGGCGCCGGCCGCGAGCGCAATATCGAGGCGATCGTTGACGAAGAGGCGGACGGGCGGGCAGGCTGACAGGCGGACGGATAATTCGTAGTGTTCGAGGCCCGAGAGCGTGCGCCCGCGCGCGTGGAACGCGAGCTGGTCGCCGCCTGCCGCTCCGAGCAGGCGCGCCACAGCGCCGAG
>WNGL01012774.1_pt1 | contig 11061 bp, 9 predicted proteins | sample 5400591 | NCBI WGS metagenome assembly WNGL01 (sample SAMN13153377, study PRJNA577476) | soil metagenome | isolation source: 80 cm soil or saprolite under Garry oak tree replicate 1 | place: USA:California | collected 2016-06-15
GCGCTTGTCGAATTCCGGCTTGAGCCGGGCCATCGTCCCGAGCTCGGTCGTGCAGACCGGGGTGAAATCCTTTGGATGCGAAAACAGCACTACCCAACTGTTTCCGATCCAGTCGTGAAAACGAATTTTGCCTTCCGTGGTCTCGGCTTCGAAATCCGGGGCGGTGTCGCCAATCTGAAGAGCCATAAAAGCCTCCCTCTGGGATCATGCGATGTGCTGGCCTGACGCATATGTACGGCGCACCAGCCGCGAATACTAGTGTCCCGATTCCGAAGTTCGCACGCTCTGTCGGCTCGCTCTCATGCGAACTTCGGAATCAAAGGAACACTAGCAATTATATAATTCTAGTGCGGTTTTTGGATTTGAAGTTCCTAAGAGAGTTTTCGACTGAACTGTAGGAACGTTAAATCCACCGCACTAGCCTGCGCTACACGCCTTTGCGCGCAAAACGTTATTTGCTCGTTTTCACGGCAGCGATTGCAATAACGTGCTGATCGCCGGGCCAAATCCGAAACGATTTGTTTATAGGCTGCTGCCAGGGTCCCTGCGACCCCGAGGCACTGGCAGCGGGCCGCCAAACCTGCGGTTGGGCTTTGAGGAAGTTGATGGAACGCCGTGACTTTGCCGCACAGCCGCCCTGGGCAGGCCACCCTTGCATGAGAATTCACGCCTCCACGTAGCTAATTCGCACCGCTAAAGGGAACGAGTAGGCCAGGGCGTGAGTTTGAACAGTAGCACGGGTCACATAATGGCGGCGTTACCTCGTAAACGTGCACCTCGTAGACGTGCCGGTTTGGCTTCGATCGTTAGCACGATCGAGCGCTCGCCGATTATGGTCACCGCACACGACACACGCCTCGCCGCGCGCCGTTACGGGTTGCGCGACCTTCCCGCCGGCTACGAACTGGCCGACATCGTCGTTCTGGACTGGATTGCGGCGGAGGCGTTGCGCGCCCGTCGCAATTACCTGCCGCTATAGTCTTAAGACTACGCGGCCGCTACTGCGTCGTCGTGCTGGGCAACACGGTCGTCGACAAGCCTACCGTCCGACCAGGAAAGCCCGCGGCGTCGAAATAGCGCGTCTGTTCGACCTGCTGCATGTTGAGGACCGTGGCCAGCCCGTTGGCCGCCGGTTCGGACGTGATAACGCGGCTTGAGACTTCCGGAAGCGCGCCGCCTGGCAGCGCCTCAGACAGGACACCCCCGACTAGCTTGCCTTTATCGCTCACGTCGAGATGCATCAGGTGCGCGATGGTGCGGCCGAGATCGGCGTTGCTCGCGGGAGCTGGATCGACAAATTGCGATTTAAAGTCCGGCCCCTGCATCGCCATGTAATTCCAGGTGTCGGCGCGGCTGAACGAACCGTGCATGCCCTGACCTTGCTGCAGGACCGTGTCGGCAACCTCGACCGTGCAACGCATTGGCTCGCCGCAGACCGTGTCGAAGGAGCGAAAACTGATCGCGATCGCCGGGTGCGGCGTAATCGCGGAGCCTTCGAGCGCGATGTCATCAAGCATAATCCTGCGCCAGCAGCGCGTCGATGATCCGCTTCGCCATCGCCTTGTCGCCATCTGGAATGTAGACGAGATCGGAGCCGCCATTCGCGGCAACGACTACTTTTGGCTTGTTGCGATCGCCTCCAATCAGCCCGTTGCCATTCTTGGTGTGCTCGCCTTCCGCCGCGATGGTCCGATAACCATCGTCCGGGTCGATGAGCGGGAGATTGAGTGCCCGCGCCAGATCGAGCGCGACAAAACCGTATGGCAGGTGGCCCGGCAATGTGTCGGCGAATTTGTTTTTGATTGTTGAACTGGTACGGCTTTCCTTGGAAATGGTCGAAAAGCCGTGATCCGAGGTTACAATGATGTCGGTCGTGTCGAGCAGGCCGAGCTCATCAAGGGATGAGCGGATGCGCGCTAGGTCATCATCGGCATTGCGGATTGCAGCAAGCGATGTCGGGCCGTTGATCCCAGGCATGAGCGTATTCAAGCTGTCGCCCTGATTATGTTGGGTGCCGTCCGGATCGCGTGACCAGAACGCCACAAGAAAGGGTTTGTTGCGCTCTTTGAACATCGGCAGGACGACCCGGGTCGTCACCGCGGCAAAGTAATCCTGCTGCACGACATTGGCGCTCAACGTGCCAGGTTTGCTTACGTTACCGGGCATGCCATTGGGACCGCGGGTCGGCGAAGCGAGCGGCAGGCTGATCGCTTTCAGCCGTTCAATCACTTCGGTCGAGAGCGGGATGCCTTTGGGCGTGCCGGTCGCATCATCGATCAGGATGGTCTGCTCGCCCGAGCGTTCGGTTGGATCGAAGACCAGGGCCGGACCGATTTTTCCGACCGAGGCGGTGCTGTAGCCTTTGTCGCGGGCAAGCTTGAGAATGGTCGCTTCGTCGAGGTAATTGCCGGCGAAATGCTCGTCGACATCGCCGAGCACAACGTCGCTTTCCAGGAACGGCGTGAGGCTACTGCCCGCGCCAGGAACCTCGAATCCCGTATAGATCGTGTTCGAAAAAGTGCCGGTGTCGCCGAGCATATGTCCGGTCGCCATGCCGGATGCATTGGCCATAGTAAAAGTTGGAAACAGCGCATGGCCGTTGCGCAAGTTCACACCGTCGCGCGCGATCGCCGCCATAGTAGGGGTGAGATGGTCGTCGACCAGGCGGGCACGCAGGCCATCGGCGATGAACAGCACGACATTATGCGGCCGTGCGGTCTGTGTTTGAGCGAGAGCGGGCGCGTCCAGCGTGGTTTGGGCGAGGATCATCTGCAGGATTGCGGTACCGAGGAGAAGCGGCCAGCGCCTCACGGAGCTCCGTGTAAAAGCAGGGAATGCGCTGTTGTGACGAGGCCCGGTGACACTCGTATGACGCCGCCATTTTGCAGCGTGGACGTCTTCCCGGGGCAGCTCTTAATAAAAAGGCGGCCCGAACCGGGCCGCCAAAGTTTCCGCGCAACGACGCGGCGGGAGAACTAACTTGCGGGCGATGCTGCGCCCGCAAGCCAGGGCAAGGAAGCGATTACTCGCCTTCGGCGCCGATCGCGTAGGCGGTCTCGCCGTGCACCGCGTCGTCGCCGACCTTCAGAGTGGCTTCGTCCATGCGCAACGGCACGATCATACCGATCACCTTGAGGATGATGTAGGTGGCGATCGCGTTGTACACGATAATGAACGCCGCGCCCGCTACCTGAATCCAAAGCTGAGAAGGATTGCCGTAAAGCAGGCCGGTAATGTTGACGCCGGGCGCGTCCTTGTCGGTGCCGATGTACAACAGCATATCCGGGTTCGCCAGTAGGCCAACCATCAGGCCGCCGGTGAGGCCGGCGACGCCGTGGGTGGAGAACACGCTGAGCGTATCGTCCACTTTCATCATGAACTGGGTCTTCTGCAGTTTGTTCATGCTGAGCCAGGGAATGATGCCAGCGGCGATGCCGATGGTGATCGCGCCCCAGCCGTCGACGTAACCGGCGCCGGGCGTGATGGCTACGAGACCGGCGATCATGCCGTTGACGGCGCCAAGCACGGACGGTTTGCCATAGGCCATTTTGTCCATCAGCGTCCAAACCAGGAGGCCAACCGCGGTGGCGGTATTGGTGTTGAGCACCGCCGCGCCGGCATTGGCGTTGGCAAAGTACGGATCGCCACCGTTGAAGCCGTTCCAGCCGATCCACAGGATTCCGGCGCCCACCAACGTGATCAGCAGGCTGTTTGGCGGGAAATTGTCACGGTCGGCTTGAAGCCGCGGACCGACCAGTGCTGCGGCGACAAAGCCCGACGTTCCGGCAGCGAGATGGATCACGTAGCCGCCCGAGAAGTCCGCCACGCCCAGGCCGGCGAGCCAGCCGCCACCCCAGATGCTGAACGCACCGACCGTATAAACGAACGTCATCCACACCGGACAAAAGATCATCCAGGCGGTGAAGTTCATGCGGCCGAGCAGCGAACCGGCAAGAATGATGACGGTGATCGCGGCGAACACGAACTGGAAGTACATGAGGGTCGCCATGGGAAAAGTGAGCGGCGGCATCCCCGATGCGGCTTCTGGCACGGTCGCCTGGCCCAGCGTGAACGCCGCTGACGTCGCTAGACCGGGTGCGCCAAGAAAGTTTTGTCCGAATAGCGATAGCCAGGCCGACCCGAAGGCCATGTTGTAATCGAACAGTACCCAGACGACCAAAACCGAGGCGAAAGCGTACATCGACATGAAGGCGGAATTGATCGCCCACTTCTTTTTGACGATGCCGCCATAGAGGACGGTCAGACCCGGAATGCTCTGCAGCCCGACGAAGGTCGCCGCCGCCAACTGCCACGCATTATTGCCGGAATCTAGCCACTGTGGTGATGGTGTGAGTGCCATGTGCCTTTCCCCAAAAAAATGCCCTCAGTGCGCCGACGGCACACGGGCCGACGTTTGAGCGGTCGCAAAAAATATGCCAGTTAAGCGAGCGTTGCCGGACCGGATTTCCCCGTCAGCTGGCAGCGAATCGGGCGCTCTGTGACTAGAAACTTCGCATCGTGAACATAAAATAGGCAGGGAAATGGGGGCCGCTCTAATCAGCACTCGGCCATTGGCTCTGGCATTGGCCGTATCTCTTGGGGCATTGGCCCTGTGGGGAAATTGGCAAAATGGGGCTTGGGCAGCCGATAGCGCGATAACCTGCACCAATCCGGCCAGCGGGGCGCATTGGCAGATCCGGATAGATTACGAGCGCAGCACCGTCGATTCCTATCCGGCGCGCATCACCGAGGGCAAAATTTCTTGGCACGACAATTCGGATGGCGGCAATTATACCCTTGATCGCAAATCCGGAAATCTCACTGTGGTCGTGGCCTCGAGCACCGGCGGCTATTTCCTCTATGATCATTGCAAACTGGATAATTGACGCCGCGGCCGCGGTGGCGCCGTCAACATTCGTCCCGTCCCAACCAACGTCTCAGTATTTGGAGCGCTGGCCGCCGCCAGCAGCCACGCACTATTGCCGGAACGGCGGCGATGGCTGAAGGATCGCCTGCCGTCAAAGCGAGCATTGGCTTTGCCTCCGAGACCGGGCCGCGCGAACGCAATGAAGATTTCGCCGGCGCTGTCTTCGGCATGGAATTGCCGAAGCCGCGGCGCGACATCATCGCCGCGATTGCCGACGGCATCGGCGGCGCCAAAGGCGGCCGGGTGGCGGCGGAGACCGCGGTGCGCGGCTTCCTGGATGGATTTTGCGACCTGCCCGAGACCATGGAGGTTCGCCGCGCCGGGGCTACGGTGCTCAGCGCGCTTAATAGTTGGATTTTTTCGCAAGCCCGCCGCGACAGCAAACTGAGCGGCATGGGCTGCACCTTCACCGCGGTGGTGCTGCGCGGCCGCATCGCCCATGTCCTGCATGTCGGCGACACCCGCGCTTATCGTTTACGTGGCGATCGGTTTACCTGCCTCACGACCGACCACGTGCGCGAAGATGCCAGCGGGCGATCCAATGTCCTCACTCGCGCCCTTGGCGTGGAAACTGAGGTGCGGCTCGATTACGCCGCGCATCCTGTGGCGCTGCATGATCGCTTTCTGCTCTGTAGCGATGGCGTTCATGCGGTGTTGGGCGCCGAAGCTATGACCGATATTCTTCGCGCCCGGTCCGCGTCCGACGATTCCGCCCGCGCGCTCGTCACAGCTGCGCTGCAGTCCGGCAGCACGGACAATTGCACCGCGCTTGTTATGGACATTGTCGAGTTGCCTTCGACCGATTCCGCCACGGTCGGCGCCGACATCATGCAATTGCCGCTGATCCCGGTGCCGATCGACGGTCAGACGGTCGACGGCTTCGTGCTGAAAGTCCTGATCTCCGATGGACGCTATACGCGTCTGTTCGGTGCGGTTGACGAAGTCGAAGGCGGCGAGGTGGCGCTGAAGTTTCCGAAGCCGCAGGTCGCCGCCGCGGCGACCTATCACGCTGCCTTCGTGCGCGAGGCCTGGGTCGGCGCCCGCGTCAACAGTCCTTGGATCGGGCGGATCATCGAACTGCCGCCGGGACGGCAGACCTGCCTCTATACAGTGATGCCGCTCTATCAGGGTGAGCTATTGTCGACGCGCCTGGCGCGCCGGCCGCTGGTCGGCTTGGAGGAGGGGCGTAACATCGCGATCAAATTGGCCCGCGGCGTTGCATCGTTACATCGCGCCGGCATCATCCACCGTGACATCAAGCCGGACAACATCATCCTCGAGCGCGAAGGATCGCTCAAGCTGATCGACCTTGGCGTCGTGCGGGTGCCCGGCCTGGAAGATTTTCCGCCGGAAGATATTCCCGGCACGATGGCCTATATGGCGCCAGAAATGTTTGCCGGCGAGCCGGGCAACGAGGCGACCGACATCTATGCACTTGGCGTAACGATGTTCCGTGCCTTCACCGGCGAATTTCCCTACGGCAATCTCGATGCCGTCAGCCCCCCGCGGCGCAGTCGTCCGACACCGCTTGCCGAACTGCGCCCGGATTTGCCGGCCTGGCTGCAGACGGCGCTCGGGCGCACGATAGCTACCGATCCGGCCGAGCGCTTCGGCGATGTGATGGAGTTTGCCCTCGAAATGGAGGCCGGCCCTTCCCATGCGCCGGCTGTCCCGCGTCGGCCGCAGACACTTTATGAGCGTTCGCCGTTACGGTTTTGGCAAGGCGTTGCGGCGCTGCTCGCACTCGCTCTGCTTCTATCGCTGTGGTTGCGCTGACGCCGGCGCCAACGGACAATCCGGAGATGATGATGCGCCGTATCATTGGAATTGCACTTACTTTGCTGGCGCTAGCCACAGCACCGGTCCTTGCCGAGGATTATCCGGCGCGGCCGATCCGCATCCTGTCGCCTTATGCGCCCGGCGGTATTTCCGACATTGCCGCGCGGATCGTCGGTGCCAAGCTCACCGAGGCCTGGGGCCAGCAGGTCATCGTCGAGAACCGGCCCGGCGGCAACGGTTTTATCGCGGTCACCGACGTGGCGCGCGCCACGCCCGACGGCTACACGCTGGTCATGGTCACCGCCGGCGACGTGACCATCAATCCATCTCTGTTCAAGAGCGTTCCCTACGATTTCGAGCGCGATCTTGCATCCATCACCAGCGTTAGCGACGCGCCCTTGGTGCTCGCCGCCAATGGCGATACGCCGTACAAGTCCGTTGCCGAAGTGATCGCCACCGCCAAAGCGAAACCCGGCGCGCTCGATGTCGGCACTCCGGGCTATGGCAGCATGAACCAGCTGGTGCTGGAATCGATCTCGCTGAACACCGGAGCCAAATTCGTCCACGTGCCTTACAAAGGCGGCGCGCCTGCCGCGCAGGCTTTGGTGGCGGGCGATATCCCGCTTGCCATTGTCGCAAGCTCGACGGCCGCGCCGCATGTCGGCAGCGGCAAGATCCGCGTGCTCGGGATAACCACCGGCCAGCGTTCGCCGCTCAATCCGGAATGGCCGACGCTGGCGCAACAAGGCGCCGGCGACATCGATGCCTCCAATTGGACCGCCCTGCTGGCGCCGAAAGCAACGCCGCGGGCGGTCATCGAGAAACTGTCCGCCAAGGTGGTGGAAATCCTCAACACAGCGGATGTCAAAGCGCGCTTTGCCGCCGGCGGCGTGTCAACAATTCCGTCGACTCCGGCCGAACTCGACGCGAGGATCAAACGCGAACTGGTGACTTACCGCCTGGTCATCGAGAAGGCCAACGTTCACGTCGACTGATTAAAAGAAGGGGGCTGCGATGACCGAGAAACTGTTCGCCGCGATACGGCGCGCCAAAGTTAAACCAGGCATGGCCGGCGAATTTGCCAAGCGCGTTGCTGCCGGCGCACTGCCGGTCATGAAGCAGATGGACGGCTTCAAGGGGTACTACCTGATCGCCGGCGCCGAGGACACAATCATCGCGGTATCGCTGTTCACAAACAAAACCGTCGCCGACACTTCCACGGCGACGCTGATGCCTTGGATCAAAGAGAACCTCGGCGCTCTCCTTGCATCGCCAACCGAGCCGATCGAGGGCGAAGTGCTCGTGAGTGCCGTCGGCTAGCGGTACATTGACATTTCCGAGGCCGCGCCGCACAGCAAAAAGTCTACTCGCAGGATTCATCTCGGCATGTTCAAACGAATCCTGATTGCCAATCGCGGTGAGATCGCCTGTCGGATTATCAAAACGGCGCGACGCATGGGCATCGCGACGGTCGCAGTTTATTCCGATGCCGACCGCGACGCGCTTCATGTCGAGATGGCCGACACGGCGATTGCGATCGGCCCGCCGCCCGCGTCTCAGAGCTATCTCGACGTCGAGAAGATCGTTGCGGCCTGCAAGACGAGAGGCGCCGAGGCGGTGCATCCGGGTTATGGCTTTCTCTCCGAGCGGGCGGCTTTCGCTACCGCGCTGGCGGCAGCCGGTATCGTGTTTATCGGGCCCAATGCCAAAGCGATCGCCGCCATGGGCGACAAGATCGAATCGAAGAAGGCGGCGTCGCGCGCCAAAGTGTCGACCGTTCCCGGACATCTTGGCGTGATCGAGGACGATGAGCAGGCCGTCACCATCGCCGAGCAAATTGGCTACCCGGTGATGATCAAAGCTTCCGCCGGCGGCGGCGGCAAGGGCATGCGCGTCGCTTTGAGCCGAACGGAGGTCAAAGAAAATTTCACCCGCGCCCGCTCCGAAGCGAAATCGAGTTTTGGCGACGATCGGGTTTTCATCGAAAAGTTCATCACCGATCCGCGGCACGTCGAAATCCAAATCTTGGGTGACAAGCACGGCAATGTCATTCATCTCGGCGAGCGTGAATGCTCGATCCAGCGCCGCAATCAGAAAGTCATCGAGGAGGCGCCAAGCCCGCTGTTGGACGACAAGACCCGAAAACAGATGGGCGAACAGGCGGTCGCGCTGGCGAAGGCGGTGGGTTACGACAGCGCCGGTACCGTTGAGTTCGTCGCCGGCCAGGATCGCAGCTTCTATTTTCTGGAGATGAACACGCGGCTGCAGGTCGAGCATCCGGTGACCGAGCTTGTCACCGGCATCGATCTCGTCGAGCAGATGATCCGGATCGCCGCCGGCGAGCAGCTCAAGCTCAAGCAGAGCGACGTGAAAATGTCGGGCTGGGCGGTCGAGACTCGTATCTATGCCGAGGATCCCTATCGTAACTTCGCCCCGTCAATCGGCCGGCTGGTGCGTTATCGCCCGCCGGCCGAAGCGGTCGGCGATGGCGTCACGGTCCGCAACGACACCGGCGTGACCGAGGGCGGCGAGATCTCGCTCTATTACGATCCGATGATCGCCAAACTTGTTACGCACGCCAAGAACCGGCTTGCAGCGATCGATGCGCAGGCCGACGCGCTCGATGCCTTCACGATCGAAGGCATCCGCCACAACATCCCGTTCCTTGCCGCGATCATGCAGCATCCGCGCTGGCGTGCCGGCAAGCTGAGCACGGCTTTCATTGCCGAAGAATTTCCTCGCGGTTTCGAACGTACCGTGCCGCAAGGCGCAGTGGCGCAGACCATCGCCGCGGTTGCCGCCGCGATCGATCACACCCTCGGCGAGCGCAAAAGGCAAATCTCCGGCCAATTGAACAGGGCGGTCACGCGCGAGCGGCGGCGCGCCATCTGGCTAGGACCGGAAGAAATCCACGCCGATGTCGAACATCACGGCGAAGCGATCGTGGTGACTTTCGCGGACGGCGTCCGGCATAGCCTATCCTCGAACTGGGCGCCGGGCGTGCCGGTTTGGCTTGGCACAGTGAACCAAGCGCGCGTCGCCCTGCATGTGAGGATGATTCCGAACGGCTTCGAGCTCGCCTACCGCGGCTTCGAGGTGAAAGCGTTCGTTTATACCGAGCGCGAGGCCGCCTATGCTCGGCTGATGCCTCTCAAGAAGCTCTCCGGCAGTGAGAAGGCAGTGCGCTGCCCAATGCCGGGGCTGGTCGTTTCGCTCGCCGTGAGCGAAGGTCAGGAAGTCAAGGCCGGCGAGACATTGGTCGTGATCGAGGCGATGAAGATGGAGAACGTGTTGCGCGCCGAGCGCGACGGCATCATCAAGAAAATCCGGGTGAAGCAGGGCGACAGTATCGCGGTCGATGCCGTCGTGATGGAATTCGCGTAAGCGCCCGCTCGCGCCATTAAGCTTATGGGAGGAAGCAGGTGCAGGCTTTAGCGTTCCTCTCGCCGCGCGGGCGGTTGCAACCGCAGCCATTCCTGATCGCGGTCGCCATTGTCTATGTCGCCGGTGCGGCCTCGCATTGGCTCACGGTGCCTGATGTCATCGCGCGCGCTGGACTGTGGCCCTTTGCTGCCGTCCAAGCGGTGTTGACCTGGCTGTGGTTCGTTTTGCATGCGAGGCGGCTGCACGACGCAGCGCGCGGACATGGCTTGGCGATCGCGGTAGCGCTGGTCTATGTGCTTTCGCTCGTACTGCTAATAATTCTGGCGACGAATTTTTTCGCCGGCTCCGGAAGCGCGTTGGGCAATGCCAGCGCGGCCAGCGCGATCGAGCTGATACTGTTTCTCTATATTGTGATGACATCGATCCATTACGACCTGGCCGGGATCGTGGTCGGTATCCTGACGCTGTGCGCCTTCGTGCCGATCTTGATCGCGCTGTTCTTCACGCTATGGACCGCGACGCGGCCGAGCGTGGCGCAGCCGTAACCCGGTTTGGCTAAAGTCGGCGCGATGCTGCATTTCGCCTATGGCTCGAACATGCATCGCGCGGTCATGCGCAAGCATGCGCCGAGCGCGGTGCCGCTTGGCGTCGCCCGGCTCGAAGGCTACCGCTTTATTATCACCGCGGATGGTTACGCCTCGGTCGCGCCGCAGTCCCGCGCCTGCGTGCACGGGCTCCTTTGGCGGCTCACGGCGCGCGATCGCGTCACGCTCGACCTGTGGGAGAATATCGCCGGCGGAATGTATCGGGCCGCAATGCTTCCGATCGTTCACGCCAACAAGCGCCAGCGGGTCCTCGTCTATGTTGCGCGCCAGCGTCTGCGCGGACAGCCGCGGCCTGGCTATATGGAAATTGTCGTGCGGGCCGCGCGCGAATTGGAACTGCCCGCCTATTACATAGGTTCTTTGCAG
>WNGL01009831.1_pt1 | contig 11060 bp, 7 predicted proteins | sample 5400591 | NCBI WGS metagenome assembly WNGL01 (sample SAMN13153377, study PRJNA577476) | soil metagenome | isolation source: 80 cm soil or saprolite under Garry oak tree replicate 1 | place: USA:California | collected 2016-06-15
TCGCCGCGCTGGCCAGCCTCCTCGGCGCACCCGGACCCCATCCCAGCCCGGCAGCCCGGCCTCACGTCGCCACCAGCACCTGCCAGAACGTGAACACCGAATGCTGCCGACTCATGTGCAAACACCGTGGCCGCTAACAATCGCCCTTGGCGTCGACTATGCCGCAATGTGACCCGCCCCAGGCGCCCACACAAGCCAATACCCGGAGGCCTCGGGTGTAAGATCCCCCTCATGCCGCCGCCCAGCCCCACCGGATGCCCGGAGGCAAACGTGGCCTCGATCATATCCGCCGACCGCCTCACACTTCGCAAGGCACCGCATGAGGCCGTCCACCGCAGCACCGAACGTGGCTCCGATGACGCCCCCGCCAGGTGCTGCCGCAGTCGGCTGAGATCTCATTTCCGGGACTAGCTTCGCCTAGATCAGCCCGGTGATGCGATACTAAAATGATGGTCTCGGCGGATCTGCGTGGACAAATCGACCGAGCGCGCCTGGCACCCATCCGAGCCAGCCTGCCGTGGCACTGGAGCCGGAGTGGATTACAGCCGCATAGATACACTGCACGTCGGTGCCGCCATTCGCCTGGCCTTTTTTGTGGTGGCAATAGCGCTCACATTCATAGTGGCATGCACACCGGCGGTCAGTGTCCACACGGGGAAATACACAGCCGCCATGTCTCCTCCTTTGTCGGTGAGTAAGAATCATCTTGTTAGCCAGAACGGAAATATCGTAAGGCTGACCGGGGTAAACCGTTCCGGCGCGCAATACGCCTGCGCTGAGGGCTGGGGTATCTGGGACGGACCCACCGACACTGACTCAGCCATCCGGGCGATGGCCGCCTGGCATATCAATACCGTCCGCATACCGCTCAACGAGGATTGTTGGCTAGCAGTCAACGGCGTCAAGCTCGCCTACTCCGGTGCTAATTACCGGTCGGCCATCGCCGCTTATATTACCCGGCTGGAAAGGGTCGGGATGACCCCGATCCTGAACCTGCATTACTCCGCGCCCGGCCACACCGTTCCGGATGGCCAGGCGCCCATGGCTGATGAGAATCATTCTCCCGCCTTCTGGCGGAGCATTGCCACGTATTTCAAAACCGATCACCGTGTCATCTTTGACCTATTCAACGAGCCCTATCCCGACTCGAACCGCGATACTACGGCCGCCTGGTCTTGTGTTCTGAACGGTGGCACCTGCCAGGGCGTGAGCTTCCAAGCGGCTGGGATGCAGCAGCTCGTCAACGTGGTCCGGGCAACTGGGGCAACCCAGCCGCTCATGGTCGCTGGGCCGCAATACGCTGGCGATCTTGACCACTGGCTGCAATACGAGCCCCATGATCCGCTGCACCAGCTGATCGCCTCCATTCACATCTATGAGCCCAACTGGGCACCGTGTGATACCCAGGCCTGCTGGAGTTCTCAGATAGCACGTGTGGCTGCGCAGGTGCCAGTAATAGAGGGCGAGATCGGCTCCAAGAACTGCGTCGGTAGCTCGATCGGCGCCCTGCTGAACTGGTCTGATGCTAACGACGTGAGCTATCTGGCATGGGCCTGGAACGTGGGAAACTGCAGTGCGGAGCCATCTTTGATCACCAATTACAGTGGCGTCCCCACCCAGACCTATGGACGGTGTTACCACGATCACTTGGCCGCCCTGCACAGGAAGCCGCTCAACCGTGGTGAACTAGCAATAGTTTGTTGATTTGGAGCGGATTCGCGCTATGCCGGGGTAGTGGCGCGCCATTCTCAGGGATGTGTGATGACGCGACGCCGAGGCCGGGCTGCCGTTCGCGATGGCCACCGGTCGGCGCAGGTTGCAGCCTACACCTTTACCTCCCGAATTACAAACTACCGCTATCTTGGTTCGAGGTAAACTAGCAGTGCAGCACTTCCTGTGCTGCCCATTCGAACGTCTCAGAATTCGATGCAGTCCAGCCGAGAATCTGTGACCCGGTGCCACTTGTGGCAAGCCGCCCGATCGCGCCGTCGTTACCGGAGTGGGTGTCGTTCCACACATCCACGTTGACTTCGCTGCCCACGGGGGTGAGGATGGCGGACTGGTCACCGTTCCCGACCGCCACGTACAGCCACGACCCGGACTGGGTGTTGGTCAGGGCATGGGTTTCGCTGGTTGTCGCAGTTGTCCCATCGTAGATGCCGCTGGCAGCCCCGGCCTGGCTCCCGGCGGCACCGTCCAGTACATGGACTGCAAGCTGCGCCGTGCCAAGGTTGGAACCCGTCTGGTGTGCTGTGACAGTTAGGGAACCGGGTGCGGACATTTCGTAATACTGGAAGAACCACGACGAATTGGGTGCCTTTGCCCCGGCGATATGGGGACCAGCGGTGAACGTGTCACCTTTGGAGTCAGTGACGGTTACTGTGTCACCGCCTGGTGCCGCCTGAAGGGCATTCACGATCACTTCCAGGAGGCTCCCTCCGGGTGGTGAGAAACTAGCCGTGGACAGGGAACTGGCTCCGTAACCGCTATGAACGACAGCAGGGCTTGACGGGTCGGCTGTGATGCTTCCAGGGCATGTGGTTCCGGTCGGGCTCGGAGAGGGACTGGTCGCAGTGGGCGTAGGGCTGGGACTGGTGGTCGTAGGAGTGGGGCTCGGCGAAGATGAGGCGCTGGTGCTAGAAGGGCTGGGCGCCGGTGCCGGGCTGGAGAGGGGCAGCGGGGTGGCAGTGGCGCCGTTGTTGGGGGCGGCGCCCAGGCCGAAGTAGCGATAGAGGGCGGCCTCAAGGCCATAGTGGTTGTAGGCGGTGCCGTCCGTGGACCCGGGCGTCACTCCCGCCCCGGCCGCAAGCGCCACGACGTGCTCGGATGGCGTGGTGCTGAGTTTCCCCTCGTCCCACGTGATCACCACGGTCACGTCTGGCTGGGCCAGCAGCGAGGGAACCACCGAGGCCAGCCAGTTGTCGCCCAGGGCGATCAGGCTGCTCCCGGGGTTGGAGCCGAAGTAGGCCGGGCAGCCCTGGCCGCTGCCGGGCAGGGTGTGCATGTCGTCACACTGATTTGGCACGATGTAGCTCAGGCTCGGCAGACTGGCCGGGTTGAAGGTACTGGTGGTCATTGGCACGTCATTGGTGCTGCATGTGGTGCTGGCGCGGTATTGGTAGGCCGGGTCATGATCGGCGGTGTAGAGCGAGACACTGGTGCCGGGAATGTCGGCGCTGTTTCCAGACGCGCAGTTACCGGGCGCGGACTCCATGAACTCCTTCCATGTCCGCGTGCCGCCGGTGCCATCGATGGCCCGGAAGATGTTCGGCGACGGGGGAGACAGCGCGGAGGTCAGGCCGCTCGTCATGGCCAGGTAGTTCGGGTTGCTGCCCGAAGCCACCGCCGTGTAGTTGGTAAACAGTTCCCCGTTGGCGATCAGCTGATTAAGGTATGGGGCCTGGCTGTTGCCAACGATGTTGGCGTACGGATCGTTCTCCTCCACGATCACCACGAGCTTGCCGGCCTGCGCCTCCGCCATCCCCTGAATCGTCCCGGCCAGGCCGGCGGCCAGCAGCAGGCAGCCCACGATCAATCCCAGCTTGCGCATGACAACCGCCTCCCTGGCGGGACAGAGCCAGAACACAGGTACCTGCCTGCCGACCGGCGCGGACGCCTTCGCTCCACGTCTTCCGCATCCCCGGGCGGCGGCACCTAAAGAGCCGCGAGGAAACCCAGGTTCTGCCTTATCCCGACCCAACAGGCATCACAAGTACGCCTCGCGCACTGTGACGCAAACCAATTCTGTCCGACCGGTTAATGGCCGAACATCCTCATCCGGCGTAGGTTGCATGCGCATCGCGCGGCTGCGGAAGTGCGCACTCGTTCATGGGCCATCGGCGGCACTGCTGACCTGGGATTCTACCGAACGGCCGTATTCATAACCGCCCGGAGGAAACGGTAGGACTGCATGATGGACGTCCGGCCGCCGCTCCCCCGGTGCGCCGAGGCGTACCACTCGCGGACCACAGCCGGGGTCAGCGCCCGCAACGGCACATCTTGTAAAGAAGCGAGATGCAGCCGTAGATTCCGCTCGCACGTCTCCCGGTAACGCGGACCCATCTTGGGATGGTCACGCAGCCAATCGGGGCGTAGTTGCCGAAAGATTACCGGCCGAGGCCCTCGTCAAGTGGCGCCGCTGCGCGGCGCCGGTCCGGCGTTCTCTACGCCGGGCTCTGCCTCGGAAGGCCCGCCCGGCGCGCCCGCGCCGGACCGCCGTGACGACGCCGCCGTCAGGACGGGCATATTCGTCAGGCTTGCTGCTCTGGCCGGGTGCCGTCCTCGTCGCGCTCAATTGTCCAGCTCCCTGGCGCCGCGTCCAGGGCGCCTGGCGGCGTCGCTGGCGCGATCGGCTGGCGCCGACCCTGGACCCAGCATCCGGTCGCACGGGATCTGGCGCCTATCGGAAGGACGGACAGGACTAGCAGGCGGATGCGCCGATCTCACGCCGGAGAATCTTGACACTGGATGTCTGAGATGTGATAGATGTCAGTTCATGTCTGATTCGACGTGCTAAATGGAGGCGGGGGACCTTGAGTTTCGCCGATATTGACCTAGCACGGCTGCTAGTGGCGCTGGCGGTTCTGCTGATTGCCGCGCACGGGATGGGGAGCCTGTTCGCCCGGTTTGGGCAGCCTCCAGCGATTGGCGAGATCGTCGGCGGGATCCTGCTCGGCCCGACGGCGCTGGCCGCGATTTCCCCGGCGGTCCAGCGCTGGATCTTCCCGTCTTCCGGTAAGTCGACTGCCGCGCTGGGCGCGGTCTATCAGATTGGCTTGCTGCTGCTGATGTTCGCGGCAGGCGCCGAGATGCGCAGGCTCCTGCAGCGCAATGCGATGCGCACGGTCGGGCTGATCGCCTCGTTCGGGCTGGTCCTGCCGTTCGCGGCGGGCCTGGGCCTTGTCGCCGCGCTGGGCGTCAGGGAGTTCATCGGCCCGGCCGGCAATCACACGGCGCTGGTCCTGGTCTTCGGGACGGCGGTCGCCGTGACCAGCATCCCGGTGATTTCCCGGATCATGCACGACCTGGACCTGCTGACCACGCGGTTCGCCCGCATCGTGCTGTCAGCCGCGGTGATCGAGGACATCGTGCTGTATGTCGTCCTGGCCGTTGCGGTCGGCCTCGTGCAGACCAGCAGCATCGCGTTCGGCATCCCCGCGGCCCTGAGCATCCACACGATCGTGCAGAACAGCGTCTACCACACCATCGTGGCCGTGATGTTCCTGGCCGTGGCGCTCGGCTTTGGGGGGCGGGCGTACAAGGCACTGACCAGCATGCGCGCCAACGTCATGGCCCGCCGCAGCCCCGTCGCCTTCCAACTGCTGTGGATGCTGTCATTGTCCGCGGCCGCGCTCGCGCTTGGCCTAGTGCCGCTGTACGGGGCGTTCGCCGCCGGGATCGCCGTCGCGATCGCCGACGAAAGCCTCGCAGTGCGCCAGGACCGCAACGCCCTGGCCGGGATCTCGTTCGGGTTCTTCATCCCGATTTACTTCGCGCTCATCGGCATCCAGCTCGACCTGATCCACCACTTCAATCCGCTGTTCTTCCTCGGATTCCTGGTCTTCGCCTGCATTGCCAAGGCCGCCAGCGTCTATCTCGGCGCGCGGCTATCACGCGAGAGCCGGTTCATGTCATGGAGCCTGGCGGTCGCGATGAACGCCCGAGGCGGGCCGGGAATCGTGCTTGCCTCCACCGCCTACGCCGCAGCCATCATCAACCAGACGTTTTTCGTCAGCCTCGTCATGCTGTCGGTCGTGACCTCGCTGCTGGCCGGATCCTGGCTAGAGCGCATCGCCGCCAGACTCGGCGCCCCGGCACGACAGCACGAAAACGTCAGCGCCGAACTCCCCGGCGAACTCGGCAACGCCTAAAGATCATCAGCGCTTGGTCAAGAGCTGATCCAGAAGAAGCTAGTGCGCTGACCACAAACGTTTACCGGGCCCGGTCGGGGTGACACGCCGCGGTGCTTGCTCGCACACTCGATGTTGTGGTGGCAGGTCGGGTGCTGGGGAGGCGAGATGGCTGAGCCGGTACGGGCGCGGCGGCTGACCGATCAGGAGGGCCGGCGCCTGCAGCAGATCGTGTGGCGGGGCAAGCACGGGTCGGTCCGGGTGCGCCGGGCGATGATCATCATGGCGTCGGCGTCGGGCACCTTGGTGCCGGCGATCGCCCGGCTGGTCGCCGCCGATGAGGACACCGTCCGCGATGTGATCCATTTGTTCAACGCCAAGGGGCTGGCCGCGCTGGACCCTCGGCGGGCGGGCGGCCGTCCCCGCCGGATCAGTGACGGCGACATCGAGGTGATCGTCGCGGCGGCCGCCACCCGGCCGGAGAAGCCGGGCCTGCCGTTCACGCACTGGAGCCTGCGCAAGCTGGCCGCCTATTTAGGCTCCCGCCCCCGGCCGCCGGCAGCGGGGCGGGAGCGGCTGCGGCAGATCCTGCACGCCCGCGGCATTTCGTTCCAGCGCACCAGGACCTGGAAGGAGCCCGCCGACCCGGACCGGGACGCCAAGCTGGACCGGATCGAGCATGTCACCACGCGCTTCCCGGACCGCTGCTTCGCCTTCGACCAGTCCGGGCCGCTGTCGATCCGCCCGTGCCACGGCAGCGCCCGGGCGAGGCAGAACAAGCCCGCCCGGCTGCGCGCGACCTATCACCGCACCCACGGCATCCGGTATTTCCCACGGTTGCTACTGCGTGGGCGATGGCCAGCTGCGGGGCATCACCCGGCGCCGCAAGGGCGCTGATCACACCCCGGCCGCGCTGAAGTCGATCCGGGCCGCCCGGCCCGGCGGCTGCCGGCTGTTCGTCATCTTGGACAACCTGCCGGCGAACAAGACCCCGGCCATCCGGCGACCGGGCCGGACGCGCCAACGCCGAGTTGTGCTTCACGCCCGCGAACGCGTCCTGGGCCAACCCGGTCGAGGCGCAATCCGGGCCGGTACGCACCTTTGTCATGGGCGGCTCTGACCACCCCGATCACACCGTGCTGGCCCGCAAGCTGCAGGATTACCTGCGCTGGCGCAACGCCAACGCCCGCCACCCCGACGTCCTGGCCGCCCAGCGCCGCGAACGCGCCCGCGTCTGCAGCGAACGCCAGCACCGCTGGGGTCGGCCGAAAGCCAGAGCAGCATGACCAACCCGGCAAACGTTCATGGACACCGCACCAGGGAGGCTCCGCCTCGGACCGCCGAGGTTGACGGTTCTGCTGGCGGGCAGGTGCTGGCCAGGTTCATGCTCGCAGTCAGGAACCTGCTGCGGGAGTGGTCATGGCGTCACGTCTGGTGCGAGCTAATGCGGTCACGGTCAACGACGTGCTGGACGGGCACAAGCTGCTGGAGATCGACTGCGTGGACCGGGTGTATCTGACCTTGTCGGTGCCGAACCTGGTGGTGGGAGGTCAGGTGGTCAGCTTCCTGACTGTGCACGAGCAGAATCCGATCCCCTCACCTGCGCTGCTGGAGCGGCGGGGGCTGGCGTTCCGCCGGGCAGTGGCCTCCTTCGCCGAGGCTAACGACATCCCGGTGCTGAGTTTTGCGGGCAAGCGGGATAAGGGCCGGCCGGGGATGCTGGCCGATAGCCCATGGCCGGAACGCAAGATCGACCGGGTGATGCCGCTGATGCGCAAGGCCGCCGCCACGGGACGGTCTCAGGTGGTCGCGATCGGGGTGGCGCAGGAGTACCAGCGGGTGTTCACCGGGACTAAGCTTGTCGTTTAACCTGGGCGTTCGCGTCGTGCCTTGAGAGTGAGTTCCCTTTTCGTTGTCTTGCCGACGTCGTGGCGTGGTGCCGGGTGGCGGTTCTTTGATCCGGGTGGCCTGCCCGGGCCGGGTTTGCCGGGTTTTGGCGCACCGGCTGGACAGGGGACCATCGCGCGGATGTTCCGGAATCCCCGGCGGACCCGGGCGGGGGTCAGCCGTCCCGGCGGCGCGGGTCGTTCCCAGGGGCGGCGCAGGTCGGCGGCCAGCGGGCGGGCCAGGCGGAGCTGGGCGTGGCAGGCGATGATCAGCCAGGTCCACCGGTCCGCGGCCGCGGGGTCGCGGATCTTTGACACCCGACGGCCAGCGCCTCGCGATCTTCTACACCAAGCTCTACAACCGGCTGCTCAGACGCCTGGCCGCCGCTGACCAGCCGCAAGCCCCACCCGCCCTGCGCAAGGCACTGGCCGTCATCGATCACCATGTCGAGGACTACATCGCCCGAGCGCGACTCAAGCCTGCGGCTTGAAAACATGACTCTCGTGTTCAGAATCTCGGACCCAAAGCTCTAGTGTCCTGCGCCTGAAGTTCCATTGGTTAGTCTCAGGCCATCGATGACCAGTTCATCCTGCAGGTCAACGGCGGCACGCAGCCCACCAGCACGGCGGCGCAGACGGCCACCACGGCCAAGCTCACCAAAGCGCGCTGCGTGGCGGCCAAGTCCCTGAACATCCAGGTCAACCCGCAGTTCGGCCAGCTGAACTACACCCAGTACCTGGTCGTCTCGGCGCCCAGCATGGTGGCGCGGACCCCGGGTCCCGCCAAGGCGACGCCGCAGTCCGGGCTGACGCCGGCTTGCTGACCGTCCTGGTGACCAGCCCGCGGGTCGCACCCGGGCTGCTCAGCTGGCCGGCCTGGCAGGCCCTGCGGTCCGCGGCCGTCGTGCTCGTCCCGGCCGGTCATCCCCAGCTGCCCGCCCTGGACGAGGCGGGGATCACGTACCGGATCGTCGAGGACGGCCCGGCCGAGGCCGACGGCTCCGGGGGGCCGGTGGTGTGGCTGGCCCCGCCCGGCGCGGACGACGGCGCCTGGTCCGGTGCCCAGGTCCTGCACGGCTCCGCTGACCTGCCCGGCGCCCGGCTGATCGACCTGGTGGCGACCATGGACCGGCTGCGCGTGGAATGCCCCTGGGATGCCCAGCAGACCCACCAGTCGCTGGCCCCGCACCTGCTGGAAGAGCCCTACGAGGCTCTCGAGGCTCTTGAGTCCGGTGATGAGCAGGTCTTCTGCGAGGAACTCGGCGATGTGCTGCTGCAGGTGGTGTTCCGCGCGCGCGTCGCGGCCGAACGGGACGACGGCACGTCGTTCATGATCGACGACGTGGCCGACGGGATCGTGGCCAAGCTGGTGCGGCGGCATCCGCACGTGTTCGCGGATGTGGCGGTCTCCGGGGCCGATGAGGTCAAGCGCAACTGGGACGAGATCAAGAAAGAAGAGAAGAGGATCAGGGCCGAACGATCCGGGGTGACGGCCACCCCGGCCGTTCCAAGCGCGCTCGACGGGGTGCCGTTCGGGCAGCCTGCCCTGGCGCTGGCGGCGCAGCTTCAGCGCCGGGCGGCGCGGGCCGGGGTTCCTGCCGACCTGGCGCGCCTGGAGGCGGATGATGACGTCAGGGAGCCGGACGGGTCCGGCGACGACGTCGGTCGCGAGCTGTTCCGGCTGGTCGCCCGGGCCGCGAGGCGGGCTGTGACCCCGAGATGGAGTTGCGCGCGGCGGCGCGCCGCTACCGCGATCGCGTGCGAGCCTGGGAGCGTTCGTAGGGTCTGCTGCGAAGGCTCCCAGAGGCGCCCGGTGAACCGGCGTCAGCTGGTCTTGAAGGTGATGATGCTGGCCATCCACTCTCCGCTGGCCGTGCCGCTGGCGGCATAGCTGCCCGCGGCGGTGGCCATCTGATAGGCGGTGTCGAGGAAGTCGGAGGAGACGGAAAGGACCGGCAGCCTGGTCCAGCCGCTGGCCCAGGTCGGTGACTTCCCTGACTCGATGCCGACCACGCCGACGAGGACGTCCGTGGCCTGGGTGGTGGCTGGAGCCGTGCCGGAGGAGAAGGCCGCCGTGGTCCCGGTAGCGCCGGCGGAGGTGTCGATCCCGGTGATACTGGAGAACTCGTCGACGCTGACATGGGTCTCCCCGGACGACGGGTAGGTCAGCGTGATGCTTCCCCCGGCGGCTAGCGCCTTCACGCCGATACTGACCAGCACCACGGTGCGGTCCCCGCTCGATCCGTCATTGGTGTCGCGGCCCACCACATAGCTGTTGCCCGCCGAGTCCGTGGCCGAGACCGCGGTGGTGAGCTGCCTCGTGCTGGACAGCAGCAGGCTCACCACCAGGGTGTGACCGGCGGCGACACCCGGTGCGCCGACCGGTACCGAGATGGTCGTCAGGCTCGACGAGGCGGTTGCCGAACCCACCCGCCCGACGTATGCCGCCGCCGAGGGTATGTGCGGGGTCGCCGACGCCTCACCGGACTGCGCTGACATCCCGGCCGCGTTGACCGCCGTCACCTTGTAGTAGTACGTGGTCCCGTTGGTCAGACCGGTGTCGTTGAAGCTCGTCCCGGTCACGGTGGCTACCGCCGTGCCTGACTCCTGGCCGGGGCTGGTGCCCCGGTAGACCTTGTAGCCCGTGATCGGCGAGCCGCCGTTAGTGGCCGGGATGCTCCAGGACAGGCTGACCGAGGCGTTCCCGGCGCTGGCCGTCACCCCGAGCGGAGCCGAGGGCACGGTCGCCTGCGGGGTGGCCGACACCTCGTTGGACGGCGGCGACATGCCGGCCGAGTTGATCGCCTTCACCGTGTAGAAGTAGGTGGTCCCGTTGGTCACGGGGCTATCGGTGAAGCTCATGGTGGTCACGTTAGTGGCCACCGTGGTCGACTCATTGCCTGCGCTCGTGCCGCGGTACACGTTGTAACCGGTCACTGCGGCGCCGCCGGTGGATGCCGGGGCGGACCAGGAGAGCTGCACCGCCCCGTTGCCGCCGGTGGCGGTCAGCCCCTGCGGCGCCGACGGCACCGTCACGGCGGCCTGCGGGGTGGCCGACGCCTCACCGGACTGCGGCGAGGCCCCGACCGCGTTGACCGCCGCCACCTTGTAATAGTACGTGGTCCCGTTGGTCACGTTAGTGTCGGTGAAGCTGGACGTCACGCTGGTGGCCACCGGCATGCCGCCCTCACTGTTGGGGCTGGTGCTCCGGTAGACGTTGTAGCCCGTGATCGGCGAGCCACCGTCGGAGTTCGGCACCGTCCAGGACAACGTGACCGACACGTTTCCAGCCGACGCCACCAGCCCGGACGGCGCGGATGGCACG
>WNGL01011450.1_pt1 | contig 11060 bp, 7 predicted proteins | sample 5400591 | NCBI WGS metagenome assembly WNGL01 (sample SAMN13153377, study PRJNA577476) | soil metagenome | isolation source: 80 cm soil or saprolite under Garry oak tree replicate 1 | place: USA:California | collected 2016-06-15
TGGTCGAACAACGGGTCGTTTCCACCAGCGCGTGTCACCTCCAGCGCATTGAAGAGTTCCGGATTGTGATACACGTTGACAGTATTGAGATCGTTGTTAGCGCCGGCGTAAGCCCGAGTGACGCCGGCGCCTCCCAGATTCCTGCCGAACGTATTGACCGTGCGGATTTCCAGCGTCATGTTCCGCCGCAGACTGTGCTGGACCGCTAGGGTCCAGTTGTCCGTAAATGGTAACGAGTAGTGTGGGTCGTAATGTGCATAATCGATGCCAGAAGCATAACTCCGGGAGCCGACACGAAACACTCTGTCACTGGGCAGGCGGGACGGTTTGGCAGGAACCGCAAGCGCCAGATCGGTGAGGTTGGCTGCACGGTTTGCGAAGATCGCCGTCCATGCGGGGTCGCTGGTGTTCACACCTGAGGTTGTCCCATCGAGATAGCCCTGGAGCCCACCATCGAAATAGGGCCCCGCCTGACCACGGGTCCGCTGGAATCCGCCGCGCACCGTGGTTGTGTCTCCAAACCACGGCACCTGCCAGGAGAAACCAATCGCAGGGCTGAAACGTCCAGACTCCGGCACAAACGTCTGATCCGGATGGTCGGTCTTCGGACCCACAAATATGAATTTCGAAGTCAAGTCAGGGTTGCAGTTCGAAACCGGAAGCCCGTTAGGGTTGACGACTCCCTGCACGCATTGCAACGGATTCGCGGCTGTGGACCCGTACCCTGCCAGGAACAGGTTTCCGGGCGTCAACCACGTGCTAAAGGGATCTCCATTCACGGGACGGCCAGCCCCGAACAACCCGAGGCCGCCGCCGTCAATCCGATTGGTGAGGCCGTTTGTAAGGTACGGGGAGCCTATGAAATCGTACCGAACACCGAGGTTCAGGGTAAGGCGGCTGTTCAGTTTGTAGTCATCCTTAATGAAGAAGTTCCACTCATTCGAAATCTGAGAAAAGGTCTGATGCCCGTAAGGGTCGTTATTCCGAATCCTGTTTTCGCCGGTCGTTAGGTCCTGCCACCTTCCAGCCTTCAGATCCGCCTGCCCGTCGATCCAGTAGTAGGTGTTTGGCGCGTTGATCGCGCCATAGAGGGTGCTCAGCAAAGCGCCCGAGTTGCCTCGGCTGGTTGCCAGAAACCCCGGCAGGAAAGCAGTCCCGTTGGTGACATTGTTGTTGGTGAAAAACAGCGGCGTGGCCGTGCCTCCGGCGTTTCCGGGGGAGGCTTGACTGTAGGGAAAAAAATCGCTGTAGCCGGCCGTGGAGGGGCGGCGGTACTCGCCGCCGAAGCTGAACGAGTGTTTTCCGGTTGTCCAGCGAACGGTGTCCGCATAATTGTAAAGAGGGTTATAACTGGCAATGTCGATTGAGAAGAGATTCATGAATCCGTTCCAGTTCGTGCCCGGATTGTAAAGGACCGGATATTTCTTGCCGTTTGTGGCGTTCGTCCCTCCATACAGAATGAACTGCTGGGCCGCGTCCCGAATATCCGGATGATCGACGTTGGTCCACGCCGGGGATTGAAACTGGCGGGTGCTATTCATCCCGAAGCGGGCTTCATTCACCAACCTCGGTGACAGCGTTGATGTCGCGTTGACCGTGAGGAAGCGCGCCCGCCGCGATTGATTGCCATTCAGAACGCCGTCCCAGATTGCCAGCAAATCCTCGCCGGGAGATTTTTCATAAGTCCAGCTCACACTGACGCGGTGGTTGGCCGTAATGTTGTGATCGAGTCTAAGGTTGATTTGGCCCCGGTTGTTATAGTCGAGTGTCGAGCCAACGACTCCAGCTTGAGCGTTGAAATTGTAAAGTCCGGAACCCTTTCTGCCTTGAGTCCGCCGGTAGAGGGCGGTGTTCAAGCCATCCCCCACGACGCCGCCAAAATAGTTGGCCTTCGGCATGCGTGCCAGGATCTTGCGGATATAGCCGGTCGAATCCACAGTAGTACGAAAAGGATCCCATGGGCCTGCATGGATCACAGCCGTTCCACCCGGACAATCCGCCTGCGTAAATGGGGTCCCATCCACCTTCACGGTACCAAATACGCTCAAGCAGCGCAGACCACCAAGCGTGTAGGGGCCCCCGGTGGGATTGAACAGCGGTGCGATAGGATTGCCGTGAAAATCCACGGAGGGTGCCGTCCCGTTCGGCTGCACGTTTGGTGCGACAAAGGATGCAGGCTGCGGCGCTTCGGCATTGCCGGGATTCCATCCCTCCCAGTACCTCCAGATTCCCTGCCGCGCCGAGTCCGTGAGCACCGGGGCCGCGAACAAACGGCGGCGGTTGACCATCTGCGTGTCATACAGAACAAAGAAAAATGTCTTGTTCCGAATGATCGGGCCGCCGTAACTGGCCGTGATCTGATGGAGGTTGTACCACTCCGGCTCGGTCGGCGTAGGGGTCCGCTTGTTTTCCCATGAATTCGCGTTAAGCGCCGAGTTCTGGACGTTCCACACCAGGCTTCCCGCATACTTGTTCGTGCCCGAACGCGTCTCAATCTGCACCTGGGAGTTGCCGCGTCCGAGTTCGGCGTCAACAGGAGAGAGGACAAGACGGATTCCGGCGACGAGATCGGGATTAATCACATTGCTCGTCAGAACCTGGCGGCCCCAACTTGACGGGGCGTCTCTTGTACTGACTGTGCTGAGTCCATTGATGGTCGTGTTGACGTAATCCAGACTCAGGCCGCCAACCTTGGTATATCCGTCGTTCAGTGAATCGGAGAATGCATAGCCATTGCCAAAAAAGTCGGCAAAGGAGCTTTCTCGAAAGCCCGGCAACGCCGAGAGAAGGTCGAGCGCATTCTGCCCGACCAGTGGAAGATCGGTCACCCGCTGCTGCGTAAGCACAACGCCGACCGATGCCGAAGCTTCGCTCAGCAGGTTGTCCGCCGGCGCGAGGACTTCAACCCTCGACTCCAGCGGTCCGACCTCGAGCGTAACGTTCACCCTTACTGGGGCGAGACTGACCTGAACACCGCTTGTCACGGAAGTCTTGAAACCCGGCAGCGACGCGGTGACCGAATAGATCCCCGCCGGAACACTCGGAAAGTTGTAGGCGCCGCTCCCGTTCGTGATCTGCGTGCTTGTGATTCCGGTGCCGGTATTGGTCAACGTGATCGTGACGCCCGGCGCCACCGCCTGGGAAGCATCCTGAACGACGCCGCCAACTCCGGGTTGGGCAATAACATTGCCGCCAAAGAAGCAAAGCAGAAGAGCAAGCAACAACGTGGACCTACGCATTGGCCTAACCTCCAACACGAGAGAAGCCGGCAGAACTTCCTCGCGAAAGAAATCTGGGGTGACTAAAACTTATGAGCGAACTCTTTCGGTTTCTTGTTGCTTTGTTCACCATGCCAGTTAATGCCGCAATGTTCCGAAATTCAAACTTGCCACCGACCACACTGGCGACCAGCCGCTATTATGGACACTCGCGAATGACCAGTCGCCCAGGTTGAGCACAAACAGTCCACGTTGGCTGTATCTGACGAACGCGATCCTGGATCCGTCCGGAGACCAGGCCGGTTCGAACGCATCGCCGACGGAGGCATTCTTCGATCCATCTACAGCTCGCAGCACCAAAACGCATAAAGAGGGGTCACTCGCGCAGTACGCGTTGCCTTCGAAGGCAATCATTTCAAGGGACCCCTGAGCCGACGCCTGGCCCGGGAGCATGGCTGCAATTGCGAGCAGCATGACGATGAACGTCTTCATGCCGCTCTCCTTCCGGCTCAAGGCAACGATAAGACTTGCAAGGAAATGGTGTGACATAGTGCCTCCTTTCGACTCCCCATGCTCTCGGATCGCTCCCATGATCTACTGAAGTAATCCGTAAACTTTGTCACTCGTGACGGCCTGTTTATTCGCCATGAACGTCTATGTGGGTCCGATCGTCGTTGCGGTGCGCCTGCATGCTCGTGCCTGAGGGATAGAGGTGTTGCTCGTGAAAATTGAGCTCGACGCACTGTCGAATTCGCAAATGGTTCGTCGTGTGCACATGCCGCGCCGTTGGGGAATTTCTTAACCGCACTAGCGCCCTGTTGGGGAATTTCGTAGAATGAGCAACTTATTCGGCAATCCAACGGATGCGAGGGGAACCAGAACCCTTTTCCCATTTGCAGGACTATCCGGCTGGATAGGCCGCGATACGATCCGTTAGGCGGTGCCCAGTATAATGCCCATGGCGACGTTCGGGTTTGAGTCGGCTCGTTATGAAACAGTGGCGGAGCAAATGGATGTCTCTGCCGGAGCGTTGCGCATGTCGGTTCACCGATTTCGGCGAAGGTACCGGCGCTTGCTGCGCGCGGAGATTGCTGAAAGCGTGTGCATGCCGGAGGAGATCGAGGAAGAGCTTCGGTTTCTCCCGTCGATTCTCAGCTAAAGCTAAAGAGACCAGCCCTGAACGATCGAAAACGCCGCGAACAGTGCGGCGCCCCCTAAAGCAGCGGATTTCATAATCATGAGACAACTCTGCGGACTACCAGCCCCAGCGAGGCCAGACTTCGACACTTGTGCCGTTGGTATCGGTGATCTGGGTCGCGGTGGTCGAGCCGTCGGCCTTGATCAGGAAGATCTCGGTGTTGACGAGTGAGGAGCATGGTGAGAAACGCGGGGTCGAGGAAGTATACGCAGTGAAGCCGATCCACGCGCTGTCGGGGCTCCACATAGGATTGTTACGCGCCCGCGCCGCCCTGCCCTTGTTCGAGTTAGTGGTAACCGGGATGACGGTATGATTCGTCGGCGCAAGGGAATAGATGTCCGTATCTCTATCTCGCACACCGCCGGTCCCAGGGCCGGAACTGATGATCGCACCGCCTGTGTAAGCTATATGACTTCCGTCCTGCGAGAAAGCTGGATTCCACTCGGCGAAGCCATTGGTGTTCTCGGTAAGTCGTTCGGCACTGAGGAACGTGTTGTCGCCACGAAGATTGATCATCCACAGGTCGTAGTAAATCGAAGCAACGATGCTTCTTCCGTCCGGAGAGTAGTCGATGAAGCCAGTAAACCCTTTCTTACTGGGAAAGTTGGGATCCGGAATCCCAATTGAATAGAGATCGCCTACCACAACGAAATCCGACAGACCGGTGATTTTCAGGTCGGGGTCCCGGTCGACCTTAGCATTGATCAAGAGGCTAGCGCTCTGGCCGGGTGCCACAACGGCTAGCCTGTCCCCAAACCCCATAGAAGAAAATGAACCACTTCGAGCAAAATTAGGAACGACCCCCGCGATTGTCGGCAGGCTGAGGCGCACGGGCAGTTCAGGCGTGAGCACCCCACCGACATCGTCCACCTGCACGGCGAACACACCGCGATCAACAAGTGTTTCTTCGTTCTGGCCATTGATAACCACAACCCGCGTAATTTGAACGGAGTAGACGACTGTCGTTGGACTACTTGTGGTGACATCCAAGACCAAAGGATCTAGATACTCATCCGTTGGCAGGGGCCGTGGCGGAAGCGGTAGTGCGATGCGCCCACTGCCATCCCCGCGCATGGCGTAGAGGAGCCCAGTGCAAGCGTCTTGGAACGCAATGACTCCAGTTTGGGCTAAAGGCGGTATCGCCCTGAGTGAGGTGAGAAAGATGAACCCGAAGATGACTGTGCAAGGGACTCTAGAAAATGTCATGGAACCTCCTTTACTCTCGAGCTGCCCTCACCGGGCAAAGGTGCGCAAATCTGGCACCGAACACCCATGGAGGATGGATTCTTTATCTGTAACTTCTCCGCGTTTTGCGGAGGAGTTTCCGAAGCTGACGGCCGATAAATGAAAGCGGACAGCGCGGCTGTTTTTGTATTGCCGAAGCGATGTTCATTTCCGTCTGGTCACTTTGTGCGCCTATGCTTTTTGGTTCTGATGCTCAATCGGACCGCCCTCGTGACCTACTGAAGCAATCCGGTGCTTTTGTCACTGCCTGTAAGGCGATCAAGTGTTGATGCAGATCGCGCCCGATTCCGCCCGCTCCACGACGTGGCGTTGCGCTTGACGCATTGCGCTGAATATCTCAATATAATGTTCGCCATGCCGGGGTCAGAGTTTCACACGACTTCCTGGACACTCATCCGAACCGCCGCCTCCGGCGATCCGACCGCCGATTCACGCGAGGCGTTAGCCACGCTTTGTCAAAAATACTGGCATCCGGTTTATACATTTATCCGGAACCGCGGGTACGACCGAGAGCAATCCCAGGATCTGACTCAAGGGTTTTTCACCCTTTTGATAGAAAAGAATTACTTGCTCGACGCTGATCGCAAACGCGGTAGGTTCCGTGTTTTTCTACTGGCGGCGGTGAAACATTTCCTGGCCAATGAATGGGATCGAGCGCATGCGCTGAAGCGTGGAGGAGGGCGGGTTCCTGTCTCGATCGATCCGGTGGAAGCTGAAGCGTGGCACACGTTGGCGGCACTGGAGCAAGCGACTCCCCAGAGTCTTTACGAACGGCGTTGGGCGTTGTCCCTGCTTGAAAACGTGATGTCGAAGCTGCGCGCCGAGTTTGCCGATGCAGGAAAGGCCAACGAGTTCGACAGGCTGTCGATGTTTCTGAACAGGCAATCCGAGTCTGCTCGTTATGACGCGCTGGCGGACGAGATGGGTGTCTCCGCCGGAGCATTGCGTATGTCGGTTCACCGGACGCCGAAGATACAGGAGCCTCCTGCGTGCGGAGATTGCCGAGAGCGTGTCCGGGCCGGAGGAGATTGATGAAGAGCTCCGGTTTCTGTTGTCAATTCTCAGCGTTTAAGCTTTTTCAGCGTGACTTCTTTGCGTTTTGCGAAGAAGTTGTGGACTGCTGAACGCTGAGACCGAAGCTGAGTGCTGACAGCCGGCCGCCGACAGCGCGCGGCCAGCCGAATCTTCAATAGTGGTTGCGGCCACAGGCCGCGCTAAGGACACAAGCCATGAGCGTCCGAAACGGTGCGAACGCTGTGGCGGCCCCCTTCCTGAAGCAGGCGTTCTGCGCGGACGTTGCCTGCGCTGTATGGTTGAACTGGGGTTGGAGTCCACATCCGGGTTCAGAAATTCCGAGATCATTCTCACAGCCCAAAAGTCCACGAGAGTCGCCGCGCGGCACGCAGTCGTTGGGCATTACACCATTCTGGAGCTGATCGGCGAGGGCGGGATGGGTACTGTTTACGAAGCGGAGCAGGAGCATCCTCGACGCACGGTGGCTCTCAAGATCATCAAGGCCGGCACGACCGACACCGAATCGCTTCGGCGTTTTGAGCAGGAAGCGCAGGCGCTCGGAAGATTGCAGCATCCCGGCATCGCTCAAATCTATGACGCAGGTATGGCGGACACAGGTTTCGGGCCGCAGCCCTACTTTGCGATGGAATTCATCCGCGGCCGCACACTTGGGGAGTACGTCCGGGAGCGCCATCTCAACGTACGGGATCAACTGGAATTGGTGGCGAAGATCGCCGATGCGGTGCACCATGCGCATCAGCGGGGCCTCATCCACCGCGATCTCAAACCGACCAACATCCTCGTGGACGAGACCGGTCAGCCGAAGGTACTGGATTTCGGTGTGGCCCGCGTCACCGACCGCGATGCCACGTCTACTCTTCAGACTCATGTGGGAGAACTTGTGGGAACGCTGGCGTACATGAGTCCGGAGCAGGTGTTGGGCGATCCGCTCGAGATTGACACCCGCACCGACGTCTACGCGCTGGGAGTCATGCTTTACGAGCTTCTAGCCGGACGTCAACCCTACAACATCGGCAAGACGCTTCACGAAGCCATTCAGGTGATTCGGGAAGAAGATCCGGCGCGGCTGAGCGTCATCGATCGAACCTATAGAGGAGACATCGAAACAATTGCCGTCAAAGCGTTGGAGAAAGATAAAACCAGGCGCTACTCATCGGCTGCGGAGTTGGCATCCGACATTCGCCGGTACTTGAAGGACGAGCCAATCGTCGCGAGGCCGCCGAGCGCAAGCTATCACCTGCAGAAGTTTGCACGGCGGCACAAGGCAGTCGTGCTCGGTATCACGGCCGTGTTTGCCGTTCTGATTGCGGGAGTGGTCGTCAGTACACGGCAAGCAGCTCGCGCCCGCCGCGCCGAACAAGTTGCGGTTGTGGAACGGGATCGGGCACGACAGGCGGAAGTGACGGCCGGTCTGGAGCGAGACCGTGCGACATCTGCCGAAGAAACCGCGAGAACGCAACGCGACCTTGCGCTAAGCGCCGGGCAACAGGCCACCGGCGAACGAAATCGGGCGGTCGCGGCCGAAGAACAAGCGCGGCAGGATCGCGACAAACTCCTTTGGCAATCTCTCGCCCGCGAGTCCCTCCGCGACTCCGCCAGCCGGGTTGATGACGATCGAGCCGCCCTGCTGGCGCGACAGGCCATGCTTTTTCACACGCGTACCCCGGCTCAAGCGCAGTTTCTTGTGGAGGACGCGTTGCAAAAGGCTACCCGCAGGGATTCCTGGAGCCACAAGCTGTGCCAAGGTATCCAGCCGACGGATTACGCTGTGGCGTTTTCACGCGATGGGCGCTTGGCCTGGGGCTGCGGAGACACGATCGTGCGCGTGTGGGACCTGCGCCATCCGGGCACTGCTCCCCTGCTGCTTGAAGGCCACCAGAGGGCTGTCGTGTCTGTTACGTTTTCGCCGGATGGGACGCACCTGGCCTCCGGAAGTAAGGACCGAACCGTGCGGGTTTGGGACCTGCGGAATGCCCCGGCCGCTCCCCTTGTGCTCAGCCATCAAGGCGAGGTCTCTTCCGTGGCGTTTTCGCCGGACGGCGCGCATCTGGCCTCGGGCACCACCGACGTGCGCGTATGGGACCTGCAGAATCCCGCAGCCGCTCCAGCTCTGTTCCACGATCAGCAAGGGACCGCCGCCGTCCTGTCAGTCGCGTTTTCGCCAGACGGGACGCGGCTGGCCTCGGTCGGCTACGGCTTGAACATATGGGACGTGAACAATCCCGTCGTTGCTCCTTTGCGGTTGCGGAACTTTGACGCTGGTGTTTGGGCAGTCGCATTCTCTCCGGATGGGAGCCGGGTAATTTCCGGCGAAAATTCGGGGGTGCACCTGTGGGATCTGTCGAATCTCTCGAAACCGCCTATGGTGCTCGGGGATCCCAAGGATGGTGGTATTGGAGCGGTCGCATTTTCGCCGGATGGGACGCAACTGGCCGCCGGCGGTTACAAGACTGTGCGCGTGTGGAACCCACGGAGACTTGAAGCGGCGCCCATGCTGCTCGCAGGCTACGAGGGTTCCGTCGTGTCCGTGTCGTTTTCTCCCGATGGGACGTACCTCGCTTCCGGCGGTAGGGACAAGACTGTGCGCGTGTGGGATCTGAGGAAAGCCGACTTACCGATGCTTCTCTCACCGGGAAATGCCTCCTACACACTAGGGTCACCTCAGAGGTCGACTCAGACACTTTCGGGCGCTAATTTCCAGGACCTCATGTTTTCGCCCGACGGTGCGCGGTTGGTTTCTTCGGGCGCTGACGCCTCTAACATGCGAGTGTGGGACCTGCGCAATTCCAACGCGCCGCCACTGCTGTTTCAAGGTCACCAGGATGCCGTCCTGGCTGTGGCGTTTTCACCTGACGGCTCGCGCCTGGCTTCTGGTGGAAGTGGGACCGTACACGTCTCGGGGTCTACATCGCTGTTTTCACCTGAAGGTGCGCGCCTGGCGTTCGGTGGGAACGGTAACGTGCGGGTGTGGGACCTGCGCAATCCCAACGTGCCCCCGCTACTGTTCCAAGGTCACCGGGATGCGATCCTGGCTGTAGCGTTTTCACCTGATGGCTCGCGCCTGGCGTCCGCCAGTTCGGACGGCACCGTGCGTGTTTGGAACCCGCGGAAACCACGCGTCTCGACAGTAGTCCTTAACGAAAGGGCGAAAGAGCTGAGAAGCGTAGCCGAGCAGTACAAGACGATGCTACTTGGCCTGGCTGCGCGTTTTGGTGAGGGCAACGACGAAGGGGTGCAAAACGCAATAGCCGCAGTCAACAAAGGTCAGAGTTCTTTCTTTACCGTTGCGTTTTCGCCTGACCTTACGCGTCTGGCCTCCGTCAGCACGGACCAAAGAACCGTTCGGATGTGGGACCTGCGGAATCTTAGGACGCTGCCTGTGACGCTCGAAGGCCGCGGGAGCTCCATCCGTTTCGTGGCGTTTTCTCCGGATGGGACGCGCTTAGCCTCTGCCGGCTTCGAGCAACGTGCAGGTGTGGGACTTGCGGAACCCCGGGAACCCGCCCCTGTCCCAGGGCCAGGTTAATATTGTTACTTCCGCCTTGGCATTTTCACCTGACTCCGCTCGCTTGGCCTTTGGACCGACCCCGGGACCGAACGGCGGACTGCGCGATCTTAACGTGCAGTTGTGGGACTTGAGAAATCCCGCAGAACCGCCCCTGGTGCTCCCGGGCGAGTCGCTTTCATCGCACGACTCCCTGGCGTTTTCCCCTGATGGGTCGCGCCTGGCCTCCCTGGAAAGAGGCACTGGCCGCGTCGTGGTGTGGCGTCTCTGGTCCGAAGCGGCCGACTACCTGTGCACTCGTGTCTGGCGCAACCTTTCGATGGACGAATGGCGTCTTTACGTTGGTGAAAACATCCCCTACGAACGCACCTGCCCCGCGCTGCCTCCCGGAACAGGCGTTCGGAATTGAACTCAAAAATGAGTCGATGAAGCATGCGAAAGCGCGTTGCCCAGAAATTGAGCTTAAACAGGATATTGCTGGCGTTCTCTGCAATAGCGGCGTTGGCCGGTCCTATCGCGATGGGCGTCGTCACTGCGACGGCAGGCGGGGCGCAATCCACGACCACGACCCAGAATTCGACGGAGGCCAGGCCGGCTTTCGAGACAGCCTCGGTGAGATTAGTCGCAAACGCAGGCCCGGGCAGAGCCATGCTCTGGAGCTGGAACCCATGCTTGTTCGCCGTACGCCAGTTCGATCATGCGCGGTTTGCTATTATCGCACCTCTCTATACGCTGATCTCGATAGCTTATGGCAAGCCTGGTAGTGATTGTCACCTGACGGATTTCCTTATTGGAGGACCGGAATGGATCAGGTTAGAGCAATACGATATTGAAGCGACCATGCCAGAAGGTTTTCCGG
>WNGL01020508.1_pt1 | contig 11060 bp, 8 predicted proteins | sample 5400591 | NCBI WGS metagenome assembly WNGL01 (sample SAMN13153377, study PRJNA577476) | soil metagenome | isolation source: 80 cm soil or saprolite under Garry oak tree replicate 1 | place: USA:California | collected 2016-06-15
TGTCGAGGCAATCAAGATCGCCAGCTTCAATGGCGCAAAGTTTCTCGGCGAGGACCGGTCGCTAGGCTCGATCGCCCCCGGCAAACAAGCTGACCTGATGGTGGTAAAAGGAAATCCCGCCGCCAAGATCAGCGACATCGAGAACGTCGAGATCGTTTTCAAGGACGGTGTCGGCTACGACTCAGAGAAGTTGATCCAATCGGTGCAGGGGTTGGTGGGAATACGATGAGTGGTACTCAGCCGATTAATTAGCCGCAGATTAACGCGGATTACGCAGATCACAATCAGAGAGGCATTTACACGATTCTCTTTAGCTTCCACTTATCAGGTTTGATTCGTGGAATCAGCGTAATCTGCGGATGACATTGCGCTATTTGCCAAAGCAGTACAACGCACTTCGAGTCCTGATGTAAATGCGTCCGTCGGCGATCGCCGGCGTCGCGAAGCACTCGTCATCCAACTCGTTCACCGCGAGCACTTCCCAGTCGCCGGCGGCCTTCAACACAGACACCTGACCTCCCTGGCCGATCAGGAAAACCTTGTCGTCCGCGGCGACGGGCGACGAGAAGTATTTATCAATAGCTCCATGCAGGCGCCCCTGCTTGATCACATTGCCGGTCGCCGGATCAAACGAGATCAGAATCCCGCTGTCGTTGATCATATAAAGGACGCCTTTGTAGAGCAGCGTGGAAGGAACCTGAGGCACGGGCTTCTGATAGCGCCAACGGATCGCAGTCGCGGTTTGATCGCCCTGTCCACCCAGCTTGATTGCCAACAAACCATTCTCTGCCGCCATCATCGAGCGGAAGACTTCCCAATCCTTAGCATTCAACTTTTCATCGCGGTCGGTGTCAAACGCTTCGAATGCGTCGCTCAACATCTTGTCCATGGTATCTGTGCCTGAGATCTCCGACTTTGCAATTAGGCCGTCACCATTCTTGTCGTACCGGGCCAACCCTTCTTCGAAGGAGATCGTCTTGACCTGCCGTCCGGGTTGATTTTGTGGGAAGCCCCAACCGTTGATGTACAGATACTCCCCATCGTTGCTGGCAATCGATTTCATTTCACAGGCAAGACCGCGAACCCACCAGACTCGCTTGCCATCTTCCACCGAGTACGCCGAAAGCTGAAATGATTCGGGAATAACAATCTGCTTCGGACCCTGCTTTGGTTGATAAATGATCGGAGTCGAGTAACCCGAGATGACTCCGGGCCGGTCAACTTTCCAGCGCACACGTCCGCTGTTCTTATCAACCGCTATCAGGTATGAACTCGGGTTGTCCTGGTCGATGGGCAAGACTACTTTGTCATCAACGAGGATTGGGGAGGCGCCGAAGCCGTAGAACATGTTGAAGGGACCGAGCGGCAGCCTCCAACGCTCTTTGCCGGCAGCGTCGTACGAGACCATCCCGAATTCCTGGAAGAAGACGTAGACATTCGAGCCGTCGGTGACTGGGCTGGGCGAGGCAGGCCCATTGACGAGCTGCAAGCGGCCCGCACGCAAACGCGGCACTTCGCGTTGCCAAAGAAGCTTTCCTGTCGCGCGGTCGAGACCGATAACCAGGAGCTTGTAATTCTCCTTCTCTTTGTCTTTCGTATGCGCGGTGACGAAGATGCGATCGCGCGTGAGCACCGGCGAGGAATGGCCGGATGGAAGCGCCGTCTTCCAAATCACGTTCTTGTTAGGTCCAAACTCTTGAGGAAGCCCGGTAGTTGCCGAAACGCCGCTGCCGTTTGGTCCGCGAAACTGTGGCCAGTCTTCGGCGACCGCCGTGGTCAACTCCGACGACGCGGTGATCGTCAACGCCAAAGACATTAGTATCAAGGCAAGGACAGTCGAAGTAGCCCTGGGAGAGTTAAGAATCGTTTTAAGCATGACACCGGTCCTGAAGAGTGCTGGCAAAACGGGGTCAAGTTTAATTGAACCAAGGCGGAAAGGAAATCTGTGCAGGGATTGGTGGAGATCAGGAGCAGCAGTTAGGCAAACCCTGGGGCAAAAGCCCGACCCGGGGTCCCCAGACGGGCAGCCCGGCTGGGGTGGGGGCGGTTAGGGCGGGCTCGGTAGTTGTTCTCGGGTAACAGAGCCCTTGCTGACGCGCGGGCTTCTGCTTGGTACCACCCGCGAACATCAGCGACATGGAGAAAGTCGAGATCGTTTTCAAAGACGGCTCGGCTACGACTCAAAGAAATTGATCCAATCGGTGCAGGGATTGCTGGGAATACGCTGGCGAGTGAGGCACGTCCAACAACTGTTGACTTACGTTTAGCTTTGTCGTAAAAGCCATTTACCCCAGACTGGTTCCGATTTTCAAAACAAGATAACTATAGAGGAGGGAGTTTGCCCGTGACACGCCGTAACTCATTACTCTCTGTGACGGTTTTAGTTTTTGTTTCCACTGTCCTGGCACAGGACGGGCCGCCAAGAGCCGCCGTGCACGAAGTTACCGATACTTACTTCGGGGCGAAGATTGTCGATCCGTATCGCTGGATGGAAGACGCAAAGAGTCCTGAAACTGCCAACTGGATGAAGGCGCAGGCGGATTATAGCAGGTCTTACCTCGATCGCCTTCCTTTGCGCGCGGAGTTGCTCAAGCGGTTCGAAGAGTTGAGTGAAACTGGCGTGCGCGTATCCGGCGTCCAGCGCGCGGGCAATTTCTATTTTTATTATCGACTAGCGCCCGGCGAGAACGATCGCCGGCTGTATGTGCGCGAAGGTTTCAAAGGCAGCGAGCGTCTGCTGATCGATCCCGACAAACTTTCTTCTCCGGGAAAACGCTACTCAATCGACTCGTTCAATCCTTCGTTTGACGGAAAGTATGTCAGCTACACAATCTCGATTGGTGGCTCAGAGAATGGTGAGATGCGCGTCATTGAAACCGCCACAAGTCGCGACCTGGGCGAAAATATCGACCGTTGTCGCTTTGGCGCCGGCGCGTGGCTGCCGGACAACCATTCGTTCCTCTACAACCGGCTACAGAAACTCGCCGCAGGCGCGCCGGCAACCGATCTTTACCAAAAGAGCCGCGTTTATCTGCACGCGCTGGGATCAAATCCGGACAACGACCGCGCGGTCTTTGGTTACGAAGTGAATCCGAATATAACCATGGAGCCCACGCCGCTACCATTTGCAGCCGTTCCCCTCGGATCGAAATATGTCTTCGCTATCGTCAACTCGGGCGTTTCGCCGAATTCGGAATACTACGTCACGACGTTGGATAAGCTCACTGAAACACCGATACCGTGGCGCAGAATTGCGACCCTCGACGATGACATAGCGGGCACCGATCTTCATGGTGATGATCTGTATCTCACGACTTATAAGAACACGCCTCGCTTCAAAGTAATTCACATCAACCTGACCCAGCCTGACCTGGCCAAGGCCGACACGGTGTTTCCCGCAAGCGAAGCTGTGGTCACAAATATCGGGGCCGCGCAAGATGCGCTTTATGTACAGACGCTCGATGGCGGCGTCGGAAAGCTCTGGCGCGTGGAATACAAAGGCGGCGCGCCGAAGCCGATCAAATTGCCGTACGACGGCAACGCTTTTATCGGTTGGACCGATCAGCAGACGGAAGGTTTGTTGTTCGGACTGACCTCGTGGACAAAATCAGTGGCCTACTTCGCGCTCAATCCGAAAACTCAGACCTCGACCGACACGACGCTCGTGCCGCCGATTCCGATTGACATGTCGAGCATCGAAACTGCTTCAGTCAAGGTCAAGAGCCATGACGGCGTGATGGTGCCGCTCGTCATTCTTTACAAGCGCGGCTTGAAGCGCGATGGCTCGAACCCGACCTTGCTTGATGGTTACGGCGCCTACGGTATCAACAACACCGAGCCATTCTTTGTTTCTAATTATCTGCCCTGGCTCGAGCGTGGCGGCGTGCTTGGCCTTGCCGGCGTGCGTGGCGGCGGCGAGTACGGCGAAGAATGGCACCTCGCGGGAAAAGAAAAAACCAAGCCGAATACCTGGAAGGACTTCATCGCCTGCGCCGAATATCTTATCAGGGAAAAGTATACGAGCCCGGCGCATCTTTCCGGTTTGGGCGGCAGTGCCGGCGGCATTCTGATTGGCAACTCAATCACCGAGCGACCGGACTTGTTCGGTGCGGCGATTGATCAAGTTGGCGATAACAACGCTTTGCGGTTTGAAGTCACGGCCAATGGGGTGCCGAATATTCCGGAGTTCGGCTCGGTGAAGACTGAAGAAGGCTTCAAAGCACTGCTGGCAATGGATGCGTATCATAAAGTGAAAGATGGCGTGAAATATCCGGCAGTGTTACTGACGACCGGCATTAACGATCCGCGAGTCGAACCGTGGATGTCAGCCAAGATGGCCGCGCGCCTGCAAACCGCTTCGACGAGCGGCAAACCCATCCTGCTGCGAGTTGATTATGACGCTGGTCATGGCTTTGGGTCGACGAAGCGGCAACGCAACGAGCAGAACGCGGACATCTATGCGTTCCTGTTTCAACAGGCGGGATCCAAGTAACCGAGCAAACAAGTCGGTTTTCAATACCACGCGGAGTTATCGAGCGCGCGGGGCAGTAGCCCGACTTGCGCCATTGCTCAAGCGCGGGCTATTACCCCAGAAGTCCTGATTGATTAGTTGCTCCTGCATCTCCTCGCCGCAGACGTGGCCCCTTACCGCAGTCGTACTCCCTTTGTTGTTCATGTGCGATTCAAGCATGTACGTCGTGGCGATCGGCTCTCGACGCGTAGCGTCGGCATGAGTTTAGCCCGGCGTTTCAACGCCGGGAAAGCCGACCCGCCGTAAGGTCTCGTCGCGTCAGCGACGATTGCGTGAGACCATCAGTCGTCGCTACGCGATGCTGGACGGTGTTGTCATGACTGATCCCGGCCTTGAAAAGGCTGGGCTAAATTCACAGCGTCGCTCTGCGACGCACAAGACCGCTTGCTGTGGTCGTGAAATGAAATGCCGCCGCCAACATCAGCGACATCCAATCGGTGCAGGGATTGGTAGGGATTCGATGACTGGTTAGTCAAACCCTGGGGCAGAAGCCTGAGGGAGGGCTCGGTAGTTGTTCTCGTCAGGTACCAGAGCCCTTGCTGACGCGCGGGCTTCTGCTTCGGGCAAACAGATTTTTGACGCTCATCAATAGCCTGGGCCAACGGCCCAGGATCGGCGCCGACAAAAATCGTCGAGCACTGAAGGCGCGAAATGAACGATATAACCGACCGGTAACGCCGAAGATCTATTTCGCCCTTACAGGGCTCCGACTTTTTCTTAACCTGATCCCGGGGCGTTGCCCCTGGCTATTACATATCACGCCTTCAGCGTGAAGAGATGAATGACTAGAGGATTGTGGTTCGCGCTATGCCCTCACCTTAATCCTCTCCCAAAGGGAGAGGAGATGAGCACCTCCCTGACAGTCGGGCCACTGCCCGGCCCACCCGCTACCCCGACGAGTCGTGGTTCTGTACCGGTCTCATGAAGGCGCGTTCATACTTCGTGAAGCATCTTGTTTGTTCGTAGTGGTGAGTAATTGCGGCGCACTCGGGATCTTGTTTGACTTCGCGGCGATAGCTTTCATAGGCCTCGACGCTGGGAAAACTGAATAGCGCCACCGCGACATTGTCAGGGCCTGCTTCACCGATGCCGGGAAAACTGAATGCCGCCGAGGGCGGCGCGTCGCCGGGAATGAAATAGCCATGATGCGTGCCGCCGTATTTTTCGATCAGCCGCATCCAAACGCGCGCGTAATGCTCAAACGCCGGCAGCTGGTCCGGATCGATCGTGTAGCGCAGGAAACAGGTAATCACGATGGGTGAATCGTAAATCGTAAATGGTAAATAGAAAAGGCGACGTGAAGGGCAAAACGTAAAGAGCGATCGGCAGTGAGTGGTAAATCAGGAATGGATGAAGCTACACGTCACGAATCAATTTTGCGAGCGGGCAACAGTCGATCACCCGGTCGCTACCGCTCCCGGTTCTGACTCTGCCCGCTTCGTGGGGTTGAAATCTTGTTTGCAATTCGTTGCCGCCTGGGTTAAATAAACAAACTTAATCAGCACAATGCGAGGGAGTTGACATCATGCCGTTCAAATTAACTGTTAATGGTCGGCCCGTGACCGTTGACGTGCCCGGTGATATGCCTTTGCTGTGGGTGATCAGAGAAGTCCTGGACCTTCCCGGCACAAAATACGGATGCGGGATGTCTATGTGCGGTGCGTGCACCGTTCATGTAGATGGAGAAGTCAATCGCTCATGTGTTACCTCGATCTCGGAAGTGGCGGGCAAGCAAATCACGACGATCGAAGGCTTATCAGCCAGCGGCAACCACCCGCTGCAAAAAGCCTGGATGGAATTAGACGTTCCCCAGTGCGGCTATTGCCAGGCAGGCCAGATAATGTCCGCGGCCGCCTTGCTGAAAAAGAATCCGAAGCCAACCGACGCACAGATCGACAGCGCAATGGATGGCAACATTTGCCGCTGTGGAACGTATCTGCGGATCCGCGAGGCGATTCATCAGGCAGCAGGCGCATCAGCCAAACCTGCTTCGAAAACCAAACCGTAGCGGCCATGAAGCCCGGAGGTCATCGTGAAAACGAAATCATTTAGTCGAAGAGCATTCTTACAAGTGACCGCGCTCGGTGGTGGTGGGATGCTGCTTGGTTTGTACCTCAAGCCGTCGTCTGTGTTCGCACAGAATCAACCGCCTCCGGTCATTCCGGTTCCCAGTTCGTTCATTCGCATCGCGGCCGACGGCACGGTCACGATCATCGCGAAGAATCCGGAGATGGGACAGGGAGTCAAGACTTCGCTCCCAATGATGATCGCCGACGAACTCGACGTTGATTGGAAAGACGTGAAAGTCGAACAAGCCGATTTTGATAGTACTAAATATGCGAATCAATCAGCCGGCGGCAGTAATTCAGTATCCTCAGCCTGGAATCCTATGCGACAGGTTGGCGCGGCCGCACGTGCCATGATGATCACCGCGGCGGCGCAAACGTGGGGCGTGCCGGAATCAGAGCTAACGACTTCGTCCGGCAAAGTCATGCATCAGGCGACAAAGCGATCGCTGGGATATGGGAAGCTGGCTGAGAAAGCTGCGTCATTGACTCCGCCTGATCTGTCGAAGGTGAAGCTCAAAGATCCGAAGGACTACAAGATCATCGGTACGCCGCAACGCGCAGTAGATAACCTCGCAGTCGTTACCGGAAAGCCGCTTTATGGAATTGATTTTACTGTGCCGGGAATGCTGTGGGCCGTGTTCGCCAAGTGCCCGGTCTTTGGCGGCAAAGTTGTTTCCGCGAACCTCGACGCTCTGAGGCCATGCCCGGTGTGCGTCATGCCTTCATCGTTGAAGGCGGGACCCAACTCACTGGACTTCTAAGCGGCGTGGCGATCGTCGCCGATCGCTGGTGGCAGGCTAAGACTGCCGGCGAAAAGTTGGAAGTGAAATGGGATGAAGGCCCAACCGCGTCGCAGAGTAGCGAGGGATTCGCGCGCCAGGCCGAAGCACTTTCAAAAGAGAAGCCGGGCCGATCGCTGCGCAGCGATGGAGACGTTGACGCTGCTTTGAAGAGCGCTGCGAAAACAGTGGAAGCCGCCTATTCATATCCATTCATCGCCCACGCATCATTGGAACCACAGAATTGCACCGCGCATTTCAAAGATGGGAAGCTGGAAATCTGGGCGCCCACGCAAACGCCCCAGTCCGCATTGAATCTTGTCTCAAGGACGACGGGTTTGGCGGCGTCGGACATCAAGCTTCATTTCACAGGAATCGGTGGAGGCTTTGGGCGGCGCCTGAATAATGACTATGTGGTCGAGGCCGCTTGGATCGCCAAGCAGATTGGCGTGCCGGTCAAGCTATTGTGGACGCGTGAGGACGATATGACCCATGATTTCTACCGGCCCGCCGGGTTCCACTTCTTGCGTGGCGGCGTCGATGCGTCGGGCAAGCTGATCGTATGGCGAAATCACTTTGTCAGTTTCGGCTCGGGAGACAGGTTTGCCAGCAACGCCGGAATCAACGCTAATGAATTTCCCGCGCGCTTCGTTCCAAATTTTGCTCTCGATTCATCCGTCATGCCGTCCGGCGTGCCGACCGGAGCGTTGCGAGCGCCGAGCGGCAACGGAATCGCCTTCGTGATGCAATCGTTCATCGACGAACTCGCTCAGGCTGCCGGTAAAGACCCTCTGCAATTTCGCTATTCGATTCTCGATTCCCCTCCTCAAACAAGCGGTCCAGGCGACTTTAACGCGAAACGCATGCGCTCCGTTCTCGAGTTGGTCGCCGCAAAATCGAATTGGGGCGCGCGCAAGCTGTCAAAAGGAACTGGCGAAGGCGTCGCGTTTCATTACGGTAACTCCGGATACTTTGCTGAGGTCGCCGAGATCAGCGTTGATAGCGCAAACAAAATTCGCGTTAACAAGGTTTGGGTTGCCGCAGATATCGGCAGTCAGGTTATCAACCCTCTCGGCGCCGTCAATCAGGTTCAGGGCTCAGTAATTGAAGGGCTCACCCATTTAATGGGACAGATCACCATCAAGAATGGCCGCGCGGTCGAGAAGAATTTCGACGAATTCACTCCCGTGCGCATGTCAGAAGCGCCCGCGGAAATCGAAACACACTTTCTCAAATCTGATTTCCCTCCCACAGGCCTGGGCGAACCTGCGCTGCCTCCGCTGCTGCCGGCAGTGTGCAACGCGATCTTTGCGGTCACGGGGAAGCGAATTCGTTCCCTGCCACTGTCGAAGCACGGTTTTAGTTGGGCTTAGAGTTTCCTGTCAATGAAGAAACTACAGCGCCTTATCGCGGTTTGTGCAGTTGTTAGCGGACTCAGTCTTTCTGCTGCTTTGGCTGCTTCGACGCAATTCATCGGAAAGAATTAGCCACGGATTAACGCGGATTAGCGCGGATCAGATCAATCAGAAGCGGCCGTTGCAGAACCCCGAGCGGTAGCGAGGGGATGCTGCCGCTCAAGTTGAGTTTATGATCCGGTCGCTATCTCGCTCCCGGTTCTGTAACTTCTGTCGCCCGCTTCTGATTCTTTTATGGGTCGCGAGTGCCGTCATTGACAACCTAATGAGTCAGGACTACGGTTAGCGCGCTTTCCGAACCCCCTGCACTGGAGACTTTCATGAAAAGACAAATTGTTTTTGCCGATCATCAGCCGGATCGGCGACCGAGCGTTCGTCACGAGCACACACAGAAAACCAGACTTGTGCTTGCCGGTTGCCTTGCGCTGCTTACTTTTGCATTGGCCTGCCAGCCGCAGGCGCCGCCGGACACTCGAGCCGCGGTTGCGACCGCTCTGAAAGAGCTGGACGACCAATGGTCTAAAGCTGCAGGAGCTAAAGACCTCGACAAAACAGTCTCCTACTACGCTGATGATGCCATCGTGTTGCCGACGAACGCTCCGGCCGCGACCACAAAGGATGCAATTAGAGGCGTCTGGAAAGACATGATTACGAACCCCGGCTTTGCTGGAGGCTGGAAGGCGACCAGGGTGGAAGTCGCGCAGTCGGGAGAGCTGGCCTACTTGAGCGGAACGTATGAGCTGACTTTGAACGACGCCAGCGGCAAGCCGGTCAAAGACCGCGGCAAGTACGTCGAGGTCTGGAAGAAACAGGCCGATGGGACATGGAAAGCGACTGTTGACATTTGGAATTCCGACCTTCCGGCGCCGGCACCTCCCGAGAAAAAGTAGCCCGGAAAGAACTAGCCGCGGATTGGCGCGGAGCAGATCAATCAGAAGCGGCCGTTACAGAACTCAGAGCGGTAGCGAGGGGATGCTGCTACTCAAGCTGGGTTTATGATCCGGTCGCTACCCCGACCAGTCGGGTTCTGCAACTTCTGCCGCCACTTCGCGGGTGCCGGGAAATAAAATTTCACATGTTTTCCGGGGTGGCGTCTCGATTCATCGGGCTTACCTCCGGCTAATCTGTCAAGCCTATGGCGTGAAATCGCTCTCGGCCCAGGCTGGCGCCCGTTCGCCAGCCGGAGTATCTTTCACAGTGCATGTTGCCCGCCGCAAGAATTCACCGCGACGGTTACGCGCGGGAGTCGAATGCTATCGCGCTTCGTTCTCCAGCACGGACAGAATATTGCCCGCCGGATCTTTGAACCAGGCGATCTTGGGGCCTCCGTTCCGGTGAATGCCTTTTTCATCCGTCCTCATTTGCCCTTCGTATTTCTCAAAACGTACACCGGTTTTCATCAGCTCGTCGACGGCAGTCTCAATATCATCCACGAGAAAATTGAGCACCGTAAAAGTCGCGGGCTTATGGTTCGCTTTGGGATAAATGAATACGTCGGCGTCACCTGGATGAAGCTCCAACCCTTCGGACGATTCGGAGACTTTCAGGATACTTTGCTTGTCTTGAACATAAGGTTACCTCCTATGCTTTGATAATCGACTCGTTAAGAAAGTTCATCCGAATGAGATTACATTTTGCTTCTGGATTCCCCTCGCGGTGACTTTTGTCGCACGGTTTGATTCTATTTTCCGCTGTCCATGTGCCAGCCGGGATTTACCCATTGGCCCGCCAGGCGCGAAGAGCAAAAAACGCCCGGGCTCACCCAGAGTAAAGGCCGGCATGGGAAATGACTAGCCGGGCAAAGTAGGTTTCACCTATAGAATCACGATACTCTTTTGGTTTGATTCATTTGCCCCAGGTACTGCTAGAATTCTTTGACGGCAGGACGAGTTCGAAATAATTTCTTATGATTCGTGCGCAGCATTTGATTCGCGGACCTCACCTATCGATCTGGCGATTGGATCATCAGCCGGACGCCGACCATCGCGATCCTGAAGAGGAGATGTGCTCCAATTATGCCGTTAACTTTGTCGAAGCAGGTTCATTCGGTCTTGCCGTTAGAGACACGCACGGCCGTCTTTCGGCCGGGTATGTTTTTCTCAGCCAACCCGGGGCTGTTCACCGCTACACTCATCACGAAAGAGTACCCTCGGATGTTTGCGTGTCGGTGAAATATTCCGGCGCTTTGGCTGAGCAGATTTCGCAGAGCGATCAGCGGTTGCCGCTGGTCATTGAGCCTACCAATCGGCTTGCCTTTCTGAAGTTG
>WNGL01021673.1_pt1 | contig 11060 bp, 10 predicted proteins | sample 5400591 | NCBI WGS metagenome assembly WNGL01 (sample SAMN13153377, study PRJNA577476) | soil metagenome | isolation source: 80 cm soil or saprolite under Garry oak tree replicate 1 | place: USA:California | collected 2016-06-15
CCAACATCGCGATTGTTGGCGTGAGTGTAATCGTGTTAACGGGCTTCTGGGTGGCCACGCGACTCCAATTCGCGATCTCCGACAAGCAGTTCCTGAGGTCGATGATACCGCACCACGGTAGCGCGATCCTGATGTGCAAACGCGCTCCGATTCAGGATATGGACATCAAGCGTCTTTGCCAGGAGATCATCTCCGGCCAGCAGGCAGAAATCGACCAGATGAAGGCAAAGTTGCGCGATCTGAACCGGTCATGATCGCACAATTAAAAACAGTCCTTGCTGCCGCGACCGCGACGCTCCTAGTAGCGACGCCACAACTCGAAGCGCAGAGCATCTCCTCTGACATAGCTGCTTCCTTCGATTCAGCCCAACGGCGCGTGCCAATGTTGACACGCACTGACGCCGCTGGCCTGCTGGCGGTATCAGCAGTCGTTCTAGCGCTAATGCCCAATGACCGATCAATTGCTGTTGCGTTCCAGCGATCAAGCGTTCAGTCCAATAGCACTCTGAAAGGTGCGGCGAACGTCTTTGACGCGGTTGCCGATCCAGGCGTACTAGTCTTCAGCGCGGCAACCTATTTTCTGGGGCTCGCCAAACATTCGCTGCCAGTCGCGTCTCTCGGGATGCACGCTGGAGAAGCGATCGTTTTGGGTGGCGTGATAAGTGAGGTCATGAAGGGCTCGTTCGGTCGTGCCCGCCCGTTAGTCAGTCCGACTGATCCTCGTGATTTCCATTCCGGGAAAGGGTTCGGCAACGACGATTTCGGCTCGTTCCCATCGGCTGAAACGACGATCGCATTCGCGGCGGCGACTGCTGCGAGTCGGGAAGTCGGACGATCATGGCCGGGCGCATCGCGCTACGTGACCCCCGCGAGTTATTGCGCCGCGACGCTCGTCGGTTTCGCGCGGCTCTACAAGAACCAGCACTGGGCGAGCGATGTGGCCGCCGGAGCGGGTGTCGGAACTATGAGCGGAATCCTGTTCGACAGGTACAACCGCAAATATCCGAGCAACATCTTCAATCGGGTTTTCCTGCCCCGTTCGATTGTCCCCGCTCAGGGCAAGCTTACCGTCGAATGGCTTCTGCCACTGCAATAACGCTCCGAAGGCCATGAACCAGGACACACTCAGCGACATCGCAAGGGCCGGGCAGTCGAGCACGGGCTCCATCGACTACACGCTGTTCAGAGTCATCAATGGCATGGCTGGCCGGAGTCACACGCTCGACGTAGTCATGATCTCGCTCGCAAAGTACTCACCGCTCGTCTACGCGGTCGCTCTCGCGTTGCTCTGGCTGACGTGGAAGCCAAGGAATCAGCGCGCCGCCCTTTTTGCCGGAATTTCAGCTCTTGTCGCGCTCGGGTTGGGTCAGATCGTGGGTTACGCGATTCCAAGAGATCGGCCTTATCTGTCGCATCACGTCGCGCTTCTGATAACGCACTCCCCGGACACTTCCTTCCCAAGCGATCACACAACGCTTGCTTTCGCTGTTGCCGTCGCGGTTTGGCAGTTCAATCGACGAGCAGGAATCGCTCTTCTGATTTTTGGTGTGCTTGTCGCTATGGCGCGCGTTTTTGTCGGCGCTCACTACCCTGGTGACGTGATCGGGGGTGCCGTGCTCGGCTCAATCACCAGCCTCTTCATTCTGAGGCTGATTGAAGTGCCAGTCATGCGCCGAGGAGTCGAGCGGTGTTTCGAGTTGCTAGGTCGTATTCGGCTCGCGTCCGCGCACGACCTCGAGTCCTGAAATACAGGCCGAAAGCCACAGCAATCCTGCAGCGTACCCGGCAATGACATCGCTGAAGTAGTGAACTCCGAGGTAGAGCCGGCTAAAGCCAATCGCGATTACCAGCGCGCATGCAGTTGCGACGATAAGGACTCGCTGGCTTCGCTTCTTGACCACGCGCAACAAGAGATACGCCAGCATCCCGTATCCTATCAGGGATCCGAGCGCATGTCCGCTCGGAAAGCTGAAGGATTCTCCGTGAAGAAATTGGTCTGCGCCGATCGGGCGCGGACGTTGGATAACGTCTTTAAGCACGGTCGTGAGGACCGCAGCTCCGGCAAACGCAGCCGCCCAGCCGCTCATCAGGATCCACTGACGCCTGATCGCGAGAAACGCAGCGACCACGACACCAATGGCCGCCATCACGAGGGGAGAGCCCAGAACGCTAACTGCCGAAAAGATCTTGTCACCCAGGTCTGTTGCGTGACTCCGGAGAAGACGAAGAGCGGCGATGTCAAACGCTGTTAGCGGATCGTGATGGAGAACATCCTCCGTTACACCGCCAAACAACCAGAGACCGGCCACGCTAATGAGCAGGCCAATGGTTAAATGGAGGCCGAGATATTCGCCGTGAGCAAACCGAGCGGCGATGAAAGTCCAGAGTCTGGGATATCCTTCGCGAACTCGCCTCAGACCAGCCGAGGCCAGCACGTGCTGGTGAATTCGATCTGCTCGCTGCCTGACTAGATCTTCATTCGTTCTAAACCAGCGCCAGGCGAGGAGCAGCGCGACAAACAGGGTCGCAAGAAGAGCGAGTGCCAGGCTTGCCTGACCGAGGTAGCGCTCGAGTGTCGGCAGGCTGCGCCCGAAGAAGTAGCCCAGCAATCCGAAGAACGTTGCCCACACGATGCCACCAGAGGCATTGTAGGCGGTGAACTCGCCGTAGCGCATCGACCCCAGTCCGGCGAGCACCGCTGCCCAACTTCTCAGTAGCGCGATGAATCGGCCGATGAATACGGTCTTCCCGCCGTGCCTTTCGAAGAATCTTTCGGCTCTCGCCAGGTGCTCTTCGTTGAGTCGAAGCTTCCTCCCGTAATGCAGAACGAACGCTCTTCCGCCTTTTCGACCGATCCAATAGTAGCCGTAAGTAGCTACCAGGCCGGAAATCGTTTCACTCATCTACGTGTGTCTTGGGGCAACTGGGGATTTTCTTCAGCGTGGTTGCAGGCCGTGCGTCGATCACTTCGGCGTGCTCCTGACAATCCGCCCGAGCGCCGCGATGAGCGTGAGGTCTGTTTCTGGAAGCCACTCGACCAGTCGGCGCACGGTTTTCTGAAACCACTCCGTGTCAACCGCGCCGCGTTCAACCGCTTTCGCGCGCTCGACTCTTAGCTCATCACCGAGCTGTTGTAGATACGGCGTCGCCACTTCGCCGCCGATCGCTGTCATTCCGACGTTCATAGATTTCTGAACCTCTGCGATCGCCGCGTCGAAAGCTGACTCCAGCTCAGAAATCTTTCCCACCGTTGTTCTCCGATACTGATCCGTGGAAACGGCTGTGTAAGTAAGTGACTACTTGCATCCCGAGCCCGGACCCGATAGTATCCCCGCCATGAATCGCAGATCTGAAATTCTCTCCGCAGCCGCCGAAGTCTTCGCCCAACATGGGTTCCGTGGTTCTACCACTCGGCGTATTGCCGATGCCGCAGGAGTGAACGAGATCACCATCTTTCGCCAGTTCGGGTCGAAGGAAGCGCTGATCCGTGAAGCAATGCAACACCTTACGCAATCGGCCGGCCTGATGATTCTGCCGGATGTCCCGGGCGACCCCGAGAGCGAGCTGACCGAATGGAGCGAGTCGTTCTTCCAACATTTGAGACTTCGGAGCTCGATTATCCGTAAGACAATGAGTGAGCTCGAAGAGCGACCCGAAATGTCTGAATGTGCCAGCGAAGTTCCGAGACGTGCATCGAACGATCTCTGCGTCTACCTCGCCGCTTTGAAGCGGCAAGGCAGAATCAAGGCAGAGTTCGATCCCAAGACGGCGGCGTCAATGCTGATGGGGACTATCTTCGCCGATGCGATGGGGCGCGATATGATGCCCGACATTTACCCACCCGAGAAAAAGGCGGCGGAGATGTACACTCAGCTGCTGCTTCGCGCCCTCGGTGTCGAAAACAGCTCACACAAAGCGACGAATAAGCAGACCAAACGATCGAAACAACTTTCAGCCTGAACAGTGTCTTCCAGAAAAAATCAAGGCCGCGCCACCAGGCTCGGCGAATTCCTGAGAATTCTCTTTGCGCTCGTGGGTGTGGTCACCCCCGCGGTCGCGCGCGCACAGGTGGTTCCCACCCAGCCGTCGGATCCGCATCGCGCGCGCTGGAGTACAGCGTGCCGAAGGGCAACAGTACCAGGCGCGCAGCCTGAGACTGCCGCAGCTCAATGGATCGGCGAGCTATGCTCGCACCCTTGCGTCACAGTTCTCGAACATCGGTGGCGGACAAGCGGTCGACACGACCAAGCCCGCACCGCCACCAGCGCCGTGCGACCAGTACCTTCGCGATGCCACAGCGACAACCGCTGAACGACTGGCAGGACTCGAGGATGCATCTCGCTGCGGGCTGGGAGGAAACCCTTTCTCCTCTTTCGGCAGCCTCGGCTTCGGTGCGAAGAACCAGTACAACCTCGGCCTCTCCTTCTCGCAGAATCTGTTTGCGGGCGGACGCATTGCCGCGCAGAATGCGGTCGCGGATGCGGGACGTCGCTCCGCAGACATAGAGTTCACCGCGCAGCGCGCGCAGCTCCGTCTCGACGTGACGCAGGCGTACTTCGACGCTGCGCTCGCGGACAGACTGGTGGCGCTTGCAGAATCGTCGGCGGTTCAGACTGAGAACGTGCTGAGGCAGACGCGCCTTGCGCGCACTGTTGGCAATGTCTCAGAGTTCGAGCTATTGCGTGCACAGGTCTCGAGCGCGAATCAGCGGCCGATCGTGATCCAACGCCAGAGCGATCGTGAAGTTGCTTACCTGAGATTGAAGCAGCTGCTCAACGTTCCGCTCGATGCTCCGGTGCAGTTGACCACTCCCGTCGATGATTCGACGGCGACAAATGCTGCGCTCGCGAACATCGGAGTCAGCGCCGACACGGCTGCGATCGATCGAGCGACGGTGAGGCAAGCGGCCGAAGCCATCGATGCACAGCGCGGACTTCTGAGAGTCGCGAAAGCGCAGAGATTTCCGACGCTTGCCTTGACGTCGCAGTACGGAAAAGTGGCGTTCCCGCTGAACGGGTTTCCTCAGTCCGGGGATTTCCGGACAAACTGGACGATCGGCGTTGCATCGCAGATCCCGCTCTTCACTGGCGGTCGCATCAAAGGCGATCAGCTAGTGGCGGAAGCTAATGTCCACGAAGCGCAGGCGCGGTACGATCAGCTTCGGGAATTTGCGGCGCTCGATTCCCGGGTCACGATCAACAATCTTCTGCAGGCGCGCGCGGCATGGCAGGCGAGCCAGGGTACAGCCGAGCAGGCGGCACGCGCGTACTCGATCGCCGAGGTGCGTTACAAGGAAGGAATCTCGACGCAAATCGAGCTGAACGACGCCAGAATTCTATTGGAGCAAGCAGTTGCCAATCGCGCATTGGCAGCGAGAAATCTGCAGGTTGCGCGTGTAAAGCTGGCCCTCCTTCCGAATCTTCCGCTACAGACAACCGGCTTCACGCAGACGGGGGCTCAGGCGCAAACACAGTCCGCGGCGACACAGCAATCGCAACCACCACAGAGCACTCCGTCTACGCAGGCGGCGCAACAGCAGGCGCAAGGACAGCAGCAACAGACCGGCATTCCACCACAGTAATAGTAACGACGAGAATCATATGAAGAAAATCAGTTCCAGGACTTACAAAATCGCCGGCGGGATAGCGGTCGTTCTTCTTGCGCTCTTTGCGATTCTTGCCCGCAGCAAGAGTGACAACGCTTCCGCAGCGGAGACGACAAAAACGGAGACCATGGTAGTGGGACCGGAGAACATCGCCGTAGCAACCACCGGATCGATCATGGCAGGTCCATCGATCTCGGGGACACTCGAGCCCGAGCGTGAAGCAGTTCTTCGTGCTCAGGTCCAGGGCAGTGTTCTTCAGACTTATGCCGATCAGGGTCAGGCAGTCAGCGCTGGAACCGTGTTGGCTCGCATCGATGCGACTGGGATTCAGGACGCGTACAACTCAGCACGTGTGGGCGTAGTTGCCGCGCGCAACGCCGCGGACATCGCGGCGCGTGACCTCGCGCGGAACGAGAAGCTGCTCGCCGCCGGCGCGATCGCCGAGCGCGATATCGAGCAGTCCCGTCGCGCATCGATCGCTGCGCAGGCCGCGCTCGAAGATGCCAACTCGAGACTGGCAACCGCGCAGAAACAATTCCGCAGCACGACTGTTACAGCGCCGTTTGGCGGAATCGTTAGCGAACGGCCGGTGTCACCGGGTGACGTCGTGCAGCCGGGCGCTGCGCTGTTCACCGTCGTCGATCCGTCTAGCATGAGACTCGAGGCATCAGTCCCGGCAGAGCAGCTGTCGCTGATTCGTGTCGGTGTGCCGGTGGTGTTCACGGTCAGTGGTTATCCCGGCCGCGAGTTTGTCGGGCACATCACCAGGATCAACCCGACCGCCGATCCAACCACGCGTCAGGTGCGCATCTATGTCTCGATTCCGAATGCAGGACGTGCACTCGTCGGCGGATTGTTTGCGAATGGCAGGATGTCGAGCGCGACCAAGACCGGACTCGTGATCCCAGTGTCGGCTGTGGATGTGCGGGGAACGGCACCGTATGTGATGCGCGTGAAAGGTGGCAAGGCGGAAAAAGTAGAGGTGCAGGTTGGTCTGACCGACAAGGCCGCTGAGACGATCGAAGTCTTGTCCGGTCTACAGTCCGGCGACACGTTGCTTCTCGGAGCGGCACAGGGAATTACTCCGGGAACGCTCGTGCGGATCTCGGCGCCGGCAGCGCAACCTGCGCCGGGTTCGGCAGGAGCAAGCGGCCAGAGTCGGGGGAGCTGATTTATGGTTATTTCAGATTTCGCGATCAAGCGTCCAATGATCACCATCGTCTCGATGGTGGCATTGGTCGTATTCGGACTCTTTGCACTCTGGCGTCTGCAGGTCGACGAGTTCCCCGACATTCAGCAGCCGGTGGTGCTCACCTTCATTCCCTATCCCGGTGCATCTCCAGAGGGCGTGGAGCGGGAAGTTCTCAAGCCCGTTGAAGACGCGATCAAGGGAATCTCCGGCGTCGACAAGATTTACGGCACCGCGGGAGACGGGTACGCGCAGATCATCACGCTCTTCCTGTTCGAGAAAGATCCGCAGATAGCGACGCAGGATATTCGCGACGCGATCTCCGGAATTCGCGAAGATCTGCCGCCCGAAATGAAGGAGCCCGTTTTACAGCGATTCGATCCGGCGGACCAGCCGATCGTCTCGATGACGATTGCTTCGCCGACGATGTCTCCGGCGCAGCTGACGCGACTGACCGACCCCGACATCACCAGCAAGCTGCGCGGAATTCCTGGCATCGCGCAGGTTCAGCTCGTCGGCGGCGTGAAGCGCGAGATGACGATTCAGCTCAGACCGCAGGCGCTGCAAGCGGCGGGGATCGGCGTCGGCCAGGTAGTTCAAGCGCTGCAGGCACAAAACCTTGCTGCGCCGGTCGGACGTCTCAACGGAAATCTCGACGAGCGCACGATTCGTCTGCAGGGACGCCTAGAGGGTCCGCAGGATTTCATGAACCTCGTTGTAGCAGAGCGCAGTGGTCAGATCGTGCGACTTGGACAGGTCGCCGACGCAATCGACGGAACACAGGAGCAGCGCTCGCTTGCGCTTTACAACGGAGTCGAGGCCGTCGGAATCAACATCGTGAAATCGAAGGGCTACAGCACGACGGATGTCAGCGCCAAGGTTCGTAAAAAAGTCGAGGACATTCAAAAAACGCTGCCGCCCGGAGTGAAGATCGACATCGTGAAGGACGCTGGTCAGAGAGTGAGCGCTTCGGTGCGTAACGTCGAGGAGGCGCTTCTGATCGGAGCGATGCTCACGGTTCTCGTCGTGTTCGTATTCCTGAATTCGTGGAGATCGACTGTCATCACCGGTCTGGCGCTGCCGGTTTCCGTGCTGGCGTCGTTCATCGCGGTGTGGGCATTTGGATTCACGCTCAACACGATGTCGCTGCTCGGTCTCTCGCTGGCGATCGGAATTCTGATCGATGACGCGATTGTGGTGCGCGAGAACATCGTGCGCCACATCGAGATGGGCAAAGATCACATGACGGCGTCGCACGAGGGCACTGACGAGATCGGACTCGCGGTTGCTGCGACGACGTTCTCGATCGTAGCCGTATTCGTTCCAGTCGCTTTCATGTACGGAGTAGCGGGCCAATGGTTCAAGCCGTTCGCTCTAACGATCGCCGCAGCAGTGCTCGTCTCCCTGCTCGTGTCTTTCTCGCTCGACCCAATGCTCTCGGCGTACTGGGCCGACCCGCAGGTCGAGGCAGGTGAGCGACGGAATCCAATCGCGCACGCGCTCGAGAAGTTCAATAAATGGTTCAACGGGATGGCGATCCGTTACAAGGGATTGATCGCCTGGGCACTCGATCACAGGGTCGCGATGGTGTTGATCGCCATTGGCTCCTTCATCGGCGCGCTCGCGCTGCCAGCAGTTGGGCTCGTTGGTGCCAGCTTCTTCGGCTCCGAGGATCAGTCCGAGGTCAACATCTCACTGGAGACACCGCCCGGTTCGAACCTCGCGTACACTCGTATCAAAGCAGAAGAGGCCGCGCGGATGGCGCGCACACACAAGGAAGTCCGTTTCACGTACACAACGCTCGGCGGCACAACCGGGGACGTGAACGTCGGCAACATCTACGTGCGAATGATCCCTAAAGCCGATCGCAGGATCGGCGCCGAAGATTTCGGCCGACAGTTGCGTCAGGAGGTCGGACACATCGGCGGCGCGACGATGTCGGTGTTCACCAATGATTTCCAGGGCGCGCAGAAGCAGATCCAGATCGAGCTGCGCGGTGGCTCGGCGCAGCAACTGACCAGTGCGGCCGAAGCAATCGCCGAGCAGGTTAAGCAGGTCAAGGGAGCGGTGGACGTGGGCTTGTCGACGAAGGGCCAGAAACCTGAGCTCAACGTCGAGCTGAATCGTGGGCTCGCCGGGACGATTGGCGTGACCGTTGGTCAGGTTGCGCAAGCACTGCGTCCTGCGTTCGCCGGGATCAAGGCTGGTGACTGGGTCGACCCGAGCGACGAGACACGTGAAGTGAATGTTCGTCTCGCGCCGGAAGCGAGACAGCGCGCCGCTGATCTCGAGCAGTTGCCTCTCGTCGTCACCGGACCTGATGGCCAGCCGCGCACTTTGCCTCTCGGGCAGATTGCGACGATCACGCAAGGACTTGGTCCGGCGCAGATCACACATCTTGATGGCGATCTGGTCGTGACAGTTCAGGCGAACACGTCCAATCGTCCGTTAACTGAAGTTATGAGGGACATCAACGCGCGCATCGCGAAGCTCACGCTGCCGCAGGCAGTTCACATCACGGAGGGCGGTGAAACGGAGTCTCAGGCAGAAGTCTTTGGGCGCATCTTCGCGGCGCTCGGCATCGCAGTGGTACTGATGTATCTGATCCTGGTGATGCAGTTCGGATCTTTCCTCGAGCCGCTGGCGATCATGATCTCGCTGCCGCTCTCGCTCATCGGCGTCATGCTCGCGCTCATGTTCACGGGCACCACCATCAACATCATGAGCCTGATCGGAGTGATTCTGTTGATGGGTATCGTTGCGAAGAATGCGATTCTGCTCATCGACTTCGCAAAGTGGGCACGCGAGAAGGAAGGCCTGCCGCGGCGTGAAGCGCTGATTCAGGCAGGCGCGATTCGTCTGCGTCCGATTCTGATGACTACGCTGGCATTGATCGCGGGCATGATTCCAGTTGCGCTGGGAATTGGAGAGGGCGCAGAGTTCCGTGCGCCGCTCGGCCGCGCGGTGATCGGCGGTGTCATCACTTCTACGTTGCTGACACTCGTGGTGATCCCGACGTTCTACGAGATCCTCGACGAGTGGAGAGAATGGGTATTCAGGAAGTTCGGGGTGTACAAACGTCGCACTGCTGAACACCCGATACCAGGCGCGGCCCGATCTGCGACGAGTGGAGAGAGGCTGGAGAAGCTGGCGTGACAGCGCGCCTCATCATGTGGAACCTCGTGACGCTCGAGGGTTTCTTCGAGGGACCGAAGAAGTGGGATCTCGACTGGCACGAGTACGTGTGGGGCGATGAGTTGGAGCAGCTCTCGCTGGAACAGGGGGAAACGGCGGACGCGCTGCTGTTTGGCCGGGTTACGTACGAGGGAATGGCTGCTTACTGGCCCAGCGCAAAGGGCGAAGTGGCCGATTGGATGAACAGTGTTCCGAAGGTGGTGTTCTCGAGGACGCTCGCCAAAGCCGATTGGAACAACACCCGACTGGTGCGAGGCAACGCGGATGAGGAAGTCGCCAGGCTCAAGACGGCCTCAGGAAAAAATCTCTATGTCTTCGGAAGCGCGGATCTATCGGCGAGCCTGATGCAACGCGACCTGTTCGACGAGTATCGTTTGTGTGTAGTCCCGGTGGTGCTCGGAGCGGGAACACCGCTTTTCAAACCGAGCACCGAACCCAAGCGGATGAAGCTGCGGGAGTCGCGCAAGCTAAAAACCGGCGGAGTAATCATGTACTGTGAGCCTGATCGGGGTTGACGCCGCGCTAACGCCTTGGTCGCGAAAGGAGAAAAGGATTCATGCGGAGATTAGTTGTCTTTAACTCGGTGACGCTCGACGGCTACTTCGCGGGCAAAGACGGTGACCTCAGTTGGGCTCACAAGGATGATCCAGAGTGGAATGCATTCGTCGCCGAAAATGCGAGCGGCGACGGCACGCTATTGTTCGGCCGCGTCACCTATGAGATGATGCGAATGTCGTGCTAAGTTACGAGCCGACAACCGCTGGAGCGTAGAATCATGACACTGACCAATGAACAGCAGCGCTATATCGAACGTCGACTGCGTGACGAGCGCGAGCGGGCGATTCAGTTATTGAACGACATCGTCGCCGACCGTTCGGCCGAGAGTCAGCAGGAAGAGACGGGTGATCTGACGCTCATGCCGTATCATCCAGCGGACCTCGGGACTGACACGATGGATGAGGAGCTCGATGCGTCGAATGCCACGCGCGTGTCGCGCGAGCTGACAGAAATCGACGCTGCTCTGGATCGACTCTACAAGCAGCCCGAGCGGTTCGGAGTCTGTGAGGATAC
>WNGL01033852.1_pt1 | contig 11060 bp, 3 predicted proteins | sample 5400591 | NCBI WGS metagenome assembly WNGL01 (sample SAMN13153377, study PRJNA577476) | soil metagenome | isolation source: 80 cm soil or saprolite under Garry oak tree replicate 1 | place: USA:California | collected 2016-06-15
AAATACCACGCGAGCGGGTTCGACGAGGCGCAGAACGATCGGTTCAACGCGAATCGCTACTTCAACAGTTCGCGCGGGCTCGCCAAGCCGAGAGTGCGACAGCACGATTTCGGCTTCAACGCAGGCGGTCCGCTCGTCCCGGTCGACAAGTGGCGCGACAAGATGTTCCTCTTCATCAACTACGAAGAGCAGTGGCTGCCCCTGACACAGACGCGGAGCAACACGATTCTGACCGAGGAAGCCAGACAGGGCATCTTTCGGTACCAGACAGCCGCGGGCGAACAGCGCACGGTGAATCTCTACAGCATCGCCGCGGCGAGCGGTTTTCAGTCCACCCCCGACCCGCTGATCGCCGCCATCCTCGCCAAGGAAGCCACCGCGCGTTCGCTCGGCGCCGCCTCGACGAACAACCTGCGGACCGACACGCTCTCGTGGGTGCAGCCGCAGACGCAGGTGAACTACTACCCCACCGCGCGGGCCGACTATCAGATCACACCGAAGCTGTCGTGGATGGGCAGCTGGAATTTGTATCGGCAGGACGCGCGCGGACGGCCGCAGTGGCCGTTCCCCGATCAGCCGATTCAGCTCGACACGTTCCATAGCTCGTGGTGGATCACGTCGACGGGCCTCAACTGGCAGGCGAAATCGAACCTGTTCAACGAATTCCGCTTCGGCGTGCAGCACAGCGGCGACGACACCCCGCACCGCGAGTTCAACGACTACAAGTTGAACGGCATGGCCAATACCGGATTGCCGCTGCGCGTGACATTCCCAGGCCAGTTAGTAGGCTCAGCCACCGGATTGGTGGCAATCTCGGCGGATAACTCGCCGATCACAGGACGCCACTATATCCAGACGCTGTACGACACCGCGACGTGGCTGAAAGGCAGCCACACGGTCAAGTTCGGCGCCAACTACCGCCAGACGACGTGGCACGACACGTCGTTCGACGGGACGGGATCCGGCGGATTCCTGGGCCTGCCTCGCTACACACTGGGGTCACCTTCGGGCGACCCAGCTGCTGCGACCTTTAATTCGACGACCATTCCGGGACTTCAGTCCGCCGACCAGGCCACCGCGCTGGCGTTGTGGGCAATGCTGACCGGACGCGTTTCGCAGGTCGTCACCGGCAAGGTCGTCGATCCGGCCACGCTGCAGTACTCGAACACGGTGTATCGCGAGAACTGGACGTCGGCGCACTTCTTCGGCGTCTTCGCGCAGGACTCGTGGCGCATGAAGCCGAACTTCACGCTGAACTACGGTATGCGCTGGGAAGTCGACGCGGCGCCGTACAATCATCTCGGTATCGCCGTCTTCCCCAACTACGCCAACCTGCTCGGTCCGTCGACCGCGCTCTTCCAGCCGGGCGTGCTGAACGGGATCGCCAACCCGACGATGCACCGCGGCAAGTACGCGGCGGGGACCGACTATTTCAATCCCGCGCCGCGGGTCGGCTTCGCGTGGACCCCGCATTTCAGCGACAAGTCCTGGGCCAGCCGGATTCTCGGCTCGACCAACGAGACGGTCATCCGCGGCAGCTACGACGTCACCTACTACGACGAGGGCACGAACATGTTCTCGTCGACGGCGGGGAACAATCCGGGCCAGTCGCAGCAGCTGCTGCTCTCGCCGGGCATCGGCTTCGTGCCCGGATCGCTGACGCTGCAGTCCGCGCTGCCGCCATTCGTGGCCTTCCCGCTCACCTACCAGGACGTCTGGCCGCAGTCGGACTTCACCTTCGGGACTACCGGGTTCTCGACGATGAAGGACAACCTCAAGATGCCCTACGTGCAGTCGTGGAACATCGGCGTGCAGCGGGAGATCTCGAAGAGCATGGTCGTCGAGGCGCGTTATCTCGGCAACCGCGGCAGCAACGTGTGGCGGACCTACAACATCAACGAGGTCAACACCATCGAAAACGGTTTCGCCAGCGAGTTCAAGAACGCGCAGAGGAACCTCACCGTCAATCAGGCCAATGGCCTCAGCGGGTTCGCGAACAATGGACTTCCCGGTCAGGCGCCGCTGCCGATCTTCGACGCGGTGTTTGGCGCGCGCGGGTCGCAGCCGGCGCTCCCGGCCTCGCAGGGCTACACGAACGGCACGTTTATAAACAACCTGACGCAGGGTGAAGCGGGCCGCCTGGCGCAGAGCCTCGCCAGCAACATCAACTACGCCTGCCGTCTCTATGGCAGTACATTCGGCCCGTGCGCCACACGCGGCTACGACGCGGCAGGGTCGTATCCAATCAACTTCTGGTATGCCAATCCGTTCGCAACGGGCGGCTCGCTCAATCTCGTCGACGACGGTTCTTACACGCGCTACAACGCGATGCAGCTGCAGCTGCGCCGCCGCTACGCGCAGGGCGTGACCGCCACGGTGAACTACACGCGCGGCTACAACAAGGCCGACATCTGGGCCGACAACGCCACGCAGAGCGCCAACTACTCTACGTTGCGCGACAAGAAGCGGAACTACGGACCGTCGCCGTTCGACGTGCGCAACGTCCTGCAGGCGTACGGGACGTACGATCTGCCGTTCGGCAAGGACCGCCACTTCAACCTGGGCAATCGGGTTCTGAACGCCGTCGTCGGCGATTGGGTCATCGGCGGCATTCTGACCGCGCAGTCCGGTTCGCCGTTTCGGTTGTCGAGCGGCCGCCAGACCCTCAATCAGGAAGACGCGGGCGTCGTGCTCGCGCCTGGCGTCACGGTCAAGGACATCCAGAACCTGATCGGCGTCGTCCCGGGCCCCGGACTGAATCGCTACTTTATCGATCCGAAAATCATCGGATCGGATGGACGCGCAAACCCCGCCTATCTGCTCCCGCCAACGACGCCGGGCGAGCTCGGGCAGATTATTTACCTGCGCGGACCGGCAAGCTGGAACCTGGACGCATCATTGAACAAGTCGGTCCCGCTCACGTCGAACGGGGTGATGCTGACGATTCATCTCAACGTGCTGAACGCGCTGAACCATCCGGTGTGGGGCACAGGACTCGGCTTCCTGAACGATGCGAACATCACGAGCCAGACGTTCGGGCAGACCTCATCGCCGCTCAACAACGCGACGCCACGGCGGATCGTCATCAGGAGCGAGATCAAGTTCTAGCCGCAACGGGCTGGAAGCAACACGAAGCCCCGGAGGCGTCCTCCCGCACCTCCAGGGTTTTCGTGTGTACCTGCATTGTCGATTTCCGATTGCAGATTGGCGATTCACGAATTGACGATTTGCGATTGCCGATCGACGGAATGACGATGGTCGATTGGCGCGCCAATCGACAATTAACAGTCCGTCAATCGACAATCCTCAATCGGCAATCTGCAGTCGCCAATCGCCAATCCGTTAGCGTTTGACCACCCGCAGTCCGAAGACGGCGGCGATGTCGTTCCCGCCGGTGGCCTGGAAGCGAACGGTGACCTTCTGCCTGCCCTGCACCGCGCTCGCGGGCAGCGGGTACTCGCGATCGACGTAGCGCGACTCGCTGCTGATCTCGAACCGCTCCTGCGCGATCGGCTGGCCGTCGACGAGGATATCGAACGTCCGCGGACGCCGGCTGTCGGCGTGATAGGTCACGATGAGCGCGTTGGGCTTGCTTGGATCGACGGCCAGGTCGAACGAGAACCAGCCGCGTCCTCCGCGGCCGGGACGCCCGTCCGGTCCGCGCGCGACGACCGTGTTTTCTCCCTGCTCATTGAAGTCGCGCTCGGTCTGCATCTCGCCCGGCTGAACGGCTGCGACCGTGGCAGCCTCGAGCTTCCGCTGGCGCTCGTGCTCGGCGGCGAGCTCCGCGGCCTTTTTGTCCCACTCGACCGGCGTATAGAGATCGAAGTACGCCATATAGAGGTGGCGCTGCAGCCGGTAGAACGGCGAGAGTTCGATGTCGTGGCTCTTTCCAACGCCGTCGGTCCGGAACGTACCCGGCTTGTCGGCGACCGGCTTCAACCAGTCGGCCGGATTACGGCTCGTGCTGACGATGGCGGGCACGTCCACCGGCGACACTGGCGGCGCGCCTCGTCCGCTCCGCGCGGGCTCTGGTCCCAGATCGCCTGCCATGACGAGCGGGCCCCACATGATCGCCGCCCGGCGCGGATTGTCAGCCAGCGGCTCGAGATGCAGGGCCTTCGGCAACGTCATTGCGATGGTGTCTCCGTTCTTCCACGTGCGCGTGAGTCCAACGTACGATCCGGGCGCGGGCACATCCTTGACGTCCTCGCCGTTGACCGCGACGGTGAAGCCCTGACCTGCCCATCTCGGACGCCGCATCGCCAGCGTGAATGTCTTCGGCGTCTTCGTCACGAGCGTCATCTTCGCCGCATCCCCTTCCGGGAACGTCGTGTCCAGCGTCACCTTCACGCCCTCGGCCGTCCAGTCCGCTGTCGACGGCGCGTAGAGGTTCACCCACAACGTGGGCGTCTGCGCGGCAGCGCCTTCCCCCCAGCCCGCGTAATAGATCCCGAAGCCATGCAGGGCGTGATTCTCCATTCCGGTCCCGACGCAACAGGTGAAGCTCTGGAACATGTTCTGGTATTCGCGGCGGACGCCCTGGCCCACGGGCACCATGTAGCAGGTGCTCCCGTCATTCGGATCCATCGATCCCAGCACGTGGTTGAAAAGCGCGCGCTCCTGGAACTCCGCATACTCGTCGTCTGGACGCAGCGCAAAGAGCTGCCGCGTCATCTTCAACATATTGTAGACGTTGCAGCTCTCGGCCGTCCGGCCGTCGATGATGTTGCCCAGGCGATCGGCCTCCCGGAAGTACTCGTCCTTGCCCTCTCCGCCCGTCGCAAAGGCGTGATGCTTGACCACCCGATCCCAGAAGAAGGCCGACGCGTAGCCGTCGGCGAGATTGCCGGTGTAAATGAACCGCGCGAGCGAACCGAGCACCTTCGGAATCGTCGCGTTCACGTGCAGGCCGTTCAAGTCGTCCTCGTGCTCCTTCAACGGGTCCATCACCAGGCGATGCTCGAGGTGATAGGACAGATCGAGCCAGCGCCGGTCGCCGGTGTCCGCGTAGAGATCCGCGAGCACTTCGTTCATGCCGCCGAACTCCGTGTTGAGCATCTTCTGTGTCTGGGCCTCATCGAGCCTGGAGAGAATGCTTTCGGCCCAGTGCGCGTACCCGCTCTCGATCTCGAGCGCTTTTCGATTACCTGTGTAGCGATAGGCATCGCGCAGACCTGCATATGTCTTGTGCAGCGTGTACCACGGCGACCACAGCCCGTTCAGATCGAAGCTGCCCGAGCGGATGTCGCCCTTCGCGACGTCCTGAAGGGCTTCCTCCGCGCCCAGGATGGCGCCGAGGTAGCCGTTCCGGTGAGCGTCCTGCACGATCTTCAGTTCGTCGACGATGTAGTCGGCGCGCTGCTTGAATCGAATGTCGCCGGTCGCGGCCCACATGTAGCTGACCGCGGAGAGGTAGTGCCCGTCGCTGCGTCGGCGATTTTGCGGGTCACGGGATGCAGCGTTGATGCAGCGAGCCGCGGTTTCTGCTGCATCACTGCACCAACCGACGCTACGGACCCTATTGCGAGAATTGCCGCTGTTCTCGATATTTGAAACATAGTTACCTCGATAGGCCTGTCACGGACGGATCTCGCGCAGAGCACGCAGAAACGCACAGAACGCTGAGCTCCGCGTCAGGCCTGGAACTACGCGCGAAGCGCGGCGCGCCTGACGTCCTGCCGTTCGATCCAAGACTCTGCGCATTCTGCTTTTCCGCGCTCTCTGCGCGAAATCGTACGTGACAGGCACTTCAACGACCCCGGACGATAGTTACGTGCGCAACCGCCGCACTCACCGGCAGCGTGACCGTCTTCGATTGAGCGCCGTCGACGCGATCGACCCGTTTGCCGTCGACGCTCACTTCGTACTCCCCGGCCGGCAGCCCCTCGATCGTCAAGCCGGTGTTGTGCGGACTGCCGGTGCGATTCTCCAGCGTGAACTGGATCCGCGAGAGATCGTCGCTGATGACGATGGGCTGTTCCTTCGCAAGGCCGTCGTGATCGAGTTCCAGGTGCAGCCGCTGGTTGTCGCGGACGACATGGAGCCGCGCGCGGAGGCCGTCCCGTGGAATCACGCGGACGCGGTTCCCAGAGCGCGTGAGCACTCCGCCATAGGCGATCTCTCCGAAGATCGGATCGCGAGTGACGATTGTCGCATGCGTGCGGATGGCCGCGCAGAAGCCGACGTCCTCCTCGGCGCTGTAATACCAGGCGCCGCGGGTCATGTTCTTCCCAATCCAGGCGCGTCCGATCGGCTCGGGCATGAATCCACCACCCGTCGCGCCGTCGTTATTCGCGCTCGGGAACCAGTACCCATAGCCGCTTTGCTTCGTTCCGGAGTTCACGAGCGCCCACGAGCTCAGTGACGACGCGTAACCGAGGCGCAGATACTCCGCCGGATCCGCGGCCGCATGAAGGCCGTAGTCGAGGATCGACCAGCCGCCCATTTGAGACATGTAGCTCAGAAGATAAGACAGGTTCCCGCGGTAATCGCTGCCCATCTGGTAATACGTCGTCTCGAGCCATCCGCGGTCCGCGACGTCCAACGCGAGCTGGAAATCCGTGAACGTCTTCGCCGCGTCAGGCGTGACGCTCTTCATCGTGTGGGTGCGGAGGTACTTCGCGAACGCGCCGGTGGACTCGAACCCGGTCGAATCGAACGCGAATTCCGAGCCGTAGAGATTCGGCGTGTGGTTGACGAACCGAGCGACCTTCCTCTCCCAGAACTCGCGCAGCTCGCGCGCCCGGTCGCTCCTGCCTTCGCGCTCCAGCGCATCGATGAGTTCGGGGATGAACGCTTCGTTCATCGTGCCGACGGCATCCGCGGACCACTGCTCGACCGCATTCGGCACCGTCCAGTAGGCGGCCGCTGTACGGTAGGCGCGCTCCAGGTATCCCGCGGCGTCCAAGTCCTTCACGGCCTCCGGATAGAACTTCGCGATCTGATACATCCGGAAATACAGCATCACGATGTGCGGATAGTCGTAGATCCGCCACACGTGCGCCTGCCCGTTTCGGCCCTCGTCCGCACTCGCGCGATTGGCTTTGAAGTTCGGAATGCCGTAGATGGCGTATGGGTACTTCTCACTCTCCGTCATCTGCATGCCGCCCCAGAGATACCTGCTGATGTACCGCTCGAGACTCGCGATTTCCGTCTGCTCGGGAAAGAAGACGTTCTTCGATGCCAGAAACGCCGGCCTCGCATTCCCGGCATCGTCATTTGCGTCGGTCAGCCAGGATGACAGATTGTCGCGATCCTCGGGCCCGCGCAGCACCTCGTTCTTCTGGTCCCAGTCCGCGTACACGCCGTAGTACCACTTCAACGGATCGAGATGCTGCTGATGATTGACGAGAAACGCCGCGCGTTTCCTGATGACGGTCTCCAGCGGCTCGGTCACGAAGAACTCGAGTGACATCCAGCGTCCGTCACCGTACTTGACCGTCAGCAGGTTCTCGCCGAGGCGTGAGAACGTCACCGCATATACGTTGGTCTTTCCAGGTACGGCCGCAATGCGGGTTGACGCCGGATGCTCCGCGGCAATCGTCGAGATCGCATTCCTGGTGCGGAGCGAAATCATGGCCGCAAGATCGGTCGGCACGACCATCCCCGGAGCGATCGCCGTATCGAACTTTCCTTCCGTGTAGAGAACCTCGCGCACGGCGGCGGTATCCTTCGCCCATTGGAATCGGAATGCATACGTCGTCATCGCGCCAGGACGGATGGTGAGCGTCGAGATTGGGAGGCGCCAGGTCCCTCCGGCGGCACGGGATGCGTCGCTGGCCGCGCGAGCATGGACGTATGGCGTAAACACACCGCCCGCGCTGTCGTAGTACTCGAACTTGGTCTGTCCCGCCGGCGTCATCACGAGGTAGGGGCCCACCGCGTTGCTCCGCTCCCAGTAGACCCACGATCCGTGGCCGGCGACGAACGCATGCCGCAGCAGCTTCTTCGTGTAGATCTCGCCGCGCCCTCCGGCTCGTTCCGCAAAGGCGAACGGCACCGCGAGATCGCCGATCTCCACCGGGCCCATACTGCGGTTCGCCAACGTCACGGTCCAGTCGAGCACGTCTTCATCCAGCCTGAAGGTCTCGGTCACGGCCAGATCGCGCGCGGGAACGATCGCTGGCGCCGGACCGACGCGCCACTCCGCGAGTGAGGCGTTTGCACCGGGCGCAAGGCGCACTTCAATTCTGAGCGCCATCGTCTTCACCGGGGCGAATTCAGCCTCGATGAATGCGTTCGGCTGCGTGCCGTATGGCGTGGTCCGCGAGACCTCTTTCCACTCGCGGCCGTCCTGATACAGAAGCCGCCACGATTGGGGTGGCGCGGTCCAGAAGACCTCGGTTCGCGAGATCTCCTCGTCGTCCGGAAACGTGTACTGCACCCACTGCGTCGCGCCGCGCGCGCCGTTCCACGTGAATGCCGGGATGTTCACCGCCGGCGGCACCAGCCCGTCGTTCAATCCCCGAAGGCCTGCGACCCCCGTGGCTGCGCTGCCCCAGGCTTTCGACGCGAGAGACGGTTCCAGGGCGCCGAGTGTGTACGTCACCTGGCGACGGTCCGAGGTCGCACCCTCCGTGAGCCGCAGGTCGCGCAGCTCCTTCCAGTCGCCGTGCGTGGAGGTGCGATAGCGGACGATGAGGCGTCCGAGGGCGCCGTTGGGCGCGATGTAGTCCGTGTCGGCGACGTCGGCCACACGCTTCAAGCTGGTGACGCCCGATGCGCCATATTGCAGCTGAAACGTGCGGCTTTCGAGTCGGTCCGCCCGGACGTCGGACGCGGCAAGCATCAGCGCGAGTGCGACCGCAGCCGCGGAACGCATCGCCGAGGCACGCGTGCGAATGTCCTGTCTCATGTAAACGCTTACAGACAGGACTAATCCTACAGGAATATCGTCTCCGGAGGACATGCGGTCCTCTTCGGATGACAGGTCAGTTGGCATCGCTCGCGGCGTTCGGCGGACTGCTGAACGCCTGCGGCGGCAGCCCGACATCTCCCGGCGGCAGTGGGACCCCACTGAGCGTCCTCAACGCGATGCGCGTCAACGGCGTCCTTTCTCTGACGATTGACGCGACCTCGCCGCTCGCGTCGGTGGGCGGGCTGGCGCTCATGCAATCCTCGGGCGCGGACTTTCTGGTCGGCCGGACGGCGCAGGATTCGTTCACGGTCCTCACTGCGACGTGCACCCATCAGGCGTGCACGATCAGCGGCTTCTCGGGATCGATTTATGTGTGCCCGTGCCACGGCTCCGAGTTCGATACGGCCGGACAGGTCGTGCGAGGCCCCGCGGCAGTCGCGCTTCGCCAGTTCGCATCACAGTTCAGCAATAACGTGCTGACGATTTCCGCGTGATGCGCGCCTGACCCGCCTTGTAAGCGATTACAATAAAGGGCGGGAGATCCCGCACATGCAGCTCAGACGCGTTCACGTGCTCGCTGGAGCGCTCGCCTGCTCCTCGTTTGTCCTGACCGCCGCCACACGTCCGGGTCAGCCGGCGAAAGCGCCGCCCTTCGACGCCGCTCAGGGCGGGCACGATTATCCCGTCCAACCGGTCCCCTTCACCGCGGTCCATCTGACCGACGTGTTCTGGGCGCCGCGAATTGAAACGAACCGGAAGGTCACCATCCCCGCCGCATTCGAGAAGTGCGAAGAGACGGGCCGCGTCAACAACTTCGAGCGCGCCGCGCAGGCGCTGCGCGGCGAACCGCACGACATGAAGGCCCCCGGCTATCCGTTCGACGACAGCGATCTCTACAAGGTGATCGAAGGCGCGTCGTACGTGCTCAGCGGTCAGCCGGATCCCAAACTCGACGCCTACGTCGACGGCATGATCGCCAAGATCGCCGCTGCGCAGGAGCCCGACGGCTACATCTACACGACCCGCACGATCGACCCCGCACATCCGCATCCGTGGGCCGGCAAGGAGCGATGGGTCAACGAGCGGAACGACAGCCACGAGCTGTATGACATGGGGCATCTTTTCGAGGCCGCCGCCGCGCATTACCAGGCCACCGGCAAGAAGACCTTCCTGAACGTCGCCACGAAGGCGGCCGACTTGCTCGTGAACACCTTCGGCCCCGGCAAGCGCACCATCTGGCCGGGCCATCAGATCACCGAGATGGGCCTCGTGAAGCTCTATCGCGTGACCGGCCGCGAACAGTACCTCACGCTCGCGAAGTTCCTGATCGATCAGCGCGGCCCCGACACCATCCCCACGGGCGAGACCGTCAATCCGCGCGGTCTCGACTACAACCAGGCGCAGCTGCGCGTCATCGATCAGACCGAGCCGGTCGGGCACGCCGTCCGCGCGATGTACATGTACTCCGGCATGGCCGACGTCGCGGCGCTCGAGGACGACGCGAAGATCAAGGCGGCCGGCGATCGGATCTGGGAGAACCTCGTGCACTCGAAGCTGTATCTGACTGGCGGCATCGGCGCCGCCGGCGGCCATGAAGGATTCGGCAAGGAGTACGAGCTGCCGAACATGACCGCCTATAACGAGACGTGCGCGTCGGTCGGAATGGATTTCTGGAACGAGCGCCAGTTCCTCCTTCACGGCGATGCGAAGTACGTCGACGTCATGGAGCGCACGCTCTACAACGGCCTCATCTCCGGCGTCTCGCTCAAGGGCGACACGTTCTTCTATCCGAACCCTCTCGAGTCGAACGGCCAGCACGCGCGGCAGGAATGGTTCGGCGTCGCCTGCTGCCCCGGCAACATCACCCGGTTCATGGCGTCGGTGCCGGGGTATATCTACGCGAAGAAGGCGGCGGATACGCTCTATGTCAACCTCTTCGCCGGCGGCACGGCGGACGTCGATCTCGCCGGCGGAAAACTGAAAGTGGCGCAAGAGACGCGCTATCCGTGGGACGGCGCCGTGCACATCACGCTCACGCCCGACAAAGCGCGCGCGTTTACGGTGAACGTACGCATCCCGGGATGGGCGCGCGACGAGCCGGTCGGGCACGCCGTCCGCGCGATGTACATGTACTCCGGCATGGCCGACGTCGCGGCGCTCGAGGACGACGCGAAGATCAAGGCGGCCGGCGATCGGATCT
>WNGL01012150.1_pt1 | contig 11058 bp, 7 predicted proteins | sample 5400591 | NCBI WGS metagenome assembly WNGL01 (sample SAMN13153377, study PRJNA577476) | soil metagenome | isolation source: 80 cm soil or saprolite under Garry oak tree replicate 1 | place: USA:California | collected 2016-06-15
TGCGGCGGACCGCCTCCGGCTCGGCCAGCACGTCGTGGCCGGCGACCCAGGCGCGGCCGGAGTCCGGTCGCAGCAGCGTCGTCAGAATGCGGACGGTGGTCGTCTTGCCGGCACCGTTCGGGCCGAGCAGCCCGAGTACCCGCCCGGCCGGTATCTCCAGGTCGACGCCGTCCAGCGCACGGGTCTGGCCGAATGTCTTGACCAACCCCTCGGCCCGCACGGCCGGTTGGCCGTCGTGTGCGGTCATTACCCCCTCCTCAGTTAGCTCGTCCGGCAGATAGTAGGGCTTTGAAAGAAGTTTAGTCAATAAGAGTTATTGGGCACGAGAGGTGTTGCCGCTGGCACCGCGCGTGACATGTGGACGCGATCGTATGGGGTGGGACCGACAACGTCGCGCGAGTTTCACTCGACGCCGACCGCGCCGGGTCCGCATGATTCACCACGAAGCACCGCCTCGTGGACTACGTTCAAGGGGATCACACTCCGTCCGATGCGTGCCTGTCGAGGTCACCATGTCTGTCACCAGCGACCCGCGCGTGGTCTCCCGGACGACGCCGGTAGCCGGCCCACCGGGTGATCTCGCCGCTGGCCTGCGTCGCACCGCCAACACCACCCCCGGCCGCCTGTCCATCGCGATGGTGGGCCTGGTGGTGTTGAGCCTGCTCACCGGCGTGATCGGCCTGGTGTCCATCGCCGGCCGGTCCAGCACGCTGGACGACCTGATCAACCACCGCGAACCGGTGTCCGCCGCGGCACAGCAGATCTACCGGTCGCTTTCCGATGCCGACGCCACAACAGCCAGCGCGTTCCTCACCAGCGCGGTCGCACCGGCTACGCTGCGTGACCGATACCAGACCGATGTTGCCCAGGCCGGCACCGCGCTCGCGGTCGCGGCCACCGACAGCGCCGGCATCCCGGAGGCGACCCAACCACTGTCCGTCCTGTCCACCGGTATCCCGGTCTACACCGGACTGGTCGAGCGGGCAGCCGCGAACAACGCGCTGGGTTACCCGATCGGCTCGGCCTATCTGCGCGAGGCCGACAACCTCATGCAGGCGACCCTGCTGCCGGCCGCGCAGAAGCTGTACAAGATCGACACGGACCGGCTGATCGGCGCGCAGAACGACGCGTCGTCGTTCCCGTGGTTCGCGGCACTGCTCGGCGTGGCGTTGCTGGTCGCGCTGATCATCACCCAGCGCTACCTGCGACGACGGACGAACCGGGTGATCAACGTCGGCCTGCTGGTGGCCACGATCGCGGTCGTCGTCGCCATGCTCTGGTCGGCCACCGCGCTGACCCTGGAGACCATGCACGTCGCGAACGGCCGCTCCGCCGGCTCCGATCCCGGCGAGACGCTGGCCCAGATCCGGACCAAGGCGTTGCAGGCCCGCACCGACGAGATGCTGACCCTGGTTGCCCGCGGCGGCCAGGAGCAACTACCCCGACGCCGTCAACATCACGCTAGGCACGGGCGGCACGGGCAAACCCGACGAGGCGGCCGCGTTCGACCAGGTCGACAGCGTGCTCAACCAGGCGATCGGACAGGCCAGGATCGATTTCGCCAACGAGACCGGCGCGGCGCGCGGGTGGCTGACCGCGCTGCCGGTCGGCGTACTGGTACTGCTGGTGCTGGCGGCGGCCGGCGCGGCGGTGGGCATCTGGCAGCGGCTGAGGGAGTACCGATGAACACGCGTCGAACCGTGCCCCTGATCGGGCTGGCGCTGCTCGCGACACTCGCGTCCGGGTGTGCGGCCAGCGGCGGCCCGGTCAACCTGGCCACCGTGAACTCGGTCGCCCCGCCGGTACCTGGCGGCATCGCCATCGGCAAGGCGGCTGTGCCGTCCGCGGCCGCCCCGGCGCCGAGCTGCGGCGATCCGACCGCCAGCCTGCGCCCGCCGGCCGTCATGCCGGCCCCCGGCCAGATGCCGACGGGCAGCACGATGGCCACGATCCAGCATCGGGGCTACCTCATCGCCGGTGTCGACCAGAACACCGACCTGTTCGGCTACCGCAACCCGGCGCACAACACGCTCGAAGGCTTCGACATCGACATGGTCCACGACGTGGCCCAGGCGATCTTCGGTGATCCGAACAAGGTGGTGTTCAAGGCGATCACGTCCGCCCAACGCATCCCGGAGTTGCAGTCGGGCAAGGTGGACCTGGTCGCCAGGACGTTCACCATCACGTGTGCGCGGCTGAAGTCCGTCGCGTTCTCGACGGTGTACTACCAGGCCAGCCGCAAGGTGCTGGTGCCGACGACCTCCACCGTGCAGAAGTTTGCCGATCTCGCCCGCAAGAAGGTCTGCGCCACCACGGGTTCCGACTCGCTCGGCCAGGGGCAGGGCCAGGCGAACGCGCCGGTCCCGGTCGCGGTCGCCGACTGGTCGGACTGCCTGGTGATGCTCCAGCAGGGCGAGGTCGACGCGGTGTCCACGGACGACACCATCCTGGCCGGCATGGTCGCCCAGGACCCGAATACACATATCGTCGGCCCGATCATCGCGGCCGAGCCGTACGGCATCGCCGTTCCCAAGGGCGAGAACGACTTCGTCAGCTTCGTCAACGGTGTGCTCGAACAGATCCGCACCAACGGGTCATGGGAGAGCTCGTACACCAAGTGGGTGGGCGACAAGCTGGGGACGGCCCCGGCGCCGCCGCAGCCCACGTACTCGAACTGACGGGGGGAGTTGTCGATGACCGTCGGCCCCAGACCGCCAGGCACCGGCCGCTGCCCGCGTCCCGGTTGCGCCGGGCGGCTGATCGGCGGCATCTGCGACACCTGCGGGCTCAACGTCACGCCACCGTCGCACCCGCAGGGGATGCCGCAACAGCAACCACCACCGCAACAACCACAGCAACCTCCACAGTGGCCGCAACAACCGCCGCCGCAAGCGCCACAAGCGCCACCGGCACCGCAGGCGCCGCCTCGGCAGCAGCCGTGGCCGCCGGGGGGCGGTGGGTTTCGGCCGGGACCGCCGTCGCAGCCGTTTCCGGCGCAACAGGCCGCTTTCGGTCCGATGCCCGGCCAGGGCGCACCGTCCGGCCCGCCCGCGCTGTCGGCTCCCGCGCCCACCATGGTCGTCGCGCCACCGCCCCGGTCCGTCGGCCAGCACGCCGCGCCCGTCGCGTGGCCGGCCACCCCGCAGCCCAAGCCGGCCACCTGGCAGCCCCCTGAGCCGCCCGCTGCCGAACAACAGGCCGACGACGAGCCATCGGGCAACTCGCTGAGCGCACGCCTGTCGGGACGGGAACCCGCACCCAGCAAGCCCGGCGTCAACACCGAGATGACCCAGCTCGCGCTTGGCGAGTCCACCCGTCTCGTCCAGCCGACCGGCGCGTCCGGTCCGCCGTCGGCGGCCGCCCCGTCGCTGACCGGGCGCAGCAACCGGAGCAGTCGCGGCCGGTCGCGGAGCACGTCGTCCCGTCGGATCGGCGGCGGTCTGGTCGAGGTGCCCCGGGTGCCCTACCGGGATCCGGCGACCGCGGTGATGGCCAATCCGGAAGTGCCGGAGAACAAACGGCTCTGCGGCAACTGCACGAAGCCGGTCGGCCGCGGCGAGGACGGGCGGCCCGGTAGCCCGGACGGGCGCTGCGCGGCCTGTGGCACCGCGTTCTCGTTCCGCGCCAAGCTGCACGCCGGCGATCTGGTCGGCGGCCAGTACGAGATGCTCGGCGCGCTCGCGCACGGCGGCCTAGGCTGGATCTACCTGGCCCGCGACCACAACGTGAACGACCGCTGGGTGGTCCTCAAAGGACTGATCGACACCGGCGACACGGCCGCGATGGCGGCGGCGGTGGCCGAGAAGCAGTTCCTGTCCCAGGTCGAGCACGCCAACATCGTCAAGATCTACAACTTCGTTCAGCACGACGATCCGGCCACCGGCAACCAGGTCGGCTACATCGTGATGGAGTACATCGGCGGCGAGTCGCTGCGCCAGATCGCGTTGGCCCACAAGGACACCGACGGCCGGATTACGCCGCTGCCACTGGCCCGCGTGCTGGCCTACGGCCTGGAAGTGCTGCCCGCCATGGGATATCTGCACAGCGTCGGCCTGCTCTACAGCGATCTCAAGCCGGACAACGTGATCCAGACCGACGCCCAGGTCAAGCTGATCGACCTCGGCGCCGTCCGGCACGTCGACGACACGACCAGCCCGATCTTCTTCACCAGCGGCTACAGCGCGCCGGAGATCGCCACCGAAGGCCCGTCCGTCGTGTCCGACATCTACACCGTGGGCCGCATGCTGGCCGTGCTGAGCTTCGACTTCGCCGGCTACACCAAGGAGTTCCGGCACCAGTTGCCCACGCCGGCACAGGTGCCGCTGTTCTCGCTGTTCGGCTCGTACTACCGGCTGCTGCTGCGGGCCACCCATCCCGATCCGGACCGCCGGTTCTCGTCGGCCGAGGAGATGGCCGACCAGCTCACCGGCGTGTTGCGCGAGGTGGTGGCGCTGGGCACCCGGGAGCCGAGGCCCGGCCGGTCGGCCGTGTTCGGGCCGGAGGTGCGCACGTTCGGCGCCGAGCTGGTCCGGCCGACCAGCGGCAACCCGGCCGTGCCCGCGCCGCCGGACTGGGGCGATGTGGTCAACGGCCTGCCGGTGCCGCAGGTGGACACCGACGACCCGGCCGCCGGACTGGTCGGCGGACTCGCGTCGACGGCCGGCGCCGGCCCGGCCGAGCTGCTGGAGGCGCTGCGTGTCGCGCCGCCCGCGTCGATGGAAGCGAAACTGTGGCGGGCCAGGGCACTGCTGGAGATGGGCGAGCTGAACCAGGCGGGCCGGGAACTGGCTGACGCGGCCGCGCTGGACGGGCAGGGACAGCCGGTGCCCGACGTGCCCTACGACTGGCGGATAAGTTGGTCGCGCGGCCTGCTCGCGCTGGCCGCCCGCCGGCCGAGGGACGCGCGCGGCGCCTTCGAGCACGTCTACGACGTGGTGCCGGGCGAGCTGGCGCCGAAACTCGCGCTCGCGATCAGCGCCGAATGCTGCGGCGACCACTTCGCGGCGGCCCGGCTGTACGAGCTGGTGTGGCGCACCGACCGGTCGTTCGTGACCGCCGCGTTCGGACTGGCCAGGACGTATCTGGCGGTGGGCGACCGGAACGGCGCCCTCGAGGTGCTGGAGTCGGTGCCGGACCGGTCCAGCCACTACATCGCGGCACAGATGGCCGTCGTCGCGGTGCGGACGAGTTGGACACCACCGGACCGGCTGACCGAGCGCGACCTGGTGGACGCCGGCCTGCGGGTGGAACGGCTGAACCTGGACGCGGAACGCCGGACCAGGCTGGCCGCGGACGTGCTGACGGCGGCCGTCGACTGGGTCCGTGCCGGCCGGCCAGGCAACACTGGCATGAGCGCCAGCCGGGTGCTCGGCTGCACGCTGGACGAGCGCGGCCTGCGCCTCGGTCTCGAGGGTTGCTACCGACTGCTGGCCCGGCTGGCCAACACCCTGGCGGAACGGGTCGAACTGGTCGACCGCGCCAACGCGATCCGCCCGCGCACCATGACCTAGGGATTCACGTCGAACACCTTCCGGACCTCATCGGCCCTGCCATGCTCGATGAAATGCGCCATGCCCACGGTGACGAACAACGCCCGCGCCCGCACCGCGACCGGCCCGTCCGGGGCGTCCAGCCGGCCCACGGCGCTCTCGTAGATCTTGCGGCCGGTCATGCCGTCCACGGTCGCGGTGATGTGCAGTGTGGAGCCCACCGGCACCGGCCGGCGGAAATCGGTCTCCAGCCGGCCGGTCACCGCCGGGATGCGGAACAGGACGGCCAGCGTGCCGAGTGTCTCGTCGAACGCAGCGGTCAGCAGGCCGCCGTGCGCGAGGCCGGGCGCGCCCTGGTGGCTCTCGCGCACGTCGAACCGGGCGTGGATGGTCAGGCCGTCGCCGGCCGTGCACACCAGCCGCAGGCCGCCCGGCGTGGTCGGGCCGCAGCCGAAACACTGCGCGTAGTGCGGCGGCAGGACCGTGCCGGGTGCGGGCGCGTCCGCGTGGCGGCGGACCGGCTCGGTGGCTTCCGGCGGCCACGGTGTTGATACGGGACTCACCCGGGAACTGTAACCTGTTGCGATTTCGGCCGGCTGTCAACCGTCAAGCCCGCCGGTCCACTACGGACAATCGCGGCGACCGCGGATCAAGGTCAACTGTCAACGACCAATTACGGGTCCCGTCTCACTTGGCTTGCGGGGCATGGTGAACGCCCTGCCAACGGCGGACATTCCGCTGAGTCAAGGAGGTTCCGCGTGCGTACCACCGCACTCGCCATGGCCGCGCTGGGGGGCGCCGCCCTGGTCGCCGCCCTGCACAACGCGCCGGCACACGCGTCACTCGGCTTCTCGGCACATTCGCACCACCACGCCAGGATTGGCGGCACGTTCAATCAGAATGGCGGCAACTGGTCCGGTTATGTCGCCACCGGCGGCAGTTTCACGTCGGTCAGCGCGTCCTGGACCGAGCCCGCTGTCAGTTGCAACTCCACCAACGACCTGTACGCGCCGTGGGTCGGTATCGACGGCTACGGCAGCGATTCCGTCGAGCAGACCGGTGTCGCCACGGACTGCTCGTCCGGATCCCCGGTGTACCAGGCGTGGTACGAGATGTTCCCGCAGAGTCCGGTGTACTACAACGATCATGTCAGCGGGGGCGACTCGTTCAGCGCCTCCGTCACCACCGACGGCAACGGCAACTACACGCTGACCCTGACGGACAACAGCCAAGGTTGGACGGAGACGACGCCGGGCTCGTTCCAGGGCCAGAACGCCTCCGCCGAGGCGATCCTGGAATCGCCGACCGCCGCCTACCCGAACTTCGGCCAGGTCGACTTCAGCAGCTTCACGATCAACGGTCAGGACGCGTCGGCGTTCAACCCGATCGCGCTGGATGCCAGCAACAACAACGGTTTCGAGGACCACACCGGCGGGCTGTCCGGCGGCTCGTTCGCGGTCACCTACAGCCAGGAGTAGGCGCGGACACGGTGGTGGGCCGCGTTGTCCGTGGTCAGAACAACTGGGACAGCGTGTAGATCAGCAGGCCGGCCAGCGCGCCCACCACCGTGCCGTTGATCCGGATGAACTGGAGGTCGCGGCCGACCTGGAGTTCGATCTTCCGGGACGTCTCCTGCGCGTCCCAGCGAGCCACGGTGTCCGTGATCAGCGTCGTGATCTCGGCCGAGTAGTTGCGCACCACGTAACCGGCGGCGTCCTCCACCCAGGTGTCCACCTTGTCGCTCAACGCCTCCTCAGCCACGAGTCGCCCGCCGAACGACGCAAGGCCGTCCCGGACCCGGCGGCGCAGTTCGCTGGACGGGTCCTCCGCGGCGTCCAGCAGCATCCGCTTGGCCGTGCCCCAAGCCGAGTTGATCAGGTTCTGGACTTCGGGGTGTTCCAGCACCTGGTGCTTGACCTGCTCGGCCCGCTTCATCGTGTCCGGATCGGTCTGCAGGTCGCCGGCGAACTCGATCAGGAACGTGTCGATCGCCAGCCGCATGGGGTGGTTCACGTCCGTTTTGACCGCCCACGCGAACGACAGCACCTCGCCGTAGACCTTGTCCGCCAGCAGCGAGTCCACGAACCTCGGCGACCAGGTCGGCGCACGGTCGGACACGACGCGCAACACCGTCGAATGGTTGTCCCGCACCCAGTCGTACGCCCGGTCGCACAGCAGGTCGACCAGCTTGTGGTGTGCGCCGTCGGTCAGCACCCGGCCCAGCAGCTTGCCCAGTGGCGGACCCCACGGCACCGCCATCACCCGGCTCACCACGGCCTGCTCGACGACCGCCTGCACGTCCTCGTCCCGCAGCACGGCGACCGCGCCGCGGACCACCGTCGCGAGTTCCGCCGTGACCCGCTCCGCGTGGTCGGGCACGGCCAGCCAGGTACCCAGCCGGCAGCCGATCCCCACCCGCCGCAGTCGCTCGCGGACCACGTTCTCGGCCAGGAAGTTCGTGCCGACGAAATCGCCGAGACTGGTGCCCAGCGCGTCCTTGCGGGTCGGGATGATCGCGGTGTGCGGGATCGGCAGGCCCAGCGGCCGCCGGAACAGCGCGGTGACCGCGAACCAGTCCGCGAGCGCGCCGACCATGCTGGCCTCGGCGGTCGCCCGCAGGTAGCCGACCCAACCATGGCCGCCGACCAGCGAGGTGACGATGTAGACGACCGCGGCCCCCAGCAGCAGGCTGCCGGCCATCAGCTTCATCCGGCGTAGCTGCTGCCGCTTGACGAGCTGCGCCGGGGTGAGTTGCTCCACACCTCCATTGTTACCGCCGTTCCCGCCGGCCGGCCCGGATATGGCAGGGTCGGTACGTGCGTGAGCCTGCCCTCGTGTCGCGGATGCGGCCGTTCACCTCGACGATCTTCGCCGAGATGACGGCGCTGGCCCAGCGGACCGGCGCCGTCAATCTCGGTCAGGGATTCCCGGACACCGACGGCCCGCCCGGCATGCTGGCCACGGCGCGCAAGGCGATCGCCGAAGGCGTCAACCAGTACCCGCCCGGCCTCGGCCAGCCCGAACTGCGCGCGGCCGTCGCCGAACACCGCCGCCGCTACGGCACCGCCTACGACCCGGACAGTGAGGTCCTGATCACGGTCGGTGCCACCGAGGCCATCTCGGCCGCGCTGCTGGCCCTGGTCGGCCCCGGCGACGAGGTCCTGGTGATCGAGCCGTACTACGACTCGTACGCGGCCGCCGTCGCCCTCGCCGGCGCGACCAGGCGGGTGGTGGGCCTGCGTGAAGACGAGTCCGGTCGGTTCGCGCTCGATATGGCTGGCCTGCGGAGTGCGGTGACGCCGTCGACCCGCGCCATTCTGGTCAATTCCCCGCACAATCCCACCGGCACGGTGTTCACCGCGGCGGAACTGGCCGCGATCGCCGAACTGTGCGTGGCGCACGACCTGATCGCGATCACCGACGAGGTCTACGAACACCTGGTCTACGACGGCCAGCGGCACATTCCGCTGGCCACCCTGCCCGGTATGGCCGAGCGCACCGTCACGGTGTCCAGCGCCGGCAAGACGTTCAACTGCACCGGCTGGAAGATCGGCTGGGCGTGCGGGCCTGCGAACCTGATCGCGGCCGTCCGTGCCACCAAACAATTCCTCACCTTTGTCGGTGGCGCCCCGTTCCAGCCGGCTGTGGCGTACGCGCTGCGGTCGGGAAATGGCATGGGTCGACGAGTTGCGCGATGCGTTGCAGGACAAGCGTGACCGGCTGTCCGCCGGGCTGGCCGCCGCCGGTTTCGCCGTCCGGCCGACGAACGGCACCTATTTCGTCTGCGCCGACGTCCGACCGCTCGGTTTCACCGACGGCGCGGAACTGTGCTTCGCCCTGCCCGAGCGCATCGGCGTGGCCGCGGTCCCGGTCCAGGGCTTCACCGACCATCCGGACGAGTGGCGGCACGTGGTCCGCTTCGCCTTCTGCAAGCAGGACCCGGTGATCGACGAGGCCATCCGGCGCCTGTCCACACTCCGCCACTGAATTCTGTGCACAGCCTGTGGATAACTCGCTCGGGCCTGTGGACAGCTAACCCGCACCGAAGCAGACGAAGCCGAGCTGGCCGTGTCTGACCTGCGCTGCGGCCAGCGCCGCCGCCGGTCCCATGCCGTTCCGCAGGCCCGCGTGCAACGCCGTGACCAGCCCGACCGCCTGCCGGTCCGGTACCGGCAGCACGCTCGCCACGACCGTCGACGTCCCCGAGCGCAGCAACGCGGTCGCCAACCCCAGCACATCGCCGCCCGGCCGCACCACCGATCGCCCGGCATCGCATGCCGACAGCACCACCAGCCGGGGCGCCCGACGCAGCCGTTGCACGTCGTAGGCGAACAGCGGGCCGTCCGCCAGCTCGACCGCCGAGAACAGCGGCTGATCGTCCCGGAACCGCCCGTGCGCCGCGACGTGCACCAGATCGGCCCCGTCCAGCGCGGCCAGCGCGGTCGCCACCGTCGCCTGCCGGCCGGTCAGCAGCCGACCGCCGTACCGGTCGTGCAGCGACCGGACCTCCCGGCCGGCATGCCGCAGCCGCGGCCCGGCGATCCACACCGACCCACCGGACGACGCCGTCCGACCCGCCCGCAGCCACGCACCGACCGACGGCGCCACCGACACCGGCCGCCCCACGCACGACGGCAGCACAGCCCACGGCACCCCGTGCCCGCCACCGGCCGGCACGACCACCAGCGGCCGATCGCCGATCGTCCCGGCCAGCGGCCGTAGCAGCGCCGCGTCCACCTCGGCGGCCGACCGGACCAGCGCCGCCGACGACCCGCCGAGCGCCACCGTGGCCGCGAGCCGCACCGACCGCACGGCCGCATCGAGGGCCGATGCCTTGCCCAGCCGATGAAACCGACACCGTCCATCCACAAAGGACGCAGCGTGGCACTCACCGTCGACCCGCAGGAAACCGACCAGCGCGGCCGGCCCCAACCGGTCGGCCAGTTCCGCGAACGTCCACGCCGACTCGGCCGCCGCGATCCCGCTGGCGGTCCACTCGCGCGCCCGCACCCGCTGTTCCAGCCGTCGCACCACGCCGACCGAGCCGCCGGACCGGATCGCCGACCGCAACGCCACCAACCGCTGCGCCAACTCCGGATCGGCCGGCGGCAGCACCGGCGGCCGGTCGCCGGCCACCGCACGGCACTCGTCGGCCCAGCGCAGCACGGTCCTGGCCCGGCCGCCGGCCAGCGCCGCCCGCAGTCCCAGTTCGGCCAGTGTCGCCACATGACCGCCGAGCGCCGCCCGCAGTTCCCACGCCGCCATCGTGGCCGCGTCCCGCCGCACCGCGCGCAGGCCGGCCCGGCACGCCGACAACACGGCCCGCCGGTCGGCCGCCAGGCGCGCCCTGGCCAGCCAGCCCAGTGCCCGCAGCGCGGCCGGACCCCGATGCCGCCGGGCCGCCACCTCAGCCAGTGCGACGCCCGCTGCCAACCGCAACTCGGCGGCCGGCAGCCACCACCCGTGCCGGTCGCAGTCCGCCGCCGCCCGCCGCACCAACGCCATCGACACCGGTTCGCTGTCCAGTCGCGCCGTCAACTCCACCGCCCGCGCCGCCGGCCGCCAGGAT
>WNGL01009840.1_pt1 | contig 11053 bp, 5 predicted proteins | sample 5400591 | NCBI WGS metagenome assembly WNGL01 (sample SAMN13153377, study PRJNA577476) | soil metagenome | isolation source: 80 cm soil or saprolite under Garry oak tree replicate 1 | place: USA:California | collected 2016-06-15
TGAGACGCTACGCACTGCCGCGATCCTTGGCCGCACCTTTGCCGGCAGTTTCCTGGCCGAGGTGATGGGACACGACGAGGAAGTGGTCGAGGAGCGCCTTCTCACCGCTGTACAGGCAGGGATTCTCCGCTCCGACCCACCGGAGCTCTACACCTTCAGCCACGACACCCTGCGCGATTGCCTCTACAGTGAGGTCACTCCGGCACGCAGGAGACGCTTACACGGCTTCATCGGGCGCGCTCTGGAAGCACGTCTGAACCAGGAGGATGTGCAACAGCTCGCTCAGTTGGCCTTCCACTTTGCCCACTGTGGTGACCGTGCGCGCGGAGCCACCTACTCCCAGCTCGCAGCTACACAGGCGATCCGTGCCTCTGCTCCTGGTGAGGCCATGTCCCATTACCGCATGGCCCTGGATCTCCTGGAGCAGCAGGATCAGCACCGCGGGGCGCTGTGGCTGGCTCTGGGTGAAGCGGCGCTCACCGCAGGAGTGGAACGCGAGGCAGTGCAGGCGTTCGAGACCGCCCAGAGTTGGTGGACTCAGCATCCCGATGTGGTCGCTGCCGCACACGCTGCTTACGGCCGGGGTCGCGCCTGGGCACGATTGGAGGAGCATGCTGCCGCGCAAGCCGCTCTTGAGCAAGCACTCGCTCTCTTGCACGAGCAGACGTGTGCTGAGCGGATCCAGATCCTGGTGGAGCTGGCCACGCTTCTGGCAGTGAGCCGAGGCCTGCACACGGAGGGCATGGCCTACGGACGGCAGGCGCTTGAACTGGCCCGGCAGATCGGGGAAAGCCGCCTCGAAGCGATGGCCAACCGGGTCGTGGGAAACCTGCTGGTACGCAGCAATGAGCTTTCCAAAGGCATTGCGCTGCTTGAACGCGCCCTCCAGCTTTCGGTTGCCGCCGATGATCCGGCGGAGGCGGCGGAGTGCTGCGCCTGCTTGACCCTGGCCTACTTCTGGAGTGGCCGGATTCATCAGATGAAGGAGAGCCTCCTGCGCCGGATAGAGCTGGCCCATCGTTGCCAGGAGCCTTACCAGTTGCGCCATCTGTACCCCTGGCTGACAGCATGCGCAGCTTGCCTGGGAAACTTCGCGGAAGCCGAGGAGTGGTTCGCTCAGGCAGAGACGGCGATCGTCTCCCTGACCAGCCCCGAACCTCGGGCGTTTCTCCTCCAGACGCGTGGCATTCTGGCTGTGGTCCACCATACCTATGAGGAAGCCGGGGAGTCCCTTGCCCAGGCGATGATCCTCTTTCGCCAGATGGGTCCTGGCGTCTTGATCTGGTACCTGCCTATTCTGGGATGGGTTCAGTTGCTGCTGGGCAAGCGAGAGGAGGCCCTGACCTCCTTGCAAGAAACCGAGACGCTGCTCGCCTCACAGGAGCCTGGAACTCTGCTCACCGGCAACGTCATGCTCTATCTCGCGCAGATGGCTCTGCTGCTCGAAGACCGGGAGCGGATCGCATGCTATGCCACCAGGCTGCTGCCTTTCCAGGGCTTATTCCTCGATGGGTTGGTTGACCGGATTCTGGGTGAACTCTTCACCTTCCAGACGGCCTGGTCTGAGGCACAGGTTTGCCTTTCCAGGGCAGAACAGATGGCACGCCGTGAGGATCTGCTCCCCGAACTGGCGCTCACACAGGTAGCGCAGGCTCAACTGGCCCTCGCGCAGGGAGGACGAGGCAGTGTGCCCCGCGCGCACAGCCTATTCGAGCAGGCGCTGGCCCTGTTTCAGGAGGCAGGCCTGCATGGGCAGGTGCTTGCCGTGCAAGCGCTCCTCTCGCAGCTGCCAGAGCGAGCATCGACCCGCCGCCCATTTCCTGCCGGGCTGAGTTCGCGGGAGGTCGAAGTGCTGCGCCTCGTTGCTCAGGGCAAAAGCAACCGCCAGATTGCCGAAGAACTCGTCTTGAGCGAGAAGACGGTGATCAACCACCTGACCAGCATTTTCAACAAGACCGTCACCAACAATCGGGCCGCCGCGACTGCCTTCGCGATCCGGCACGGCCTGGCATAGCAAGATGGCCTCCTGGTCGCTTTGACCTTCTTCCAGTAGGGGTTTCTTCCTATCACAAGAGACCTTTTCCCCGTCTTTGCCTCCTCCCAAAGTTGGGAGGTTCCCCCGATATCAGCGGGACATAGATGGCTCTATACTCTCCATAACGCAGGCGGAACCACCGCCAGGCGCGAAAAAAGAAGGACGATCAGTCCACAAGCAAAGGAGATGATGAGTACGATGACTTCACCACGAACACACCTAAAAAAGTTAGCCGGGGAATGGAAAGGCAACGGCACTATGACTGTGCATGGTGATGCGCTTCCAATCACGGGGCGCTGGCACAATGAGCTGATTGCCGCCAGTTATGGAGTGCTCTGCCAGGTTCGTCTGACCGGCATACCAGGCGTCGAAGAATTTGTCGAATTTGACCAGATCGGCTACGACGACCTCGAGCAACAATTCCATATGGGGAGTGTCTGTAACTTTGGCGAAACGCATGATCTGCGGGGAGATTGGCAAGACGATCAGCTTCTGGTACAAGATGACCGCATGAGTTATGAGATACGCGTCGTTTCACCAGAGCACCTCAAACTGCATATTGTGAACGCTGGCGGCGGGCCGGTCTTCGACATGGACTTTGAAAAATAACCAGGCTTGTTTCTCCTTTCGGTGCCTGACTTATGGCGTTGGCTCTAGTGTTTGCCCACCCAGTCGAGGATCGTTTGCGTTAGCCATTCGGGACGCTCCCCATACACATTGTGTTCGGCGCCTTCTGCCACCAGCACCTCCGCCGTACGGATGCGGGCGGCGAGCTCGGAGGCGAGCGCAGGTGGGGCGAAGATGTCATGTTCGCCCGCAATGAGGAGCACCGGGCAGGTGATGTTGCCCGCCTTTGAGCGGCTGAGTTCGCCGCCGGCCTTGATGATGTCGCTCAAGGCACCGACCACGCTTTGCGTCATGGCCCGAGCATTGGCCTCACCATAGGTGGAGACGAGGTAGTCCCTGAACTGCTGAAGCGATGGGTTGGGATGATCAACGACGTTGTACATCATCTGCCTCAGTTGTCCGCTGGGATCGTTGAGCATGCCCGCCGCGCCCCACGTGACCACAGAGCGCGCCGCGCCGGGCATCAGCGCAGCCATCAGTAAGCAGATCTCGCCGCCAGAGCTTGCGCCGATCAGGTGCACCGGCCCGCTCACCAGGTGCTGGAGCAGGGCCGCAAACGCATGGGTATCTTCCTCAAAGTAGGTGGCAGTGTACGCGCGCGGCTGCGGCTCCGAGCGACCTGAGCCGGGTAAGTCGGCTGCGATGACCCGGTAGCCTGCCGCCACCAGGGCATCCCGCAGACCCGAAAACTCCTCGATCCCCTGGAAGAACCCCGGGAGCACGAGCACCGGCGTGCCACTGCTTTGTGCTTCATAGTAGATCCGACTGGTGCCGTGCTCGAACCAAGCCATCCGTACCCTCCGTGTATCGGTTCGTGCTGCACCTCCCTTCTCCGAAGACGCGCTGGGGAATGGCGTTGTCATGCGCCTCTTGCTCCTTTATGTTCTCTACCCCTATCTCTGATCAGCGTGGACTTATAAGCTCATGAACTCTAGAGAGGTCAGATGTCTTGCTAACTCCTGGGGTGCTGAGAGGAAAGGCGAGTGGCTGGTCTCCATCGAGATGATTTTTTGACATGGCAACGCCGTATACATCTTTTTCTGCATGGATGGGGAGATCGCCCGATCACAAAGAGTCTCGATGTACACTCTGGACACCCGACCATAGTTTTTCGCAGTGGTCCTGACCGGAGTAGCCGTGGGGGCTATAGCCTGAGGTACCAGCAGGGATTTCACCCATGCTGCATCCTCGTCGGAGCAATCAGCACAAATTATTTCCTTGAGAGGAGCCTCCTCTTTGAACGTCATGTACCCTTGTTCCTCATTCACCATCAGATTTGGCATAATTAAGGAGCCGGTATCTCCACTGGCGAGCTGGAATAACGACTCGCCATTCTGCGGGAGAAAAGCCGAGAGGTACACCAGCGTCTGTATCTTCTCAGGACGCTCCTCGGCCACCTGCGTGATGACAATCCCACCCATGCTGTGACCTACCAGCATGACCGGCTCAGCTTGCGCATCGAGGGTCTCACACACTCGTTTCGTGTAGGCAGCCAGGGTGATCTCACGAAGAGGGGTCCTGTCCTGGCCGTGTCCTGGCAGGTCAAGGGGCACCACCTGGTGTCCTGCCTGCTGAAGTAGAGGGGCAACTTTCTCCCAGCACCACCTTCCAGCCCACGCGCCGTGGATGAGTACATACGTGCTCATACTCTTTCTCCTTCTTTCTTCTGTCGTTCTTGGGTCGCGCTCGTTGGTGAGTAGCCCACCAGCTGTGAACTACTCTTGAGGAGAGTATGCCCGACAAGTATGCGATGTGTCGTCCGTGAAACCACGACAGTTCCTGCGCAGCCCACACGACACTTTCGAGAAAGAGACACGTACAGATGTGTTATACTATGGGTCGGTGATGCATCTGATACCCTTCCCAAGCCAGCCTGAGAGACATGAGAGCCACGGTGCATGAGCGATCACCAGAGAGGAGGAGGTCCTTCGATGCCGATCCCGTTCCAGCAGCCGGTTGTCTGCCCGGTCCTCATCGGGCGCGCCGCAGAGCTGACCGCGCTCGAAAACTGCCTCCAAGCCGCCGCACGTGGGCAGGGAGGTGTTGTGCTGCTCTCCGGGGAGGCCGGCATTGGCAAATCGCGACTGGTGGCCGAACTGCGACGGGAGGCCCATGCTTTCGACTTCCAGTTGTTCGGAGGTCAATGCTTCCCAACCGATCGTTCTTGCCCCTATGCCCCCTTGCTTGACCTGGTGGGAACGTTCCTGGCCCCTCTCTCGGCCATACAGACCACAACGGTGCTGGGAGCCTCCGCACGCGCGCTCTTCCCCTTGCTTCCTGAGCCGGTCCAGCACCTGCTCGACCTGGCACGCCTCTCTCCCCTGTCTTCCCTGGACCCTGAACAGGAGCAACGCCGTCTCTTCGCGGCGCTTGCGGACGTCTTCCTGCGAGCTACGACCAACCGCCCGCTGCTGCTGGTGATCGAAGATCTCCATTGGAGCGATGAGGGTACCCTGGAGTTCCTCCACTTCTTCGCCCGCAAGGCGGCGGCGCACCGGCTCCTGGTGCTGCTGACCTATCGCAGCGAGGAGGTGCATCAGCCGCTGCGCTCGTGGCTTTCGCAGTTCGACCGCGAGCGGCAGAGGCAGGAAGTAGTCCTAGAAGCGTTGAGTCGGGCCAACACCGAGACGTTCTTGCAGACCATCTTGCAGGGGAGTCGGTCCCTCCCGGTGGGCATGCTGGATGCCCTCTATGAGCTGACCGAGGGCAATCCCTTTTTCCTGGAAGAGGTACTCAAGGCACTGATCGTGGCCTCCGAGCTGGTCGAGGGGGAGAACGGCTGGCGCTGGAAGCGCGCAGACACCTGGCATATTCCCCTGAGTCTGCACAATGCTGTCGAGCTGCGTCTCACGCGCCTGAGTGCCGAGGCCCGGCGCCTCTTACAACTGGCGGCCGTGACGGGACGACGCTTCGATTTTGCCCTTCTCCAGGAGATCACCGGCTATGACGAAACCTCGCTGGTGGAACTGATGAAGGAGGCGATTGCTGCTCAACTGGTCATCGAGGAGTCGGCCGAGCAATTTAGCTTCCGCCACGCTCTCACCCGGCAGGCGATTTCTTCAGGACTCTTGGCGCGGGAGCGACGCACCTTACATAGCACCATCGCCCAGACGCTCGAGCAGCTGCATGCAGCTGCGCTGGATGCTCATCTTGCCGACCTGGCATACCACTGTGCCGAAGGAGAACGGTGGAGCAAGGCCATGGAGTACGCACAACGCGCTGCCGAGCAAGCCCAGAGTCTCTCCGCGCCGCGGGCTGCCGTCGAGCAGTGGACGCGTGTGATGCACGCCGCGGGACGGCTCGGGCAGGTGGCACTGCCGACCTGCTATCGGGCGCGCGGACAGGCCTACGAGATGCTCGGTGACTTTGAGCAAGCGCAGGCGGACTTCGAACGGGCGCTGCACGCAGCGCGTCAGGTGGGGGAGAGACGCCTTGAGTGGCAGAGTCTCCTGGACCTGGGTTTTTTGTGGACGGGGCACGATTACCAACGGGCTAGCGCGTACTTGCAGCAAGCGGTCGAGCTGGACAGGGATCTGGATGATTCCGGGCTTCAGGTGGAGAGTCTCACCCGGCAGGCTACCTGGCTGCTCAACACCTGGCAGGTCGCCGAGGCGCTTTCCACCAATCGTGAAGCGCTGGCATTCTTTGAAGCTCAGAACGATCAGCCGGGGATGGCTGAAACCCTCGATCTGCTCGGGACTGTCTATAAACAGGGAGGCGACTCGCTCAACGCCGCACTCGTCTATGGTCGGGCGGTCGACTTCCTGCGCGCGGCGGGCAACCGGAGCAAGCTGTGCTCTTGTCTTGTCATGCGTGCGACCGTTGCTGGCCCATGGGGTGGGGACACGTGCTGCACGGTCAATGGGAGTCTGGAGGATTGCGAGCGCGATCTTGCACAGGCGTTGCAGTTGGCGCGTGAACTCGAGTGGGCTGCTGGGGAAGCCTTCGCCGAACTCTACTACGGTGGGACGCTTGCCTCCTTTGGACGGCTAGGTGTTGGACTAGCACATGCGCAGCAGGGACTGCGGCTGGCGACGGAGATCGGTCACCAGCAGTGGATTGCCCGTGCGCATGAAGCCCTGGGGCGCATTTACCTGGCCTTGCTGGCTCCCGAGCAGACACTCGCGTATGCGCAGATCGGGTTAGAGGTGGCGCAAGCACTTGGATCGGCCAGTTGGATTACCCATCTCATCGCCAAACAGGTCCAGGCCTATGTGGCTCTGGGCCAACTTCAGATGGCCGATGCAATGCTGGAAGAGTTACGGTCGGGGGTTGAGCACCCGCGCCAGACAGCGGAGCGCCACCTGCTGCTGGTGTGGGCGGAACTGTCCTTGGCGCAACAGCAGCCCAACCTCGCCCTGGCGCATTGTGAGCAGTTACTCGCAACCGCTCCCCAACGGGCAGGGGAGACGGCGGAGCGCGTGATTCCGCGGCTCTGGAAGTGCCAGGGCGAAGCGCTCGCCGCGTTGGACCGGGCAGAGGAGGCGATAGGGGTCCTGGAGGAGGCCAGACGCGGAGCGATACTCCAGCAGTATCTGCCCCTGCTCTGGCAGATCGAGCGCTCACTTGGAAGAGCCTACCAGCGGCAGAGGCGCCTGGAGGAGGCGCAGCAGGCCTTCGCCTCTGCGCGTCAAGGGATCGCTCTGCTCTCGGAGAGCATTGAGGACGCTGCTCTGCGCTCACACTTCGAGCAGGCCGCCTACGCGACACTGCCGAAGGAGAAAGCGGTCTCACAGCGCCGTGCAATCGCCAACGAGTACGATGGCTTGTCCGAGCGTGAGCGGGAGGTGGCAGCACTGATTGGGCAGGGCAAATCCAATGCCGAGATTGCAGAACTGCTGGTAGTGAGCAAACGGACTGCAGAAACCTATGTGAGTAATGTGCTCTCGAAGCTAGGCTTTACGTCGCGCTCGCAGATCGCGCTGTGGACTCGTGACAAGGGACTCGTTCCTCCCAAGCCGTAAGGATGCACCTGCTTTCAGCCAGAGCGAATGGAGTGGAATGGGTCGTTTTGAGGGTTCCCTGATTTCCATGCCGTCACGCTCGTTCCAATCCTTGTGAAAGGGCAAACATCCATGAGGTCAACCATGTTCAACCAGCCTATCCGTTCTCCCGTCCTGATTGGCCGAGAGAGAGAAGTCGCTACCCTCCAGACGCTCATCGACCAGGCGAGGCAGGGACGCGGGCAAGTGCTTCTGCTCAGCGGCGAGGCGGGCATCGGCAAATCACGCCTGCTTGCCGAAGGGAAAAGACAGGCCGGTGAGCAAGGGTTTCTGGCGCTCCAGGGCAACTGTTTCCCTACTGACCGCTCCGCTCCCTATGCCCCATTGCTCGACCTGCTCTCCTCTTCACAGACACAAGACCTGCTCTCCTCTCCTGCCGAGCCGGAACCACTGGCACGCGAACTGGCCAGGCTGTTCCCTGGCCTGCTGGATCACGCATCTGGTGAAACGCCGTTGCAGCCTCTGGAGCCAGAACAGGACAAACGCCGCCTGTTCGTGGCTCTCAGCCAGTTCTTCACAGGCTTAGCCTCCAGACAGCCGGTGCTGCTTACGGTCGAGGATGTGCACTGGAGCGATGAAACGAGCCTGGAGTTCCTGCACCATCTGGCACGCCGCAGTGCTCGTCATTCCCTGCTCCTCGTGCTGACCTACCGCCATGACGAGGTCCACTCCGAATTGCGCCATTGGCTGGCCCAACTGGATCGCGAACGCCTCGCGCAAGAATCCGTCTTGACCCCCCTTTCGCGCAGCGAGGTCGAGGCGATGCTGCGGGCCATCTTTGATCGGAAGCAGATGATGCCGACAGCAACCCTCGATGCCATCTATGAGCTGACCGAGGGCAATCCCTTTTTCATTGAAGAGGTCCTCAAATCGCTCATCCTGGCCGGTGCCATCGTTTCTGCCAATGAGAAGTGGGAAGGCCAGCCACCGGGGGAACTCCATATCCCACGCAGTGTCCAGGATGCGGTGCAGCTTCGCCTTGAGCAAGTCAGTCCGGCAGCGCGGCAGGTGGTGATGCTGGCAGCGGTCGCCGGAAGGCGTTTCGATTTTGCCCTCCTCCAGCGGATCACCCAGCAGGAGGAACAGGAACTGCTCTCGCTGATGAAAGAGTTGATCGCGGCGCAACTGGTGGTGGAAGAATCCGAGGAGCGGTTTGCCTTCCGTCATGCCCTGACACGTCAGGCCATTTACACACAACTGTTGCTGCGTGAGCGTAAGGCGCTGCATCGCACGATTGCCGAAACAATGGAACAGCTTTACGCTTTTACTCTTGACACCCATCTCACCGAGTTGGCCGATCACTTTTATGAGGCGGGTGTGTGGGAGCAAGCGCTCACGTATGCCAGGCTGGCCGGGGAAAGGGCGCTTGCCCTGTACGCCCCGCGTGTCGCGATCGAACAATTCACGCGTGCCTTGAAAGCGACCCACTATCTGAAAGCCTCGCCGCTGGCCACCTTGTATCGGCTACGCGGACAGGCGTACGAAACCCTCGGGGAATTCGAGCAGGCCAGAGCCGATTACGAGCGTGCCATCCAGGCTGCCCATGAGGCCGGGGAAGGAGAAATGGAATGGCAGGCGGTGATTGACCTGGGCTCTCTGTGGGCGGGGCGCGAGTATGAACGCACAGGGACATTCTTTCGCCAGGCGGTGACGCTCGCCGAGACGCTCTCTGATCCGACCTTGCACGCGCACAGCCTCAATCGTCTGGGCAACTGGCTGGTCAACACCGGTCAGGTGCAAGAGGGACTCGAGGCCCATCAACAGGCCCTTGACGTGTTCCAAAAGCAGCACGATCGAGCCGGGATGGCCCAAACCTTTGACCTGCTCGGGATGGTGCTGGACTGGACGGGAAATACCGTGCAAGGGGCACAGCAGCGGGAACGAGCGATCGCCCTCTTTCGGCTCCTGGGTGACAAGAAGAGTCTGATCACCAGTCTTGTTAGCGCTCTTTTCTCTGCTAACCCTGCCGCCAGGCATGAAACAGGGTTCGTGATCGTGCGCTCCCCCGAGGAGTGTGAACGCGATGCGAGAGAAGCGGTGGAACTCGCCCGCCAGATGGATTGGCCGGCGGGGGAAGCCTTTGCGGAACTGGGTATCGGATTACTGCTTGCCAGCTTCGGGCAATTTGGTCGCGGTCTAGCTCATGTCCACAAGGCGCTCCAGATAGCACAGGAGATCGAGCATCAGCAATGGATGTGCGGCGCGTATTGCTACTTAGGGCAAATCTACGTGCTCATGCTTTCTCCCGCCCTGGCCCTGCGCCATCTGGAGACCGGCTTGCCACTGGCAAAGACGCTTGGCTCATCGTGGTGGATGGACTTTCTCAGAGCCTGCCAGGCGCTGGCTTACCTGCAGCTTGGCGAAGGCAAGCAGGCAGAGGCGACGCTCAAAGCGGTGATGCCGCGAGAGCAGGAGCCACGTACCATGTCAGAGCGGTCCCTGACCTGGGCATGGGGAGAGCTGGCCCTCGCTCAAAGTGAAGCCCAGGTTGCCCTCGAGATCGCCGAACGCTTGATCGCCTCCGCACAGGGGCAGCTGCCCACCCAGCCGATTCCCCAGCTCTTGAAACTCAAGGGCGAGGCGCTTGTCGCCACCAAACGCCTCTCTGAGGCAGTGGAGGCGTTGGAGGAGGCCAAACGGGGTGCGCTCTTGCGTCGAGAGGCTCCGCTGCTGTGGCAAATTCATCGCTCGCTCGGACAGGTGTATCGGCGGCTCAAGCGCGAGGAACAAGCACAGGGCGAATGGGCTGCCGCGCGGGAGATCATCGGGCAACTGGCCGCCACGATTGAGGAGGAAGCGTTACGCGAACACTTCTCGCAGACGGCCCTCGGCTCTCTCCCGCAGGAAAAGCCCCTGCTCGCCCGTCGTGCGACCGCTTCCCAATTTGGTGGACTGACCGAACGTGAGCGTCAGGTCGCTATCCTTATTGCACAGGGCAGGTCGAACCGTGAGATCGCCGAGGCGCTGGTGATCAGCTACCGCACCGTGGAAACGCATATCGCCAATATCATGTTCAAGCTGAGCTGCACTTCTCGCTCGCAGGTGGCAGCATGGGCCGTTGAGAAAGGGTTGATGAAACCACCTGTCTAAAAGAGCGTACATGCCTCAAGCGGGAAAGCGGGAACACGAGACAGTTCGACACTCCCCTCAAAAAGCTCGCTCCGTGTTCCCTCTCTCAACTCCTCAAACTCCTCAGGGTCATCCTTTCATGGTCTACGTGTCTTCTCCGCGCAAGACTTCCTCTCACTCTCCGTGTTTTCCTGGATGCGCAAAGCGGTCCATTTCAGGCACACTATCCAGTGTGGTGAGAAACCATAGCAGGTATGCCTGCAGCAAAGCAGTAATCACAATAAAGGAGGAGAACATCATGGGAACAGCACAAGTACAG
>WNGL01016403.1_pt1 | contig 11053 bp, 11 predicted proteins | sample 5400591 | NCBI WGS metagenome assembly WNGL01 (sample SAMN13153377, study PRJNA577476) | soil metagenome | isolation source: 80 cm soil or saprolite under Garry oak tree replicate 1 | place: USA:California | collected 2016-06-15
AACCTGACGTCAGCGCCACAAGGGTTAACACGCTAAGAATACGGCGAAAAGTTCTCATAAGGCCCCCTTCGGGGAAGCAATCTAAATCCCGAAGCACCCGCACCTAGGTGATGCAGAGCGGGTTATTCGTACTGCCTTCAATGTAAACCCTGCGTTAACAAAAGAGTTGCGGAGCTAATTTAGCTGGAAATGCTCTGAATAGCGAGGGTTCCGGTCTGCGACTCTTAAAGAACCTGTCCGGATCTCAGCGCCTCACTGCCCACATTTCGGCACTTGAACTTTCGTCATTTGCCCCGCAGTTCCATCAAATGCAAACTTCTACTCAAGGGGAGATACCACTATGAAGATGTTGGCGACATTGCTTGTTCTATTTGCGCTAGTGCTGAGTGCCGGGGCGCAAGACAAGCCTCGCGTTTTTGTTCAAGGTAAAGGTTCTGAGAATCTTGCCAGCAACGGGTCGGCAGCGGGCGGGCGGCACTGGGCATCCTGGGGATCGAAGTCCACCCTCGACTCGCACGACGAGTCCATGGAAGTGACCAAAGATTTGCAGAAGAACTGTTCCAGCGTGATCGTGACCCTCAACCAATCGAATGCCGACTACACAGTCATGTTGAACCGCGAATCAAAGCAGAACCGAGGGCTGCTGCGCAGCAATAACCAATTGCAAGTGGCCAACCGAGCCGGCGACATCCTCGGTACGAGCGCCACACACACAGTCGGAAACGCCGCAAAGGACGCCTGCGAACTGATTTTGGGCGATTGGCAAGCTCACGGTCGAGCCAGCGCCACGCCCGCTTCCGTAGTGCCTCCAGCACCTGCGGCAATGTCAGTAACTTCGCAAAACCAACCGGCGCCAAGCCAGCCGGATCAGCCACAGCCCTTGGCCGCGGGATCAACCATTAGCGGAAGTACAATTAGCGACAGAAGCCAGAGCCAGGGCGTAGGCGAAGCCTCACGTCAGGCGAAGCAGCATAAGGCTTGCTTGGAATTGGCGAAGGACAACCCGAGCATTACCTGCAACTGACGTTTTGGTATCAATCAGAGAGCCCGTTTCTTTCATAGGCCGTTTCTTGAAAAAGAGACGGCCTCTTGTTTTGGCAGGCTGCGGAAAAAGTAACCGAAATCCTGTCGCAACCGCGATCGTGTCGCAACCGTGGAAGAGCGGCGCTTTCAGCGCCGCGTAACGGGTTTGAAAATAAAGGTGCGCTTTAACGCCTTGTGCTGCGAAGGTCGGCACGCATCAAGTTGTTTCCGCAGCCTGTTAGAGCGCAAAGAGGAAGCCAATCACGCCGCTTTATGCCCAGGCTTTGTTTTATGCTTGCGCCTTGCTTCGGAAAGGGCTTGTTTCAGATCAGCCGCGAGGTCCTCATTCTCCGAGGCAATGTGGACGCGAGACCCCGAAGGGGTTTCAGTGCTCACCCAACGATTCAACTCATCGGGCACCGCATACACGTACCGGCCGCCACGATGAACCGGCATACCTGAACGTTGCCATCGCTTCGCCGCAAGGACATTGCATGGTGGACGGCGCTGCAAGAAAGCAACTCCTAAACAACCCTCGAACTTGGCTTGACAATTCCCCGCCGGAGCGTACTCTGGGTACCGCTCATGTCGCACCTAGCGGATAGCAACGTCAAGCTGTTGCTGATCGGTGGCGTGGGGCTGGTAATCGGCCTCAGCATTTCCTCACTGGCCTACTTTTTGAGGGTCAACGCAAGGGCGCAGACTTTAGCCAAAAGTCAAAGAGCAGCTGAGAATGCCGGCGAGAACACCGAAGCTACAACCGTGACAGACAAGACGCGTGCCGCTGGAGCTTAGTCACCCGTCCGATCGGCGTAGGGGCCGCTGATTTGGTCGGCCCGTCGGCGAAAGAAACAAAACTGCGTGCTTCACCGCACATACTTTAATTTTGTGCGGTGATACAGTTGCGGCATCTTTTCTGTTTCCGACCATTCATCAGACAAACGGAAAGAGTACAGCAAGGAAAGAACGACTGGCGGTCGTTTATGGCAACTCTTTCGGATTTGCAGTCCAAACAATCGGCCCCGCATGCTTCTCCCTAATGCTCCGACCCGAACTGCCAAAGTTGCAAAGAATTGCGAGAAGTGCACGCCGCGATTCGGCTGCATCAACCGATTCCAAGCAAGAAATCAGCTTAGACCGATTTGCGCGTGCAGACCCCGCCCGGGGCGGGTAGAAATGCAATGGGAATATGCATAGAAACCTGGTTGCGAGTGAAAAAGAGGACCCACTTGAGCGGGTGTTTTTGTGTCGTGATGTGGTAGGGAATTAAAAATTGAAAGGCATCTTCAAGCAACATTTCTTGATGTGGTCGTCACTGCGATTCTTCGCAGATTGCGGAGAGCTTCGTCCATTGCGCGGTGTTCACCCGCAAGCGAATGCCTGAAAGTTTCTTCTATCCTGTCTAAAATCGCGCTGCGAGCCGTAATGATTCGCTCATGCAGCTTGGTTACATCAGTCTCCAAAAGTACCGCTTGATATAGCGGTTTCCAGTCAGGGCTACTGGAGAGAAAACTTTGCATTCTCAATGCATACCTCTTTTGTGGCCACTCGCAAAGCGCCAATAAACGCCACTCCTTTTAAGCAGTCAGAATGAAACCTGTACACAGCACGGCATTCGGCCTACTCTTAATGGGTTGTCCATGCTGGCCGATGGCTGCCCACATTCTGCAAGTCGCGTACTATCCCACTCTGCAAGAAACTCGCACTCTAATGCTCAAATCCGCTGGTTATCAAGTTACATCTGTCTTAGGGAACGACAACGCTATGAGTCTGGATGGGACGCTGATTGCGGCTGCTGATTTAATCGTCGTGGGTTTCTCCGCTTCGCATTCCGTTCGGGCTGCAATGGTTCTTTGGTTCAAAGCTCGCTACCCTAAAATTCCGGAGAAGTTCCCCGAGGCAGACGTATCTACCTTCTCTGAAGACCCCACGCTTTGGCTGGCAGAGGTCGCGAGTATTCTGAAATCCTAAGCGTCGGTCACGATTTGCCGGTATCCATGTGAAGAAGTTGATCTGGACTATGGATTGAATACCCTGGTCTGCATCGAATAATACTTCTGTGGACCGCACTGTGACGATGCGTTACCTGACGGCATTGAGCGAGAAGTAGAGGTTTCTCAACCTCTCCGCCTTCGATTTCGCGTCATGCTATCCTCGTTTCAGAGTCCCAATTCAGTGCCTCTTTATTGTGCTCGCTTAAGAGCGATGTTGTAAGAGCGCTTCTCGTCGGAGAGTTGGCCGAGCGGTTGATGGCACCGGTCTTGAAAACCGGCATACCTTAACGGGTATCGGGGGTTCGAATCCCTCACTCTCCGCCAGGATTTCTCACGCTTCACCTGAAATTCAGAGTCCTATCAAACAGCCTTAGCTGCCCTGCCGAGCAAAAGATCAAACTCCTTCTTGTTGACGCTGTAGCATTCACAGGAGCGCTTCTGCAGGCCCGCGTGGTCGAGGATTGTGACCGTACCGCGGGTGTAACGGATGAGTCCGGCTCGTTGCAGCGCGCCGGCGGCGATGGTTACGCCCTCGCGTCGCACGCCTAGCATCATGGCAAGGAACTCTTGGGTGAGGGGGAACTCACTGGTTTGCATTCGATCATGCGTCAACAATAGCCACCGGCAACACCGCTGCTCGAGCGAATGGAAAGTATTGCAGGCAGCCGATTGCGCGACCAGATTGAAGAATGCATGCGCGTAACGAAGTAACGCGGCTCGCAGGGAGGGGCTGCGCTCCATCTCTTCCCGAAATACGTTGGCCTTCATCCGCAATCCGGTACCGGCAACTTGCATATAGACGCTGGTGGGCGCGCGGTTGTCGCCGAATACGATGGGCAGCCCGACCATGCCTTCATTACCGATCGTGCCGACCTCGGCCGCACTGCCGTTCTTCATGGTGTTGACCAGCGAGGCGACACCGGTCTCGATGAAGTCAACGAACTCGATACGCTCGTTCACTTTGTAAAGCGAACGTTTGTATTCCAGCATGACCGCTACAAGATAGGGGCGAAGCCGGTCAAGGTCTTCGAACGGCAACGCTGCCAGCAGCCGGTTCTGGTGAACGCTCGATAAGGGCGCAGAGTCTCGCATGAGTCCCTGGCTTTCCGCATTCAAATTGGCGTGCATAAAACCTCTAGGGAAGGAACAGAAATTATCCGGGCTTGCGCGGGATGTAGCTGGAAACCCCTGTTCGCTTTGATGCCTTGGACTATTTTACTGGATTCACCGGCTGTCTCTGCACAGAATTCTGCGAAAATTGAATCACTGCGGCGCGGGAACTGCCGGGACTGCTGGCTTTTGGAAGCGGCTCTCCGGGATTGACGGGTTCGGCTCCGCGCTTTCAATTTGAATGGTGAATCTGCCCGTCGGCGTGGCCGAAGTCCACTGGAATGGAACCTTCACTCCGCCCACTTCACGATAGTCGGAAAAATCCACCTGCGTGGGATTTCTTCCCAGCGGAGACTGGGTATACCGAACCAATCGCACCAGCAATCCACTCTGCACGTCAAAATACATTTCGACTGGCGGTTGGTTGGGACGCTGTCCGGAAAGCATCACTGCATCCCGATCGCCTATCTTCAACGCCCTTTCCACTCGAACCTCGGCGAACATCTTCGGCACATCGAGCGGAAAATGAACGTCGGCGTCCATGCGGCTGGCGTCCATATCAGCCGCGTTCATCGGACGAAGCGGACGACCAGGGAAAGCAACCCAGCCCGCTTGACCATCGAACGCTGTGATGCTGTCGCCGTTGGGCCAGTGCGTCACCATCGCAAGGTGGTCCGGGGATTTCTTCAGTATCTCAATCGGGAACTGCCGCGGTCCCGCCCGAAAAGCGCCTTTCTCCGCGATGTTATTCAATTTTCCGATCGCATCACTGCCGCCAACCACGGCAACATATTTCTCGATGATCGCCTCGGCTTTAGGAAGATCCGGTGAAACAGGTTGCTCTGCTGGCGCAGCTTCATTTAGCAGATGCGGGGCTGATTCCGCGATCACAGGAATCGCTAGCGGCTTGGGAGAGCCACGATGGCAAGAGTTGCAGGTCACCTCCTGCTTTCCTTCGAAATTGTTGGCATTGATAGCGACCATCATCTGCATCATCTTCCGCGCGGTCTGCTTTGGCTTCTTGTCGTCTTTGTCGAACGCATTCTCAACGTGGCAATACTCGCACTGCACGCCCAATGATGACGTAATGAATTGCATGCCGGGAATCAATTGGTCTGAGGGAATGTCTTTCAGCACCTGCACATTCTTGAAGAATTCGCTGGCTTTCTTGTCCGGACTGGGCGTGGCATGTTCTTGCGCGGCCGCAAGTAAGCCAAAAAATAGAGTGCCGGTGAACAGGGCCAGTCTCATAGGCCCAGCATTGCGGGCAATCCCTTGCATCTCCATTCGCCTCACTCGTCAGGAAATATACTAGGATCTTTCACTATACGGATCCGGTGATCAGTAAATTCCGCGTGCATTTTCGGAATCTCATATTTTGGCATATGGCAACTCGCGCACTTATTGTTGGCCACAGGACAGCCTGGTCCAAGATGGTCGGCGGAAGTTTTTGCACTCGCCGACGCGACGTGGCAGCTCAAGCATTTCTCATCATAAGCGGAGATATCCTTCACCAGCGGCTTATGTGGATTGTGGCAGGCGATGCAGGTGATGCGAGGGTCGCCCTTTCCCCAGCACTTGCTGGTTTCGAGGCGATACATGGGGAAGCGAGCGTTCTGGATGCCGTGATACTTCAGCTGGTTGATGTTCCACCAGGTGCGATGGCAAGCGCCGCAGAAATCAACCGAGGCAGCAGGTGACAGGCGTCCAGGATTGAAAGTCATGCCCGGATTTTCGCTTGTGCCCGCGCTCACGGCGCTACGTGTGCCGCACCCGGGCCGTGGCAGCCTTCGCAGGAAATTCCAGGGATAAAGTGGCCGGCATCAAAACGATTGTTTGCGATCGAAGCCGTCGTGTGACAACCGAAACAGCTTGGCGCGTCTTCGGCAGGAATCTCCCGGCCCAAAGCATTCTCCAGCGAGTCAGGAATTCCTTTGGGATGGTCTGGAGTGATATCGAAACCCAAACTGTGGAAGAAGCTGATGCGCGCTTCGTAAAAATTCCCTTTATGCTGAAACAAAAAACTTTGTCCGCGACTTCCACTGCCGAAGGTCCACAGAATCGGAGCTGAGAACGATTCGCCGTTGCCGGCGACGGTAAAAATAACTGCCTTATTCTCGGGAGTGATCTGATATTCGAAGGGACCAAGCTTGTACGTTGTCTTCTTAGTGAGAGATTCCGTGTCGGTCGCCGCCATCGACGTATGAGCCATGGCATGCTGTTTCTGTCCTGCGGCCAGGCTCGAGTGGCATCCAGTGCAGACCTCTGGCTCCACGTAGTCGCTGCGGGCGGCGTCTCCCTTGCGCGGCCACCATCCTGGCTTTGCCAGGTGTTCCTCGGTGCTCAGTTGATCGGCGATTGTCTCCGGAATTTGCGCACTGGCCGATGAGAGAACAAGAAGAACGCAAAAGAGTACAGCCCGGGACATGTCGAAAAGGAACGCTGGCAGACTTTCTCGAGACAGAAATTCAGTCTAGGGGGCGGGGCCGAGCGGCTTCGTAAAGAAATGAATTATTAAGTAAAGTTGAGTAAAGATTGTCAGGTTTGCATCCGCAACCGCAAACGTAACTGATGACGAACAAAAAAGGTTTGTCTCGAAATTTATGGCAAGACTGCTGGGGTGCCCGTGCCTGGCCAGCCAATTCGAACCAGCGAGATTCCCTCACGCGGCAACTGAAATTTCAAGTGGGCCGCGCCGTGCTCAATGCGTATCCACTGAGGCGAATCGAGGAGTTGCAATTGCCCTGCAGCTTCCAGTTTTGCGTACTGCTCGGGCGTCGGGGCGGCCGGAGATGCCATTGATTTCCACGCGCTGAAAGCATTACTGTGATCGGAATCAACACGAAAATGCTCTAGCAACCCACGCTGAACTGCCAAGGGCAGACCCGTGATCGTCAAATCAATCATCACTGGAGCCGCGACCAAGTCGTCATCGTGATAATTCCAGATGAGCGCCTCTAGTTCTTGTTGTTTGCGCGTGGCGATCACGTTGATTTCTGGTTGCGCACGGACCCCTTCGCGCACGACTTGTTCGGTCTCCAGCGCACTCGAACTCGTTGCTTTCACCCGCGTATCGCCCATTAGGCCAAAAATACGGAATGCATTCAGCACCGGCTTATCCAAGCCGTTTGTGGCAAGTTCACGGAATCCTGCAAAATAGGGCTGGTCCTCGAACTCGAACGCCCAAGTCACCGCACCCTCGAACTTAACGTTTTCGCGCCGCGTTAGCGAAAGAATGTGAAACAAAGTCTCTGCGGTGTAGCTCGCGTATAAAGGCCCGTTGCGGTATCCATTCGGCGGATTCTGCTGCGCCGAGCAGGCGGCGCACCCCTCCGGATCAGACTCTCCGAGAATAATCGGCGTTTGCTTCCATTTAGGAAACGAAGCCACTATTTTGAAACCTTGTTCTATCGCTTTGAGCTGAGCGGCAACACCCATGCGCACGTGGTCACCTTGCCAGGTGGGAGATCCCTTAGGGTGAAAGCTGATGAAGTCGAGCCGCGCACCGCTTCCGCCGGTAGCGTAATTTCGTTCTTGCGCACAGTGCTGCAGAAAGTCCCTTAGAAATTGCGCCGCCTTCGCGTTTCCAGGTCCGGTGCTGTCAGGACCACCAATTCGCGCCTCCGGAAGCGCCCTCGAAATTGCGCCAGCAGAATAGTCGTAGAGCTTGAAATATTCTTCTGGTGTGCCCTGCCAGTATCCAATATCAGGTTCGTTCCACACCTCCCAGAGCCAGGTCTTTACTTCCGCATCGCCATACCGCTCTCGAAGATGGCGAGCAAACTCAAAAACCAGCTTCGACCATTTCTCGTAGTCCTTGGGAGGATAGGCCCAACCGGTGAAAATCGTGCCTTTCGGAAAGGAGTGCCTGTAAGGCTCGGGATGACTGGAAAGCGCTTCGGGCATGAAGCCGAGTTCGACCAAAGGCTTCAGACCGGCACTGTGGAAAGTATCGAAAATGCGGTCAACGATTTTCCAGTCGTAAACAGGATTTCCCGCCGCGTCCTCGGTGTAAACATTCGTCGAACCCCATTTCAATGACGCGGATCCATCTCCGCTGGTAAGAATATTGTGTACTCGAATGTATGCAGGTGTACGGCCTAGAGTGGCGATTTCGCCGAGCAACTTGCGTCCATTTGCAGCGTACGTGTAATTGGGCTCGTCATATCCAAAATAGTTCCACACTGGGGGAAATGCGCCGTCCGATTGATCGGCATGCACCTCGATGGTTGCCACATGGGGGCGCTCTTCGAGACGTTCTTGGGTGCGAAGTTTCGGAATCGTCAACAGGAACAGAACGACGACCACGATTCTTGCGCAAAACATTGTCATGGGATTGCGCCGCGCGAAATCTGAGCCAGCCCGGTCCACCCAGGCCGTCACTCAGTTTCCACCCACGGTCAAAGTCCAACGGGCAACCAAGAGACGACTAGATTACTGCAACGACTTGGGATCAGACAGATTCTTGGGTGAAGCCTTCGTCAGCTCGGCGTCCAGCGTGCGGGCTGCGGCCGGGATCGAAACTTTGCCCTCACGCAAGATTTCCTTCACAGTGAGCTTGCGGCCGTAAAGTTTCTCGTTGGCATTATTGTCTGGACGCAAGGTTGATCCTTCGAGCGAGACTCCAGCAAATAGTCCGCGCGAACGCGAGTAGGAAAGGATCTCGGCACGCATGACCACATCGGTTGCCGCGGTTGCCGTCCGGCCTTTGGGGCCAGCCGCTGCCGCAGCATCCGCGCCCAGCTTTACTTTGCTGCCCATCAGCGACTCCGCGCCGCGCGGATTCATAACTAGAAGAACAAAGTCGGTGGCCTGACCTCCCAGCTGAAAGCCGATGTTGCCGCCTTCCAGCGCATACATGGCCGGAGCGCCCCAGGCTCCGGTGAAGTGTTCACCATTGCGGCAAACCATGACCCCGCGCCCGTAACTTCCGCCGATCCCAATCGCGAGTTTCTTCACCGACGGCAGGACAATCACGCACTCGGCGCGGTCGAGCAGATCTTTGGGGATGTCATCTGGTATGTTGAGAATTTCCTTGAGAACCACACCGGCGTCTTTCACGCGATCCGTTTCTTTTTCATTCTGGGCAGCAAACGCCATAGGCACACACGCAAGCGCGAGGAAAAATGCAATTACGTTTTTCATTGCTTCTCCTTATTCGGTGTAAGCCTATTTTACTCTGGAACCTGAATCCTGACCCAATGACGGCACGCAATCTTCGGGCCAGGCACACGCCTGCTCAGTGTTAACAATTGTCTGTAATTAGTGACTTCCCGTGTACTCCTTTTGTAACTTGGCGAACCCGCGGTGGTCGCCTAAAGTCAGGCCAGTGATTGGCTTAAATCTCTGGCGGCTTCGGCACGCGACGTGCATCTAATAAGCCGAGGTAGCCTCTGGCCGTGGCTGTCAGTGCAATTTTTGGATGGTTCAGGCATGAAGTACACAGGGCTAGTATTTTGTCTCGCGATGATGCTCGCAACGGTTGCGTTGCCCGCGACTGCCCAGAGTGCCTATGTTGCCGGCGGCCTTTCAGTGTCGTCACCGGGCATTGATTCAACCCAACCGAATTCCGTCATCACAATTCAGAAGCGGGTCAATGAAGTAAACGTGCTGTTTATCGCGACTGACAAGCACGGGAAATTCGTGCGAGACCTCAACAAGAGTGACTTCACGATTTTGGACGACCACAAGCCGCCGCAAGCGATTGTGAACTTTACGCAGCAAACCGACCTTCCGCTTCAACTCGGCCTCTTGGTGGACACCAGCGGATCCGTGCATGGACGGTTTCAGTTTGAGCAAGACGCTGCCATAAGTTTCCTGCAGCATACGATTCGCGCGCACTATGATCGCGCGTTCGTAATGGGATTCAGCGCTCGCAACAAAGTAGTGCAAGATTTCACAGACAACGTCAGCCTGCTCGCTGCGGGAGTTCAGGGTCTGCAGAATGGCGGCGGCACGGCGCTGTTTCAAGCAATCTACGTCGCTTGCAAGGAACGTCTGCTGAAAGACGACTCCGACCGACCGGTGCGGCGCGCTTTAGTTATAGTCAGCGATGGCGATGACAACCAAAGCGAGGTCTCGAAGATGCAAGCCATCGAAATGGCGCAGCGCGCGCAAGTCATCATCTACGCAATCTCAACTGACGACAGTGGTCTGATCCTGCGAGGAGATAAAGTCCTGCAACAGCTTGCTGACGCAACCGGCGGACGGGCCTTCTTTCCCTTCAAGATGAAGGACATCAAAAGCTCTTTTTCCGCCATCGAAGACGAACTGCGCAGCCAGTACGTCGTTTCTTATCATCCCGCGGACTTTGATGCCGATGGCCGTTACCGCTCGATTGAAATCACCGCCCTGAAAAAAGACCTCCAGGTTCGTGCCCGCAAGGGTTACTTCGCACCCCAACAGTAGTTTTGTTGCCGTCCAGTAGTGATAAAATCAGCACCAGATCGAGGGAGTCCCGTTTGAAGTTACCTCGGATTTTCGCCTGTTGCTTGCTGCTGTGCTTTATCGTGCCTGCTTCAGCGAAGCCACGTCAGCGCCCTCGGACGCAGAAGGCCCAGACCAAAGCAGTGCAGCAGACAGAGCCAGCGCCGGCAGCACCGCAGCCTGCGCCTCCTCCGCCCACCCCGGAGCAGGGACCGTCGTCTCCCGCAGAGGTTAGCTTTCAAGGGGGAAGGCTGACGATAGTTGCGCGAAACTCGACCATGAGCGACGTTCTAAACGCCGTGAAGCAAAAGACAGGCGCCGCGGTGGAGATGCCGGCAGTTTCAAGCGAGCGAGTCGTCGGGCAATTCGGCCCGGGCGCGCCACGCGATGTGATGGCGCAACTCTTAAATGGATCGCACTATGACTACGTGCTACTCGGCTCACCCGCCGATCCTGGAGCCCTGAAAAAAGTGGTCCTGATGACGAGGGCGAACGGGCCC
>WNGL01037091.1_pt1 | contig 11053 bp, 12 predicted proteins | sample 5400591 | NCBI WGS metagenome assembly WNGL01 (sample SAMN13153377, study PRJNA577476) | soil metagenome | isolation source: 80 cm soil or saprolite under Garry oak tree replicate 1 | place: USA:California | collected 2016-06-15
TCGGCGAGGCGAGGATTATCTGACGGGCCAGGGGAAGCAGGCCGGACGCGATCTCGAAACCAGAGTTCTGCTTGCCGATGATGAAGATGCGCCGGTCGGCGTATGTCTCCACCGGCCGAAGCTCGCCGTATTGCGCCGCGTGCTCCAGCCCAGGGATCGGAGGTTTCCACGGATCGGCGACGCCGACCGCGAACACGACGCGGGGCGCGCGGTACTCGCCGTCCGATGTGGTCAGCACGACATCGTCACCGTCCTTCCGGGTGGCTTCCCAGCGGCATCCGTACCTCACCTGCAGTCGCGTTCGCTCCCCGAACAGCTCGAGGCCGCGCTGCATCTCCGGCCGCGACGGGAAGTACGAGGTGCCGTCCATCACGCTCGCCATCAGCCCGCGGTGCGCGGGCTCGTCGCCGGCGAGGCTGTTCCAGTCGTGGCGCTCGAACTCGCGCGAACCAGGCTGGAATCCTGTGTAGGGCTTGGTCCAGCTGAGCATCCGCTGGAACAAAGGCCACTTGCGGAACATCCCTCCCGGCGCGTCGTCTGCCGACAGCGCCGCATGCTCGACCCCGAGCCGGCTCAAGCTGTACGCAAGCTGCATGCCGCCCGGTCCGCTGCCGACCACGACCAGCGGATACCGACCGGGCGGAAACGGTCTGCCGTCTAGCTGAGCCACTTGGTCGTGGTGCGAACTTTGCGCGCTTCGCCTTGAAGCAGGCGGTACATCACGCTCGGGTTCGATTTCAAGAAGCTCTCGACCTGCGAGCTGGAGAGCACCAGGCATCGCAGCGAACCCATGGCGACGATGTCCGCGGTGGGCGCCTCTCCCAGGAGGCAGGAGATCTCCCCGAAGTAGTCGCCCGCTCGCAGCGTTGCGCGGTCGACGCCATCAATACGGATCGCCGCCGCGCCGTCGAGCACGACGTAGAGGCCGGATCCGCTCAGGCCCTGGCGAAGGACCTTCTCGCCATCGCCGAACCACTGCTCGCTGAAGACGTCGACGACCTGTTCGCGCTGCGGCGTCGAAAGGTCGGCGAACAGCGCGAAGCCCGCGATAGTGTCCGCGAGCTCCTGGCCTGCCACTTACGCCTCGCCGACGACCTCGTCGTCGATGAAGCAGTAGAGCCAGCGCTCGCCTGGCTCGAACGACCGCACGATCGGGTGGCTGCCCGTCCCGGCGTGGGCCCGGGCGTGGCGGTTCTTCGAATCGTCGCAGCAGCCGACATGACCGCAGCTCATGCAGAGGCGGAGGTGAACCCACTCGTCTCCCATCGCCAGGCACTCCTCACAGCCGTCGGGGGTGCGCGGCTGGACGTCCTTGATCGCGTCGAGATGACGGCATTGCATCCGCCGATATGATGACGCGCGCTACGCTTCGGCCACTTCCGCCAGGACGAGCACAAACGCGAGCATCGGCCGGGCGAGCATGAGAACTATCAACGGATAGTCCGGACAAACCGGGCTGAAGTCCGAAGCAAACCTCGGACAGTCCGGACTATCCGAGCGTGGGCCCGGCCACTACCAGCTGGGTCGGAGGTGTTTCTCGAACCAGTCGACGATCCGCTCGATCCGGTCGACGCGACGGTCTGGCCTGCCGATCGCCAGCATCACGTGCGACTCGCCGGGGTAGCGGATCATCTCGACCTCGCGGCCCAGCGAGCGCAGGATCGCAAACACCATTTCGGACTGCACGGCCGGACAGCGAAGATCGTTCTCGGCCTGCAGCAGGAGCAGCGGTACTTGGTTGCGGTGGATCGAGAAGTACGGTGACCGCTCCAAGAACTCCATCGGGTGCTCCCAAGGGTTGTCTTCGCCGACCGCCGAGCGACCGATGATGCGCCCGAAATCTGCGCTGGCGTACTCGGCGAGCATGTCGCTGACCGGGTTCTCGCTGACCGCCGCGGCGAACACCCCTGGGTGATGGCCGAGCATCCAGTTCGTCATGAAGCCTCCATACGAGAGTCCCATGATCCCGACCTGGCCGCGATCGGCGAGACCTTGCTCGACCGCCCAATCGACGACTCGCAGCAGGTCGCTCGAGTCCCGGTCGCCCCACTGGCCTGCCACGGCTCGCGTGAACGCCTCGCCGTAGCTCGCCGAGCCCCGAGGGTTCGACCAGACCACGTGGAACCCTGCGTCAGCCAGCGCGGACATCTCGAGCCATGGCGTCGCTCCGAACGACGCGTACGGCCCTCCATGCACGTCCAGGACGAGAGGCATTCGCGTTTGTTCGCGGCCGCGGGCGCGGAGCAGCCAGACGTCCAGCTTGTGGCCCTCCGGGTGGTCGATCCGGACCTGCTCGATCGGCCGGCGAAACGGACCGAACCAACGGCTGCCGTCATTGGTCAGCTGCCGAAGCTTGCCGTCCTCGACCGCGTAGACCTCCGAAGGGCCGCCACTCGACGCCACCACCGCCACGCGGTCGCCGCCAGCGCCAATCGCGACGCACACGGCATCGGGCTCCGCCAGCGCGGCGACCTCGCCGTCGACACCAAAGCTGTAGGGATGGCTGAACCCCTTGTGTGCCACCAGCCCGACCACGTGCTGACCGTCGAGCGAAACGAGAGGCGGCAGCCCGAAGTTCTCGCCGTCCATGTAATCGCCGTAGCTGCTGTTCTGGATGTTCAGGTCGCGGCCGGCGCCGACCAGCTGGGTGCGCGCGCCGTCGATGAAGTACAGATCGACGTTTGCCCACCCGGGTGCTTTTTCCTTATCTATCCCGAGAAACCCGATCCGCGCCGTCGGCGCCCAGGTCACGTTCACCACCGCGCCCTTCAACACGGCTATTTGTTGCGGGCTGGAGTCGATTTCCGTGCTCGAGATTTCCCACAGCGACGGGTACTCGTCCAGCGCTGCCTCGGGCCGGCGGTCGGCCACGAACGCGATGTTCTGGCCGTCAGGCGACCATGCCGCCGCCTCGACGTTGTACGTAGGCTCGGTGATCCGGCGCGGCTTGCCTCCGGAAATTTGCGTCTCCCAGATCGAGGTGAACTCGTCTCGATAGCCCACGCCGCCGGGGAGGTCGGTCAGCTGCCTCGGCTCGCCGCCGCTCAGCGAGATCAGCCACGCCTGCGGCTTGCCCGAACGGTCGGAGATGAAAACCAGACTCTTTCCGTCCGGTGAGTAGCGGGGGCGTCCATCGCCGGCGAGGGCCGACGTCAGCTGGTCGGGCGCTCCTCCACTGAAGCTCACCCTCCACAGCCTTCGCGCGTATTTGCCATCTTCGACCGTGCGCCGGACATAGACCACCGAAGAGCCGTCAGGCGCGACCGCCAGCGAAGAGATCAGGACCTGCTGGAGGAGATCCTCTCCGTGGAAGGGTCGCGACTCAGCCGTGCCCAAGGCGTCGACAGCGGGTTCGGTCCTTGCGAGCGTCTCCAATTTGTGGCGCCTCCCAGCGAGCGTTGGTTAATAAGGTAATGGTCTACCTGGACGGCACCAAGTGGAAGGCCGTCCTCACGATGCGGGCGGGTGACGGGTTAGAGTCGCCGGAATGTTTTCCGGTGCGCCACAAGTTCTCACCAGGTAGCCAGGTGAGGCGAATCCATTACGCGTGGGTGGTCGCGGCGGTCACGTTCGTCGCGCTTATGGGCGCCGCGGGATTTCGAGCGACTCCCAGCGTGCTGATCGTTCCGCTGCAAGACGAGTTCGGTTGGAACCGCGCCATCATCTCCATCGCGGTCTCAATCAACCTCATCTTGTTCGGGCTCACGGGCCCGTTCGCCGCTGCCCTGATGGACCGCTTCGGGCTGCGCGTCGTCACCGTGGGCGCGCTGATCACCGTCGCCACCGGCGCTCTCCTGACGACGGTGATGAACGCGCCGTGGCAGCTGTATCTGCTGTGGGGCGTCGTCGTGGGGCTGGGCACAGGGTGCATGGCTTCAGTGCTCGCGGCGACCGTGGCGAACCGCTGGTTTGTGCACCGGCGGGGACTCGTGCTCGGTGCGCTGACCGCCGCCGGCGCGACCGGACAGCTCATCTTCTTGCCCGGGCTCGGGTGGCTCGCGCAGAGCGCCGGCTGGCGGCTCGCGGCGATCGCGGTCGCAGTCGCCGCCCTCGCCGTGGTGCCGGTGGTCGCCCTTTTCCTACGCAACCGTCCGTCGGACCTCGGCCTCCGCGCCTTCGGCGCGACCGAGGCCGACACTGTGCCAACCAACACCGGAAGCCCGATCGCCAACGCGTTTCGCGGCCTTCGCATGGGAGTCAGATCACGTGACTTCTGGCTCCTCGGCGGAAGCTTCTTCATCTGCGGAGCGTCGACCAACGGCCTCATCGGGACGCACCTCATCCCGGCGTCGATGGACCACGGCATGGCCGAGGTAACCGCCGCAAGCCTTCTCGCCGTGATCGGCGTGTTTGACGTGATCGGCACTCTCGCGTCGGGCTATTTGACCGATCGGTTCGACAGCCGATGGCTACTGTTCTTCTATTACGGGCTGCGCGGCCTGTCTCTCCTCTTTCTTCCCTATGTGTTCGGCAGCCCGTTGTTCGCACTGATTCTCTTCATCGTCTTCTATGGCCTGGATTGGGTGGCGACCGTGCCGCCCACGGTGCAGCTCGCGCGTCGTGTCTTCGGCGCGCAGAACTTCGCCATCGTGTATGGGTGGATCTTCGCCGCCCACCAGATGGGTGCGGCCACGATCGCGTTTGCGGCCGGCGCGGTGCGCACGTTCTTCGGCGACTACCAGCTCGCCTTCATGAGCTCCGGTCTGCTCTGTCTGGTCGCGGCCGGCCTGGTGCTGCGGATTGCGCGGGAGCGCCCGGGCACGGTGGTCGTTCCCGAGCCGGGTGTCGGGGCGGAGGCCCCCGCCTACTCCTGATCCGCGTGCGGCCCCACCGGGGCCGCGCCGCGGCCCGAGCTCGCCACAGCGTGGGGAGGAGGATCGCCGTCGCGGTCATCGCCATCGCCATCGCACTGATTCCACATGCCGCGTCCGCCCACGCCCTGCTGCTCCAGTCGGACCCTGCTCCCGGCTCCTTGCTCCAGGCCGCCCCGGCAGCGATCAAGGTCTTCAGCCCGTCAGGCTCGCAGGTCGCCGGACGCGTGGCGGAGGAGGGTGCCGTCCTGTCCGCTTCGCTCGCGTCGGCTGAAGTCGGGACGTACGTGGTCAGCTGGCAGGTTTTTGCAGCGGACACGCATCCGTCGCGAGGGGCATTCGCATTCTCGGTTGGCCATCCGAGCGCGAACCCGTATTCGGGATTGCTCGGTACCGGCGAGGCGGGCACCTCGACGCCGCTCGGCCTCGCGCTGCAGGCGCTCGCGAGATGGATTCACTTCATCGGCTTCGCCCTGACGTTCGGCGTCGTCGCCTACGGGGCGCTCATCAACCGAGCGGGCGCGCCGCTTCGCCTGGTCGGCGCCGGCCTCGTTCTGCTGATCTCTGCAGAGCCCGTGTCTCTGATCGCGCAGCTCGCGAGCCTGAGCTTCGATGGCGACACCGCGCTTGCTGTGCTCGGCTCCAACTTCGGCCGCCTCCTGGGATTACGCCTCGGAGGGGCACTCCTCGCGTGGACCGTGCTCGCGACCGGCCGCTCCTGGCCGGTGCTGGCGATTGGCGCCGCCGACGCATTGCTCGACGGTGCGAGCGCGCACGCGATCGCGGGACTCCCCGGTGCGGGCCAGCTGTTGGTCTCGGTTCACGTCGCCGCGATCGGCCTATGGGTCGGCGGGATTGCCGCCTTCGTCCTGGCGCCTGACAGACACTTTGGGCGCTACGCGCTCGGCACGCTTGCGACGGCGATCGGCACCGGGCTCCTGCTGGCCTTCGCACACACGCATTTCGGCGCAGCGCTGATTAGCTCGGGTTACGGTCAAGTCCTGATGGTCAAAGTGCTGGTGCTTGGCGCGGCGCTGGCGGCGCTCAGGCTCAGGCGCCACCGTGGCGAGCTGGCCCTGGCGACGCTCGTCATCGGCGCAGCGGCGGTCGTGGCGGCGCTTCCCCCTCCGATCTAGCGCACGGACACGGTGGTGGCGCCGACGCCGGCCAGGACTCCCATCGTTCGCATGAGCGACTTTCGCACTGCCTTAACTCTCCCCTAGCTCCGTCCCTGAACGACGCGCCCTGTCAACGCAAAGCTGCCATAGGCCTCGCGACAAATCAAGTCGGCTCAGCTTGCTCCAGGCGGCGACCTCGTGGGCGCCGTGGATCCTTTCATCCGCTCCGATCTGCACCGCCGCGGCGTCGGCCTTCAGGACGACCTCAGGGTCGAGCAACTCGAGCAGTGCACCGAAGTCGCCTCCGCGCGAGGCGGCCAGGAATGTGTCGACGATCTCGCGGCGACGCTCGAGGCTGGACTCGGTGGCCACATCGGCGCCCTGGACCCGGCGCCGCGCCCGGCTCGCCAGCTGCCTGGTCGCAACCTCCGAGCGGCCGACGATCGGAGCGATGTCTTCGAACGGCATCGCGAACATGTCATGCAGCACAAACGCCACCCGCTCGGCGGGGCTCAGGGTCTCGAGCACGACGAGCAGCGCCAGGCCGATCGAGTCGGCCATCACCGCTTCATGCTCCGGGTCCGCTGCCGGCTCGATGACCGTCGTGTCGAGTGGATGTTCACGTCTCGACTTGCGCGAACGCAACATGTCGAGGCAAACACGACCGACGACGGTGGTCAGCCAACCTCCCAGGTTCTCGACACCGCTCGTATCGGCACGGCTCAGCCGCAGCCACGTCTCCTGCACGGCGTCATCGGCCTCGCTTTGCGAGCCGAGCATGCGGTAGGCGACCGTCCGCAGTCGTTGGCGGTGCGCTTCGAACTGTTCCGCCATCCAGTCATGCTGATTCATCGGTCACATTCCTTCGTTGAGATCCGTCTACCAGGGTGACGGACGGAAACCATTCAACGTGACAAGGAGCCATGACGATGAACCCACAGATCACCGCGATTCTCATCGGGGTCAAGGACCTGGGCCGGGCTAAGAGCTTTTACGGCGAGGGCCTTGGGTGCCCGATCGACAAGGATTACCCGCAGTTCGTCTCGTTCAAGCTCGGCGACGGTTCGTCGGAGTTCGGGCTGTATCCGAGGGAGGCGCTGGCCGCCGACGCGGGGGTCGCGCCTGAGGGCAGCGGCTTCACCGGTGTGACCTTCCATTTCATCGTGTCCTCGAACAAAGAGGTCGACGAGATGATCGGGCAGGCACAGCGCGCGGGCGCCAAGGTCGTCAAACCGGCGCAGGCCTCGCAATGGGGCGGCTACTTCGGCTACTTCAGCGACCCCGACGGATACCTCTGGAAGGTGGCGGCACCGGCGGCGAAGTAGCCAATCGCTTGGCGAACCAGTGATGGGCGTAGGGCTCGTCGTTGAAAGCCTTGACCTCCCGATAACCGGCGCTGCGGTAGAGCGCGACGGCTTCTTTGAGGGTGCGGTTCGTCTCCAGGCGGACCGCGCCCGCGCCGTTCCTGCGGGCGAGGCGTTCGAGCTCCAGGAGGAGCCGTCGTCCGAGGCCTAAGCCGCGGGCGTCGGGCACCACCCACATTCGCTTGAGCTCGGCCGGCGCCCGGTGGTGGAACTTCAAGGCGCCACAACCCACGGGCCGCCCGCGCAGCCGGGCGATCAACAGCGCTCCGGTTGGCGCGACCAGCTCGCTTGAGTCGGCGGAGATGCTGCGCGCCGAATCAAAGCCCCCCTCGAACCGGGCGTTCAGCTCGGCAAAGTACTGCTGGATGCACCAGCGCGCGTCGGGTGTCGTCGGCTTCTCGACGGCGATGGTGACCAGCGATGCGCCCAGCAATCGCTCGAGCTCTGTCATCTCGCTCACGAGGCGCGTCCTCTGCTGTGGGCTGAGGGGCTCGAGGAAGCTCCACGCCACGGCGTCAGAGCGCCGATCGAGCTCTTGTCGTTCCGCGCGCCCCAGCCTGGTGAGGCGGACGAACCGGACGCGCCGATCCTCGCGGTCAGGCTCGAGCTTGATGAGTCTGTGCTTCCGGAGCGACTGCAGCACGCGGGTCATGTAGCCGGAGTCCAGCCCGAGACGGACCCGGAGGGTGCGGACCTCGACGCCGTCGGGCCCGACCTCCCAGAGTACCCGCGACTCGCCCATCGGGCGGCGGCGGCCGAGGAATTCGTCGTTGAGGGCGCCAATCCGCTCCCCGACGAGGCGGTTGAAGGCGCGCACGGTCTGGATCGAGGCTGCGTCCAATTCTCTGACTCTAGTCAGAGAATCGTGATGGCGTCAAGCCGGCAGGTTTGCCATCTAGGGTCGCGAAGGAATCTGCTGCACCGACCAGGTGTTGCCGTCGGGGTCGCTGAAGAAGATGAATGATCCCCAGGGCATGACTTCGACGGGGGTGGTCTCGACGCCCCGACTGACCAGGACCTCGCGGACGGCCGCCACGTCCTGGACGACGACCTGCAGGCCTTTCTGAGAACCAGGGGCCATCTGCGTGACACCGGTTCCCATCACGATCGAGCAGGCGGAGCCCGGTGGCGTCAGCTGGACGAACCGGAGCTCTGGCGTGACCTTGTGGTCGTGATCTTCGTGGAAGCCGATCTGGTCGACGTAGAACTTCTTCGCGCGGTCGACGTCGGTGACCGGGACGGGAACGAGCTCGAGCTTCATGTCCATGCGGTCAAATGTAGCCCGCACAGTCAGTGAGGCGATGTCCGCGATCATCGGGGCGTGAGCGTCTATCGCGTTGCTCGTCGGCGTGGTCGCGTTTCCTCCTGTTGATCGTGTGGCGCAGGTCCGACCCAAGGGTGGCCCGGGTGACGGGCTGAGGCTAGGAGCCGATGCGCACTGACGTGCCGGCGAGCGGCCCGTTGCCGGACATCGGGATGAGGACGCTGCGACCGCTTGCAAGATCGACCGCGACGGTGTACGTCTCCGTGCTGCCCTCGACCCCGGACTGACGGCTGATCACGACAGCCTTCCCGTCCGCGCGGAAGGCGAGGGTGGCGTAGCGGTCCGAGGAGGACTTCGCAGCAGGCAGCGCTATCGTCCGCTTCGCGCCATTCGCGTCCCACAGCTCCAGGCGGTCACCATGAAAGAGGACGCCGACCTCCGCGGTGCCGGGTCGCCACGCGACTGTGGCGACGTGTTCGTCGCTTGTTCCCCGAAGCTCGACTCCACCCTCGTATGAGTCCATGGGCCAGACGCGGACGACGTTGTTGGGGTCCCCATGACCGAACACGTGCTTGCCGTCCTGACTGGCCGAGAGAATGTAGAGGTTGGCGGCCCCGGCACTCGTCCGCTTGAGCGTCCCGCTTTCCGAGACGACGTCGTAGGCGCCGGCGCCGCTCTCGGTTGCCTCGTAGGCTGAGATGAGGTGCGCGTGGCGATCCCAGGCGAGAGGCACCACGCTGGCGTTGGCGATGCTGATGACGTCACGCGGCGTTCCGCCCGCAGTGTCGACGACGCGGAGCTTGGTGTAGGAGGGTCGACCCTCGTTGACGGGGGCCACCGTCCCGGTCACACCGACGACGAGCCCGGTACTATCGCTTGACCACGCGAGGTGCATGGCGCCCTCTAGGGCGCTCAGTGAGAGGAGAGTCCTCGGCTGGGCACCCGAGGCGATGTTGATCACGTGCAGCTGGTTGTCCGCCAGATAAGCCAGGCGCCGGCCGTCAGGCGAGACCACGCCCGCCGTGTCGCTTGGAATAGGAAGGACGAAGAGGGGCTTGGCGCTGCTCTCCACGCGCACGGTATTGCCGGCTATGAAGCCGAAGTGGTCGTCGAGGACGGTGGCCGGGGTCGGATTTGTCGTAGCGACTGTTGAAGGCCCGCTCCCACAGGCGGTGGCTACGACGAGGGCCATCAGCAACCGAACCACGCCACTCGTTCGTGTTGTCATGAGGCGGTAACGGGCCAGTCGTCGGGACGTTACGAGCCGAGGTCTGATCTATGTTTCGCGCGTGGATCAGCAGTCCGGAACGTGGCATTACGGCCTGATCGCGCGATGGTGGGCCGAGCCAAATGAGCTCGACTACTCAGATCCGCCATCCGAAAGTTCGGCGAGCCGGTGCTCGATCTCGGTTGTGGGACCGGTCGATTTCTGGTGCCTCTATCAGCCGAGGGCTTCGACGTCGATGGCGTCGACGTTTCGGCCGATATGATCGAGGCGGCCCGAGCACAGCTGCCGGCGCCTCGAGCGGCGCACCTTTCGGTGCAGGCCCTCCACGAGCTGCGCCTCGACCGGACGTATCGCACCGCCTACATGTGTGGAGTCTTTGGCATCGGCGGCAGCCGCGATCTGGACAACCAAGCGATGCATCGTGCCTATCAGTCGCATCGCGAGCACCACCGGCTGCTCCAGCGGATCAAACTCCGCGACCCGGGTCAGAAGCTCCTGGCGGCGCCCTGCTGATCATCCATCAGCTCGGTTGTGGCGCGAAGGGTCGGTCGTGAAAGAAGAGCGGAAACGTCATCTTCGTCGCGAGGCGGTAGGTCAGCCGGTCAGGGCGAATTTCTCAGGCTCGCCTGGCCATTTAAGTACCGGGGCGTCCAGCAGGGTGAAGTAGCGAGCCACCTCGCTGCGGTGCTGCGTCCCGTGGTTGACGACGTGGGCAAGGATCAGGCAGCGCGGCACTGCGAAGTCGGGGCCTGTCGCCAACGGCTCTAAGAGAGCCACGTCATCCAGGGACTCCACGTATTTCCAAAAGCGCTTGTCCTCATCGAGGCAGAAAGCATGGATGGTCGGCAGGTCGTCGAGCACGAACCCGTGGTCCCACAAGCACGTGTCCCCTACGTTGTGCCCGATGCAGAACTCGCGCCAGCTCCAGTCGACATCCATGAGGTGCCGGAGAGTCTGGAAGACGCTGTCATGATCCAGCTTACCTGTCGCAAGGAACTCTTCATCTGACAGGCCGGCCGCCGTGGTCAGGATCCGGTCGTTCGCCCAGGCGTGGTACCGGACGAATGCGAGCAGAGTATCGGCCTTCACTTGCTGGTCGATCTCTCGTGACGGCCGAGGTGGAACCGGTACTCGAGGAGCGTCTCCGATTCGAAGCCGAGCTGCCAGAAGAGCGTCGTCACGTCACCGTGGTGGCCGCGCTCGTGCAGGAGAAGATGGGTGATGAGCTCGCCGCGGGTGTACCGGATACGGTCGCCGTCGACATCAAC
>WNGL01057235.1_pt1 | contig 11053 bp, 5 predicted proteins | sample 5400591 | NCBI WGS metagenome assembly WNGL01 (sample SAMN13153377, study PRJNA577476) | soil metagenome | isolation source: 80 cm soil or saprolite under Garry oak tree replicate 1 | place: USA:California | collected 2016-06-15
GCTATTGATCTTTTCGGGCACGATCGCTCCTGATTTAGTCCAGCCCACATTCCAATTCCCTTTGTATGCCGGCAGGATCACCCCCTTGCGTTGCCAGTGAATCAGATCTTTGGATGTAGCCAGACAGAGCTGCGCATCTCTCTTGTTGTATCCGGTGTAGGTCAGATAATAAATGTCGCCGAATTTCACCAGTCGCGGGTCTTCCACGCCTCCGTCTCTTTCGTAATCGGTCTCAGGCGAGAGCACCGGTTCCTGACGCCGCGTGAAGTGAATGCCGTCGGCGCTCTCGGCGTAGCCGAGTCGCGAGGTGCCGTTCGCATCCTGCGCCCGATAGAGCATGATGAACTTGCCGTTGTCGAGGGCGACGGCTGGGTTGAATGTCCCCACGGATTCCCAGGTGTTCCCGCGTGGAGAGAGTATTGGCTGAGGGGAGAGGCGATGCCAGTTCTTGAATGGGCTGTGCGAAAGCTGCGCCAAGGACAAGACCACCGCGATCAGCGGAATAGACACTGGGCGGGTGTTTCTCATGACGTTGGCTGTGGAAATAATGCCGTGGGAGTTCCGGCAAATCCAAGCTCCCATACAGAATTAAAGGGGAGCCGAAGCTCCCCTTTTCAGACCTACCGCGTTTGCGGTTAGAAGCTGAGTTTCAACGCGAATTGCAGTGTACGCATCATCATTGGGTCATTGCCCGGATGCAGAATGTCCAGGATCTTTCTGTTGTTGCCGGTGCAATCGATGCACGTGCCTCCCGTAGCTTCACAGTCCTGGTTGCTGAGGTCGAGGACCGGGTGGAAAGAAAAGCTCATGCTACCAGGTGATTTTATACGGATAAGAAAAAACCGGGGGAAGCCGATAGGTTCCCCCAGAGTTGGTCAGTTGTTAGCACCCTCGGTCAGAAGGTGGCGCCGAGCTGTAATTGCCGCATCAGGCTGTTGGCCTCCAAGCCGGTGATCAGCCCGCCACTGCTGCAATCAATGCAACCGTTCGGATTGCCATAGACGGGATGATTGAACACATTGAAGAATTCCGCCTGGAACTGCGCGTGAACCCTCTCCGTGATCGTGAAGTTCTTGAAGATCGACATGTCAGACAGGAATTCCCCCGGGCCGGTGAAGCTGTTGCGCTGAATGTTCCCGAAGCTGCCAAGGCCGGGGTCGCTAAACGGGCCGCTTTGTGTCAACACCGTAGTGCAGCTCACAGGATCGTCGCACATAGTGGGCACGGGCTTGAAGAACACGACTTGGTGGGTTTGGTTGTTGAAGGCGCCGGACCCCATAGCGAAACTACCCTTAAGATTGGGGCGGCATGGTCCGGTATCCCTATCTAAGCCGCAGTTCTGGTAGCTGGGAGAGAACGGCAGGCCGCTCCCGATGACCATGGTCGCATTCCACTGCCATCCTCCTAAGAGCAAGTCCGCCGCTCGCGAAGTGTTGCCCAGGAACTTCTTGCCGCGGCCGAAAGGTAGCTCGTAAATCGACGTCAGAATCAAGACGCTGTCCCGGTTGAAATCCTGACGTCCGTAACCTTGACGCAGATCGGGCTGATAGCCGCCATCGTTGTCATAAGCCCTCGAGTACGTGTAGAACACCTGTAACGTCAAGCCCGCTGAAGCCCGCTGCTCCAATCTGGCCTGTAGTGACTTGTAGGAATTCGTTCCGTCGTTGCCCCTATAGTCGAAACCATTTCCCCCGCAGCAAACCACGTTAGTCGTTACGCCGTTGGCGTCAATGTAGGGAGTAGTGAACGCGGTGTTGTAGGGTGACCGCTGGGCGAAGGTCAGGCCTGTTGAGCACCCGACGCCCGCGCAGCCTACGATCGTCGCCTGGTTCGCATTGTAGGAGGGACCATTGCCTTTGAAGACATGGCTGCCATGGTTGGCCACGTAACCCACTTCCAGGCTGGTCTTTGAAGTAAGTTGCCGCTGTAGGGTGAAATTCCAGGCATCCACGGCCGGCACCACGAGCTTGTCTGGCCGGGTCTTGGGTTGCACGTTGCCGGTTGGCCCAAACAGCGGAAGGATACCATTGCTCGGAATCACGGGGAAGGCAGCCGAGCCCGAAGCTGGACCACAAATCGTTGTATCGAACGGGGAGGGCAAGCATTGGCCGGTAAAGTTGTACGCCGGAGTCTTGTTGTCGAACGTCGCTGAATTGAGGGTCTGGTGGGCCAGCACGGGAAGGTTCTGCGTGACAGTGTGGCCAAACAGCGATCCAAACACGCCGATGTCGAAGCTGCGTCCGTAGCCCATACGAACCACAGTCTTGGGGGTGACCTCGTACGCGATTCCGATACGGGGAGCGAAAAGCTTCCAGTTGGTGCGGGTACTACCGTTGTCGCTGATGCCGCCGTAGCCAGCAACTCGAATCACGCCTTCGGGCAGGACTGCGAAACCGCCATTACCCTTGCCGTTGACAAATTCCGGAGTGTAGTGCTCCCAGCGCAAGCCATAGTTGACGGTCAGTTTGTGAGTCGCGCGCCAGGTATCCTGGCCATAGAAGAAGTAGCGGTTCTGAGTCTCCATCGCGTTCGGCTCGGTGGCAGATCCCACATAGCGGTCCATGTTGCTCACTTCGGAGAAAAGAAACGTGGCTAAGTCCACCCCGCCGGCACCGAGGCCGTCGCTGGTTCCCTGCCAATCGAAGTGCATCTGGCCCGTGCGGTTGGCGTCGGATGGAACGCGCAGGTTAGTCGCGTGCCGCAGGTCTGCTCCGAACTTGAACTGATGGTTGCCAAAGATCTTCGTCCAGTTGTTGACGAACTGCTCGCCTTGCTCCTTCTCGATGAGCGGGCAGTTGCAGCGGGTAATGTTGAGGGCTTCGCCAAGGCTCCCGAAGCCGCCGCCGCCCGATGAGACAGCATCGAAAAATAATCCGGGCAACCCGTTCGTGGTTACGTCGGAGGTATTCAGACCGGGGAATCCCAGCGCCGAGGCCGCGTTTGTGCTGCCCTGGTCGAACTTCGTCGAGTGCGGGTTGTAGCGGAAGTATCCGAAACGAAAATCCGTCAAGAGCGTGTTGCTTAACGCGTAGTTGAATCCTGTCGCCAGGCTATAATTGTTAATTAGCGATACGCCGGCGAGGCCGAGGTAGCCAAGCCCAGGACCGCCGATTGCGCCAAACACCGGCTTGCCAGAGAGCTTGAAGTTGGAGTGAGTATAGCGGCCAAAGATCTGGAGCTTCTGGCTGGCGGTGTAGTCGCTGCGTATCACGTACTGATAGTCGTTGAAGCTTCCGCTTCCGCTGGCCGAGTAGTTGTTTAGGGTTCCGTTATGATCGCCCGGCAAATTCGGGGCCGGCAACTGAGCGAGAATGCTCTCGGGTGTGGTGAGGCCCGAGCCTGTAAAGTTCGCGTCTACGGCCTGCAAGGCAGACTGTGGGATTACGTTACCCGAGTAACCAGTACCGCGCCCCCCTACCGCTAGGTACGGGTTAAAAACTTGGCCGTTACCGGTGCTGGCATTCCCCAGATACTCACTCAGATCGCAGTTCAGGGTGCCGGCAGTTAGACAAGTTGAGCGGACCAAAGCCGTAGGAACACTGGTCGTAAAGGTGGTGCCAGACGAGCGCCGAGTGGCTTCATAGTTACCGAAAAAGAAGAGTTTGTTCTTGATGATGGGTCCACCTACCGCTCCGCCGTATTGCTTCCAGTTGTTGGGCGAGGCTTTGCCGGTAAAGGGATTCTTCGCGGGATCGACCGGATCCAAATCGTAATAGTAGCCGCTGCCGTGGACTTCGTTGCTCCCAGACTTCGTCTGGGCAGTCATGATTCCGGCCAAGGCTTTGCCGAACTCAGCGTCGTAGTTCTGGGTCGTGATCTTGGTCTCAGTCACCGCATCCAGACTCGGGTTCACAATAATGATACCCAGAATCGGATCTTGGTTGTCGGTGCCGTCCAACTCGTATCCCGTACCACTGAAGTGCTGGCCGTTCACGAAGATCTGCTTGCTGCCCTGAGGATTCTCCGTGGCAGCATGGCCCCAGCCTAGTATCTGCGTACCCGGCGAAAGCAACTCCAGGCTTTGGAAATTCCGATTGTAGATGGGGAGTTCCGCCAATTGTTTTGAGTTGAATTCGATAGACACGTCGGCGCGGTCCGTCTTCAATTGCGGAGCTTCGCTGGTAACCTCGACAGTCTCGCTGGCACCGCCCACGATGAATTGGCCATCTACGCGCGCACCGGTGTCGGCCGACACTTGCACATCCTTGAACTCCAAAACCTTAAAACCAGCAGCGGCGATATGGACGGTGTACATGTCTGGAATCAGGTGTGTCACCGAGTAGTTGCCGCTATCGTTGGTAGTGGACTCGGTGGAGACATTCTTAGTCTGGCTAGTGACCGTGACCTTCGCCCCGTTCACCGCTGCCTCGGACGCATCCGTCACCGTGCCGAAGATGCTGCCATAAACGGCTTGGGCGCTGGCTTGAGGACCCCACACGTTAAGGATAAGAACTCCCGCAACCAGCAACCCGCTTAATAGCATTACTCTTTTCATTGACCCCTCCGGAGGCATTGCGACGTCGACCCGAATGCCCGATCACTTTTCTGTTTTTGGATTTTGGCTTTTCTCGAGCAGCCACGAATTTAGTCTGCTCACGCATCTAGCAGTTTTAGTTCCGAAATCTTTGCGATCAGAAAACGTTGAAATCATTTGCTAAACTCGAGCGTGAAAGAAACTAGCGTCTACCACAATTGGAATTTTCCGAAGCGCGTTTCTACAGAAATCCAGATTGTCTACTGTGCGTAACAAATTCTGTCAGCGCCGCTGCGGCATGCAAACAGAAATTTCCCCGTACCAAATTCGGCGAAAGCAATTCGACCTTCACTGAATTGCGCCGTAGCATGATGCCGATTGGAAGAATTTGTAAGTCTCAGTGGGTCTGTTACAGTTACTTCTTCTAAACTGCTGTCTTGCGGGGGATGAAGTAAGTTTGTTACCCTCTGTTAAAGTGGGCGTTACGGACCATGTAACTCGTGAGGAGCAATACCTCTCGCAAGTGGAGAGGCTGGTGAACAGCCATACGCTGCATGGCTCCGAGTCTCTTTGTAAGCTGCTGCGCTATCTCGCCGACCAGGCGCTGAAGCATCCAGGAGTTGCGCTGAAGGAGTATCAGATTGCGACCGAGGTCTTCGGGCGCCCGGCGGATTTCGATCCGCATCTGGATTCTCTGGTTCGCGTGCAGGCGGGGCGGCTGCGTTCTAAGCTTTTCGAATATTACGCTTCCGAGGGCGCTGAAGATCCTATCATTGTTGAGCTTCGTAAGGGCGCCTATACTCTGGGTTTCCACAACGCCACGAGTCCAACAAAAACGATTTTGCCCTCCGCTCAGGAAGTCGATCAGACCTTGGGGACTACTCACGCCCACAAGACTTCCTTGCTAACGATTGGGCTGGCAGTTCTTCTCGGGATTGCGATCTTCGTCATCGCCGGGTTGCTGCTTACCCGAAACTCGAATGGAACCGGATCGGCGAGCGCTGGAGAACACGCCCCAGCTGCTTTCCGGGTTTTTTGGCAACCATTCACTGCCGGCCCCGAAGAACCCTGGGTAATCTTCAGCAACGGAGCATTCGTGGGGCGTGCAGAGACCGGGCTGCGGTACTTCAATCCAGCACAGGACTCGAGGCAAGCGATCGAAGACAAATACACTGGAGTGGGCGAAGTACTGGCGGTCTACGATCTGGATCATGTCTTCCGTCAGTTACACCGGGAGATTCGGGTGAAGCGGGGCAGCCTATTTACGCTGGATGATGCCCAGAACAACAATCTGATCTTCGTGGGTTCGCCGGCCGAGAATCTGACGCTGCTCGATATACCCAGCACCCACGAGTTCGTGTTTCAGCGGGTTCCATCTGGCGCGAGGAAGAACGACCTTGCCGTGGTCAATGTGCATCCGCAGCCGGACGAGCAAAAGATGTTTCTCGCCACTCCTTCTGGCACGCCTCTTACCGAGGATTACGCGATCATCGGCCTGGTTCCCGGGATGAACCCTGCCCGCTGGTTACTGATCCTGGCAGGGACCACGACGATGGGGACGCAGGCGGCGGCAGAATACGTCTGCCGGCAGGACTCTCTAGAACAGTTACTGCTGCGGCTGAGCGTCTCGGAGAATGGCGAAATAAAGCCGTTTGAGGTGGTGCTACGCGTGAAAGTCGCGCGCGGAGTTCCGGTTGGAACAGAACTGGTTGCGCTGCGAAGAGTTTCGCAGTGAGTGTCAAGCGCTGATCGGCAATTGTTTTCTTCGAATGTTTGAGCGAGGTGTCCTTCTCAAAGCTGGGGTTTTGCGTGGGTCAATTCCGCAGCTTTGCGAAGCTCCTCTTGCGCTTCTGTCTTTTGGCCCTTCCGATCGAGCGCCTCTGCCAAGTGCAAATGAGCGAGCGCATAATTTGGCGACAGAGTTATCGCTGATCGAAATTGCGAAATTGCGCCGTCTAAGTCTCCCGCTTGCAGGAGTTTCTGACCTGAGTTTGTATTGAAAGTGGCCGCTTGCAGGCTATTGGATTGCTTAAAGAGTTCCTGCGCGCGCCGGCTTTCCGCATCGGCGGTCGCTCCATCACCCATTTGCCGCAGAATTCCGGCAAGCGTGGTATGCGCGCCGACCAAGGTGGGATCAACTGAAATGGCTTTTCGCAATGCGGCCACAGCCTCTTCGTTTTTCTTGTCCTGCTTCAGAACCGTGCCCAAGGTGTAGTAGGCCTCCGCGTAGTCCGGCTTCGCCTGGGTGGCGGCGTGCAGTTCCCTCTCCGCTTCGGGGAAATTACCTTCCTGCCAGAGTGTGACTCCGAGAGTGTAGTGGATGTCGGGCTGCTCAGGCGCGAGTTCGGAGGCTTTCTTGAATTCTGCAACCGCATCGTTGAGCCGATCTTTGAACTTCAGCGCAAGCCCGAGGTCATAATGTGCCGTCGAATCTTGCGGCGCAATCGTCAGGGCGGACTGAAACTGTGCAATCGCCGAATCGAAATCTGCTTTTTGCAAATAAGCCGTGCCGAGGTTCGCAAGGTAGCCCGGGTCGTCAGCACGGATGCGAATCGCAGTTTCGAACTCGGGGATGGAATCTGCTGCATCTCCGACCTGAATCAGCGCCAAGCCAAGATCATTGTGCGCCTCAGGATCCTGAGGCCGGAGCTGGGCGAGATGGCGAAATGCAGCGACCGCTCCTTCGGCATCGCCGATGCGCTGCAAGAGTAGCCCGAGGCTCTCCTGAGCTTCAGGGAAATCCGGCTGCAGTCGGGTTGCTCTCTTCAACTCCTCAATTGCCTGCTCAGATTGCTCATCTTGCAGAACACGCCCGAAGTAATAATGCACCTGGGCGTTCTCGGGAACCGCTTGCGATGCCTTCGCCAGCAGATCATGTGCTTGGGGCAGCTCTTTCTGCTGCCAGCGCACCACGCCCAGGTGCAGCTGTGCCGCTGGAAAGTCCGGCTGCAGTCGCAGGGCCTCGGAGAACTGATCTGCGGCTTCTTCCGTTCGGGAAGCTTGGGCCAGGAGCGATCCCAAATCGTCGTGCAAGTCTGGGCGCCGCGGCTCTAGGGCAAGGGCCGCTTGCAGTTCACTAATTGCGCTTTGCGAATCGCTGCGGAAACTCAGCACCCGACCAAGTGTGCGGTGCGTTTCAGAATCTTCAGGAGCCAGACGGACTGACTCTCGGGCTTCGGTTTCGGCTTCTGCAAAGTCGCGGCGCTGAACCAGCGCGTTGGCGAGGTTCAGGTGGGCCTGAGGAAATTCCGGCTTAATGCGAATAGCAGAATGGAACTGCGCGATGGCGGAATCAACCTCGCCCTGATTGAGAAGCACCCATCCGAGCGAATTGTGGGCCTCGGGGCTGCGCGGAGCTATGCGAAGAATTGTGGGCCTCGGGGCTGCGCGGAGCTATGCGAAGCAGTTTTTCAAATGCCGTACGGGCATCGGCCAAGTCACCCTTCTGCAGCGCTGACATCCCCTGTGTATAAAGAGATTTTGCGCGGCCCCGTTGCGGCTGCGATCCCGGAGTTTCGGCGCGCAGCATTGCGGCTGCGCCCAGTATCGCGACGCACACTGCCTTGATGAATGATGGCAGCGCGGGAGCTCGAAAGTTCGAGGGCATGGCTGACGGTCCCACTCCCATACTACTATTGCCAGCGCGCCACGCGCAGCCTTGCGGGCTTGTAGTATCTTTCAGGTGTGACGCGGTTTTCCCTGCACGATTTACACGAACTGTGCACCCGGCCGATGATGACCGCCATCTTCGGTTCCCTGGCACTCCTGTTCAGCGCCCAGGCGCGGGCTAACCAAGCCCGGCTCGCGGATTTCGAAGATGTCGCGGAGAAGGCCGGGCTCACGGTGATGAACGTGTTCGGCGGAGTAGCCACCAAGAAGTACATCATCGAGACTACTGGCACCGGCGTTGCCATTTTCGATTACGACAACGACGGCTGGCCGGATATCTTCATCGTCAACGGCACAACTCTGGAAGGATTTCCGTCGGGCAAAGCTCCTACCAACCATCTCTATCGCAACAACCACGACGGCACGTTCGCCGATGTAACTGTGAAGGCTGGACTTGCAGTTACCGGTTGGGGTCAGGGCGTCTGCGTTGGCGACTATGACAACGACGGTTGGGAAGATCTTTACGTTACGTATTACGGCAAGAACCGTCTCTACCATAATGAGCACGGCGTGTTCCGCGAGGTTGACGATCAAGCGGGCGTTGCGGGCTCCGGCAAAGTCTGGGGCACCGGTTGCGCCTTTGTGGATTATGATCGCGATGGACTCCTCGATCTGGTCGTCGCCAACTATGTGGATTTCGATCTCTCAACCGCTCCGGGGCCGGGAGAGCGGGCTTCTTGCATATGGAAAGGTGTGCCGGTAATGTGCGGGCCGCAAGGCTTGCCCGGGGCGAAAAATATTCTGTATCACAATCTGGGTGGCGGAAAGTTTGAGGATGTAACTGCGAAGTCGCATATTGACCAAGCCGCTGGGCATTACGCGTTCAGCGTCTCGACCCTCGATTATGATGACGATGGTTGGCCCGACATCTATATCGCTTGCGACAGCACGCCCAGTATTCTGTATCACAACAACCGTGACGGCAGCTTCACCGATGTGGCTGTGGTCGCCGGCGCGGCGTTCAACGAAGACGGGCGCGCGCAGGCGGGCATGGGCAGCACCGTGGCCGACTTCAATGGCGATGGCAAGTTGGATATCTTCCGCACCAATTTTTCCGACGACACTTCCACGCTCTACCGCAACAATGGGAATGGCACATTCGATGATGTGACCTTTGCCGCCGGACTAGGGCTGCATACTCAGTACCTTGGCTGGGGCACGATGTTCTTCGACTTCGACAACGATGGCTGGCCCGATCTTCTCCTCGTGAATGGACACGTCTATCCCGAGGTGGACAAACAGCACTTAGGAAGCAGCTACGAGGAGCCGAAGATCCTGTATCACAACAATGGTAATGGAACCTTCACTGACATTTCCGCTGACGCAGGCTCCGCGATCACCAGGACAACATCCGCTCGCGGACTGGCCGTGGGCGATCTTTGGAATGACGGACGGCTCTCGGCGGTGATCAGCAACATGAATACACACCCTAGTCTTTTGGTCAATGAGATCAAGTCTCCGAATCACTGGATCGCGTTCCGCACCATCGGCACGAAATCCAATCGCGATGGCATTGGCGCCCGCATCAGCTTGCAAGCCGGTGGACGCCTGCGTGTTGACGAAGTCCGCAGCGGCTCCAGCTACTCATCGAATAGTGATATGCGCGTGCATTTTGGCCTGGGAACAACAGACAAGATCGATTTCGTTCAGGTGCGGTGGCCAAGCGGCCTGGTCGAGCGTTTCGAGAATCTCCCTGTGAATGCTATCCATGACTTGAAGGAAGGAACAGGCACTGCAGTGTCGGCGAAAAAACCTTAAATCACAAGAAATCGCTTTGCTTCGTACGGCTCTGAAAGTAATATGCTGCATTTGCTGTGTGGTTGTACTTCGAAAAATATTTCTGCGGGTGGAGACTCCATGAATTGCCTCAGGTCTCGGTTGTGGTTGATGCTGCTGGCTTGTCTGACGGTCGCGCCACTTGGCGCACAACAACCAAGCCAGATAGCGCCCGTGCAGCAAGCATCACAACCATCCGCCAACCCGTGGTGGAAGCATGCTGTGATCTATGAAATCTACCCCCGCAGCTTCCAGGATTCGAATGGTGATGGCATTGGCGATATCAACGGCATCACCTCACGGCTTGATTATCTGAAAGATCTCGGCGCCGACGCGATCTGGATTACGCCGATGTACCCGTCGCCGCAGGTGGATTTCGGTTACGACATTTCGGATTACACGGCCATTGATCCGCAATACGGTACGATGGAGGACTTTGACCGGCTGGTGAGCGAGGCGAAGAAACGGAACATCCGCATCATTATGGACTACGTTCCGAACCACACCTCGGACCGGAACAAGTGGTTTTTGGAATCACGCTCTTCTCGCACTAACCCGAAGCGCGATTGGTACATCTGGCGCGATGGTAAAGGACCCGGCAAGCCGCCGAATAACTGGGAATCTTGGTTTGGCCACTCCGCCTGGACGTTCGACGGCAAAACCGGTCAGTGGTACTACCACTATTTTTACGTGCAGCAGCCGGACCTGAACTGGCGCAATCCCGAGGTGCGCAAGGCGATGTACGACGTGCTGCGTTTCTGGCTCGATCGTGGCGCGGCTGGCTTTCGCATGGATGCTGTCTCCCGTTTGTTTGAAGATCCCAACCTGCACGATGATCCAATACTTCCAGGCAAGAACGCGTATGGCGATCCCAATATCAAGCACAAGTACACCGATGACCTGCCGGAGGTACACGATGTTCTTCGCGAGATCCGCAAGTTGGTCGACAGCTATCCCGGCGATCCTGTCCTGATCAGCGAAGCCGACGAACCGACGATTCAGGATCTTGTGAAGATGTACGGCGTCAACAACGACGAAGTGCAGCTTCCAATGGATTTCAAAATTGCCGACGTCAACAAGCTGTCCGCCCCGGAGTTCCGCAAACTGCTTGACGAAGTGGAATTCAATCCACTC
>WNGL01009843.1_pt1 | contig 11052 bp, 9 predicted proteins | sample 5400591 | NCBI WGS metagenome assembly WNGL01 (sample SAMN13153377, study PRJNA577476) | soil metagenome | isolation source: 80 cm soil or saprolite under Garry oak tree replicate 1 | place: USA:California | collected 2016-06-15
CCTTCTTTGGCTATTTGATCTCTCACGAATCGCACCACCGCGGACAGATTGTTCTGTCGCTAAAGCAGGCTGGCCATCCGCTTGATAAGAAGGTTCAATACGGCATTTGGGAGTGGGGCGTGCGTTAGTCATTATCAGGGGATGGTGTTGCCAGAGAATGAATACTTCAGTATCAACCAGATAGTTGGTGCGCGGAGTCGCGATGGGATTTAGCCCTCCCACGACTCAAGTTCTGCGATAAACTCCTTCGGTGTTTTCAAACGGCCATTGGCGTGGCGCGATTCGGCCGCGCGCATGCCTTCCACATAAGCTACTGCGCCTTCGACCTTCGAAAGATCAATCGCGGCACTGACACTCAGTGAGTATAGGGCAGAGGTTTGGGCTATGAGTTTCGGAGTTAACCCGGTCGCTACCGCTCGCGGTACTGACACCCTATCGGGATCGCTTTGAGCGATGCTTTTTCCGGCGGCGAGGTTTCAGATGAATCTTCTGCTGGATTTCCTCTTTTAAGTCCTTAAGGCTTCCGACTGCGGCTTGTTCGATGTCGTGCAGTTTCTCGGGCACTACCTCTTCAACCTTCTTCGAAATATACAGCCGCTTGATTAGATAAAAAACCATTACCCCGGCGATCACTATTACTAGAAGAATTTTGCCGACGTGACGGAAATCACCAATCAATCCCATCACGGCGCTGCTGAAAAAGTATCCCACGCCACTTAGCAGGCAAACCCACACGAAACAACTGCCGGCTGAAAGCGCCAGAAAGCGCAAGTAAGGCATGCGGCCTACGCCGTAGAAGGTGCATGAGGCCCAACGCAATCCGTAGATATATTTCGAGAGGAAGATGGACAGCGGGCCAAAACGATTCGTCAGACGTTCAATGCGCGGCATCGCGCTGCGATAGAACCGAAAGCCGCGCACAGTTTTCGCAAAGCTCCGGCCCGCCCCGTACGCCAGATTGTCGCTCGCCACGCCACCCAGGGTCCCCCAGAACAATACCTTGGCAAAACCATAACCTTTAAGAATTCCCTCGTCGAAGAAGCCGCTGTGGGCCAGCACGCCGGCGAGCAACAACGTCATGTCGCCTTCGATCATGGTGAGGAAGAACACTGCGTACAAGCCGAATTGCTCGATCAAGTAGGAAAGAAATTGGAGGCTGTTCATACAGTGAGCAGTAAGCAGTGAGCAGTAAGCAGTAGTTGATTGGGTCCCCAACAGCGCGGGCGTGAGAGACGAAAACTGCTCACGGCTTACCGCTCACTGCTCACTCTCCTCTTGCGGTGGAGGCTTTACGACGAGAACCGGGCAACCAGCATGACGGACCACCGCCTCCGCGGTTGAGCCGAAAATAATTCGGCCCAGGCCCGTGCGTCCATGCGACGAGATCACAATCAGATCAACCCGTCGCTCGTCAGCCACGCGCACAATCTCAGCGGCTGGATCGCCATGCACGATCACCTCTTCGATTTCGAGATCGGCATATTCCTCCGACTCCGCCAGCTTTGGCAACTGCCGCTCGGCCGAATCTTCGAGTTGTTCGCTAACGTCCGCAATGGGTAACGGTTCGGCCAGGCCCGTGTAGCCCACGGTGGGAACGACCGGCTCGACCACATGCACACAAATGATTTTGGCTTGCGTCACGCGCGCGATCGAGGCCGCATAAGGCATGGCGTAATTCGCACACCCGCTGAAATCTGTCGGCAGCAGAATCTGCCGAAGGTGTGGGGATGCTGTTTTGTCTGAAGTTGTTTCGGGCATAGCTTGATTTCCGAGGCATTCTACACGCAGAACCCGCAGTTTGACAGCCTCCCGGCCCTCTAATAAGATGGCGACGAAATTCCTGCCCGCTAAACTGCGAAGATCATGCGAGAGGCTTCCCCTATGCCGAATCAGTTGGAAAATAACTTTGTCGGGATCGACATAGCCGCCAAGACGATGCATGCCGTCATGATTTCCGAGGCCGGCGAAGTCAAAGCCAGGCGCGACGCTGCACACAAGGCGGAGAACATCATTTCGGAAATCACCAATTTGGTGGCCGGCTTCCGCGAGACTGGACCGATCAAGTCGGTCGGCGTCGGCATTCCCGGCCTGGTTAACCGCGAAACGGATCAAGTGTTGATTTCAACCGGTTTGCCGTCGATAGTGCGAGACGACATTCATTCAGAACTGATGAAGGCTACCGGCTTGCGGTTTGAACTGGAGAACGACGCCAATGCCGCGGCTTACGGTGAATATCAGGCCGGCGTCGGGCGGGGCGCGCGCGATCTATTTTATATCGGCATCGGCAACGCTATCGGCGGAGCAATCATAATTGACGGCAAGCTTTGGATCGGAGCTTCCGGGTGTGCCGGCGAAGTGGGCCACATCACCATCGACACCGAGGGAATGGAATGCGAGTGCGGAAATACCGGTTGTCTGGAAACGGTGGCGTCGGCGCCAAATATTCTACGACGTGCGCGCGAGCGGCTGGATCGAGACTCGACCTCTTCGCTTTCGCGGCTGGGTCTGCAAGAGAGTTTTTCGATCGCCGATTTGGCGACGGCAGCAATGAACGGCGATGACTTTTCGATCATGATGATCGAACGCACCGGGCATTTCATCGGCACGGCGGTCGCGAGCGTGATCAATCTGCTCAGCCTTGAGCGGATTGTTCTGGGCGGCGCGGTGATGGAAGCCGGCGACTTGATCCTGAAACCAATCATTGACACAGCCGGTAAGCGTTCATTTCAACCTTGCTTTGAGTCAACCAAGATTGTCGCGGCTGAGTTGGGGGCGGATGGTGTGGCAATTGGCGCGGCGTTGCTGGCACGCGATGCCTCATAAACACACACGTGTCACCGGTGATCGCCCTCTCCCTTTGGGAGAGGGTTGGGGTGAGGGCATAGTCGAGTAACAAGAAAAGAAAACTCTCCTTCATCCCTTTCCGTCCGCCAGATAGAAAAGGAGAAAGAAATATTTTTGGTTTCGTCGCTAGGCCCTCACCCGGCCCTCTCCCAAAGGAAGAGGGAGTTATAACACGCGGTCGTCCCACGTGCCGTCTCGGTGAATGGTCCTACTGGCCGCCGCCAGTACCCTGCCCACCTGGATCGATGGCGGCATCCGTCGTGCTGCTGCCGCCGCCCGTGCCTTGCCCACCCGGATCGATTACGGCATCGTCCGGCTCCGCAAAGGCGGTGACTTCGTCGGAGGAAGCGGAAGTTGAGATGTTACCGCCGCCCGTACCTTGTCCAGGGGGATCGATTACGGCAGCTTCATTTTCGGGATCGCTCATTGGATCATTGGACATGATATTTCTCCTTGCAATGGTTGTTTCGGAAGTCGGCCGAAAAATCTCAGCCGAGTTGTTTGTAGTAAATCTGAATGTCAGGTCTCATCAGGTACCGGTTGAAAAGATCTGCGCCCCATTTTTGTTGGAGCTTAGAAAGAACCTCTTTGGCCTGGGCCAACTCTTGTTGCGCCGTGGCGCCGTCGCTTAACCGTTGGCTCGCGCGTGAGGCAATTAGCCAGGCCCGCCATTCCGATTCTTGTTGGCCGCCCTGCGCAAATCGTTGCTGCACCGTCGTGGCTTCTTCCAGGGCGGCGCGAGCATCGCCGCTCTCGAGCGAGCTTTCGGCCAGCGCGAGCATCGCTCTGGAGAGCAAGGCCGCGTCGCCCGCGTCCCTGGCCAGCTTCACAGCATCTTCGCAGAGGGTTCTCCCTTCGCGGCCCGAGCCACTGAGAGCCTTCGCCAGTCCAAGTGTATACGTCGCTTCAATTGTAACATCCTTGTACTGGTCGCCGGCCAGTTTGAGTGTCTCTTCTGATTTCGATTTAGCTTCCGCCAGATGACGCTCGCTCAAGGCGATCTGCGCGTTGCCGCGCTGAATCTCGATCGGTAGATCTTTATAGCCGCCTTCTTTGGCAATCGCCAGCGCCTCGTTGAATGCCTGACTCGCTTCGTCATATCGTCCAAGTCTCCACAAGATATCGCCGCGGTTGGCTTGATTGAATGCCAGATTGATCCGGTTCCCGATCGATTTGTTGATCGCATATGCCTTGTCGTATTGCTCGACAGCCTCGGGGTATCGTTCTTCTTCTAACAGCACAGCGCCGATCTCACCATACGAAAGCGCAATTTGTGGCTCCTCGTTCGCATCCTGGGCCAGTTGCAGCTTTTGCTGGAAGGCCTTGTGCGCCGCCTGATAGTCACCCTTGCGGCGGTTGGCCCGGCCGATTGTTGTCAGGCAAGCTGAGATATCTGTGCGGTAGTTACCCTGTTGAAAAAAACTCAGTGCTTGTTGGGCCAGCGCGAGACCTTCGTCGGTCCGCAGTTGCCTAACATAAACCAAGCCAAGATTCATGGTAGCCCTTGCCTCGGATAGGCGTGCCTTGTTGGCTCGGGCGGACTCGATCGCCAGTTTGAAATATCTTTCCGCCTCACCTAAATCGCCGCGGCCATCTGAGGCGTTGCCAAGCTCGATCAGGCCAGCCGTGGCAAGGTTCTCCAGGTGCTTCTGCTCAGCCAGATCGAGGGCTTGTTTTGCGTAATCCTGCGCCTTGGCCGTCGCACCCTCTCGGTAACTCAGAAAGCTCAACTGAATCAGGGCCGAAACCTGTTGCGGTTCATTTCCGATGGTTCGCGCCTGATCCAGCGCGCGCTGAAATTGCGCGCGCGCGTCATCATACTTTCCGATCTCCCGAAAGAGAATGCCGCGTTGGCGCGCAACTTCGTTTGCGCCCTCGATGTTGTTAAGGGCGGTATAAAGTGTTTCGGCTTGATCGAGCGCGGCGGTGGCTTTGGCAGCATCTCGTTTGCGGCTATAGAGGATGCCGGCGCGAAGATATGCAGTAGCGTATTGACTGTCGAGCGCGGTGGCCCTGAGATAGTTCTCGATCGCCTTATCAGGTTCATTGTTCTTTTCGAAGGCGCGGCCAAGATCGACATACACTTTCGGATCATTGGACAACCGACGCGCAATTTCCGTATAAGCCTTGATGGCATTTGGAAAGTCTCTGGCCACGACCGAATTAATCGCCTCCAAATAGAGGCCGTCAGTAAGCGGCAAGAGAGAACGGTCCGGCACCAGCGACGCGACCCGCAATAACTCGTCTTTGGCCTTGTCGCCGTAATCCAACTCGGCCAGCGCTTCGGCCAAGCGCGCGTGGGCCAATGCGAATTTGTCGTCGATGGCGATTGCCTGTCCCAACGATTTCGTCGCGCCGTAATAGGCGCCATTCCTGAGCGCGTCTGTCCCTCGGCTGTACCAATCCATCGCGGTGGCGGGCGGCTGGTGAAGTGAAGCCGGCCACCAATGGATCGCGGCCCAGATGGCAAGTCCGGTCACGATGATCGCAACGGCAAACGTGGTCAGCGACAGCCGCGGCCGATTCAGAGTCTGAGATAAGGTGTTGAGGGCGCCGGTTGGCAAACGGCGAGCAGACAGGGTCTTACGCCCCGAAGGAATTTGCACGGGCTGACCATTACTGCTCAAAGTCGTCGACACGGCGCGCAGGTCCTTGAGCATCTCCCCAGCAGACTGGTAACGCGCGTCGGGCTGCTTTGCCAGCGCTTTCATCGTAATGCGGTCGAGCTCCGCGGGAATGGCTCGGTTGATCTCCGATGGCGGTGGCGGATCGACATGCAGGATTTGCGATCCAATCTCGAACAGGCTGTCGCCGGAAAATGCGGACTGGCCCGCGATGCACTCATACAGCAAAGCTCCGAGCGCAAAAAGATCGCTGCGGCCATCAACTGGCTTCCCGGCGGCTTGCTCAGGCGAAAGATAAAGGGGCGTGCCCACGATCGCGTGACTCTCGGTCCGCGTGCCATAGAGCGTCGGGGCCTCGAGGTCGAAACTTGAATGCGAGGTGTCGAACAGTTGCTTGACCAAACCGAAATCAAGCACCTTTACCTGGCCTTTCTCCGTCACCACCACATTCGAAGGCTTGATGTCGCGATGAACAATGCCGTTACCATGCGCTTCCGTCAACGCTTCGACGATTGACGCCGCAATCTCAACCGCTTGACGGAGCGTCAAACCGTCTTCGTGAAGCAGCTTGCCGAGAGTTTTCCCGCGCACCAGTTCCATGACGATATAAGGGCGACCGTCAATCTCGCCATAGTCGAACACCGTGGCGATGTTGGGATGGGTCAGTGAAGACACTGTGCGCGCTTCCCGCAGAAATCGCGCGCGATAGTTTTGGTCGGCGTCAGCCGTCAGGAACTTGATCGCGACCCGCCTCCCAAGATGTAAATCTTCCGCGAGGTAGACGACCCCCATGCCGCCTTTGCCCAGCTTTTCAAGGATGCGATAGTGTGAAATTGTTTCGCCGATCATTGCCTATCAAAACAAACAGCAGTTAGTGGGAACGACTTATTGATTAACGGCTTAGGTCAATGAAAAGGACTGCCCTAAACGATAGCGATGAGATTTTGCGCCGAAGTTGGCGGCAATTCAAGGTGGAAACTGTTGGCTTCCGGCGAATGGACCTGACGGTTCTCTTTTCAGTCGAGCTTAGCGGTGCGGACTTTCGTTTCCTGCTCTCGGCGATAGTCGTGGAGTTTGTCTCTCAACTCGGCGCGGCTGTTGGCCAGGATCGCGATGGCGAGCAACGCAGCATTTGTTGCTCCGGCCTTTCCGATTGCCAGCGTGCCCACGGGAATTCCGGCCGGCATCTGCACGGTCGAGAGCAACGAATCGAGACCGTTAAGCGCATCACTCTTCATCGGTACGCCGAGCACGGGCAATGTTGTATACGCGGCGATGACGCCGGCAAGATGCGCGGCGCCACCGGCCGCCGCGATGATGACCTCGATTCCGTGCGATTCGGCAGCGCTGGCGTACTGCGATACGAGCGCCGGAGTGCGATGGGCAGACATCACATGGCATTCGTGCGCGACATCGAACTGATTGAGAGTTTCGGAAGCGGCACGCATCGTCTCCCAATCAGATTTGCTGCCCATGATTACCGCGACAAGGGATGGCGGATTTGCGGATATGGTTTTTGGCATGTTTAGTCTCGGAGTCCGTCGATCGCAACAAGATTGGAGTCAGTACCGGGAGCGGTAGCGACCGGTCCGAATGGAACCAGGTGACGTTTCCGAATGCTTGACCCGGTCGCTACCGCTCCCGGTACTGACCTCATTCGCCTTGATCCAGCGAGTATCCACGCTCGCCGTCGAAGTTGCACAGGTTCTCAGTCTTGATGAAGTCGAATCCCCCAGCGGCGACTTGACCGAGCAAATCGATGATTTGCTGATGCGTGATCGTGGCTCCTTCGTTTTGGGACATGAAACGACAGCGCCAATGATCCGAGCAGAAAGTCTCAGACTTGCCGCCCGGCCAAACCTTAACGCCGCGATTGCTGATCATTACCAGCTTTAGACCATCACTGGTGATCTTAGTGAGCGCGTCACCCAGGTTATCAGGTGAACCCTTCAACCAGTCGAGGAAAACATCGACGCCGACCAATTCCTTCTTCGTATCAGAGCGCTCTTTGACGATCGTCTCGCTGTAGACTTCGGCCACGTCTTCCTGTTTATAAGTCACCGGTTTCAGCGTGTGAGGTTTCTGGCCCAAACGCTGGACAACTGCCTGCGCGAATTCTTTGGTCCCTACTTTTTGTTTGCTGATGCCTTCGTCGTAGATGTCATAGGTGTGCACGCCGTCTTCGATCGTGCGCAGCCAGGCGTTGTGAACTCTCTCCGCCACATTGGTTTGTCCAATATGGACCAGCATCATGACCGATCCTAATAGCAGGCCGGAAGGATTCGCGAGATTTTGACCGGCCCGCCGCGGCGCCGAGCCGTGAATCGCTTCGAACATCGAGATGTTCTCTCCAATGTTCGCCGAGCCAGCTAGACCAACTGAGCCGGCAATCTGCGCCGCCACATCAGACAAAATGTCGCCGTAAAGATTCGGCATCACAATCACGTCAAAAGCATTCGGCGTGTCGGCCATCTTGGCCGCGCCGATGTCCACGATCCAGTGTTCGTTCTCAATGTCAGAGTACTCGGCGGCAATCTCGTTGAAGACCTTGTGAAACAGACCGTCGGTAAATTTCATGATGTTGTCTTTGGTGAAGCAGGTAACTTTTTTGCGGTTATGACGGCGGGCGAATTCAAACGCGTAGCGAACAATCTTTTCCGAGCCGGGCCGCGAAATAATCTTCAAACCCATCATTACCTGATCGGTCTGACGATATTCGATTCCGGCGTAAAGATCCTCTTCGTTCTCGCGTACGATCACCAGGTCCATACCCGGATGTTTGGTCTCGACGAAGGGGTGATATGAAACGCAGGGCCGCACATTCGCGTACAGACCAAGCGTCTTGCGGACCGTTACGTTCAGGCTCTTGTAGCCGCCACCCTGCGGGGTCGTGATTGGCGCCTTGAGAAAAACCTTCGTGTTGCGCAGCGAGTCCCAGGCGCTCGCGTCTATTCCGGAGGTGTTTCCGCTGAGGTAAACTTTCTCGCCGATTTCAATCTTTTCGATTTCCAGTTTTGCGCCCGCTTCTTTCAGGATGTGAAGCGTCGCGTTCATGATTTCAGGACCGATGCCGTCGCCGTAAGCGACGGTGATAGGTATCGTTGGCATATTGGATGATAGCCTTTCTTTTCTGGGTATTAAGGAAGTTGATGAATATATTCCAAAAGCGAGAAGGGGGCAAAGTGGCGCGCACTTCAAGTGGTGTGGACCGGGTTATCAAAACTGAGAGTCGGTTGGAGGAAGAGCAACTCTATCGTTACGGAACCGCGAGCGGTAGCGACCGGCCCTTTGCGTGTTGAAGAAGTCAGCATGGGACAACAGGCCGGTCGCATCCTCCACCCCACGCGGGCTGCCCGCGCGGGGACCCCGGCCCGCTCGCGGTTCTGTAACAACTGGTGAACTCCCGGTTTTAATTGCACCCAGTGTGGACTTTACTTTGTTCCCTCTCCCTATGGGGCGCGGGAGTAGATCGTCGCGTAATGCTAAGATTAATTCTTCAAATGATTACTCAGGCCTTCGACATACTGGACTTCAACGCGCTGCGTGCGCTGGTGTGGCGTGGGGCGCAAACCGATACTGGACGCGAACGGATCGATCGGCTGGGCCCGCTTAGTGACCTCGATGAGTTGCAGCGTGACCTGCGCGGAGTTGCTGAAACGATTGAGCTGCGTCGTCGGGGAGCGCGTTTGTCCTTCGACGGCATCGTCGACCCGACTGATTCGATTTCACGTTTGAAGATCGAAGGCACGGCGCTCGAGCCGATTGCGATTCTCGGCGTGGCGCGGCTGTGCGAACGCGCAATGCACGCGCGCGTGGCAATCCTGGCCGAGCGCGAAACATGCGCGACGCTATTCCAGATGGTCGCCGGGTTGCCAAATGAATTGAAGACTCTGGCTGCGCGGCTCGCTAAGAAAATCCTGCCCAGCGGCGAACTCGACGATCGGGCCAGCCCGCAACTAGCCGGCATTCGGCGCGACATTGCTCAGACACGCTCGCGCATCACGCGGTCTTTGGAAAACCTGATGCGTCGATCAAGCGAAGCAATCCAGGAAGAACTGGTCACTATTCGCAACGATCGCTTTGTGATCCCGGTGCGCTCAGATCATCGCGGGCGCATCAATGGCGTCGCCCACGGATCGTCTTCATCAGGAGCGACCGTTTTCATCGAGCCTTTGGAAACAATAGAGGCAAATAACGAATTGCAATCGTTGCGGGAAGCAGAAGAGCGCGAGATTGCGGAGATTCTATTCGCGTTATCTGAGGAATTGCGGCGCGAATTGCCCGGGCTCGAACTTGCGGCAAACGCGATTACCGAACTCGATTTTGTAAACGCGAAGGCGGTGTTTGCTGAGCGGTTTAACTGTATCGTTCCGGAGATCGGTACAGAACCGCTTGCGGTAGCAAGCGGGTTTGCGTCAGAGTCAGCGGAAGCGACTGGATCAAAGGAGCCTCATGATCCCCTCGCTACCGCTCAGGGTTCTGGCACGGCGCTCGAATTCATCGACGCACGCCATCCGCTGCTCGAAGAAAGCCTGCGCGACACCAATGACAAGGTCGTGCCAGTTTCATTCAAACTCGACGACCAGAACACCACGATGGTGATTTCCGGCGCTAATGCGGGTGGCAAAACCGTCGTGCTGAAAACTGCCGGCTTGCTTTCGCTGATGGCGCTCTCGGGTTTGCCGGTTCCCGCGAAGGAAGCGCGGGTTCCGTCTTATCGATCAGTGCTCGCTGACATCGGCGATCATCAATCAATCGCCGCGAACCTATCGACGTTCACGTCACATGTCGCAAACATCGCTTCGATGATCGAGACGTGTGAAGTGCCGGCGTTGGTTTTGCTGGATGAAGTCGGCACCGGAACCGATCCTGAGGAGGGATCGGCGCTCGGAGTCGCCGTGGTCGATTATTTCAAACGCCACGGCGCGCATGTGCTCGCGACGACGCATTATTCCGGATTGAAGATGTATGCGAGCAACGAACCAGGTGTGCTGAATGCAAGCGTCGAGTTCGAGGAAAAGACTCTGCAACCGACCTATCGCCTTCTGGTTGGTCTGGCCGGTTCGTCATCAGGTTTAGAAATCGCTCGTCGCTTCGGCATTCTCGACCAGGTAATCAAACACGCGTCTGCGCATGTCAAGCAGGCTTCGCTCGACGCGATGGAATATCTGCGCCGCATCAAGCGCGAAGCTGAAGAAGCTGAAAGTCTGCGGAAGGCGTTGGAAGAAGAGCGCGCCGCCGTGGCGGAGAAGTTCGCCTCGTTGGACAAGCAAGCGGAAAAGTGGGAACGCGCACGCCAGGCCGAATTCGACCGTCAATTCGGTCAAGCTGTCGCAGACTTTGAAAAGGTTAGTCGTGAACTGTTGGCGAAGATTGAAGATCGTGCTACGCGCGCGAAAGTCGAGCGTGAAGCCGAGCGATGTGCCGCGGAATTGAAGCGCGAAGCTCAGCGCGTTGCGCAAGCCGCACGTAAGACTGCCCGACCTATTCAAGCGTCAACTTCTCAAGGTCAGGAAGGCCGCTTACCTCCACAACTTCGCGCGGTGCGAGTGGTTCGGAACGGAAGAGTCGTCAGTGATGCCAA
>WNGL01009848.1_pt1 | contig 11047 bp, 8 predicted proteins | sample 5400591 | NCBI WGS metagenome assembly WNGL01 (sample SAMN13153377, study PRJNA577476) | soil metagenome | isolation source: 80 cm soil or saprolite under Garry oak tree replicate 1 | place: USA:California | collected 2016-06-15
TGGCGGGCATTGCGCTGGTGGCGTGCGCGGTTCCCGCGCGCCGCGCGATGGGCGTAGATCCTGTGGTGGTATTGCGCTATGAGTGAGGACGCGGGCGGTACTTACCAAATAGGGCTGACCGGGGCTTCTTTGTAAAGTGGCGCGGGGCCGTTGCGGCTCGACAAGTGGAGGGCACTGAGGAAGGGTCTCACTTGAGGGTCGTAGGTGACGCTGATGAGTCCACCCTTCCCCTGTGGCCCATCCCAACCGTTCCGTCCATCCAGACCATTGTGCCCGTCGCTTCCATTCGGTGTTCCAATGCCGCCGGAACCTCCGCGGCCACCACGACCGCCATGACCGCCGGAGCCTCCCGGACCGCCATCGGCCTTCACCGTCAGCGAACCGCCTTGGGGATCGACTAAATACAGCCTGCGATGACCGGGGGTAGATACGCTCACCTGGAGAAGCGGATGCGTTTCTGGAAGGAGCGCTAACCGAACGTCAACCGGGGGCGCGTTCCCTCCTGGGTCGCCGTCCTTTCCATCGGAGCCATTACCTCCGTCCGAACCGTTTCCGCCCGGGGAAGGATTATTGGGGTCCATCGAGCCGGAGGTGCCGCTGATGCCGCTCAATCCATCAGAACCATTCGTTCCGATCATGCCGGGGCGGCCGGAGAAATCGGAGGCAAATGCGAAATCGTAGCGAACGGGAACATCGAGGTCGGCGTGCAGGTTCGGCTGGCTGGGAACGGTGACCGTGACATGCCCGACTTTGCCGTAGCTGGCTCGGGGATCCTCCGGAAAAGACAAAATCCCTTTTCCGTCGGCGAGCACCACGGTTGCAGTGACTTGGAGGTCTTTCCACATCACCTTGCCCGCGCCTTGCCCTTCCGTGAGCAACACTTGGCCGTTCGGTTGGGTAAGCGTCGCAACCAAAGGGGACTTCTCGCCGGGGGCGATGGCCGGGCCCTTGGGCAGGCTGGCCTGCATGGAGGAAACGGGAGTTTTGTTCAGGTCTACGCGCCAGCCCATTTTGACTTTCATGGAGCTGCAGCCGCTTTGCGCCAGCAGGCAAGGCAAAGTCAGAAAAGCCACCCGACTCGAGGTTTTCCAGCGCGGACCCACGGCTTCCTCTCGATAAGCAATCCAAACTGCTATCGCTCCAATGCCGTATCAAGCGAGTCATAATGATGGACGTGCGCTGTGTTTGGCGCGTTTCGAAGTGAAGAAACTAGAGTGTCTTTGTGGTGAATCTGTCCGGCGGCGAGATTTGCCTCGCCGCCGGACTCTGAATCATTGCAGGAGCGAGCGCATCTGGCCGAGTTGGTCCGCAAGATCCTGCTTTTCGGCCAGGGCGCGCTGAGGATTGGGGATGAGGTCTCGAAGCTGTTGCGGTGCGCTGGCGATCATCTGCTGGAGCTTTGGCAGGGCGGACGGGTCACTGAGCACACTCTGATAGGCTGTTGAGATTTGTGCCAGAGTCGAAGAGGTTTTTGCGTCGAGTCGCGGCATGGGAACTTCAAATTCGCGCTTCACGGCAGACTGCCAGTCGAGACCGTCCGTGCCGAGCGGGCTGAGTGCTTTCTGCAGCTCCGATTTTTGCGCGGCAGATAAGTTTCCAAGATGCAGCGCAAACGCCATGGCTCGAATATGAGTGGCAAGAAGGTTTTTAGCCACAAGAGTGGCAAAGAGCGTTCCGCCGTTTGCGACATCGTGAGAAAAGCGCACGCCGGCGGCTAACGAGCGCACCGCACCGTCCTTATCACCGTTTTGCAAAAGGTGAAAGGCGTAGAGCACGTTGAGGCGACCAAGCGTGAGCGACTTGCGGACGTATTCCACGGGCGCGTCCGGTCCGAGCGCGTAATCTACACCCCAGTCGCAATTCGGGATTGCTGTGCCGCGCGCCATGGTTTCCACCGCTGCTCGATTCTTTTCGGCGAGCTCCCGATATTTCAAATCGTCGTAGGGAGCGGTGCCGTCCAGAATGGCGTTCAGCTCCCTGGCTTGTTGATCGCTAACCGCAGAATCCTGCATTTCAGCAAACGCCGACCAGTAGCGCAAAGCCGCATTCTGGCCCAACGGCACGTTTTGCTGCGCAATCGTTGAGCCTGGCGGCACCGCGGAACAAAGAAGGATAAGCGAGACTACACGTACGACTTTCATAGTTTGAAGTTCTCCTTACTGAGTGCGGCAAGCGCGCTCTTTTTGCCTTCGGGCTGCGAGGCAGGTTGAGGCTGGAATGAGAGCTCGTTGAATGCTTCCCTGAGGGAAGGCGCGTGAACCAGCAGGGCGTTTGCGCGGCCGATAGTCAGCGACTGCGACTGCGAGCCTGCAAGCTGCGGGGCACTTGGAGGCTGAGCTGGCCTGGGGCGATGCCACAACACGAACACCAGAAGCAAAGCTACGCAGGCCGCCGCCCATGCCAGGTATGCGAAGTGAGGCCGCGCTGGGCTTGGCTGCTCTTGGATTTGCAGCGATTCCGGAGCGACCGGGCGAAATTCCTTCAGATAACGTTCGAATTGCTCGTCGTCAAGAATGGGCACGGCAGTCCTCCTTGGCACACAGGGCCTCGCGCAATTTGGCCAGCGCATAGCGGTAGCGCGAGGCCGTGGTATTCGCGCTGATATTCAGCACTTCCGCGATTTGGGCGAACGTAAGTTCGCCCCAGATGTGAAGAATGGTGACTTCACGCTGGTCTTCCGGAAGCTCCCATAGCGCGCGGCGCAGGTTTAGTTCCGCGGCAAAGTCTCGATGCGGAGGCTCGAACCAGGCGCATTCCGGGTCCAGGGTGACGTCGCGCTGGCGAACCTTTCGATCATTCAAGACGGCGTTGCGCACGCAGGTAAACAGGTACGCTTTTGCATCGAGAGCATCGCTCAGGCTGCGGCTTTCCAGAAGCTTCAAGAAAACCTGGTGGACCGCATCCTGCGCTCGACTCCGATCACCCGTTAGGGCCGTCGCAAAGAGCAAAAGCGACGAACCATAGCGACGATAGGAGAGCTCGATCTCCGTGGCGTCTTTGGAAGCTGCCTGCATTTTGGCTCTCAAGAATAAGACAATCGAGGTGGGCGGATTTGTCTAATCTTTCCCGCGGCGGCAACTATTGTGGAGGTAGCGAAGAGACCACAAGAGCTAGCGTAGGGCTAGACACGATAGAAACATCGTGTTAAGGTTTTTTTCCGTACCGCCATCCCTGCGCCAGGCGGCTGGGCTCTGAACAGGAACCTGCCAAACGTTTTCGAGTCGGTTCATACCGGACCGGCTCTGCGGGCGGTCCCCGCGTGTGGGACTGACCTGACGCTCGAAAGACCCTCCCCTCGAGGCAAACGAAGCCGTCTCTTATTGCGTACTTTTTTCCGTACTCGACTGGCGAACAGGATACGAGCGGATCGCATCGAACTACAAAGCGCGCAATACGAGGAGTTAAGGGGACACCTTGCTTAAGCTGCGAAAAGTGGAAATCGTAGGCTTTAAGTCGTTTTGCGAACGCACGGTAGTGACGTTCAGCGGCTCAGGGACGACGTGTATCGTCGGGCCCAACGGGTGCGGCAAATCGAACGTGGTGGACGCCATCTCCTGGGTGCTGGGCGAGCAAAGCCACAAGTCGTTGCGCGCGGAGCGCATGGCGGATTGCATCTTCAATGGAACAACGAAGCGGCCGCCATTGGGCATGGCCGAGGTAACCATCACCATGGAAGATCCGGAACTGGCGGAAGCGGCGCGGTTCGTGATGGAATGCGCGGCGAATCAGGCGGACGGGGATTTCAACACAGAGGGCTCAGAGAACGCAGAGAAGAACGCGACTGAAGGAGATTCCGCGACGGCGACGGCGACAGACACAGCCGATGCGGCGCAGTTAAACCAGGGCGCAGCCAACGCGGATCCGGGAACAGAGAGTTCAGAAGAGACGGGCGGCAAGCTCAAGAAATTGTTCAAGAGAAAGAAAAAGGGCGAAGAGAAGCCCGTGCTCGCGACAAAACCGGGCGAAATCATGGTCAGCCGGAGGCTGTACCGCTCTGGGCAGAGCGAATACCTCATCAACGGGCGCGTGGCGCGGCTGCGCGACATTCAGGAAATGTTCATGGGCGTGGGGCTGGGGCCGGATTCGTACGCCATCATCGAGCAGGGGCGCATCGGGCTGATCCTTTCCACCAAACCGATGGAACGGCGCGCCATCATCGAAGAAGCCGCGGGCGTAACGAAATTCAAAACCAAGAAGCGGCTGGCGGAAGCAAAACTGGAATCGTCGAAAGTGAATCTGGCGCGCGTGAACGACATTGTCGTCGAAGTGGAAAAGCAACTGGGCTCGCTGAAGCGGCAGGCGGCGAAAGCGCGGCGGTATTCGGAGATTCGCGACCAGATGCGCGGGATCGTGCGGCAGATGCTGGCGGGCAAGGCGCGAGAACTGGATGCGGCCGCGGAGAGAATCGCGAAGCAACTGGAAGAGCTGAACGGAGCCGAGACGCAGCGCTCAGCGGCCATTCAGCAGATGGAAGGCGAGCAGGACCGGCTAAATCAACGGATTTACGAACTGGATGCGGAAATCCGGCAGAACCAAAACGTGTTGAACCTGACGGCCCTGGAAGTGGACCGCAATGAAAATAAGATTGCGTTCAACCGTCAGCGGGCACAGGAGTTGGCCGGGCGCCACGCGCAAATGGACGCGGAACTGAAGCAGGCTCGCGCGCAGGCGGCAGAATGGGAAACGCGTAGCGCTACGCAAGTTCAGGCGGTGACGCTGCTGCGCGAAGAATCGGGCGTGCTGAATGCGCGCGTGGAAGAGCTTTTGCAGCGCGCGGAGCAACGCGCGGCGCAAATTCGCGACGCTGAAGGAAGCATTGACGCGCTGCGGCGGTCGGCTTCAGAAGCCAGCGAGAGCCTGCTGCAGCTGCACGGCGAGCAGAAACAGGCGGAAGAAGCGCTGTCGCATCAAACCGAGGCGCAGCGGAAGCTGGAAGCAAATGAGCATGAGGTGCTGGAAACCTCGATGCGCGCACGCGATGACGCGGAGCGGGCGGCTCGCGAACTGGAAGCTGTTTCGGGCCAACTCAGCGCCTTGAAGCAAAGCGAGGCGGAGCTGCAGGCGAAGATTGGCGGATTGCGCGGGCAGCGTGATGGGCTCACGAAAGAAGCGGGCGCGCTGCGCGATTCGCTGGCTGGAGTAAGGGCACGGCATTCGACGCTGACGCAGATTTTGAATGACCGGTCGTATACGGCAGAAGCCGTCCAGAAACTTTTTGCAGCGAAAGAGCGCGGCGGCAGCCAACAATTCCGGGCCGTGGGCGTGCTGGCGGAGTATGCCGAAGTCGAAGAGAAGCACGAGGCCGCCGTCGAACAGTTTCTGCGGGATGAACTGGAGTTCGTCGTCGTGGAGACGTTTGACCACGCGCGCACCGGCATTTCCATGCTGCGCGACGAAGTCGGCGGCAGGGCGACGTTTTTCGTGGATTCGCTGCGCAACTTGAAGCTTTCCAACGAATACGAATCGATCGTGAATTTTCACACGGACGACGGCGTGATTTCGCGGATGGACAAGCTGGTGGAATTCCGTGATCCGCTGGGAGCAGCAGCGAAGCAATACCTGCCGCGGCTGCGCAGCGCGTATTTGACGGACAGCTCGGCCGCCGCAGAGAAGTTGGCGCGGGACAACCCGCAATACGCGTTCGTTACGCCGGATGGCACGTGCTACCAGGGGCGCATGGTAACCGGCGGACGCCCGGACCAGGCTGGCCCGCTGGGCATGAAGCGCGAATTGCGCGCACTGAACGCCGAGGTTCTTCAGCTCGAACATCAAATGAACGAAAAGCAAGCGGCGCTGGAGAAAGTGGCGGCGGAGCTTCGCGCAACGGAACAAACACTGGAAGAAACCAACGCCAAGCTGCGCGAAACGGAACGCGAAGTCTTTTCCGCGCAGCATCGTCACAGCAATATGCAGACCGAACTGGCGCGTCTAGGAGCCGAGCTGGCCGTTTGCCAGAATGAGCTGGCGCGCGTGCGCAAGGAAGCGGAAAACGCACGAGGGCGTGCTGAACGTGCGAAGCATGAGCATGCCGCGGCAGCGCTCAATCGCGCAGAAGCAGAAACAGAAAGCGTCCGGCTGGCAGAAGAGCTCGTTGGGCTGCGTAGTTCGGTGCAGACCGAGCAACAGGAATTGGCCACAGGGCGCGCGGGACTGGCGGCGATTAATGAGCGGCTCGCGGCAGCGGAAGCCCTCGCCGCCCGGCTGCGAGAAGAGCGCGCGGAGATGGAGCGCCGCGAAACGGCCATGCAGCAGCAAGTGATGTCCATCAGCGACGAAACGGCGAGCCTGGCGAAGCAGAGCGAAGATTTGACGCAACAACTGGAAGGGCTGCGCAGCGAAAAACTTCGGCTGGAAGCACGGCAGAAAGAACTCGAGCAGGAGTGGGAATCCGCGCGCACTCGAGTCACGCAGACAGAAGATCATTTGCGGATGGGCCGCCAGGAATTGCAGGAGCTGCGGGAGCAGAAGAATCACGCCGAAGTGGAACGCGCGAAAAACGAGTCCGACCGGGAACATTTGCGCGAGACTTGCGTAAGCGAAGTGAATGCGCAGCCGGAAGACCTAATCGCCACCGAAGTGGCGTTTATGAGCGGCGAAGAGCTGGCCACCGCCGAAGCCAACTACCGCGACATGAAGCAGCGCATCGAGAACATGGGCGCCGTCAACATGATGGCCCTCGAGGAATTCAACGAGTGCGAGCAGCGCTTCGCGTTCCTGACGCGGGAGCGCGACGATTTGCTGAAATCCATTGCCGACACGCTGCAGGCCATCGCGGAGCTGGACCAGGCCACCAAGGAAAAGTTTGAGCACGCGTTCCACGCGATTAACAAGAGCTTCTCGGATGCGTTTCACGCGATTTTTGGCGGCGGCATGGCGGAAATGCGCCTCACCGAACCGGACAGCTCGGGCGACGCAGGCATTGATATCGTTGCTTCTCCTCCAGGCAAGCGGCTGCAGAATGTGCTTCTACTTTCAGGCGGCGAGAAGGCCATGACCGCGCTGGCGTTGCTGATCGCCATCTTCCGCTACCAGCCGAGTCCGTTCTGCATCCTCGACGAAGTGGACGCGCCCCTCGATGAAGCGAACGTAGGGCGGTTCACAAAATTGATCGGCGAGATGAGCGATCAGACGCAGTTCATTGTGGTCACTCACAATCGCAAGACGATGGAAATCGCTCCCGTGCTTTACGGCGTGACCATGCAGGAGCCGGGCGTGTCAAAGCTCGTCAGCGTGCGCTGGGAAGAAACGGGGAGCGAAAACCCCAATACGAAATCGGCAGCGGCTTCTGCAGCTTAACCAGTCTGCGTTTTTTCCAAGACTGTAAGCGATACAACACAGAAAGGCCTGAAGCATTTCCTTCGCTTTGTTTATTCCATGAATAGAAATTTCTTATCGAATTTTCCACCATTGCGTTTCGCACAGTTTTCCACCGCGCGCGGGTTTGACTTCGCAATGCGGTGCGCTAGAATGCGGAACACCAAGTCGGGGAGATTTTCTAGGTGTCTTCAGCTCCAGCCGTGAAAGTTCTGAGGGAGACTCAGTTCGCCGGATTGTCACCGAGCGCGCGCGGGAAGGTGCGCGACATCTACGATTTGGGCGACAAGCTGCTGATTGTCGCTACTGACCGCCTCTCCGCGTTCGACGTTATCCTGCCAACCCCGATTCCCGACAAAGGTCGCGTGCTCACGCAGCTTTCGCTCTTTTGGTTCGACTTGTTGAAAGACGTTATTCCCAACCATGTCCTCAGCGCGACCGAATTCCCTGCCCCGTTCGATCAGTTCAGAGAAGAACTTGCGGGCCGGTCGATGCTGGTACGGAAGACGAAGCCCTTGCCAATTGAATGCGTGGTGCGCGGCTACGTTTCGGGCTCCGGATGGAAAGACTACCGGGCAATGGGAAAAATCTGCGGGATCCCGCTCCCCAACGGCCTGCTTGAATCCGACCGGTTGCCGGAGCCGATTTTCACGCCAGCAACAAAAGCAGTCAGCGGCCACGACGAGAATATTCCGTTCGAGCAGGCGGAGAAAATGGTTGGCAAGGAACTCGCGGAGAAAGTTCGCGACATCAGCCTGGAACTCTACCGCCGCGCTTCCGCCCATGCGGAGCCGCGCGGAATCATCGTCGCGGACACGAAATTCGAGTTCGGCTTGCTCAACGATGAGTTGATTTGGATTGACGAAGCGCTGACGCCGGACTCGTCGCGCTTCTGGCCTGCCGCCCATTACAGCCCCGGCGGACCACAAGCCTCTTTTGACAAACAGTTTGTGCGGGACTATCTCGAACGGATGCGCTGGCCCAAAACCCCGCCGGGGCCGGAACTGCCGATGGAGGTAGTCGACGCCACTCGCGAGAAATACCGGGAGGCGTACCGCATTTTGACCAGCCGCGAATTGCCGTAACAACCGGGCCCCTGCATCAGCATCCCAGCGGAGCGTGACATCGTGAAAGATCAATTGGAAGTGCTGGTCAATCAAATGGTGGAGCGGGGAATTTACTTCGAAGAAGCCATCGAGGAATTTGAAAAGCGTTTCATCAAGCGCGTATTGGACCGCGCCGAGGGTAACCAGTCGAAGGCTGCGCAGCTCCTGGGCATCCACCGCAACACGTTGAGCCGGAAGATCGAAGAGTACAAGCTGGATACGAACGGCCATCGCCGGCGGCCGCGCTGAATTCAAGTCCCAGTCCTAAGTGATCAGTTCTCCGCAAATAACCTCGTTCAGCGTCGCAAACCCCAACCCTTGGAAAGGCGAAACGGCCCTCCAAGTATCGGAGAGCCGTTTTTCTGGTCCTGACGTTTGAGAAGCCTAGCTTCGCCCGCTCGGCTTCCTCGCGGGCCGGCGCACGGGCGGCTTCTTGGGCGTACCCTTTTCCTTCGGGATGTCTTCCGCTTTCACCTTGGCCTTGTCCCAGTGCAAGAAAAAAGGCTCAGGATCGTAGGCGACTAAGGTCCCGGTGAAATGGATGGCGCTGTCTTTCCCGACGCGGGCGGCTTCCGGCTGGCCAACCACTTTCACGTCCATGTTTGGAGTGGTGGCGGCCTCGAATTCCGCGTCACTAGTGACGAACGCAAGCTTAAGAACAACCGGATCCCCGGGGACAACCTCAATCACCTTAGTGAGAACTTCCGGAAATTCCAAACCGCAGGAGGCGAGCCATGTCAGCTTGCTCTTGTCTCCCCCGGCTTTGAGATCGGTAAAGACGGTAAGAATGGTCATGGTCTTTTGGATCTCGGAAATGTCTGTTGCGCTCGGCAAAGAATAGCTGCTGGGACGGTCGGCCGAACTACCGGCGAGTTGCAGGAGTTCGTTCAACTCACCGTCGGTCAGGCTGTCACAGACGTTCCCTCCCTGATAATTCGCCATCTGGCTCCTCAAGTATTTCTTCACTTGATTTGACTGAGCCTGCGTCGCGCTCTTGGAGGTCACGGCTCTGGCAAAGTACCAGAAAGCATCCATCCATTGCGGAGGCGTCATGGCCATGTAGACCTTCCCGAGGTTGTAATTCGTGCTCAGGTCGTCGGGATTCAGCGCCAGAATCGACTTGTAGGATCCCACGGCTCCAGCAAAATCCTTGGCCGCCGTGGCCGCTGTGGCACACGTAAAGTGGAAGAGAATCGTGGGCTGCAGCTTTTGCTTCTTGAAGTCATCGTCGCTTAGGTTGTCCGGCTTTTTCACTTCATCCAGAGCTTTCAAACCAGCCGTGCACGCCTCGCGAGCCTTGGCCGCCCCCGCCGCCTGCGCGTCGGGCTTCAGAGTTGCATAAGCCAGCGCCCGGGCATACAACACTCCGTAACGCGTCCCTGCATCCACCTTGTCGCCCAACGCCACGGTCTTGTCGGCGTACTCCATCACTTTGTCCGGATTTTTCAACTGGTTGTAGGCATTAACGTAAAGGGGATAGACGTAGACGAGAAGCTCAGAATTCGGATACTTCGAAACAAAATCATCCAGGCATTTCACCTGCGCAGCAGGCACTTTCTCCGCGGCGCAGGCCTGCTCCGCGTTGTATTCAACCAGCGTGTATTTGGGAGCCTTTGTGGCGTCTTGTCCCGCCGCAGGCGCTTGCGCGCGCAAGCTGCTCGAACTTCCGAGCATCAAGCCAAGCGCCACCGCCAGCACCCTGCCCACCCGTTTCGATGTTGCGTTCATTCCGGCTTCTCCTCGCTGAGATTCCGTGCGTTTATCTTTGTGTTCCGGTGCAACCTGGAACTCTTCCACCGCGAAAACATTCTGTCTCGGGAAACCTTGGGATTATAGGAAAAGCCGCGCCAAATCCGCAAGCCGTTATCCTCGACGAACGCTTTGGTGATTTTTCCTTGTGCTACGGGGTCACTTCTCAATCGTTTCCGCAACAGCGAAAGATGACCGCCGCCGCGGAAATCTCTGATAATAAGATGAGTTTCGCACAAAAAGAGTGGCCCGCGTGAGGAGAATTCCTATGGCTGGAATAAGCAAAACAAATGGCAGCTCCATAGAAAACAAGCAGCTTTCGGAAAGCGTCGCTCTGGTGACGGGAGCAAGCCGGGGCATCGGCCGTGCGATCGCGCATCGCCTGGCAGCGCTTGGCGCTTCCCTGGCGATTTGCGGAAGAGATCGTACAGCGCTGGAAGATTCCTCGAAAAGCCTGCAAAAGCTGGGTGTGCGTGTGTTCTCCCTCGTGGCAGACGTAACCCACGCCGAGCAAGTCTCCGAGCTTGTAGCTAAAACCGAAGCCGCGCTTGGCCCGATTCACATCCTTGTGAACAACGCGGGAATCGGCCTCTTCGGCCCTGCTCACGAAAAATCAGAAGCGGACTGGGATCGTGTTCTGAGTAGCAATCTCAAAAGCGTCTTCCTAGTGTCGCGCGCGGTGATTCCTTCGATGATTCGCCGCGGATCGGGAGACATCATCAATATCAGTTCCCTGGCCGGTAAAAATACGTTTGCCGGAGGCGGCATCTATTGCGCTTCCAAATGGGGCCTGATGGGCCTTTCCGGCTGCATGATGGAAGACCTTCGCGCGTACGGCATTCGGGTGAGCGTGATTTGCCCGGGCAGCGTGGCCACGG
>WNGL01019877.1_pt1 | contig 11047 bp, 11 predicted proteins | sample 5400591 | NCBI WGS metagenome assembly WNGL01 (sample SAMN13153377, study PRJNA577476) | soil metagenome | isolation source: 80 cm soil or saprolite under Garry oak tree replicate 1 | place: USA:California | collected 2016-06-15
ATCAAGAGCAGCCACATCACGATCCAGAGGTAGATGTACAGCAGACGTGTTGGACGGTTGAGTTGAGAAGTGGGTTGCTCCAACGGTGCATTCATTGTAGGACTCCTTTGGGAGATGGTCGCACCAGGTGCCGTATCAAGAGACTGCCAAACGCGATGGCTTCAGCACCAAACAACATAAACCAGATGATGGTTGTTGTGACGTTGGTGAAGCGAGAAAGATGGAGGAGTGAGACTCCAAGAACCAGCAGGGCCAGCAGGGCCAGCATAAACACCAGCCAGCGTATTCCTTCCCAGCGTAATTCCCGCATTGCCAGCAGACTGCTAACTGCGAGGGTGAGAAAGAAGGCACTGTATAACTGGGCTTGCGGTTCGGTCATAGTCCAGGGCCAGAATCTGATGGCGGTGGTTGGCAACAGCAGCAATACGAGTCCCAACACTCCAAAGAGCCCAGCTTGCACCAGCCATAGTGGCGTCAACGAATTGGGTCCACGAGGGGTTGTATCTCCCCAACCGAATCGCCAGAAGGCGAACGCTACGAGTAATGGATCGACAGTGTAGAAGAGCAGCCAGAAGTAGGGGAACTGCTTCAGTTCGCCTGGGTGGAAGAAGTACATACGCAGGATGGTGAGGAAGAAGAGCACTGTGGTTGCCATACCGATGCCAAAGAGCACAATTCGCATCTCACGAAAACGACGGGCCATAATGCTACACAGGAGTACTCCGAGCCCTAATGAGACGTAGAGCGAGGCAATAAAGCGGGCATTCAATGGGCTTGCAGGCCAGGGTACGAGCAGATTCACGTATTTTGGATCGAACAAGGCCAAAAGCAGCAGAAGTGCCTGTGCTGCAACTAACCAGAAGATGGCACGTACCCACCAGGGAATCGAACGGTCCATAACGAGCCTCCTTAACTTGAACAATGTTTGGCCTTCACTTAGACCGTAGGGGCCGATTTATCGCCGCCCACCGGTCGATTGATCAGCCAAAAAGAGACAAGGCCAGGAACACACCCTGACCTTATCTCCCGATTCTGATGTTCGTTCGCTTTTAGTTGCGTGCTACACGAACTCTGTCGAAACAGGTGCTGCAATAGACCGGGCGGTCATTCTTGGGCAAGAATGGCACCTGCGTCTCTGCTCCGCACTCTGCACAGATCACCGTGTGCATTTCGCGTGGGGCACGTTCGGAACGACTCCCTCCACCAGACGCATTACGACGTGCGGCACGGCAGGAAGGGCAGCGGCCAGGCTGATTCATCAGACCTTTTTGCTGGTAGAATTCCTGTTCGCCTGCTGTGAATACGAAGTCATTTCCGCATTCACGGCACTTAAGGGTTTTGTCGACGAAGCTCAAACTAGAGACCTCCTTGTGGTATGTCTTTCTTTTTTCAGTACCCTCTATAGGTGCCTCGCGTTAGTCAAAGTCACCAGTTTGTCTTTCTGTTCCCCCTACCAGCGTGGGAGCGGATGTTCGTTCTGGCCGACCAGTGTATGTTTGCGGGACCAAGATTGGATGGATACCGCATGCAAGCATACACTATCTCTCAGCGATTTTCAAGGGTTTTCTGATTAAATTATGTACGTTAACATCAAATTTCTTTAATATGTATGTGTATTTTTAACACTTTCAGCGTTATGAACCATTCCGAAAATCTTACTCAGGTACGTCCTTGACGCCTATGAGAAAATATTCCATAGGAGTACGATAATTTGTTGCGCCCTTCTGAAATGACGAAAAACTGGGGTTCTTAGGGGCGGTAGCCCCTGAGCGGGGGCCTGGGGGTGTCCCCCATGGTCTTTTTCTTCTTTTACCGCCGAAGGCGACAAGGAGGGGAAAGGAGAGATTGGGGACACCCCAAACCCCGCTCAGGGGCAGCTGCCCCTGAGAACCCCGCTTGAGCGAACAATTTGGGCGTGATCGATACCTAAGGATTCCATGCCACCATTTTCTTTTACACTTGATGCTGAGTGTCCCGAAACCTTGGCACGAGCCGGAACAATCACAACACCTCATGGCACCATCCTCACACCCATTTTTATGCCTGTAGGGACACAGGCAACCGTCAAAACCCTCTCACCCGAAGAACTACATGAAGCCGGAACAACCATCATTCTCTCAAACACCTACCACCTGATGTTACGTCCCGGCTCCAAACTCATCGCTGATTTTGGTGGTCTGCACTCTTTCATGCACTGGGACGGGCCTATCCTCACTGACAGTGGCGGCTTCCAGGTCTTTAGCCTGGGCCACCTGCGCAAACTCTGTGAAGAAGGCGTCACTTTCAAATCACACCTCGATGGCTCACTGCATATGCTGACACCCGAAAGCGTAATGCAAATTGAGGCCGAACTGGGTGCCGACATTATTCTCCCATTAGATATTTGTGCTGCTTATCCCTGCTCTGCGGCTGATGCACGAGAAGCCATGGAGCGTACCCATCGCTGGGCAGAACGTGCACTTATTGCCAGGGAACTGCATCGGTCAGACCAGGTACTCTTCGGCATCGTGCAGGGTGCATTTGAGCCAGAGTTGCGTCAACAGAGCGCTCGTTTCATCGGGAACCTGCCATTTCCAGGACTCTCAATCGGGGGACTTTCGGTAGGTGAACCCAAAGCTCAGATGTGGGAGTTGCTGCATTACGTTACTTCCGAACTGCCGAGGGAGAAACCACGTCACTTACTGGGCATAGGGTCTCCCGAAGACTTTGTGATAGGTGTTGACTTCGGCATGGATATGTTTGATTGCGCCCTGCCGACACGGGTCGCCCGCCATGGTGGACTCTTTACTCATTCAGGCCGTGTCAACATCAAATCTGCGCGTTTCCGTAGTGAACGCGGTCCTATTGAAGAAGGCTGCGATTGTTACACCTGTCGAAACTACAGTGCGGCTTATGTGCATCACCTCGCACGTAGCGAGGAACAGCTCTATTATCGCTTAGGTAGTATCCATAATGTACGTTTCATGCTCCGGCTTGCCAGCGAAGTACGGGCTGCCATTCTCGCAGGAACCTTCCCGGCCTTCCGCGACCACTTCTTAGCGAACTATACACCCGCTTCCGAAAAGGTGCGTGAAGAGCAACGCGAGAAATGGAAGGCGGCACGAGCACGCGAGCCGTAGGGAGATAACTTTATGCACACTTCTTATCGTTTTCTTAATACAGGGACGCTTGATGCGGCCCTGAACATGGCTATCGATGAATCTGTGCTGAACCATCATTTGAAGGGAGAGGTACCACCAACCCTGCGTGTATTTCGCTGGTCGCAGCACTCGATTTCTTTGGGTCGCTTCCAGAATGTTGAACGGGAAATCGCCACTGATGTGTGTGAGCAGCTAGGAGTAGCACTGGTACGCAGGCCAACCGGCGGCCGAGCTGTCTATCACCGCGACGAGTTTACCTACAGTCTTGTCATCAGCAAGGACTACGGTGTTCCCTCCGGCGTTGTTGCTGCCTATGCCTACCTTGCTAGAGGATTACAGGTCGCTCTGGAGATACTTGGTGTGCACACCGAAATGAGTGAGGAGCATGTCAGTAAGAATCCTTCTGCCGCCTGCTTTGCCTCCTCGACCCAGGCGGACTTGACCAGTAGAGGCTTCAAGCTGATAGGCAGTGCCCAGGTCTGGAAGGATGAGGCATTGCTTCAGCAGGGATCCCTGCCGCTTGATGACCGGGCTGCCGAGTTTTTCTCTATGCTCTCCTATCCTGACGAAGCTGCACGCCAGGATGCTCTCGCTCTCTATCGTCAGAAAACAACGCCGCTTCATACCTTCGCACCCGGTGCATCCTGGGACGAGGTGGCAGCTGCCTTCCGTAGTGGATTTAGCAGCGCATTGCAAGCCGAATTTAGAGCGTATCAGTCTAATATAGGGATGAGGGTCATCTGTTTGCGTGGTGTTCGCAGGTCGAGGACTTATTACGTGCCCACTTGTAGGTACTCGACCGATACGCTATACTTGCAAAAACACCTGTTAGCATATTAAGCGGACGGCATATAACGGCCCAGAGCATAAGCCGTCGAAAAGGAGTATCTTGCGTGAGTATGTCGATAGATATTGCGCGTAGAATTATGGAAGCCTGTAAGCAACGCGCCAGAGAGTTACGAAGTCCTGTCAGTATCGCTATCGTGGATTCGGGAGGACATCTTGTCCTCTTTGAACGTATGATGTCCCCCTATGGTTGGGCAACAGGGAATATTAGCATTGCCAAGGCAAGCACAGCTGTCATGTTTAACCAATCGACCGATGCCGTAGCACAATGGGGAGCTGCGATCCCTGGCTTTGCTTCGAGTATGGCATCGATGACTGAGGGAAAATTTATCATGGCTGCGGGTGGCTGGCCTATACGTATGGGTGGCGCAACGATTGGCGGAATTGGCGTGAGCGGTGGCAATGCTCCCGGACGTGACGATGAGATTGCACGGGCAGGCCTGGGAGCGCTAGAGGCGATGTCTCCTCCTGTTCCTGCCAGTCCACCACCCACTTTCCACGTACCACAACCCCAACTACAACCCCAACTACAGTCACAACCCCGAATACAGCCATCTATGCAGCCTACACCTGCATACCCACCCGTACCGCAGCCTGCATCTGCATCGCAACCAGCCTTTGCACCACCGTCACCACCAGCTAATGCAGGGACACCACAGAATGTGCCAGCGTCAGCCAGCAGTCCCAACAATGTACCAGCTACACATCACCTTGCTCCTGAGCAGGATGACCCGTACAATGATGATATTACTTCGTTCGATGTGTTCAAGGAGCAAAACTCGTCAGGAGGACAATCATGACACAGGAGCCTACTAATCGGCCCTCCACATCTAAACGCAATACTCGTGGTGGACGGAATCGACCAGTACTGGTTACTTCCACCGATGCAGCTGCCCAGGAACAGGAGGCCAGTACACCAATTGAGGAAGCAGCGCCGGAGGCAACAGCGACACCCAAAGCTCCTCGTCCATCCAGGCTTCCCTCGTTCTTCTCTACAGTAGGAAAAAGTAAGAAAACACAGGACGCGGATGCTGCTCAGGCCCGTTTAGCCCGTGCAACACGAGGTAAGACTCCCACAGCAACTAGCGAAGTGAGCAGGGCTTCCGAGGCTTCAGATACTCCCCAAAAGGCGGAAGCCAAAGAGCCAGCCAGAGCCAGGTCCTCGACTGCTGCTCCTGCTCGCCCGGCCAGTCCTTTCAAAATGCGCTATATCCTCGGCATGGTCCTCTACCTGGTCCTGGCTGATGTTCTTGGCCTCCTTGAGAGGAATCTCCTTCTACAAAACCGTCTCGAGGGACAGCTCACACAATTTACTCTCTTTGGTAACAAGATTACCATCTACGTATCAACAATCGTTTTCATGGTTACCCTGGTAGCGGTCCTGATTATCCTGGCGCGCTTTGACCTTATCCCTCGCAATCTGGGGGCATTATCAGGCCAGGCTCAGAATCAGGGAAAGAAGTCCCAGAATACATCAGGTGGGAGCGCATCATCAAACAAAGCCGCACCGCCTGCGATGAAACAGGGCGTTCAAGGTGCTGATGATGATCTCTACCAGGAGTACAGGGCACGTCAACGGCGAGAAAAGAAACGGTAACCAATATTCTGATACCCTTGACATAATCGCTCAGGCTGCCTATAATTCTAATAGTAGATAGGAACCGACGTGTCAGTCGGTAAGTGTATATCCGTAGGGATGCAACATTCTGTGTCCGTATGGGAGGTAGGGCGCAACTTACTGCGCTTCTATTAAAAACTGTATGCTCAGCAGGCAAACACACCGACAATTCAGTTATTATTATAGCGTTAGCCCTCCAGCATGATGGTGGGCCCTTTGGGCTGAGCAAAAACATCCACCAGCAAGCTGGAGTAAGCAGAGGATCAGACCTCTGCTTTTTTATTTGTCATCAGAAGCAGAGAGGATTTCTGGTATGATTATCATCATTCGCGAGTCGGCCACCAGCGAGGAACGTGCTCAGTTGATGACCCTCATTTGTAGGGTTACGGAACGGAATGAATCCAATTGGGACAAACCGATAACTATAGCTGGACACCAGGTAATTGCCCTGGATGGGAAGCTGCTCGATACGCAGGCATGCACTACCCTTAGCCAGCAGAGCGCAGTAGAGCGTGTTATACGTGTGAACACACCCTACAAGCTGGTGAGTAGAACTTTCAAAGCGGAGAGTAGCAGCGTGCTTGTGGGTGATGCCAGCAGGTGCAATCCTGTAGTTATTGGCAGTACAAGCATGCCACCCGTTCTCATTGCAGGCCCATGTGCCGTTGAGAGCAGGGTGCAACTCCTCTCTACTGCTTGTGCAGTTCAGGCTGCCGGTGCACAGATTCTACGAGGCGGCGCTTTCAAGCCGCGTACTTCCCCTTACCAATTCCAGGGCCTTGGCATTGAGGGGTTACACCTGCTTGCGGAAGCCCGGCAGGTGACAGGTCTTCCCGTGATTACCGAAGTCATGCAACCGGACCTGGTTGAAACGGTAGCGCAGTATGCTGACATCTTACAAATAGGCAGCCGAAATATGCAAAATTTCCCGCTCCTGCTCGCGGTCGGGCGTAATAACCTGCATCGTCCAGTAATGCTCAAGCGCGGCTTCGCAGCCACTATTGATGAGTGGCTACTGGCAGCAGAGTACATTGTGGCAGCAGGCAATCCCAACGTGATCCTCTGTGAGCGCGGAATACGCAGCTTCGACCCACAAACCCGCAACCTGCTCGATCTTGCCTGTGTTCCACTTTTACATCAGCTGACCCATCTGCCCGTTATCGTTGACCCCAGCCACGCCACCGGTCGCCGCGAGTTAGTTCCAACAATGTCACGTGCTGCCATTGCTGCCGGAGCCGATGGACTGATCCTGGAGGTGCATCCTGATCCCAACAGTGCACTCTGTGATGGTCGCCAGTCAATTACACCAGAAGAGTTGAAGACGGTTGTCTACGAAACACATCTAATCGCTCAAGTGATGAAGGGACAAAAAGATCTTTCCTGGGTAGCATAGCCCAAAGCAGATGTCTTTGCTACGCTTCTATACTCATAACTCAGGAAATGAAGCATACTTAGAGCAAAATATACCTCGACTCATTCCTTATGATATGGTATACTCTCTATAACTGAGCACCAACGCTTCACATGGGCTTGACTGCCAGTACCAGAATCGTCATGTTCGACTTTAAGGCTAGCTATAGTGAGGATTGAAACGACTCATGCCAACACGTGTAATTATTGCTGAGGACGATACTCTTCAACGCATGGATCTCAAAGAGGTCCTGACCAAGCAAGGCTATCTCGTAATTGGAGAAGCAGGAGATGGTCAAAGTGCAGTCAACCTGGCTCGCGAGCTACGTCCAGACCTGGTTATCATGGACATTCGCATGCCCGACATGGATGGCATTACTGCCGCCGAGATTCTCACACAGGAAAAGCTAGCACCAGTGTTACTAGTCACTGCCTTCGGTGATATGCCACTCGTCGAACGAGCCAAAGAAGCAGGTGTCGTTAATTATATTGTCAAGCCACTCCTCCAAACTGAAGTCATACCAGCCATTGAGGTGACTCTGGCTCGCTATAACGAATTTCGGGCAATGGAAGAAAAGGCCCAAACTCTCAGCGAACAACTGGCTACCCGCAAAGTGGTTGAGCGTGCCAAGGGCCTTTTGATGGAAAAACAAGGACTTACCGAGCAAGAAGCATTCCGCAAAATCCAAAAAGCCAGCATGAACAACCGTAAGTCCATGCGCGAGGTGGCTGAAGCAATCCTACTAACAAACGAGCTATAGACAGGGATGGGGGTACAGGGGGCGAGAGCCTCCTTGCCGGGAGATCGGGGGGACTTTGCCTGGGGGGCAGGTAATCCCCCGAAAAACCTCCCTTTATTTTACACTAGTAAAGACCGGGAGCAATGTCAACAGCAACCAGTATAGAGAGTGTTGTTATCATTGTCGGCATTCGTTTTCGTCCTGCTGGACGTATCTATTACTTTGACCCGCAAAGGCAATCCTATACAACGGGCCAGTATGTAATTGTTGAAACAGTGCGTGGCATCGAGGCGGGCCGTGTGGTTATTGCCTCGAAGAAGATAGCAGAAAGTGAGCTGAGCGACCCATTAAAACCGATACTTCGCCTTGCCTCTGAAGACGAATTACGGCAGATGCTCTCGTTTAAAGGTAAGGAGAAAGAGGCACTGGTAGAATGTGCAAAACATGTCACACAGCACCAGTTGCCCATGAAATTAGTAGAGGCGGAGTATAATTTTGATGGGAGTCGCCTGACCTTTTACTTCACTGCCGAGGAGCGTGTTGACTTTCGGGCGCTTGTCCGCGATCTGGCAGCAACCTTCCATACTCGTATCGAATTGCGCCAGATCGGGGCACGTGACCAGGCGAAGCTACAGGGTGGTGTAGGTCCATGCGGCAAAACCCTGTGTTGTAGTTCGTGGATTACCGAATTTGGAGTTGTCTCCATCAAGATGGCGAAGGAGCAGGGTTTACCGCTCAACCCCGCCAAAATCTCTGGAGTGTGTGGTCGTTTACTGTGCTGCCTTTCCTACGAAAACGAAAACTACATTCAGGCAAAGCAGCTCATGCCACAGATCGGCACAATGCTGAACACGCCTGGCGGTCCAGGTAGAGTGGTCTCGGTCAACGTACCACAAGAGTCTGTTGAGGTCTTGTTGGAGAGCGGTGTCACTATCCAGGTACCGGTGAACCAGCAGGTATCCGATGCACCGAGACAGGGGGGATGTGGAAGTTGTAATATGGGCGGTGGCGGATGCGGCACCGGGAACGGAGGCAAGTGTGGAAGCTGTGGTACTAAGGGTGGAGGTGGATGTGGGAGTTGCGGTGCGAAAAGTGGTGGCGGGTGTGGAAGTTGTAAACGAGCTAAGTAAAATGTAGCAATAGCAGTAGTACATCTCAGGTGTGAGGGAGGGAGAAGTTTTATGTCGTCAGAACCAAGGAACCCTAATGCTACATGGCACAGTCCCAACGATCTGAGTTGGGATTCGGATGTCGATGTTCCCCAGATGCCTCCTCTCGAGGATAATGAGGATGAGGAAGAGATGTATCTCCCCCAGGGAGTTCCTCCCGAACTAAAAGAGACACCCGACCTGGATGTAGACGCGGATAGGGACACAGGGATAGATGTGGACAGGGGTGCTATCGCTTCATCATCCTCTCGAACCCTGGAAGTATTTCAACAGATCGCACGCCAGCTTTTCCCACTGCTTATACCTCTTCTTCTTGGTGGGCTTAGCTTCCTGCTCACCCTGCCGTGGGTTCTCTCTAACCGGGCTTACCTTCATCAAAATTTCCTCTTGCCTATCGCACTGGTTTTCTTAGCAATCATGGTTGCGCAGGGCTGGCTGCTCTTCATCACAGGCTCTAACGCTCCTACCTGGTGGCTCCACATTGTCTGGGGCACTGCAGGCTTTCTCCTTGTCAGTTTCATTGTGATCTTTGGACCTGCTACCAGCTTTTTCCTATTTCTTGGACTATTGATTATCGGCATTGTCCTGCTCTGGCAGTACTTTCACTCAGTGCCCGATGGTCGTGCCGATATTGTCTACTTGTTCAGTAAATATCGCCGCACGCTCTTCCCTGGCCCTAACTTCCTTCTTCCCTGGGAAAAAGTTGAACATCAATTGAGTACGCTAGAGACACAATGGCTCTGCCCGCTTCAGAGAGTACCTATCTCACGAAATGAAGATGTTCAGCTTGCTGTGACCGTTTCGTATAAGCTGATGCCAGAAGACGCACATCTTGTGCTGGGTATCAGCGATTGGAAAGCAACGCTAGAAGAATATTTCCTTGCGACCATTCAGTCTGTAGCCAATGAACTCAAACCAGAAGATCTTATTGATCCCACCCCCAATCTACTCTCACGACGAACTGCCAGCGGGAACCCGATTTCAAGTGATCTCGCTCTGTTAGAAGACAGTTCAACACGTTGGGACCGCGTTAACGATCGTTTGCAGCTCTGTATACAAGATAAAGTTGCCCGTTGGGGAGTGCATATCAACTCGGTGCATGTTCGGGATATCACATTCCTTCCTCGCGTTTCAGTACCGACAGATACAGACTCGCTTATGCTGGATGTAGGGGCAACACGCGGAAAAGCATCCACATCAACTCCACAGCTCACAGCACAGGTTCGTCCCAGGCAAGCTGAGACAGGGACTCCTGAGAAAACCGAAAAACCTCAACCTACTACTTCTAGCGCTGTCCCAGCTTCAACTCCTGCCGCTGCCCCAGCATCAGCACAACCCGCTCAGCCATCACCAACTCCTGCTGCTTCTGCTGCAGCAACGCCTATCTCCTCTAAAAGAATCAATGAGGAGATGATGCGCGCAATGTACTATGCTGTGCGAGATGGACGCATCAAGGACCCGTTAACCATTCGCAATTTAGCATTGCGCTTCGAAGCTATTGCGAATGACCACGAAATCAGCAAAGATGTGGATTTTAACGCCGCACACGCTGCGCAACAGTTATACAAGCGGGCAGGTATTCTGGAAGCACAGGCCAAAGCCAGCGCTAATCAAACCACCATGCAATAAGAGTAGATACGCAAAAAAGAGTTCAGGTCTGCATGATCTGAACTCTTTTTTGCGTATTCATTTCTCTATTGGTGCCTCTATCAGGCTTCCCCACTCTGTCCAGGAGCCGTCGTAGTTGCGGACTTTGGGATAGCCGAGCAGGTATTGGAGCACAAACCAGGTGTGGCTGCTGCGCTCACCAATACGGCAGTAGGCCACAACTTCCTTATCAGGGGTGACACCCTTGCTCTCGTAGAGCGACTTCAGTTCATCCGCTGATTTGAAGGTGCCATCCTCGCGCACTGCCTGTGACCAGGGGATGTTGGCTGCACCTGGAATATGGCCGCCGCGTTGCGCTCCCTCCTGTGGCAAATTTGCCGGGGCTAATAGTTCTCCACTATACTCACCAGGAGAGCGAACATCGACAAGCGCCTGGTCTTTGCGTCCCAAAGAGTTGAGAATCTGGTCACGGAATGCCCGGATGTCTGTCTTCGGTGTCCCGGCATGATACGTGGT
>WNGL01034206.1_pt1 | contig 11047 bp, 7 predicted proteins | sample 5400591 | NCBI WGS metagenome assembly WNGL01 (sample SAMN13153377, study PRJNA577476) | soil metagenome | isolation source: 80 cm soil or saprolite under Garry oak tree replicate 1 | place: USA:California | collected 2016-06-15
CGGCCCGGGGCCGCCAGGCCGCCGGCGATCGTCAGGCGGACCTCGGTGCCCGCCAGGCCGGCACGGATGTTCTCGAGACGCACGTCGGAGCGGTCGGACTCTCCGAAGGTGACGACCCGCGCGCGGGTCATGCCGCGCAGCCGCCCGGCGTGACGATCGTCGGAGTTGAGGACCGCCACCGCCCGTTCGTCCAGGCCGCGGAACAGCATCGCCTTGGCCTCGAAGTAGCGTTCCATGGTCTCGTGGAAGTCGAGATGGTCCTGCGTGAGGTTCGTGAACACCGCCGCCCGGAACGCGATGCCCGCGACCCGGTCGAGGGCGAGCGAGTGCGAGGAGACCTCCATGGCGCACGAGGCCGCGCCGGCTGTGGCGTATCGGTCGAGCAGGCGGTACAGGTCGAGCGACTCCGGGGTGGTGCGCCCCGCCCTGGTCTCGTCGCGGTTGTAGCGGTACAGCACCGTTCCCAGGAGGCACGGTTTCAGGCCCGCTTCCTTGAGGATTGATTCGAGCAGGAAGCCGACGGTCGTCTTGCCGTTCGTGCCGGTGACTCCGATCGTCGTCATGCGCCCGTCCGGCCGGCCGTAGTAGTTGCGTGCCGCCAGGGCCAGGCCGAGACGCTCGTTGTCGACACGCACCCAGGCGACCTTCCGGGCGAACGGCCCGGCGGCCCGGTGCGACAGGATCGCCACCGCCCCCTTGTCGATCGCCTGGTCCACGAACTCGTTCCCGTCGCTCTTCTGGCCACGCAGCGCCGCGAACAGGTAGCCCGGCTCGATCGAACGCGAGTCGTAGGCCAGGCCCCGGATCGGGGTCGTCGGGCTGCCGCTGAGGCCGGCGCCCGGGATGCCTTCGAGAAGCTGCCAGATCTGCACGCCGCTTTCCTTTGCCTGACCCCGTTGCCGGGGGGCCGGGCCCCGCTTCGCTCGACGCTTCAGTAGATCACCGCGCAGGGAGTTGCCGCAGTGACCGGCATCCCCGGTTCGGGCTCCTGCCGCGTCACCTTCTGGCCTCTCTTGTCGCTGCGACACTCGATGCCGGCCGCCGCCAGAGTCTCGCTCGCCTGGCGGATGCTCAGTCCGACGAGCTCGGGCATCGCCGGCAGGATGCCGGCGGGACGTATCGCCGCCGGCAGGTCGCCCAGGGACGCGTGCACCGCGTCGCCGCCGGAGCCCCCGATCGCGCCGGGCCGCCCGGTGCGGCGGACCGCCGCGACGGCGGCCACGCCGATTCCCGGCCCGCGGGTCTTCCGCACCGCCGGGATCGGATCGTCGTCACGGGAGTCCTCGCCCAGGAGCGATCGAGCGAACACCAGCGGGTCCTGGTGATCGGGACGCACCTTCAGGTAAGTCAATGTCTGCTGGGCGATGCGCGAGAAGACCGGCGCCGCCACGTCGCCGCCGTGGAATTTCGGTCCCTTGGGCTCGTCGACCATGACGACGATCGCCAGGGCCGGCCGGTTCGCCGGGACGAAACCGGCGAACCACGAGACGTATCGGCCGTGCGCGTAACGGCCGCTCGCGTCCACCTTCTGCGCGGTCCCGGTCTTGCCTCCGACCGTGTAGCCGGGAACGGACGCCGCTTTCCCCGTGCCTTCGATCGTCACCATCTGCAGCATGGAGCGCAGCACGCCGGCGGTCCGCGCGGAAACGACCCGGCGGGTCTCCGGGGCGGCCGCGCCGCCCCCGCCCGTTTCGCCGCCGCCGCTCGCGGCCGGACTTGACCGGTCCGCCGAATCGGCCGCCCCGTCCGCGCCGCCCGTCGCGGTGGCGAACGGATCGCCGCCGGCTCCGGCCTGCACGGGATGCGAGTCGGTGAGCACCGGGGCGCGGGTTCCCTGCCCCGGCAGGAGGGCCTGCACCACGCGTGGCCGGATCCAGACGCCGTCGTTGGCGACCGCGCCCATCATCGCGGCGAGCTGCAGGGTGGTCACGCCGATCTCCTGGCCCATGGCCATCGACGCCTGCGACAGACCGGACCAGGCGGAGACGTCGCGCAGGATTCCCGGGCTCTCGCCCGGAAGGTCGATGCCGGTCTTATGGCCGAAGCCGAAGCCGCGGATGTAGTCGATGAACTCCTCCGGACGCAGCCTCTGGGCGACCTTGATGGCGCCCACATTGCTGGATTTCGCCAGGACCTCCGTGAACGTCAGGTTCCCGTAAGGCAGCCGGTCCTCCTTGAAGCGATGGCGGGCGACGACGATCGAGCCGTTTTCGCACCAGATCACCTCGTTCGGATGCACGCGCCCCGCGTCGAGAGCGGCCGCCGCTGTGACCACCTTGAAGGTCGACCCCGGCTCGTAGTAGTCGGTGGTGGCGCGGTTGCGCCGCGCCCCCTGGCGCGCGTCGGCGTAGGTGTTCGGATCGAACACGGGACGGCTCGCCAGGGCCAGGACCTCGCCGGTCTGCGGCCGCAGCACGACGACGGTGGCACCGTCGGCGCGGGTCTCCGCCATCACGTCGTCCAGCGCCCGCTCGACGTTGTACTGGATCACTTCGTCGAGGGTGAGCTGCAGGCCGAACCCCGGCGCCGGGTCTTTCTGTTCGCGGTCGAGCACCCGCCCGCCGCGGCCGTCCTGCAGGGCCACCATCCGCCCCGGAGTCCCCCTGATGGCGCCGTCGTACATGAACTCGAGCCCGTCCAGGCCGCGGTTGTCCATGCCGCACGCGCCGATCAGGTGCGCCGCGAGCGCGCGCTTCGGGTAGTACCGCCGGCTCTCGCGCACGAACCCGATCCCCCGGATCTTCAGAGCCTCGATGCGCCGCCTCAGGTCGGGCGTGACTTTCCTTTTGATCCACACGAAGCGGCGGTCGCTCGACAGCCGCTCGCGCAGCTCGGTGGCCGGCATCCCGACCGCGGGCGCCAGCCGCCGGGCCGCGGTCGCGGCGTCGTCGACCTCCGCCGGCTCGGCGAACACCGAATCGACATCGAGGCTCACGGCCAGCTCCTTGCCGTTGCGATCGACGATCGGGCCGCGCAGCGGGTCGAGGGTGATCGTCTTTTCCTGCTGTGAGCGCGCCTGGTCGAGGAGCTCGGGCGCGCGAATCACTTGAAGATGGGCGCAGCGGCCGAAGATCGCCAGGAGGCCGGCGGCGACGCCCGCGACCAGCAGCACCAGCCGGGCCCGCTGCGAGCTCGGCCCGTTCCCATCCGCGGAATGGCGGGCGCCCCGCCGTGCCGCGCCTTGCAATCCCACGAACCCCCGTGTCTTCACCCTTCCGTCCCTCCCCCGTCAGGGTCTGTCGCCGGCGACCTGGCGCCGCGGCATCGCGGTGCCCACGTCCGGCACGATTCCGATCTCGGCCTCGATGGCGTCGTCCCCGGAGGTCTCCGGCGCGGGGCCCGGCGCCGCCCTCTTCGCGCGCCTGGCGCGTCCCTGCTGGCCGGTGCGGCCCCCGGCCGCCGCAGGCGCCGGCCCTGTGGCATCGCCCGCGTCCGCTTGCGCGCGCACCTCGTTGATGTGCCCGTCGATGATCTGCACTCTTCGCACGTCAGACGGCGGCGGATCGATCAGGCCAAGCTGCGTCCTCGCCAGGTGCTCGATCCGGTCGGGTGAGGTCAGGAAAGAGCGCTCGACCGTGAGCTGCTTGTTCTTCTCCTGCAGATCCTGGCGCTCCTTCTTGAGCGCCTCGACCCGGTAGGAGACCTGCACGAACTCGACGCGCTGCCACACGTACACCAGCAGGGGCACCACGATCGCCGCGCCGTAGATCAGGAGCCGGCGCAGCTCGCGCGCCCGGGCCCGATCCTTCTCCTTGACCAGGCGGGCGTTGATCTGCAGGCGCAGCCCCTCGGCCCGGTGGCTCACGCGCCGGCCTCCCCGTGATTCTCCGCCCGCCCGGGAGAGCCGCCCAGCCGCTCCGCGGCGCGCAGGCGCGCGCTGCGGCTGCGCGGGTTGTCGCGCACCTCGGAGGCGGACGGGCGGACCGGGCGGGACGTGACCAGGCGCACCAGACCCGGGCGGCCGCACGCACACACCGGCAGATCGCGCGGGCAGATGCAGCGGCGCGTCAGCCCGCGCAGCGTGCGCTTCACCAACCGGTCCTCCAGCGAGTGGAATGCGATCACCACGATCCGCCCGCCGGGCTCGAGGAGCCCGGCGGCCTGCTCGAGCAGCAGGCCCAGACCCTCGAGCTCGTCGTTGACGGCGACGCGCAGCGCCTGGAACGTGCGGGTCGCGGGGTGGATGCGAGCCGGACCACGGCGCGAGCCGGGCGGCGCCACGATGTCGGCGAGAGCGCGGGTGCTCCGAATCGGAGCGCGCCCGCGCGCCTGCACGATGGCACGCGCGATCGGTCTCGCCCGGGGCTCTTCCCCGTAATCCTTCAGGATCGACGCGAGCCTGCCCTCCGGGAGCGTGTTGACCAGGTCGGCCGCCATGGTCGTCTGCGAGCGATCCATCCTCATGTCAAGCGGCCCGTCCTCGCGAAACGAGAAGCCGCGCCCGGGGTCGTCGAGCTGCAGGGACGAGATCCCGAGGTCGAGCAGAATCCCCGAGACCGTCGGGGCGCCGAGTTCGTCGAGCAGGCGGGGCAGCTGCCGGTAGTCTGCGTGCCGAAGGACCGCCCGCTCTCCGAACGCGGCCAGCCGCGGCCGCGCCGCCTCGATCGCGCCGGCATCCCGATCGATCGCGACCAGCCGCCCGCCGGGCGCGGTGGCGCGCAGGATCGCCTCCGCGTGGCCGCCGGACCCGGCGGTCCCGTCCACCCACAGTCCCCCGGCGTGGCAGGCCAGGGCGTCAACCGCCTCCCGCAGGAGAACCGGCCGGTGCGTGCCTGGCATGTCCCTGCGCGTCGCACGTTCTCCTCTAGATGCCGAGCCGGCCGAGCAAGTCCATGTCGTCGTCGGTCAGCGGGCCACCGTGCAGCTTCGCGTCGAGTGTCTCGCGGTTCCAGATGTCCAGGTAGGTGAGGTTGCCGATCACGAAGACCTCGCCATCGGTGCCGCTCTTGTCGCGCAGCATCGGGTGGATCAGCACGCGCCCCTGGTCGTCCATGGTGGCGGTCTGCCCGTAGTAGTTGACGAAATTGCGGAAACGCACGAGGGGCGCGCTCACGGCGGACATGGTCGCGATCTTCTTCTCCACATCGATCCAGACCGGCATCGGGTAGAGACGCACAAACTCGCCGCTCAGCGAGGTGACAAAAAACTCGCGCCCGTAGGTCTCCTCGATGTATCCTCGAAATAAGGTGGGGATCTTGATGCGCCCCTTGTCGTCGATCTTCGCCGGGGAATTCCCCCTGAGCATCCGTACTCCCGTCGGTGGTCCCGGTCGTTCAAACCCCGGCGGGAGACAGATGTCTCGGTATCCCTCCGGATAAGACTCGGGCTACTTCTTTAACGGTTTCTAGGGGCGTGTGGCCACTTCAGACCACTCTACTCCACGGCGCGAATATATGAGACCCTCTCTGCCTTGTCAAGCAGAAACTTAAACGATGACTATCAGATAGGGGTCATTGGTCGGCGTGACTCTCGATGCTCAATATGTACGAACAATCGAACACACGACCACTAGATACAGTGGAAAAAAGGTGACCTGAACAATTGCAATGTGCTAACATCCGCAACTGTGTGGGGAAGACAGGCGGCGTTCCCACCGCCCCGAAGGGACTGCTCATGAAGCAGGCCACGGCTGTCGCCCCGATCGTCGCGCTCGCGTCCTTGCTGGCTTCGTCGCCTGCGCACGCCGCCGGGCAACCCGGCGATTACTCCTTCACCGCAACCATCGGCGAGTCCGGCACAAAGAAGGACAACTCATACCGAAGCGCCGAAGCGCTCAACTTTGCCGTGCAGTACCAGAAGACCGGCTTCGCCGCCTACCGCGCCATGGTCGGCTTCTTCTCCATGAGCGGGCGCGAGGCCATCAGTCCCGCCGCCGGCACGCGTGACGCCGACGCCTTCTTCGTCACCGGAAACCTCGTCTTCACCCCGCGCTTCCACACGCTCCATCCGTTCGCGACCGCAGGAGTCGGCTTCTATGACGTTCGCCTCACCGATAATCGGGACAGCCAGAATGGGATCGAAGTCGGCCTGAACTGGGGAGTCGGATTGAGCGCGCAGCTCGTCAAGCTGTTCGCCATCCATGGGGAGCTGTCGTACCACTACCTCACGGGCAGCCTGTCGAACCCGGTGCAAATGATTGTCGTCGGCGGTCGTTTTGATTTCTAAAGTCCTGGCCCTGTGGCAGGCCACGACGCCGCCTGGGCCGCCGCTCTGCCGTCATAATCATTGTGGAATGAGGTGGTTAGCGGGTCATATCCAAACCTCGCCCGCACTGTTGTAGGGCATTTTTCCTGTCGTTGCCCGGAAGGGCTTCCCACCGTACACTTCCCGGGACATGACGGCTCTCATTCGCCCTCGCTTGGTCTGCCTTCTGGCCGCCGCCTTCAGCATGATGGCCCTCTCAGCTTCCGGTGACGGTCTTTCGGCGGGGAATGGCGGTCCGAATACGGCCGGCGGGTGGGAGCGCAAGCTCGATCCCTTTCTAAGACGGATGGCCCTCGGCAGTGTGGTGGTCCACGGTCGATTCGCCGAGCGGCTCGCCCCCGGGTCGGCGGAGGCGGCGCGAGCGCTGCCGGGCTTCGTGCAGGTCGACAGGTCCGCCGCGCCGGTCCTTCATGTCAAGGCGGTGCTCGACGGGAGCGCCGTGACGACCGAGCGGCGATCGAGGCGCTGGCGCGTCTGCCGGAGATCACCTGGCTGAAGTCCTCCCACACCTACCGCATGCAGAACGACATCAGCACCTCGTCCGCCCAGATCGGATCGGACCAGGCCAACACCGCGCTCACGAAGGGGGCCGGTGTGATCGTGGCCGTGGTGGACACGGGCATCCAGTGGACCGACCATGACTTCAGGAACGCCGACGGCACCACCCGGATCCTCGGCATCTGGGACCAGACGCTGACCGACCCCGTCCATCCGCCGCCCGCGGGGTTCTCGTTCGGCGCCTATTACTCGCGAAGCGCTATCGACGCGGCCCTCGCGAGCGGAGGAAGTCTGCTCACAGGAGACGGCCATGGCCACGGCACGCACGTGACCGGCACCGCCGCAGGCAACGGGCTCGAGACCGGGAACGGCGTGCCGGCCGGTACGTTCGCGGGAGTCGCTCCGGAGGCCGACCTGCTCGCCGTGCGGGTGTTCGACGACTCCGGGACGTTCTGCGCCAATTGCGATCTGACCGCCGCCGTGCAGTTCATCAGCGAGACCGCGGCGGCCGCGGGGAAGCCGTGGGTCGGCAACATGAGCCTGGGAACCGACATCGGCGCCCACGACGGCACGGACCCGGACGAGCGCACCATCGACGCGGTGGTCGGTCCCGGCCGGCGCGGCGCGCAGATGGCGATTGCGGCGGGAAATTCCGGCAATCGCGATCGCAGCAGCCACCCGAATCACTGGGAAGGTCCCCTGCCGGCCGCGGGCTCGTCGGTGAGCGACACGTTCAGCCTGTCGTACGCGCCGAACAGCGGCAGCGACAATGATCACATCTGGCTCGACCTCTGGTACAAGGGCGCCGACAGCGTCACGGTCAGCATGATCTCGCCCACCGGCATCACGGTCGGCGCCGCCCGGGGCGCCGACTCGGGCATCGTCTGCTCGGCGGACGGGGCGATCCAGGTGGACGCCACCAACGGACCGGATCCGCTGAACGGCGACAACGAGGCGTTCGTCCAGATCTGGGACAGCTCGTCGTGCGGCCCGGTGATCGCGCCGCGGACGGGCGTCTGGACGGTCCGGATCGCCACGAACGGCGTCGGCTCTGCCTCGCCCACGCTCGATCTGTGGGACGAAGCCGACGCCGGGTCCCTGCCGTACGTGGGTCTGTCGTCCTCGAGCATCGGGACGAGCGTGGGCATCCCGGGGACCGCGAGATACGCCATCACCGCCGGCTCCTACGCCGACAAGGACCACTGGATCAACGTGACCGGCGCGACGACCACCGCGCTGCTCAGCACGCTCTCCGGCGTCGGCAGCCTCTCCGGCTTCTCGTCTCTCGGCCCGACGCGCGACGGACGGATCAAGCCGGACGTCGCGGCGCCCGGCGAGTACATCGGGTCGTCGCTCGCCGGGTCGATCCAGGCGAGGCTGAGCACCTCGTTCATCGAGCGTGACGGTCAGCACGGCGACATCACGGGAACCAGCATGGCAACGCCCCACGTCGCCGGGACCGCCGCGCTCCTGCTGGCGATCAACCCGCAGCTCCAGGGTCCGGAGGTCAAGGCGGCGATCACCACCTCGGCCCGCTCGGACGCCTTCACCAACGGGCCCGGCCCGCTGCCGAACACCTTCTACGGCTACGGCAAGCTGCGCGCGCTCGAGGCGGGCTACCAGGCCGCCTCGATGGTGACCGACCTGGCGGCGACGCCCTCGGGCTTCACCGGCACCGCCAGCCCGTTCGTCGACACCTACAACGTGTATCGCGGCGCGATCCCCGGGCTCTCCTCCAGCAGCTACGGCGCCTGCCTGCAGAAGGCGAACCCGGCGCCGGGCTTCAGCGACGCCGCCAATCCTTCCTCGGGCCAGACGTTCTTCTACCTGGTCACCGGCGTGCGCGCCGGCGTGGAGGGAATTCTCGGCACCGACAGCGCCGGCCGCATCCGCCCGAACAACGCTCCCTGCCTGTAGGGCGGTCGCGCGGGACCGGCGCGCCGAGGGTATAATCGCGCTCCCCCGCCCACTGCGGATGAGCGAGCCACGGGAAGGCACGGGCAGTCGATCGGGCGCGCGCGCCGGAGGGTGTGGTGCGCCCGCGGTCCCGTCGGCCGCTCCTCCAGGAGATCGACACGCCTGGGCCGGCGGCGGCCTGATCCGCGCGCTCGGATTGTGGGACTCGACCCTCCTGGTCATCGGGCTGGTGATCGGGTCGGCGGTCTTCCTGGTCACGGGGGGCTCGAGCGGCGTGGCGCGTCTTCTGCCCTCGCCCGGTCTCCTGATCCTCGGGTGGGTGGCGGGTGGCGTCCTGTCGTTCGCGGGCGCGCTGGTGTACGCCGAGCTCGGCGCGGCCCTGCCGCGCGCGGGCGGCCAATACGTCTTCCTGCGCGAGGCCTACGGCGATCTCACCGGGTTTCTGTACGGCTGGACGCTGTTTGCCGTCATCCACACCGGCACGCTGGCCGCGCTGGCCGTCGGCTACGCCAGGTACTTCGGTCTGTTCGTCCCGGCGCTCGGCACCGGCCGCGTCCTCGCGTCCGTTCCGCTCCTCGGGCACACGCTGTCGATCTCGGCCGGCCAGCTCAACGCCGTCGCCGTCATCGTGTTCCTGTCGATCGTCAACTACTTCGGCGTCAAGGAGGGCAGCCTGTTCCAGGGGATCGTCACGGTGGTGAAGATCGTCTCGTTCGCCGGCTTCATGCTCCTCGGTATGGCGATCGGCAAGGGGTCCTGGTCGCACCTGGCGCCCCCGGCCGGCGCGACGCAGGGCGCGGGCGCCGCGGGGCTCGGCGCGGGGGCGTTCATCCTGTCGATGGTGGCGATGCTGTGGGCCTACGAGGGCTGGAACAACATCACCTTCACGGCGGGCGAGATCAAGGACCCGCAGCGCAACCTGCCGCTGTCTCTCATCCTGGGCATGAGCGCCATCACGCTGATCTACGTCGGCATGAATCTCGTCTACCTGTATGCCATGCCGATCGGCGACATGTTCTCCAGCGAGACCATCGGCGAGGCCGCCGCCGGCCGGCTGTTCGGCCCGACCGGATCGACGCTGATGTCTCTGTGCGTCCTGCTCTCCGTGTTCGGCTGCATCTCGGCCACCGTGATCTCCGGCCCGCGCGTCTTCTACGCCATGGCGAAGGACGGCCTGTTCTTCCGGCAGATCGCCGCGGTGCATCCGCGCCACCGCACGCCCACGAAGGCGATCCTCTGGCAGTGTCTCTGGTCGAGCGCCCTCTGTCTGTCGGGGACGTACGACCAGCTCTACACGTTCGTCATCTTCGCGGCGGTGCTGTTCTACGCCCTCGCCGGCGCCTCGGTCATCGTCCTGCGCCGCCGGCACCCGGAGTGGCCGCGCCCGTACCGCACCTGGGGCTACCCGGCCACCCCGATCCTGTACGTGGCGATCTGCGTCATCGTCCTGGGCAACACGCTGATCAGCCAGCCCAAGGAATCGGGATGGGGTCTCGCGATCCTCGCGTGCGGCCTTCCCGCCTACCTGTACTGGAGCCGGAGGAAAGGTGACTCCGCCGCCGCGGTCGGCGCGCCCGGACCCGCGGCGGTCGCGCCCGGCACGCCCCGGGGGCCGGCATGAGGGTCCCGACGCTCATCGTCGCCGTCGCCGCGCTGGCGATCGCCGCCCTGGTCTTCGCGGCGCCGCGCTTCCTGGAGACCAGGACGGCCGGGCGGCCGTGGGGTGCGCGACCCGCGTCGGGCGGAGGGTCCGGCGGCGTGCCACCCGTGTCGGGCGGGACGGCGGGCGCGACCGCATCCGCCGGCATCTACGGCTTCCATCGTGACTCGCTCGCCCGCGAGCGCGAGATGGAGGCCCTCGTCCTGGCCCTGCCGGACGCGGCGCGGGTCGAGCGGCACGCGCGCCTCCTGACCGGGGAGCCGCACGTCGCCGGGACGCCGGAGAACGACCGGGTGGCGCGGTACATCTTCGAGCGCTTCAAGGACGCCGGGCTGGAGACCGAGATGAAGACGTACGCGGTCTACCTGGGATACGTCAAGAGCGCCCTGCTCGAGCAGGTGCAGCCCGAGCCGAAGCGCCTGACCAACCCGGAGACCGGAGCGCCCGGCGACAAGGACGCCTCCGACCCGCGGGCGGCGCTCAACTGGAATGCCTACTCGCCGTCGTGCGACCTTACGCGCGAAGTCGTGTACGCCAACTACGCGCGGCCGGAGGACTTCGAGGCGCTCGACAGGCGGGGTGTGGACGTCAAGGACCGGCTGGTCCTGGCGCGCTACTACCACGGCTATCGCGGCGGCAAGGCGCAGGAGGCAGAGAAGCGCGGCGCGGCCGGCATCATCTTTTACAGCGACCCGATGGAGGACGGCTACGTGCGCGGCGACGCCTACCCGAACGGTCCGTGGGGTCCCGAAGGCCACTTCCAGCGGG
>WNGL01009851.1_pt1 | contig 11046 bp, 14 predicted proteins | sample 5400591 | NCBI WGS metagenome assembly WNGL01 (sample SAMN13153377, study PRJNA577476) | soil metagenome | isolation source: 80 cm soil or saprolite under Garry oak tree replicate 1 | place: USA:California | collected 2016-06-15
TACAACAATATACGCTTACATGAATCTTTGGGATACAAAACACCGGCAGAATTTTACTTTGGAAAAAACTAATACTATGGGAAGATTTTTCGTCGAAGTTACTATCAATTTACTGTGTTGACAAACGGTACCACCTTATCCTTCATCTATTTTAATCCATGAATCATCGTCTCGACCCCTAGAACCACTGTTTGCAACATGCCAGGGTAATGTTTATCTTTAGGATACATTAAGAACTTTTGGTAGCGATGGAGAAACTTCATACGCTTTTCGGCTCTATTTTGGGGCTATTCTGAATTTAACTTAGATCTAAGATAAATCCTTTATCCAACTTCATTAACATATGACCTCTTGTTGTTATCTCATGTGTATCATCATCACGTGCAAATTTAATAGAGATAACTCCGTCAGGTACCTTTCTTCTATAATCAGCAAATTCTCTTAAGGCTTTCTCGACAAATTGGCCGGTGATGCCCAACTTATCAAATACACTCATCAATTCATCAGGATCTTTAAACAAAAAGTCAGCTTTATGTTCTCTTAAGTGTTGTTCAATTTCTTCATCTCGTGCGAAGGCAGCACTCGATGGATCATAGACAGCTTTCAATGGTTTTCCATCAGAACCTGTCTTTTGTCCCGGCACTTGTAGTAGTGCACTCTGTTCTCTACTTAGATCCTCATACTCTTTATATGTTAAAGTGTTTGTTTTAACCTGTTCTACTATTTTATCAACACGGGTTTGATTCCCTTGCTCTGTTTGATGTTCTTTTCCTGAAGAGTCAACAGATCCCTCTCGTTGATCGGTAGGAGATTCATCTTCAGGTGGGTGAGATCCAAAGTAATCGCTTGCTTCTCTTGCACGATCACGGATTATGCGCTCTCGATCCCGACTCGCTGCCTCAGCTAATTTTAATTTCCGGTTAAGGTAATCATTATAATGTATTTTCCCATCTGCAAATTGTTGTTCAAGTAGATTGCGCTGTTGAAAAAGTCTCTGAATTTCGGGTGTTTCGTTTAGTTCACGAATATATCGTCGATAATCTTCTTCAAAATAGCGGTCTTCTTTCTTGTGCAGTTTCGATAGCTCCTCCTGATCATCTACTGTAAGTCCTCCAGTGCTTCGTTTTTCTTCTAGAGTATCCATCCTCTGAAATTCCTCTTTTGTTGGTTCTGGATAAAAAACTGTTAATTCCCTCTGTTCATCGTCAGTAAGCTTTCCTCTTCTTCGTTTCTCTTCTAATTCCTTAATTCTCCTCACGTGATCTTCTGGTTTACCTTGTTCTCGCGGGGTTAGTTTATCAGGTTTTTGGCTAGCATTATCAATGCTCGGGGATTCAGTCACTGCAGGATTGCTTTGTTGGTTTTCTGGCAGTATAGCTTTCATAAAATATTTGCTTCCTCTCGTTTCAACTACAACTTTGTTTGATGCCCAACCTGGGGGTGCAGTTTGTATACTCCTTTCAAACTGATTTGAAGATTGATGATTACCGCTAAAATCTTCAGAAATAATGTCTTTACGTTGCGTTCGGAAAGCACCTGAAGCAAGACCTTCTAATCCTCCTTTGGGGTCTCGACCAAATCGAGCCTTAAGACGTGCACTTAAATTGTGTGCCCGTTCTTTAGCTTTTGCAATAAATCCTTGCTCATTCTTTCCCTCTTGAGCACCACTTCTTTCAGGTTCGCCGGCAGTGGGTTTGTCTTTAACTGCTACTATACCTTTTCCAGGCACTCCTTCACCCTCCATTTGGAATGCCTCCTTTTGCAACTGATTGAGTCTCCTCGACAGTTATTGTTGTTTGCTCTAGATTTCGGACAATCTCATCGAAGAGTTCTTTTCCTACATCTTTGGTAGTTGTCTGCATCGAATGATCAGTCATTAAAGAAATTGTACCATAGATTAAAGGCTGCTTGTTCTTTAGAGAAAGAGATCAATATTTACAACTTTTTATTCAATAAATGAGGCTAAAATTCATTTGGGACCCCTTTTAATCGAAATATTGATTCATTTTAATAAGCTGAGGGAAGAGTATCAATTCGTAAATGAAAACTAAAAAAAATTTACCGCTTGCAATTCATTATGAAACCATTATAATTATATTGTATGCAAAAGATTATTTTACAGGTTCCGCTTACCCAAGATTTAAAATTTAATGCTGAAAAAGTTGCTCATGAACAAGGGTTTTCTTCACTACAAGAGATTGTGAGAGTATTTTTGACAAAACTTGCTGCGAAAAAGGTTGAAGTTACGTTAGATAGTACCGTTCTTTCAGAAGAAAATGAGAATCGCTATCTAACTATGACAAAAGAATTTGAAACAGGCAAAAACGTAAAAACGGCAGAGAACATTGAAGAACTACTTACACAGTTAAATGAAAATTAAATATCATAAAGATTTTCTCAAAAACTATAAAAAGAGAATAAAACCTTATCCTAAATTATCTTCACAGTTTACAAAGCAACTTAAAAAATTTATCAATAATCCTAAAGATCCTTCTTTACGAGATCATAAATTGATCGGAAAAAAGATTAGCTTCCGAGCATTTTCAATAACCGGAGATATACGAATCGTTTATACAATAAAAAAAGATGAGATATGGCTTTATGATATTGGCAGTCACAACCAAGTATATTAATACTAAAACCAAAGTATAATGTAAAGTTATATTGCTGAGTTTGTACAGGCGTGTTGACCCGACTCGAACCTTTTTAGGCACAAAAATATCAATTAAATACAAAAAATATAAATGCAAAGCCTCGCAGTACCCCTGGTACAAATTATTTTGAACTCCTGCTCTTTGAGTGCCTAGCTCACTTTGTTAAACTAGTGAGAGCATATCAATTTCAAAAAAAGGAGAAAGAGGAATAATATCTTAATACAGAAAAGTTGTTTAATAAAGCTTACATGTTAGTCAAAAACTCCGTAACTACTTTATATAACAGAAGGAGATAAATTTGGTAAACCTCCAACACAAGAAACAAGTCTCTCCATAATTTTTCCGTTTAAGTAAAACGGGGCCATGTACGCTTGAAAGCTAATACCCAAAGACCTAACCATAATACGAGAAACAGAATACCTGAAAAATTTACAAACCACGGATAGGAACTATTATATCTTTGTAATCCTACCATTATAAATTCAAAAATGGTAATCAGAATAAATCCAACTACTGCTATTTTTTTCCATTTCAAAATGCCAATCAGGCAGACAGTTTCAAGTAAATTGTTTAGTACATCAAACCAGCCCGATGCATCTAATTGAGTTCTTTGGATAAAAATATTACTAAAAAAAACTACGAGTGTTATAAATTCAATAAGTATCAACCATGTCAGGAGTTTCCCTCTTTTTGGATTAACTGGAATGAAGCGTGCAACGAAATAGAGCAAAAGGAGAACTATAAATAAGTCTACTCCAGTCCATCCTAAAAAGAAAAGTAAAAACGGAAGAAGCTTCCACCAGTTTTTTTGTAACTTCTTCATGTTCTAATTATGATTAAGGAAGATAGCTATGTCAATTATGTTCATGTTGAACAGTTAATGTAAAATAAAATATCAAATTCGTATATTCTGATTTTAATGTTTCGACTCCTAGCTCACGTGAGCTCAAAACTAAAAGAGTACTAGCTTGTTGACTCGCATAATTAATTATATGACAATACAGTGGCAATGGTTGAAACCTTACCAATTTCAAATGAGGGGTTTCAACGGACTAAAGCAGAAAAGTTAGCTGGATTGAATCTTTCAAATACGCTTAGATACCGTGATCCTCCACCAGGTTTTGAGGAAGTGAAAACACATGCTGGAGCAATGACATTGTTTACAATGGCTTATGCATCGGCATCTAGGCTTCTAACTGAACTAAATGGTATCAGTCAAGCGGTTGATCAGGGAATATTTGACCGTCAGGCATTTGCAGTAACCCAAAGAAATATTATGCAAGAAATCAATAGCGATCCTGTGTATTTATCAGCTGCAAGATTCTGGAAAGAACGGGGGAAAAAGATTCCGCTTGTTTCTACTGAAGATAAAGAAGAAATTCCCAAAAAGGAAGATAAAGAATTTATATTTGATAGAATTGTTTACACTGGATCGACTGGAAAAATTCTTAGATTAGTAACAGGTGCAACATCAGCATATCAATTATCTTTTCGTACCATTATCTCACTAAGCGACCCCACTTTATTAGAAATTGATGATAAAACCATTAATGCTATGGCGCTTACCTTAAAAAGGACAATACAACTTTTTAGAAAAAATCATCCAAACTATGAATTGCATAATGTCGATGAGCTTGAAGGGATAAAACCTATAGAAATAACACTTGGCCTACAGGCAAAGAACCCAACTGAAGTGACAGAACAGAAGCTCATTGAAACATCTGGTGAACATGCAATCTTTTCGCCTGTAACTGAAAGTGCAAGAAGGAAATTAGCATTCACATTAAGTAGAGATCAAGAATTTATACTCTTTTCATATATTGAAAGAGGGGGAAATGACACTGCTTCATTAGTGAATGATCCAAACCTGCAAAATTCATTTAAAAAGCTTCCTGAAGAGATAAGAGACCCATGGAAAAATAAATGGCAGCAAATTGCCGATGGGAACCCATCTATAGTAGGAGTTATCACTGCTTGGAATCAAGCTTTAGTTTGGAATATTGCAAAAAGTTATATGCCTCGTGATACTGATGGCAAAGTTATTAAAGACGAAGATATATTGAGTGCAGGACAAGAAGGGTTGATCAAAGCTATTAACAGATTTAAACTTACAAGGGGGACAAAGTTTGCAACTTTCGCACAGTACCATATTGTAGACCGTATACAAGCAGAGATAAGAAAACGAACAGGTTTAACTCATCGTAATATGCATGAACTTGCAAAAGCTGATCGTCTTTATGAGGTAGCGACAAGTTATATTAAGAGAGCACCAACACCAAGAGAATTAGAAAATTTACTTCTTATTTTTACAGATATAAGCCCTCAAGCAATTTCTAGAATTTTTTATAACAGAGATATAAGATCGCAAGCATCTCTTCCTTTTCATTTAACGGATTCGCAAATCGCTAGACCGCGATCATATCCAGCTATCACAAAAGCTTTGAATACTTTGCCACCGGATCAAAGGAAAGTTGTATGTGAGCATATTGAATTCGGTAGATCAGTTGTGGAGATCGCTAAAATTAATCATACCGATCCTGAGTCGATACAAGCTTTGCTTGATGCGGGTATCCGCACTTTACAAACTAATGTTCAATTGCGTAAATTAAGACAAGAGGTAGACTATTCTGAGGTTGATAGATTTCTAGTTGCCGGATATTCTTTAAAACAAATTAAGAGTCGAGTAAACCTTTCTTTACCTGAGATTACTTCACGAAAGAAAGAGATAGTTGAACAACGAATTTTAACACTTAAGGTATACAATAGAACTGCACGTCAAAGGCTTCGTGAAATTGCAGCTTCCGAGATTCCAGAACTTGTAGAGTTAGTTAAATCTTATTTTGAAAGTAATCCTTTACCAACTTTTAAAGATGTAAGAACTCGGAAAATAACAAGATGAATATAATCGAACTAATATTTTTCTATTTTACCCATAGTTCTACTTCACTATAATTATTTTTACGTAAAGCTTCCATGCCACTTCTTTCATTTGCCAATCTTTTTAAAGCCAACTGATGATCCTCAGAGAAATACCGACCCATTAAATAGTCAGGTCTATCTCCCCTTAAATCCATAAGTACAGCTTCAGAGCTAACCTCTCTTATACTATCGAAAGGGGCATAAGTTCGATGAGCAAGTCTTATCAGTCTATCAGATTCTTCACCAGTGGCAGTAGCAAGTCTTCTTTTAATTTCTTTATCTGCTAAATAGAAAGCTCGAGTTGCATGTCCGTAATTGGATAACAGTAAGAGCTGCATCCAATTCTCTCTGAGCGCAATAGAAAGAACTTCGCTAATACTGCTTTTGGTTCTATCAGATGATTCTTCGGTGAGTATAATTGGAGCAGGGCTACCTCCAAGTAACTCTTTATATTCACCCTTTTCTCGCACTTGCGCAATTCTATCTAATAGGGCTGCTTTGTAGATAGGAGCTTGAGGAGGAATATCCATTCCAGGATACTGTCTTCGGGTTTTTTCGGGGATACCTCCTGAGACAACAATCGTACGTGTGCATCTATGAAAAAAAAGTTCAGCTGCCGCCTCGATGCGCGTCCATCCGTCCAGCATTCCGTACCCATCAGAATGAGTTGGTCCTGTAGGTACCCATGTATCGTTTTCTCCCGGTACAATACCTCCACAGAGAAGAGCTACCGCATCAGCTTTATAGAGAGCAGCTTTGGGATTTTCTTTTCGTTCTGGTGTGCGCAATTGTTCTATACTCATATTAAGTGAACAAGGTTACTAACTAATCCGCAAGTATGACTATAGGATTATATCATATTTACTTTTTCTGACCCCGTTACAAAACAAAGTGAATCACATACGAGCTACGACGAGAGGTTTTACTCTGGAAGAAAGATGAGGAGGTGGATCTTTTATCCATACGTTTGTAGCTCCTGCTTTTTGTAATACCTCTGCATATGTTTCAGGTCGATATATCCCTAGAGATTGTCTATCAACAAAAAAATCAATTACTGTTTTATTCCCTGCTGTTCGACCATAGGTATAAGAACAGGTAGTATCAAGTCGACCTTCTTCTCCCTCCAAAGGCTGAGAAATAAACGTACTCATACGTGAAATATGTTGTGTACCATCGCTAGAAGACATGGTATCGAATCGCAATGGTTTGTGATAATTGAACGTATCGGGAGTATCCCATGGCTGAATTACTATTAATCCACCGGGAGTAGTATGACGTACCATTGAGCGTACACCTCTATCTATCATCGGCCGAGAATAGAGATTCCCAATTGCACCGTATAAATTAGTTACCACAGCAAATTGTCGGCCTAGATCAAACTCTTCCATATCACCTGTTGTGAGTTTTACGTTAGAAAGGCGAGTTTTGGCTTTTGCAATTTGAGATGTACTCAAGTCTAACCCTGCAATTTCCGGGAAATATCTTTGTAGATACATCAAATGCAAACCCGTACCACAACCAACATCCAAGAGGCTTCGGCTTTCAGATAACCCAACTTCATCAATAATACTTTTAATCCATTCTACTTCAGCTTTGTAATCTTTCTCACGATAAAGTAATTCATATACATCTGCAGACAAAGGATGACTGTATGCTGGAGAAGGGTTAATCAATTCACCATTAACTCGTATTTCAGATTCAGGAGTTCTTGCCATTTTTAGCTAAAAATATCTTACTATAGTGGGGTAATATATCATAGATAAAGCCTGAAACTGACCAATTATGTCGCAGAATTAGTTTTTGTTGCAATTTAACCTATAGTAATATATACTGTGTTTATGTCAGAAAAGCCAAAATTTGCTCAACATACGCTTGGGCCATGGTCAGAATATACTCAAAACACGAACGTGCAACAGTACCCTCGATGGCAGGAAGTTGATCCCATGGTACGCGGTGTATGGGGGATGATGCAAGATATAAGGACAAGGCAAATTATTCATTTAGATCACCCATGGCTTCGTGAAGCTTTTATCAAAAACATGAGAACGGAAGAAAGAAAGACAAAAGGAGATCAGTGGGGAAAGCTTGGATGCACGTGGCAAGAGTACTTTTATGAGGACGGTTTCAGCGGCTTAAAATATGAGCCATATCATGTAAGGAATTTTCTTTCAAATAAAAACTATACTCATGTAGATTGGTTCGCAACACCAACTGCAATAACATCTTTAGCTGATTCACTTGAAACTCCTCCTGCACTCGGAATTTCTGTTGGATTAAGTTCACATCTTACCCCAAAACAAGAACAACAACTGGCAGAACAGCGAAACATCCATCATTTGACAGGTTCCGCACTTGATCCTGCTATTCATGCGCAAATGCTTGACGTACTCGATGGAAACACAATCGATGTTTTTTCAGCCAGACTTAAAGGGGGATATAAATTACTCCCCATGAAAGCTGAGAGTGCATCATATTTATATTATTACCGGATAATTAATTTTTTGTATCGTCATATGAGTCCCAATGGATTTATGTTTTTCGAAACGCCGCATTCAGTTCGAGGTGAAGATTTTATGAAATGGCAAACACTCGCGATCAATCAATGGATGGCTAGACTTGATAGTCACGGAATAGATGTTGACCATACTGGAAATGCGCTTGTAATCAGAAAACATCCTGAAATTAATACATTGCCACAACTAGATTTGTTTGACGAGTTAGATGGATATGGTTCTGCCAGTCCTCAGTTACAAACTTTGGGATCTGGTCTTATCAATATGCCTATATCCGTAGATGATCAATTAGCACTTTTAGAGAAGAATCTTTAATACCCTAGCGGAACTCGAACCAAAAAATGAGGCTAAGCTATATCTGGAGATAAACTGTTCGAGCTTTTCTGAAACTGTTATCCACACTAAAAATCGTATGTACCCATTATGGGACGGTATTTCACTTCTTAAATTATTGTAAACTTCTTAAATATTGTAGTAATTGTCCAGGTGTCATTATTAAAATATTAAAATCTTGTTTTATCTTTTCAAGCTTATAATCTTTTATATTATATGTTATATGTTATCAGAAATCTAGCTTTAGATTCTTTTGCACCTAACACAATATGTGCATCATGAATATCTAATAGATTTGTAGCGAAATAACATAGAGTATTCCCCTTACCCCAGATGATTAGCTTGGAGGCCTGGTAAAATTGTAGATTGCTGCGATTGTTTTAAGTGGCAGTTCTGTTTTATCAATTCTACTTCTGAATCTATTACTCAGGATATTGAAATGTTTCAGATAGGCGTTCGGATGCTCAACATATATTCTGATTTTGGAGATTTGCTTGTTGCTTTCTTTATCCTCGTCACTCAGCTCTTTTCCTTTCGGTTTCTTTTTGGGAATCGTCCAGGTTAAAAATGGATGCTCAATGCCAATATAAGCTTTATCAGCCATGCCTTTTGCTCCAGGTGGGATCATGGTATATAAGGGAACATCTATAAAAAGCGTTTTATCACTTCGTTTCCCCTCAACGGTTTCACAGACTGCAAGAATCTTTTTTGTCCAGGGATGAACAAATATTTGATTTTTAACCGTATGGTGTTTTTTCTTGCCTGAATAATATTTCCTTTGTTCCTCATTATCTTTTGGCCTCTGGATTGCTCTTTCTGTTGAGTCAACCAGAAAGTCCGCAAGCTCAGGACAAATATCAATCCACTCTCCGTGATTTCTGATTTTCCTCTTTGGTAATTCCAGTTCATACCCAAGTGCCGAAAATAGTACCTGTTCTAAATACCACACCCATAATTGAATGTTCCGCTTATCAAATCTATATTCAATCTGGGCATACCTGAATGTCGGATACACTTTGTAATACCATAGGATAAAAAAGAGTTTTTCTTCATCCGTTTTAAGCGTTGCTTTTCTGCCTGCTCCCGGTTGGCGTATCAGTTTCTTTTTCCAGGCATTCTCATATTCTGCCTTTCGTAACGCACGACTGAATTTTGGTAGCAGTTCTTGATATTGTATATACGTAATGCCAATTGCATATTGAAAAAGTTCGTGATGTTTGAGAAGATACTGGTACATGGACAGGTTAAGCTTTGAAAATTTGGTCTGACCATTTTAGCAGAATTGCGAAGTACCCCTATATCGTTATCAGTAGTTACTATGGAAGGAAACGGCGACAACACCAAACATGGAGCAGATCGTATTGATAAAACAGATGTTGAAACACCAGAGTCAAGAGCTGCTAAACAATTTGCTGCAGGAATGGAGCATATTGCATCAAGAGTTAGAGAACGATTTAGGAATAATTCAGAGGATGATCCTCTTTATGACTTGGATTATAATGGATTGACTTTAGTAAGTAATATGGACGGCAGTTTTATAACAGCTCATCTAGGTAAAAGGGATGACGAAACTGATTTTCTCGAATATGGGTTAAGAACAAATTCCCCAGATCATCTTCCTTATCTTCCAGGTTATGATTATAGACTAGATGTAACTGGTCGCCATACAGATTTAGAAACACTATCCACTGTTCAAGAATACAAAAAGGCTCATCCAGAAAGAAAAAGAAGCTTTGACACCAGCTATTTTTTTAACTCTAGTGGTGAATACTCAAAGGTTTCGACCGTACCTAATGATGCCGAGCTAAAAGAAAATGAATCAATGGAAAAATTCTTTACGCAAGATGAATCCACTTTTGATGCACAAAATTATGGACGTGCAATTGTTCCTATGGCAGCTGGTGATTTTGAGCAAGCAGGATATATTATTGGAGAAATAACTGATAGAATAGATCGAGCAAAATAATTTTTTATAAAGTTCAGTTAAATCAAAATCTAAACAAGTTTTTATAATTAGTCGCAATTTCCTTATTTCGCTACAAGTCTAATACATAATCTTTGTATTCTTCTCTTGCTTCATCGGCAGTAAGCCTCAATTCAATGATATTAAATCGTTTTTCAAGGAGTGACGTTAATTCACCTTGAAAAATATCCAGACGAGTGGCAACTATTTCTAATTCTTTTTGAGATAGGTTGGAAACAAATAGCTTGACATCTTCTAACTGTTGAATAAGTAGAAAAGCAGCTCCCTTAGATGAAAGTAGAGAAGAGATGACAACATCTGAATCGACAAATATTTTAAGTGGCACTCTTATACCTTAGCTCTTACTTCAGAAAGAACCTTTTGAGTATTTTTTATATTTTTTTTATCTTCTTCTTCAGCTTTATACAAATCTATATCCAATCCTGTAAAAACAAACGAAATAGAGCTAGCAGGAATTCTGTAAACTTTACCTATTTTTTTAGCAACTATTTCTCCCTTACCAATTAGTTCATAAACAGTTTTTTTGCTTAATTGTAAAATTTCCGCTACTTGTTCAGGTGTATATACTTTGCCGACATTTATATTATTTATCATAACCATAGTAAACCAAATTACTCTAAAGGAAGTCGTTCAGGATTTGACA
>WNGL01009852.1_pt1 | contig 11045 bp, 10 predicted proteins | sample 5400591 | NCBI WGS metagenome assembly WNGL01 (sample SAMN13153377, study PRJNA577476) | soil metagenome | isolation source: 80 cm soil or saprolite under Garry oak tree replicate 1 | place: USA:California | collected 2016-06-15
TACACGCCCTTGGGAACGATCTTGCGAACCTGGCCGGCGACGGCGCCATCGTCGACCAGCGGGTGGTCGACACCGTGCGCGGCGAGGTCCTGGGTGCGCGCGCTGCTGACCGACCTGGCCGCGCAGGCCGGCGTGCCCGGGCCCGAGGTCCTGGCCCGCCAGCTGCACCTGCTCTACGACGGCAGCGGGCAGTCCGCGCGGATGGACCACGACCCCGCCGCGGCCGCCGCCGCCCGCGCCGCCGCGGCCACCCTGCTCGACGCGGCCCTGGCCCGCGGGACGGCGGCCGACAAATCCGAGGTCACGGCACGGGGGTTCAACCCCCCTCTCAGAGCATCCCACTAACCCATTACTCGTTCGGGAGGCCTCGAGAGCTGGTTAGCGGCCGGTGGTCCGGCCGACGAGCTTGCCGACTTTTCGGCCCTCTTCGAGGTCTCTGTGCGCGACCTGGATGTCGTCAAGGCTGTAGACGTGGACCGGGCCGAGGCTGATCTCGCCGCTGGCTATGCGGTCGAGGTAGCTCTGCAGCACGGCGGCGGGCAGGTCGGCGGCGTCACCGGAGTAGGCGGTCAGCCGGACGCCGTTCGGCAGGTAACCGATCGGGTAGAAGTCGCGCACGGTCCACTGGTCGGACAGCATCCCGGTGAAGCAGACGGTGCCGTGGACCCGGACGGCCGCCAGGGTGTCCGGCAGGGTGGGGGTGCCGACGAGCTCCAGGGCGGCGTACACGCCCTTGGGAACGATCTTGCGAACCTGGCCGGCGACGGCGCCATCGTCGACCAGCGGGTGGTCGACACCGTGCGCGGCGAGGTCCTGGGTGCGCCGCGGGTTGCGGGTGGTGGCCAGGACGGTGGCGCCCATGTCCTTGGCCAAGGTGGTGGCAGCCAGGCCCAGGGCGGAGGTCCCGCCGCGGATCAGCAGTGTCTGGCCGGGCTTCAGGTCCAGGCCGGTGGTCAAGGAGCCGTAGGCGGTCTGGAGGGTTTCGGGGATCGCGCCGAGGGTCTCCCAGGGCAGGCCGGAGGTAAAGGGAATGACCTGGGAACGCGGCACCACGGTGTACTCGGCGTAGCCGCCGTCGAAGGTGCGGCCCATGTCGCCCATCATGGCAGCGACCTGCTGTCCCGCCTGGAGCAGGCCGTCTGGGTCGGCATCGACCCGGCCGGTGGCCTCGATGCCCGGCACGCGGGGAAAGGTTACGCCTTCGGCCAGGCCGAGACGGGTATGCAACTCGGAGCGGTTGAGCCCGAACGCCTCGACCTTGATCCGCACCCAGCCATGGGCTGGCTCGGGGACGGGCAGGTAGCGCAGGTGCAGGTTCGTGACTGGCCCGGGCTCGTCCAGGACAACGGCCTTCATTGTCGCGGTCATGGCGGCCTCCTCAGGCGTCGTCTCCGGTGGTCGGGATGGTAGCGGGTCGGTCTTCCCGGCCGGGCACGGTCGCGGCAAAAGGCGGCATGGTCGGTGAGGGCGGTGCCGAGGTTCTCCGAACAATGCGGGTAGCGCTGCACCAAGCACGTGAAGCACGGCTCGTTCGGTAAAAATCTCTTAGTTACCCTGAACGGACGGTGGTTAGAGCGTGTCCCGTAGATCATGAGCCGGGATGGCGGAGCCAGCTGGCGGAGCTGGCAGAAGGCCCGGGGATGCCCGCCAGCCTCGACGGGACCTCACGTCTAGACGGCGGCGTCACACGGCACGACAGCGCGCCGGCGGCGGGCGGCCAGGGCGCCGAACGGCCAGACAGCCCGGCGCCGCACCACCGGCTTGGCCTGGGCCATCCTGCTGACCCGCTCTTCAATCCGGCGGATCTCGGCGAAGGTCTTGGCTCGCTCCATTTGCTGTGTCTGGTAGACCAGGTAAGCGTTCATCGGGCTTGCTCCTTGACTGGCGAGTGCCTATATCCGCAACTTATGCCTAAGGCGCGCGCCGCCACATTGGACGAAAGCCGTATTCGAGCGCCGTTCGCGCGGCCGGCAGGAGCTAAGAGATGGCTTAGGGCCGCTGAGGTCACCGCCACGAGGGTCGCCTCGTCCAAGACCACCACCGCTCTACGCGCAGAATGACACTCTTGACCCCTGACCGGGCGCACTCACAGGAACCGGCTCGGACCCCGACATCTGAAACTACTGTCCGAGAGAATACTCTTAGGGTATTCTCTCGGTTATGAGTGTTCCGCTGACACTGCTTGGCCTGCTTGAGCGGGGGCCAAGCCACGGATACGACCTGAAACGGGACTACGACGCGTACTTCGGCCGGGGCAAGCCGCTGCGCTACAGCCAGGTGTACGCGACCTTGTCCCGGCTGGCCAGGGACGGAAGGGCGGTGGCCGGGCCCGTCGAGCAGGAGGCCGGGCCCGAACGCCGGCGGTACGTCATCACCGAAGTGGGCGCCGCCGATGTGGAGCGGTGGCTGGCCGAGCCGGCCCCGCCGGAGCCGGACCTGCAGAGCGAGCTGTTCGCCAAGGTGGTGCTCGCCCTGATGCTCGACCGGCCGGCCAACGGCTACCTGGACGCCCAGCGGGCTGCGCACCTGCAGCGGATGCGCGAGCTCACCGAACTCAAGCGGGACTCCGATCCACTCGGCGTGCTCCTCGCCGACCACGCGCTCTACCGACTGGAGGCTGACCTACGATGGATCGACCACACCGCGGCCCGGCTGGACCTGCTCTCGCGGGCGGTGCGCCGGTGACCGCGGACCCTGGAACTGCGAAGATCATCGAGGCGCGGAACCTGGAGAAGTCGTTCGGCAGCACGCCGGCGCTGCGCGGCGCCTCGCTGGTAGTCCGGTGGGGCGAGATCGTCGCGGTCATGGGGCCGAGCGGCTCTGGCAAGTCCACCTTGCTGCACTGCCTGGCGGGCATCCTGGTGCCCGAGGAGGGCGAGGCCTGGTTCGGCGGGCAGCGGCTGGACACCCTGAGCGACGACCGGCGCAGCGCGCTGCGCCGGGACCGGTTCGGGTTCGTGTTCCAGTCCGGCCAGCTGGTCCCCGAGCTGACCGCCGAAGAGAACGTCGCCCTGCCCCTGCTGCTGTCCGGCACCCGCCGCGGCCCGGCGATGACGGCGGCCAGGAAGTGGTTCGCCGCGCTGGGCCTGGACGGGCTTGAGCACCGCAGGTCCGGTGAGCTGTCCGGCGGGCAGGCACAGCGCGTCGCGCTGGCCCGCGGCCTGGTCGCCGGGCCCGAGGTGCTGTTCGCCGACGAGCCGACCGGGTCGCTCGACTCGATGTCAGGTGAGCTGGTGATGGAGCTGCTCACCGCCGCCGCCCGCGAGCACGGCACCACCGTCATCCTGGTCACCCACGACGCCCGGGTCGCCGCCTACGCCGACCGGGAGGTCGTCGTCCGCGACGGCAAGGTCAGCACGCTGACCGGGGCCACGCCGTGATCGGGCTCGGATTGCGGCTGGTGCTCACCGGCGGCCGCGAGGCCGTCACCCGGCTGGTCGTCCTGGCCGTCGCGGTCGGCCTTGGCGTCGGCCTGCTGCTGACCGCCGTGGCCGGGACCAACGCGGTCACCACCTGGAACAACAGCCACGCATGGCTCTGGACCGGCACCGCCGCCGTGCCCCCGGGCCCGGCGGCGGGCATCGCCCCGCTGTGGTGGCACCCCAGCGGTGACACCTTCGACGGCCAACAGATCAGCCGCTTCGACGTGGCCGCCACCGGTGCCTCGTCACCGGTGCCGCCTGGCATCACCCATGACCCGGGCCCTGGCCAGTACTACGCCTCGCCCGCGCTCGCCGCGCTGCTGCGATCCGCCCCGGCGGACCAGCTGGCCGGCCGCTACCCCGGCCGCCTGGCAGGCACGATCGGTGACGCCGCGCTGTCGTCGCCGAACTCGCTGATCATCATCATCGGGCACACCCCGGCGCAGCTGGCGGGCACACAAGGCAGCGTGCGGGTGACGTCGATCGCCACGACGGTGCCCGGCAGATTTGACCACCTGTTGAACCCCAAGGGCCTGGCCTATATGCCGGCCAACGCGGGAATCGAGTCGAGCGGCATCGACCTCATCCTGTCGGTCGTGGCGCTGGGCATGCTCACCCCGGTGCTGATCTTCATCGCCACCGCGACCCGGCTGTCGGCCGCCCGCCGCGAGCAGCGGTTCGCGGCGATGCGCCTGGTCGGCGCGAACCGCAAGCAGGTCTCCCTGCTCGCCGCCACCGAATCGATGGTGGCCGCGGTCCTGGGAGCGGCGGCCGGCTTCGGTATCTTCTTCCTGCTGCGCACTCCGGTCGCGGGCATCCCGTTCTTTGGCGAGCCGTTCTTCCCCGGCCAACTGTCGCTCAGCCCGCCGGACATCCTCGCGGTTGCGATCGGCGTGCCGGTGGCCGCCGCCGTGGCGGCGCTGCTGGCGCTGCGCCGGGTGAACATCTCCCCGCTGGGCGTCGCCCGCCGGGTGACGCCGCCGCCGCCGCGGGCCTGGCGGATGCTGCCGCTGCTGGCCGGCCTGGCCGAGCTTGGCTTCTTCGCCGTCCGTGGTGGCCAGCTATCCGTGGGCGCCGAGACTCAGGTGCTCGTGTCCGGGTTCCTGCTCATCATCGTCGGCCTGATCATCGCGGGCCCGTGGCTCACCATGGCCATGGCGCGGGTCATGGCACGGCGGACCAGCCGCCCTAGCGCGCTGATCGCCGCCCGCCGCCTCGCCGACGACCCGAGGGCCGCCTTCCGCGCCGTCAGCGGCCTGGTGCTCGCGCTGTTCATCACCACCGTGGCCGTGGTGGCCATCACCACGCAGGACACCAAGGACCTGACGCGGTTCGGCAGCGCCGCCGAGGCGAACGTGCTGACGGACCAGTTGGCAGACCAGTCGTCCGGCATTGCGTCCCCGGGACAGCAGGGGGCGGTGACAGGCACGGGACCGGCCGCGCCGGCCGCGCCGCTCGCGGCACAGTTGCGCGGAATTCCCGGCGTCCACGGGGTGGTCGTGGTCCGCGCGGTCCCGGGGCTGACCATCCCGGGGACATTTCCCGGCTTCGGCCCCCCCAGTCCGTTCGGCCCCCCCAGTCCGGTTCCGGCGGGCGTGGTCTCGTGCGCGCAGCTCGCGACCGTGCCGGCCCTTGGCCGCTGCCCGGCCGGGGCGACAGCGGCGGCGTTCCCGGCAAGCGGGTTCGGCTCCGGCGCCAATAACTCCCTGTTCGGCACGGACCCCACCGGGATCACCTGGCCAGCCGCGAACGTCCCGGCCGCGCGGCTTAACAGCCTTGCGGTGGACGCCATCAACGTGGCGACGAACGGCTCCGTGTCGGCGGTCGAACAGGCGAGGACAGTGCTTGAGAACGCACGCGCGTATCCCACCGCCAGCGCGCCGTCCACCCTCGGCGACCTGATCGCGCAGGATAATTCCGCCAACAACGCCTACCAGCAGCTCGCGAACACGGTGATCCTGGTCAGCCTGCCGATCGCCGGCTGTACGCTCGCCGCGAGCATCGCGGCCGGGCTCGCCGACCGCAAACGGCCGTTCAGCCTGCTGCGGCTCACCGGCGCCCGGCTCGCCATGCTGCGCCGTGTCGTCACGCTGGAAAGCGCCGTCCCGCTGCTCGCCGTCGCCGCCGTCGCGATCGGCACCGGGTTCGCCGCCGCCGCGGAGTACGCCTCCGTGGCCCAGCACCACCCGATGGTGGCGCCCGGCGTCGCGTACTACCTCATCACCGCTGGCGGGATCCTGGTGTCCCTCGGCATCATCGCGGCCACCTTCCCGCTGCTAAAACGCATCACCGGACCCGAGGTCGCGAGAAACGAATGAACCTGCCAGCGCGGCGGGCACGGCTGGCTCAGGATTCGATGGCGTCGCCGATGCGGTGCACGCGCAGGGCGTTCGTGCAGCCCGGGGTGCCCGGCGGGCTGCCGGCCACGATCACCACGAGGTCGCCTGCCACGCACCGCCCGATGTCGCGCAGGGCCGCCTCGACCTGGCGGACCATGTCGTCGGTGTGCGCCACGGGCGGGACGAGGAACGTCTCGGCACCCCAGGTCAGCGCCAGCTGGCTGCGGGTCGCGGACTCGGTGGTGAACGCGAGCAGCGGGATGGGCGACCGGCACCTGGCCAGCCGCCGCGCGGTCTCCCCGGTCATGGTGAAGGCCACCAGTGCCTTGGCCCCCACCGCCGCCCCGACCTCGCCCGCCGCGCGGGCGATGGCGCCGCCCGTGGTCTCCGGCGGGCCGGCCGGAGGGGCGAACGGCCAGTCCCGTTCGGCCGCCGCGATGATCCGCGCCATGGTCGCCACCGCGTCCACCGGGTAGGCGCCGACGCTGGTCTCCGCGGAGAGCATGAGCGCGTCCGCGCCGTCGAGCACGGCGTTGGCGACATCTGACGCCTCGGCCCGGGTCGGCCGCGGCGCGGCGACCATCGACTCGAGCATCTGGGTGGCCACGATGACGGGTTTCGCGGCCTGCCTGGCCAGCCTGATCGCGCGTTTCTGCACCAGCGGCACCTGCTCCAGCGGGAACTCCACGCCCAGGTCACCGCGGGCGACCATGATCCCGTCGAACGCGGCCACCACCTCGTCCAGCGCCGCCACCGCCTGGGGTTTCTCGATTTTCGCGATGAGCGGCAAGCGGACGCCCGTCTCGTCCATGATCGTGCGGGCGGGTTCGGCGTCTTCCGGGCCCTGCACGAAGGACAAGGCGATCATGTCGGCGCGCAGTGCGAGCGCCCAGCGCAGGTCATCGGCGTCCTTGCCGGTCAAGGCGGGCACGCTGACCCTGATCCCGGGCAGGTTGAGGCCCTTGTGGTCGGAAACCTGGCCGCCCACCAGCACCCGGGTGCGGACGCGCGCCCCCTGCACCCCGGTCACGTCGAGCACCACCCGGCCGTCGTCCACCAGCAGCCGTGTCCCCGGCTGGACATCGCCGGCCAGGCCCGGGTAGCTGACCGACACCTCACCCTGGTCCCCCGGCACGTCCTCCCCGGTGATCGTGAACTCCTGGCCGGCCGCCAGGGTCACCGGCCCAGCCGCGAACCGGCCCAGCCGGATCTTGGGGCCCTGCAGGTCGACCAGCACGCCCACGCTCCGGCCGCTGGCGTCGCAGGCCGCGCGGACGGCGCCGTAGGCGGCACCGTGCGTGTCGTGGTCGCCGTGGCTCATGTTGAGCCGGGCCACGTCGAGGCCCGCCGCCACCAGCGCGGTGATCTGCTCGGGGCTGGAGGTCGCGGGGCCAAGGGTGCACACGATCTTCGCTCGGCGATTCATGGCCGGTGCTCCTCATCCTGCAATGCGGCTAGCCAGGCTGGTGAAGCATAACTCCGGCGAGACGCGAGGGAATGTCCGGCTCTATCGCTCGAGGAGCGCGGCGTCGGCCATCTCGCGCAGTTGGAGTACCCGGCGATCGCCGCTGCGCGGCACCCCCGCAAGCCTGCTGGTGTCACGGGGCGGGCTGGTGGCTGGGATCTGTGATCCGGTAGCCGACGCCAGGGATGGTCTGGATGGGCGGGGGGTGGCCGAGTTTGCGGCGGAGCCTGCTGAGGGTGACCTGGACTGTCTTGGTGAACGGGTCGGTGTTCTCGTCCCAGGCCTGGGCGAGGAGGTCTTCGGCGCTGAGGGTGGCGGGGGCTGCTTTGAGGAGGGTCTCGAGCACGGCGAATTCCTTGACCGAGACGTCGATGGGCTGGCCGTGGCGGGCGACGGTGCGGCGCAGCGGGTCGAGTTCTATCCCGGCCGCGCGCAGGATGCGGGGCTGGGTAGTGGGCTTGCGGCGGGCCAGGGCGCGGATGCGCAGCACGAGTTCGGGGAAGTGGAAGGGTTTGGGCAGGTAGTCATCGGCGCCCAGGGCCAGGCCGGTGACCCGGTCGTCGGGGGTGCCGGCGGCGGTGAGCATGAGGATCATGACCGGGTTGCCGGCCGCGGTGATCGTGCGGCAGATCGTGTCGCCGTGGATGCCGGGCAGGTCCCGGTCCAGGACGAGCACGTCGTAGGGGTTCAGGTCCAGCTTGACGGTGGCGTCCGCGCCGTCATAGGCGACGTCGGCGGCGATGCCCTGGTCGCGCAGGCCCTCGGCGATGTCGTCGGCCAGTCGCCGGACGTCCTCGGCGACCAGGACCCTCACCGGGCGCCTCCCGCCATGGCCAGCTGAGCGGGCGGCCCGGTGCTGCCGGCGGCGGGCAGGTCGATGACCGCCTGCAGGCCTCCTTCGGGGCGGGCGTGCAGGCGCAGCGTCCCGCCGTGGGCGGCCGCGATCGCGTCGGTGATGGACAGTCCCAGGCCGGTTCCGGTCGCTGACCCGGTGCGGTCGGTGCCCAGCCGCCGGAACGGCTGGGTCAAGGTGGTGACCTTGCCGGGGTCCAGGAGGGGGCCTCCGTTTTCCACCAGCAGCTGCACGACGGGACCGTCGCGGGTGATCTGGGTGCGGATCCAGCCGCCGGGGTGGTTGTGGCAGACGGCGTTGTCGATGAGATTGGCGGTCATCTGCGCCAGCAGGACGGGGTTCCCGGTGACGAGGGGGCCGGCGCCGCCGGCGGCGTGATTCACGTGCAGGCCCATGCTCGCGATCAGCTCGGCCCGGGCATCGATCGCTCCGGCGATCAGCGGCCCCAGGGGGATGGTTTCCTGGCCGTCGCTGGCGCCGTGCTGGGCGCGGGCCAGCAGCAGCAGGTTCTCCACCAGCCGGTCGGCCTGGTCGAGTCCTTCGCGGAGCTTGCCCGCCAGCACGGTCAGCTCAGCGGGGACCGGTCCGGGTTTGGCGGTGGCCACATCCAGGGAGGTGCGCATCATCGCCAGCGGGGTGCGCAGCTCATGCGAGGCGCTGGCGGCGAACCGACGCTGGGCGCCGAAGGCGGTCTCCAGGCGGTGCAGCAGCTCGTCGATGGTGTCGCCGAGGTCTTTGAGCTCATCGCCAGGGCCGGGCACGGCCAGCCGCCGACCCAGGTCATCGGCGGAGATCGCCCGGGCGGCGGCGGTCATGGCCCGCAGCGGGCGCAGCACCCGCCCGGCCACCAGCCAGCCCAGCGCGGCCGAGACCACCGCCATCACGCCCAGCGCGATGGCCGAATCAGCCAGCAGCTGGTTCAGCGCGGCCGCATGCCCGGCTGCTGCCTGAGCGAGCAACTCGGCCGGGGAGTAGCACACGGGCTTCGTGACCTCGCAGACGCGTCCGGTGCTGCTGCCAACGATGGCGGGCCGGGGCCAGGGCCAGCCGCGGGCCAGGATGTTGATGATGGCCAGCAGCCCGGCACCCGAGGCCAGGAACAGCGCGCCGTACAGGGCGGTCAGCCGCAGCCGTACGGTACGGCGCGGCAGGGCCGCTCGCCGGGCCAGCCCGCTGAAATGGGGAAGCGCGCTCATCAGCATTCCCTAGCTGTGGTTCCTGCGCGGCCGGCAACCGGGGCAGGCCGCAGGCACGGCGGTGCCTTCCACCAGGATGCCTTGCCGCGGGTAACAGGGTGTTAACAGCCCCTGTTTGACCCGTGTTACCGCATGCCTGCGAACGTGCGGACAGATATCGCATGCAGCCCGCGGCCAGTCCAGGCGGACCGGCTAAGGCGGCATCGAAGGGAAGGGAACTGGCATGAACGGTGACACCAGCGGCCGTCACGCATTGGCTGGCGACGACAGCCACGGTGACGGGCACGCTGCCGGACAAGAAGCGCAGCCGCTGGCAGCGCTGATCGAGCTCAATGGGGTGACCAAACGGTATGCCGCCGGCGGGGGGCCCGCGCTGGACCGGGTCAGCATGCAGGTGGCGGCCGGGGAGGCAGTTGCGGTGATGGGACCGTCGGGGAGCGGCAAGTCCACGCTGCTGAACCTGGTGGCCGGGCTGGACAAGCCGTCGTCCGGGACGGTCACCGTGGCCGGGCAGCGGGTCGACAGGCTGGGGGAGACCAGGACCGCCCGGTACCGCCGCACCCAGGTGGGCATGATCTTCCAGTTCTTCAACCTGGTCGAGGACCTGACCGTGGCCGGCAACGTCATGCTCCCGGCCCGGCTGGCCGGGGTGCGGCGCCGAGCGGCCCGGGCGCGGGCGGAGCGGCTGCTGGCCCAGCTGGGCATCGACCGGTACCGGGACACCTACCCGGGCCGGCTGTCCGGCGGTGAGCGGCAGCGGGTGGCGATCGCCCGGGCGCTGGTCAACAACCCGGCGGTGCTGCTGGCCGATGAGCCGACCGGCGCGGTGGACACCGCGGCCGGCCGGGCGATCGGGCAGCTGCTGCTGGACCTGAACGCGGCCGGGCAGACCCTGCTCATCGTCACCCACAACCCCGACCTGGCCGAGCAGTACGCCAGCCGGGTGATCCAGCTCGCCGACGGGCGGGTCAGCAGCGACACGGGCGCGGCGGCGCGCACCGGGCATCCCGATCCGGCGGGGCAGCCGGGGCGGGGAGGGCGGCCGTGAGGGCCGCGCCGGTGCTGCAGGCGGCCTGGGCCGGGGCGGCCCGCCGGCTGGTGCAGTCGCTGGTGGTGCTCGCGGTGCTGGGTGTCTCGTCCGCGGCGGCTGTGACCGGCCTGACCCTGGCCTACGCCGCGAACGCGGGAAATGCCGCCGGGATCGCGGCCACCCACGGCGCGGACCTGGCTGTGACCATCAACGCGACCAAGGTCACCGTCGGGCAGCTGGCGGCGACCCGGCGCCTGCCCGGGGTTACCCAGGACGCCGGGCCGTACCCGCAGGCAACGATCACCGTCGCGGCGGCTGGCGGGCGTGGTCAGGCCGGTGTGCCGCCGACGAAGCTGACCGTGGTGGGCCGGGCCTCGCCGTCCGGCCCGCTCGATGACGTCGTCGCCAACCCCTCGGTGATGGGTCCCCTCACCCACGGCCAGAGCCGGTGGCCGGCCAGGCCGGGTGAGATCGCCCTGTCCACCAGAACCGACATCCGCGTCCCGCTGGGCGCCAGGCTCACCGTGGTCAGCGCGCTAGGCGCGCAAAAGCTGACCGTGACCGGGTACGGCGACGTGGAGATCAACCCGGAGGACGCCTGGGTGGTGCCCAGCGAGATCGCCGCGCTGCGCGTCCAGGGCGCCCCGGCACAAGAGCAGATGCTCTACACGTTTGCCAGTGGCGTTAACGTCAACGACGTGGCCGAGCTGAAGGCCGCCCTGCCGCGCGGCGCGGTGGCC